>Ga0315293_10006009_pt1 | contig 11390 bp, 14 predicted proteins | sample YL17G13_20_MG_FD_203071 | JGI IMG/M metagenome (GOLD analysis project Ga0315293, IMG submission 203071) | Sediment microbial communities from Yellowstone Lake, YNP, Wyoming, USA - YL17G13_20 | ecosystem: Environmental > Aquatic > Freshwater > Lake > Sediment | place: USA: Wyoming | collected... | reverse complement strand
ACAGTCGGGCAGCGACAGAGTCATCAAGGAGATGAACCGGGGCTATTCTGTCGCCCAGTTCCAGAGGATTGTTGAAAAATTCAGGGAGGAGATAGAGGACATCTGTCTTTCGACCGACATAATAGTTGGTTTTCCGACCGAGACCGACGACGATTTCAAGAAGACAGTCGAGCTAATCAAAACAGTGAGGCCGGACATCATCAACCTCTCAAAGTTCTACCCGCGGCCCAACACAGCCGCAGCTAGGATGAAGCTTCTGACGACCGAGACTCTCAAGAAAAGGTCAGTCGCTCTCTCGAAAGTCTGCCGAAAGATAATCTTGGAGCAGAACAAAAAGTATATAGGCCAGGTCATGGAGTGCCTTGTTATAGACAACGACAGGCGATTGGCGAGAGCCCCCAACTTCAAGCAGGTCTTTCTGGACAGGAGAGCCAATGGTCTTGTCCATGCGAAAATAATGGACGCGGGCTATTCCTGCCTCAAAGGCGAGATTAACAAATAAATACATGTTGCTCCTTAATACATTCATGAAAACAGTTAGGAAGGCGTTCAACCGCTCTATCAACATCTATTCTAGCATCTTCCCCCTGACGTTGGGCTTCAGCATCTTCATATTCTGCGCCTTAGTCCTATTGCCATTGGTATCGACCTATATAGATCTGGGCAGCGCGTTCATCAGGTTCAGCAGCATACTCTACGACATGACCTACCCACAGGCCGTTCTATTCGTGCTTGTCGGACTGATATCCCTGGCCTTCCTCTCGCTGTTCCTCTCGTCTATAATAACCACGATCAAGCTGAAAGAGACGATGGACCACGTAAGATTCAAGAAGGTCTGGGACGCGTTTCCCGATTATGTCGCGAGGATGTTTTTCCTGCTTCTGTTCTTGGCCGTTGTCTCGCTGCTAGTAGGCACGTTCTTAGAATCGGCGAGCCTGCCCAGGGAGGTCATCCAGCTGATCATAGCATTTGTCTGGATTCCTTTTGTTTTCGCACCGCAGATCCTGATACTTGAGGATTTGGGAGTGGCTGAGGCTCTCGGCGACTCGTTCAATTTCGTCAAGAACTCCATGAAGGCACTATTAGCCTATCTAGCGCTTGGGTTCTTCCTTTTGCTGCTCCTGGCCACCCTTGAATACGGGTTGAGCTTCTTCTTCACATGGCAGCACAAAGTCATATCGATAGTCATAGTCTCGATAGGGATACTGCCTTTCCTGCAGGTGTTTGCGACAGAGCTATACCTGATGAGATACCCCCTCCAGCACAACTGATTCTGACGGGTTTTTATTATAGAACAGACATAATCTAAAATTCGTGAGAAGCGATGAGACTAATTGTCGCTGAAAAACCGATAGCAGCGAAGCGAATAGCCGACATTCTAGGCACCCCCAAGACAGTCCTAAAAAACAATGTCGAGTGCCACATTCTAGATGGCACGGTCGTTATCCCTCTTAAGGGCCATATCACGAATGTCGACTTCCCCCACGAGTACAAGGACTGGAACAAGACCGACCTCAATAGTCTAGCGAACGCCGATATCCATTATGATATAAACAATAAGTCTATCGCCAAAGCGCTCGAAATCTATGCGCCCCAGTGCGACGAGCTGCAGATAGCCACGGACTATGACCGAGAGGGGGAGAGCATCGGCAAAGAGGCCATAGACATAATCAAGAATAAGAATCCGAGCATCAGGGTCTCTCGTGCCAAGTTCTCCGCTCTGACTCCGGAAGAGGTCAATGCCGCTTTTTCTAACCTAACCGAATTCTCCTACAACCTGGCGGATAGCGCCGATACTAGACGGGAGATAGACCTGATCTGGGGCGCCGTGCTGACACGATATGTTTCGATAGCCGCTAGGCGTTTCGGCAAAGAGTTCCTGTCCGTCGGCCGGGTCCAGACGCCGGCGCTGGCGTTGGTCGTGGGGCGGGAGAAAGAGATCAAAGCCTTCAAACCCGAGCCTTTCTGGACAGTATACATCATGTGCGACAAAAAAGGGCAGAAGTTTATCGCTCATTACGAAGAGGAGAAGATTTTTGACAAGAAGAGGGCCGAGGAGATAGCCGCGATAAAATCATCTATAGCCAGAGTGAAGAGCATAGACAAGAAGAGACTGGAGATGAAGCCGCCCTCGCCGTTCAACACCACTGAGTTCCTGAGAGCCGCTTCAATGATCGGCTATCAACCCCAGATGGCCATGTCCATCGCCGAGCGGCTGTATATGAACGGTCTTACTAGTTATCCGAGGACAGACAACACCGTGTATCCTTCTTCCATCGGTATAAAGGGGATACTAGAGAAGTTCAGGAAGAGTCAGGAATTTGGAGAAATAGCCAGTTCTATCCTGTCCCAGAAGAAGATAATTCCAACGCAAGGGAAGAAGAAGGCGACAGACCACCCGCCGATATATCCGGTGGAAGTCGCGGACAAGAAGAAGCTGAACAAGTACGAATGGAAGATATACGAGCTGATAGTCAGACGTTTCTTCGCCACACTCTCGCCAAGCGCCGAGATAGAGACGGTCAAAGTGGCTCTAGACTATGAAGGCAGGAACTTCATCGCCCGGGGCAAGACCATACTGGCTGCGGGCTGGCGCGAGTATTACCCCTATTCCAAGTCGGAAGAGGTAATCCTGCCCGAACTGGAAGAGAAGGAGATAGTCTCTGTGGCTGGCATCAAGAACGAGCAGAAAGAGACCAAGCCCCAGCCGAGATATACACCAGCGGCCCTCATCAAACTTCTAGACGAGCTGAACTTAGGCACTAAATCGACCAGAGCGGAGATACTACAGAAGCTGATCGACCGAGGCTATATCGAGGGCAGGCAGAACTTCACCCCCTCCAATGTCGCTTTCGGCGTGATAGACGCGCTTGAACAGTACGTTCCTGATGTCACAAAGCCCGATATGACTGCAAAGCTGGAAAAAGAGATGGATAAGATTGAGAGAGGCAAGCTGAAGAAAGAGAATGTCGTGCTTGACTCCAGAAAGTTGCTGACCAAAGTGCTAAACCATCTGCTTGAGCATAGAGAGAGCATAGGCGAGAAGCTTAAAGAGTCGCTGAAGGCGGATAATGTCGTGGGCAAATGTCCTGCTTGCGGCGGAAACCTGATAATCATAAAGATGAGGAAAGGGACGAGATTCGTTGGCTGTTCTGGCTATGCGAAGGGCTGTCGGACCTCTTTTCCGTTGCCGGCGAAAGGGACCATAAGGGCGTTAGGGACGCTATGCCCGACATGTAACTTACCCGAGATAGAGGTGCAGTATTTCAGGAGAAGGCCGTTCCGCATGTGCATCAACCATAAATGCCCCTCTAAAGCGGACTGGGGCAAGAAGAAGGCGAAGAAAGATGAAAATAGAGCTGGACCCAAGAAAGTCAATCCATGAGAATGCCGCTTCGTATTACGACAAATCGAAGAAGATGCGGGCAAAGATTGGTAGCCTAAAGAATGCTATCGAGGTCACCAAGAAACTGATTGATGCTGAAGAGCGTAAGGGCGCGGAACTCCCCGAAAAGAAGGTCTTGCGCGAGAAGGATTGGTTCGAGAAGTTCCACTATTTTGTGACCCCTAATAGCTTTTTGGCATTGGGCGGAAAAGACGCCAAGAGCAACGAGATTATAGTCAAGAAGCACATGGATAAGAACGATTTATACTTCCACGCGGACATAGCCGGCGCTCCTTCCGTCGTACTGAAGAACGGTCAGAGCGCGCCGGAAGACGACTTGAAAGAGGCGGCCAGGTTCGCAGGCGCCTTCTCATCTGCCTGGAAGAACGAGCTGGGCGCTGTCGACGTTTTCTGTGTCAAGCCGGAGCAGGTACACACCGCCGCCAAGTCCGGAGAGTATCTGGCGAAAGGAAGTTTTGTGATAACCGGCGAAAAGAGGCAGTTCAAGAAAGTCCTCGTAGAGCTGGCCATCACCTGCCTCGCTGGAAAGCTGCTCATAGCCCCGGTCGAGACGATTAGGAAAAGGTCTAACCAGTATCTTGTCCTGAAGCCGGCGAGAGAGAGCAAAGGGGAATCGGCGAAGAAAGTGCTGCATCTGCTAAAGGAGATGTTTCCCGATAGTCAGATAGACCTTGACTGGGTGCTGCAGATATTGCCGAACGGCGGCTCTAAACCGATAAAAAGCTAAGGTATTTAAGGAACAAAGCCGAAATTATAACACCGTTATATCGGAGGCAGCACAATGGTGACTAAAGTTCAAGTTCTGAAAGCTCTAAAAGAGGTCTATGATCCAGAATTCCCAATCAGCGTGGTCGATTTGGGCCTCATTTATGGCGTGAAGATAGCAAAAGACAAGGTCAGCATAAAGATGACCCTCACCAATCCGGGCTGTCCCATGAGCGCTATCATAACCCAGATGGTGCGAGAGAAAGTCGAGAGCATGAAGGGGGTCAAAGAGGCGGTTATAGACTTGGTTTTCGAGCCGCAATGGACGCCTGAACGCATGTCCGACGAGGCCAGAAAGAAGTTCGGCTTTGCATAATCAGCTTTAAATGTATGTTAGTTCTATTATTAATCCCGTGGTATTATGCCTGAATCAAAAAATGTTATCGACCTCAAGGTGACAGAGGCTCTGCAGAACGATGTTGGACGAGGGATAGTCAGGCTGGATACCAAGGCGCGGAAGGAGTTGGGCGTGACCTCTGGTGATATCGTCGAGATACAGGGGAAGAAGACCACAGGCGCTATAGTCTGGCAATCCTATCCGCAGGACGAGAACTTGGGCATAATCAGGATGGACGGCCTACTGAGACAGAATTCTGGCGTCGGAGTCGGGGACTTCGTGAAGGTCGCTAAAGCGAAGACAGTCAAGGAAGCGAAGAAGATCCTATTCGCTCCGATACAGGCGACGAGGTTCACTCAGGAGTTCGCCGACTATGTCAAGCGAAGGCTCATCAACATGCCGATAACCAAAGGAGACAACGTGGTTGTGGGAGGTTTCGGTTCCCCGCTCATTCTCCAGGCGATCAAGGTCACACCGCCGGGCATAACCCAGATAACGGAGCAGACCGCGGTCTCTCTCCAGGAAGAGCCGACGAAAGAGTCGGAGGGCATCTCTTCCATCACTTATGAGGATATCGGTGGCTTGGGCGACCAGGTCAAGAAGGTACGAGAGATCATAGAACTCCCTCTCCGCCATCCTGAGCTGTTTACTCAGTTGGGAATAGACGCACCCAAAGGCGTTCTATTATACGGCCCACCAGGAACAGGAAAAACACTATTGGCGAAAGCCGTGGCCAACGAATCCGAAGCCAACTTCACCTCGATACAGGGACCAGAGATAGTCTCTAAATTTGTGGGAGAAGCAGAAGAGAGGCTCAGGGATATATTCACGAAGGCGGCGGAGAACGCGCCCTCTATAATATTCATTGATGAACTTGATGCTATCGCCCCGAAAAGGGAAGAAGTTGTAGGCGAGGTTGAAAAGAGGATAGTCGCCCAACTGTTGACTCTAATGGACGGACTGAAAGGCAGAGGGAAAGTCGTAGTCATAGGAGCCACTAACCGGCCCAACGCCCTCGATCCCGCTCTAAGAAGACCAGGCCGTTTCGATCGTGAGATAGAGCTAGGAGTGCCGGACAAGAAAGGACGAAAAGAAATACTGCAGATCCACACAAGAGGAATGCCAATTGAGCCAGATTTTAACAAAGAGGATGTTATAAAGATACTTAAAAAATTTAAGACAGAAGAGATAAAAGATGAAGCAGTAAGAATACTAAAAAAGCGCATCGGCGATGAACGATTCAAAGAGGAAATAAATAATATTATCGAGAAGATTCAAAAAGAAAAAGATGGCGAAGAGATAGAATCTGTGCTTGAAGTTTTTGATTCAGATTTCTATGAAGTTGTTAGAAATAAATTAAAAGAAGTGTTATTGGAAGAGCTGGCCAACATGACCCACGGTTATGTCGGAGCTGACCTTGCCGCCCTTGGTAGAGAGGCTGCGATGAAAACGCTCAGGCGGATATTGCCAAAGATTAATCTCGAGGATGAGACGATACCTGTAGAGATATTGGAGACTCTGAGGGTCACGAGAAAGGATTTCATGGACGGCTATAAGGAAGTACAGCCGACTGCTATGCGTGAGGTGATGATTGAGGTACCCAACATCAAGTGGGACGACGTTGGAGGTCTGGAATCCGTCAAGAAGGAACTGAAAGAGGCTATCGAGTGGCCGCTTAAATATCCGGAGATGTTCAAGAGGATGGGCATAAAGCCGCCGAGAGGCATTTTCCTATACGGCCCGCCTGGCACTGGCAAGACTCTATTGGCCAAAGCGGTGGCTACCGAATCAGAAGCTAACTTCATATCCGTAAAAGGACCGGAGATATTCTCTAAATGGGTGGGCGAAAGCGAAAAGGCTATCCGCGAGACATTCAGGAAAGCGAGACAAGCCGCCCCCTGCATAATATTTTTCGATGAGATAGATGCAGTCGCCCCGCGCAGGGGAATGGATGTTGGTTCTCATGTGACCGAGACTGTGGTCAACCAGTTGCTCGCCGAGATGGACGGACTCGAGGAGTTGAAAGAGGTGGTCGTTATAGCCGCCACTAACAGGCCTGATATGGTCGACTCAGCTCTCTTGAGGCCCGGGAGATTCGACAAGCTGGTCATGATTCCTGCGCCCGACTTAGAGACTAGAAAGAAGATATTCGAGGTCCATACCAAGCGCGTGCCGATAACCAAAGACGTCGATCCGGACAAATTGGCTAAAGCAACTGAGGGCTATTCCGGGGCGGACATAGAAGCAGTGGTTAGAGAGGCCGCCCTAAATGCCCTTAGAGACAACAAGCAGGCCAAGATAGTCGAGCAGAAGCACTTCGACAAAGCCTTGAAAGAGGTAAAGCCCAGCTTAGAGCCCAACCTCCTGAAGGGATACAACAATTTCAAGACCGAGGTCATAGGGGCGGAATTCGCTTAACTTGTTCTAGAAAATGCCTAACAGGACCTGCGGGAAGAAGAAAAGAACCGCAGCCGTGCCTATCACCAAAAACCATATAGTTGGGTTCCATCCAATCACTTTCGACCCGTCCAGAGGCGGAACGGGCAGGAGATTGAACATCGCCAGGAAAAGGTTTATCTGAAATCCCCACGTGCCCAACTCTTGCAGGAATGTCTGCGACCCTAACGCCAGCGGGAAGAAGAGGAATGCCAGCACCACATTGGTCAGCGGCCCGGCCACGCTTATTATCCCATTCTCTCTCCTGGTCAGATTGGGCTTGTAGATATATGTGGCTCCAGGCGCGGCAAATACGAACCTGCCCCCGGTTGCTATCGCGAACACAAGCGCCAAGACTAATCCTTCGACCCACATCTTGTAGACCGCCTTGCAGCCGAGCCTGATAGCGACTAGCTTGTGCGCTATCTCATGCAGGATGAAGCCTAAGCCGACAGTCAAGAGGATTAGTGGAAAGCTCAACAAAAAGCCAAGAGAGAAAGCTAGCGAGATGGTTACAACTGAGATTATCATCTGAACTACTTCTGATTTATAGAAAGTCATAGCCTATTTTTGCCCGAGCCGGATTAAATACTTTTCACTTTTTCTAACCAGACTATATCGCAAAATCGTTTTATATAATCTCAAATAGAAAGACATCATGAAGAACAGAGCGCAACTGTCTTTGGAGCTGATTATAATCATAGCCGCGATAATAGCGATAGCCCTGATCATGTTCAAAGCCCTATCGGGTAACGCCAGCAACGCCTCGGAGAGATTGGGGAAAGACACGGATTCTGTGCTCGACGACATAGAGAAACTGATAAAATGAGAGGTCAATTGTCTCTGGAGCTATTGCTAGTGATTCTAACGTCGATAGTCATGCTCTCCTTCCTATTGCCCCAGGTACAGAAAATAAAAGACCTGAGCGACTACGCGCTAGCCTCCCGCAACGCTCAGCTGATACTAGACAAACTCTATTATTCCTGCGAGAGGGCCCAGATATCGGGAGAGAGCCAGAGCGCGATAGTTAACGCCGTGTCTAACTACTCGCTGAAGAGCACAGGAGATTCTCTCACCATTAAATTTGGAAACAAAACTCTATCACGGCAGGGCTTCGGCTGTTCTATAACCCAAAACTTGTCTAAAGGAAAAAACAGCCTGACGCTAAACCCAAGTCCTTAACTCTATTTCGTCATCTGAAAAATGCCTTGTTATTTTGACGCTTTCTGTCCCGATCTCTCCGAATTCCTTGGCACCATTCTTAAAGAAAGAGTAATGAACGCCAAGACTATCAAGCAGTCCGAAGCAATCGTTGGAAAAATCCGCTTTTTTAGAGCATACCTCCATCACATCCTGCGACAATTGATAGAGATACTCTTGCGCTAGACTATTGTCCTGGTCGAGAAAAAGGACTAATACATTGCTGAGGCCTATCGCTATAATGAACGACAATAGAGCGTCAATAGTAAAAACAAATCCCCTATTTAGCCCGGATCTCAAGCACGCACACCTCGCTTCCGCATAGAGCAACCCTCCTCACCAAAGTCCCGCCAGAGCTATCTCCAGCGTTCAAAAGTTCCTCATTCCCCCTCTTCAGGCTCAGATGGATATCGTAATCCTCGAGCAGGAGAGACTGTTTCATCTCCTTTAGAGGCAATCGGCTAAAGCCCGCTATCTTATCCATCGAAAGGACGTGATGCTTTAACGTGTTTTCCGAATAGTCCGCTAGTTCTATCGCTATCAGTTTCTCGCTGGCGTCTAACAGCCTTTTCTCTCTGACGAACTCGCGATAGTTCTCGGACATAGTCCTGTTCGAGAGAGCGCTTACGTTGAGGAAGAAAAAGAACAGCAGCAAGATTACAAAAAACGCTACCGTGACATCCAGCATGAACGCCTGCCCCTTCAGAACCATCTTCTCACCCCGCTCACCCCAAGGCCAGCAACGCCGCTCATGTTCGAAAGGCATTCAGAGGTGAGATTGGTTCCATTTTCCTCAGAGATTATCTTATTGCCAGAGATTCTGAGGTTCGGCAGACTGAAATAGAAGCTGAGATTAGCGCTCTTCCAGTTGAAATATACCAGATTGCAGGCCGCGGCCATCTTCTCGAGTTCCATTTTCGTCCTGGTCTGGGCTGTTTTCTGGCCGACCTCTTTCAGGCTGTCCGTTTGGCCCTGCATCAAAAACTGCACTATCAGAACCATTGTCAGGAAAGCGATTAAGAATTCGAGGAAGATATGGCCCCTCATCCCATCACCGTGCCCTCAGGGACCAGGACCTTGAAACCCGTGTTATGGATAGTCCCCTCGAACATGAACGCTATCCTATATCCTACTAGACTGTAAGGAAAACCAATCAGTTCCTCGTCTTTCAGCATAGCTTTCTTCTCTTTCAGGTCGACATGCAGGAAGTTAAAGCACGGCTCTAGCGCAGGAACACTCGGGGCCTTGGAATAGTCTATGGGGTCTATATAGCCGACATAGAGAGAATAGTCCGGATAGTGCTTAAACCATTCTTTGATTTTTTGGCAGACGTACTCTCTGGCAACCATCTCCCCCTTCTTGGAATGAGGCACTTTAGGCAGGCTATCGAGCGCCTCTCGGACTGTCAGCCTAAATCCATTCTCCAGATCATATGTCTCCTCATTAATCCTCTGAGCCAAGTCGATATCATTCTTTATCTCCTGGGTACCGGCATAGACTTCGTTATAGATTTTCATATCCTTGGCTAAAAAGAGGACCATGGCCAGAACCAGCACTATCGAAAGGAAGCCGCGCATGGTAACTTCCATTCTGGATTCTATATTACGTTTTTGCGACGATAGCCAGTTATTTTCGGTTAAAACAACAAACTTTTAAATATAGAAGACATCAATAACTCATGCCCATTTTTGAGAAGAAAGAAGGAAAGCTACAGACGCGGGAGATATTGGACATTATTTTTGACATGCTCTCTAGCGACGTGCCTGAGGCCAAGATACTCTCGATGCTCGAAGAGATGGGCATGGGCGATGAAGAGGCCCGACAGACTCTTTCTGCGGCGAAGGCGAAATACGAGGCGTTAGTCCAATCTTCACTATCCGCAGCCGTCGATAAACTCCTTTCGAAAGAGAAGGAAGAACTCATGGAGCGCGTAGACTCAAAGGTCGAATCGCTCAGGAAAGACTTGCTACTAAAGGTAGACATGAACTCACCGGAACAGCGAAAGTACATGGAAGACAGGATATCGGAAGTCAACCAGGAAGTCAACACACTGAAAAGCGACCTGTTCAGCACGAAAGTGGAAGTCAACACCCGGCTGAAGACGGTGGAAGAGCAGGCTGGCGTCGGCAAGAAGAGGACTGGAGAGGTCCTAATCTCGGTTGTCTTCATGATCGCTGGCATAATAGTACTGTTCTATGGTCTGAGCCAGATGAGAGAGCTGGTGATGCTGTTCGAGTTCCAGAAGCTGACAGACATATTCCTCTACCTGATAGTGGTCTTGATCGGACTGGTAATTTCTATAGTCGGGTGGAAGAAATACCCGCATGAGATAAAGGAGTACAAGCCGGCTGGAATGGAATACGTGAAGTGAGACATTGGAAAAACTCAGGGAAAAGAGAGACGAGCTGAATTCTAAGGTTAAAGAGCTGAATGACGAGAAGAGACGGCTAATCGAAGATATAAATAAACTGAATTCTGTTATCAAGGAAGAGCGCCAAAACAGAGACAAGGCCAATGAAGAGGTAAAAGGGCTGAAAGAAAAGAGAGTGGCGTCTTTCGAGGAGATCAACAAGATAAAGAAAGAGCTGGACGAGCTGATAACTGTCCTGGAGCGTTTCAAGGACACCATGGGCGGGTCCTATCGCATGTTGAAGGAGGAGCTGAAGCAGATGGAATGGGAGTACCAAACCGAGGTCCACTCGATCAAGAAGGAGAAAGAGATGGTCAAAGAGATGGACACGATAGAGAAAGAGATAGCCAAGTCCGAATTGCTCTATGACAAGAAGAGGAAGCTGACCACCCTCCAAAGAAAGCTCCGCGACCTGTACACAGAGGCCAATGTCTATCACGGCCTGCTGATTAACAGGGCGAAAGAGAGCGAAAAACACCACGACACCATGATGAAGAGCCTGCGGGAGATAGAGAAAGTCGAGGGCTCTCTGGACAAGCTCAATGTCGAGGTCAAGAAAGCCAGAGAGGAAGCGGACAAGTACCATAAAGAATATGCCAAAGAAGTCGCTGAGCTGCCCAGAGAAGAGAACCTAGGGACATTGCGCAGTAAGGCGGAGGAGATACTCGCTAACTTCAAGTCCGGCAAGAAAGTGACTATGGAAGAATTGGCCCTGCTCCACAAGTTCGACCTTTACTGACTATTTTTTTCATAACTAGCGCGTCCCTTTCCAGATACGGGGACTCACAGATCATGGTTATATCCGTTTTCCTCTTGATGAGCAGGTCAGCTATCTT
>Ga0315293_10006007_pt1 | contig 11392 bp, 8 predicted proteins | sample YL17G13_20_MG_FD_203071 | JGI IMG/M metagenome (GOLD analysis project Ga0315293, IMG submission 203071) | Sediment microbial communities from Yellowstone Lake, YNP, Wyoming, USA - YL17G13_20 | ecosystem: Environmental > Aquatic > Freshwater > Lake > Sediment | place: USA: Wyoming | collected... | reverse complement strand
ATTCGGCTGGGCGGGTTGGCGGACATCAAGGCGCGCCGCATCAAGCAGATCCTGCGCACCATCGAGGAAGACCGCGGCGCGCTCGACCTGTCGTTCCTCAAGCGGGCGAAGGTGCCGCGGGCGCTTGGCTACCTGACCGCGCTCTCGGGGGTCGGCCCGAAGACCGCCGCCTGCGTTCTGCTGTTCTCGCTCAAGCGACCCGCGTTCCCTGTGGACACACATGTCCTTCGGGTGTCAAAGCGGTTGGGCTTGCTTGCGCCCAACACGACGATGGAGCGCGCGCACGAGCGATACGACCTGATGCTGTCCAAGCGCGGTTCAGGTAAGGGCCGAAGGCGGCCCGCGGGCAAGGGTTGGAGCGCGGGCGATATGCTCGCCTTGCACCTCGGCCTAGTACAGCATGGCCGGCGCGTCTGCGCCGCCCGGCGGCCGCGGTGCGGAATCTGCCGGCTTCACGATCTGTGCCCGCGCATCGGGGTCGTGAGCGCGAGGCCGGCCAGGAGGGCAGCGGCATGACGCCGGAGCGCGCGCGGGAACTGCTGCGGGCATCGGTCGGGCGCCGGGTATTGCTCATCGGCGACCTGATGATGGACGAGTGGGTATTCGGGAGCGTGAAGCGCATCTCACCCGAGGCGCCGATCCCCGTTGTCAACATGCCGCTGACGCCCGACGCGCGCGCCGAGAAGCCCGGCGGCGCCGGCAACGCCGCCGCCATCCTGTTGACCCTCGGCGCCAGCGTCGCCGTCATCGGCGTGATCGGAGACGACGACTTCGGCCGGCGGCTCCGGTCGGACCTGGCGGCCCGCGGCGCAGATGTCTCCGGTGTTGTTCCGGACTCTTCTCGCCCTACCACCCACAAGCTCCGCATCCTCGCCGGCCGCCAGCAGCTCCTGCGCATTGACACTGAATCGGATCTGCCGTTCGACAGCGCCATCTCGAGCCGCTTGCTCGACATCACCCGTCGCATGCTCCCCCAGGCGGCTGTGGTCCTCGTGTCCGACTACGCCAAGGGGGTCGTCTCGAGCGAATCGCTCCCCGGTGATGTGATCGGAGAGGCGCGCGCCGCGCGCGTCCCCTTCTGCGCCGATCCCAAGCCCGCCAACATCGAGATCTTCCGCAACGCCTCCCTGGTCAGCCCGAATGAGGCGGAGGCGCTCCAGGCCGCTGGTAACGCAGGCTCTAGCCTGTATTCGCAGCCCCCAGACCAGGCTGAAGCCTCGGCTACCCTCCCTCCCCACATTGTGGCCGCAGGTCGGGCGTTGAGGGAGCGACTGAACGCTGACGCGGTGTTCATCACCCGCGGCGCCAACGGCATTGCGGTGTTCGCGGAGGACCGGGTCGCTTCCGTGCCGGCGATCGCCAGCCCAGGCGATGTCGGCGATGCCACCGGCTGTGGGGATGCGGTGAGCGCGGCCTCCGCGCTCGCCCTGGCAGCAGGCGCCAGCTACCTGGAGACGGCCGAACTCGCCAACGCCGCGGGCGGTGTGGTCTCGCGGTTCGTCGGCGTTCACAGCCCGACGGCTGACGAGGTCACCGAGTGGCTCAGCCGTTCTTAGCGAGAGGGCGTTTTCGTGCGACTCGGAGTGCACATTCCCGTCGCAGGAGGTCTGGTGCAGGCGGCTCGCCGCGCGCGCTCGCTTGGCTGCGAGTGCATCCAGGTGTTTGCCCGCAACGCGAGAGGATGGCAGGGGCGGACCCACAGCCAGGACGAGATCGCTGAGTTCCGCCGCATCCTGGGCAAGGCTGACATCTCGCCGGTCGTCGTGCACTCCTGCTACCTGGTGAACCTCGCCTCACCTGGCCGAGCCCTGCGCCAACGCTCCCTCCGCAGCGTCGCCGACGACATGGTGCGCGCGGTCGCGCTCGGCGGCACGACCGTGGCCACCCACTTCGGTCACCATCTGGGCGCGGGAACCGACACCGGCCTGCGGACACTCGCCCAAAGCATCCGCTCTCTCCTCGCCGGCGCGCCGGACGGCGTACAGCTTCTGCTGGAGAACACCGCCGGGCGCGGCAGTGAGCTGGGGAGCACATGGCACGAGTTCGCGCGACTGCTCGATCTGTTCCACGGCGACGAACGGGTGGGAGTCTGCTTCGACACCTGCCACGCCCACGCGGCCGGCCACCGGCTCGACCGCGCGCGATGGGTGGGCCGAACGCTACGCGAGTTCGGCCGCGTGGTGGGTCTGTCGCGCCTCCGCCTCATTCATCTCAACGACTGCCACGGCGAGGCCGGCTCGCACATAGATCATCACGCGCACATCGGCCGCGGCACCATCGGCGATACCGGCCTCCGCGCCTTCCTGCGCCGCAGAGAGATCCGCGACCGGTGCGCGATCCTCGAGACGCCGATAGACCGGCCGGGCGATGACCGCAGAAATCTGAAGCGGGCCAAGCTGTTGCGCGGCCACCGCTAGAGCCTAGCTCGGACCGGTGGCAGGTATCATCCGACGGCGAGGGAACTCGGGCCGCGTGAGCTCATCTGGCGAGGAGGAGAGAGATGCCTGCACCGATGCCGGACTATCCGTGGAGCGCGTTGATCACCAGGGTCACCCCAGGCAAGCACCGCTACCACAAGGCGGACGGCGATATGTGGCCTATCACCTGGGCCGCCGACGGCAACCTCTATGGCGGCGCGGGTGACAACTCCGGCTCTCCCATGAACTTCTGGCGGATCACGGGCGAACCGCAGACCGGCTGGCATTTCCATCTCATGCTCATAGACAACATGCCGGTCGAAGTCGCCAGGTACTGCCAAATCCCTCCCGCCGACGCGAAAAACGGTGTCAAGCCGGCCGGCCTGCTCAGCCTAGACGGCAGGCTCTACTTCGCGGTCGAGGCGATGAACTACGGCGAGGACCCGAAGTTCAACCGCCAGCGTAACTTCCACGGCTGGATCATCACCACCGACGATTACGGGGCGAATTGGAACCGCGAGGCCACCCCGACCGACTTCTTCACCGGCCGGCTCAGCTCGTGCCACTTCCTTCAGTTCGGTAAGGATTACGAGGGAGCGCGGAACCAGTACGTCTACGCCTACTTCCCTGGGGCCGATGATGGCAACAGCTACTGGGAGAACGGCGACTATCTGCTGCTGGGCCGCGTGCCAAAGACCAGTATCTTGGAGCGCGAGGCATGGGAGTTCGTGGTCAAACTCAACGAGGGCGCTGAACCGACGTGGGGGGCAGGGGACAGTAAGGCCGTTCCCATCTTCCGCTATCCGCTCATGTGCGGAGAGGACCACGTCTCCTACAACAAAGGGCTCGGCCGCTACCTCCTCGGCAACTACTCCTTCATAGATGCGAACGGCATCCCCAGGCCCTACCACCAGACCTGGCCGGAATCGGCGATGCGCAGCCAGCTCACCCTGTTCGAGGCGCCGGAGCCGTGGGGGCCGTGGTCGCTCTTCTACGTGGACAACGATTGGGGGACCTATGGCGACTATCAGCCCTGCTTCCCCACCAAGTGGATGAGCGAGGATGGCAGGACGGTGCACATGGTCTCCTCGGGGAGCGAAGACGACTACAACTTCACCGTGCAGAAGCTGGAACTGGAGATCGCGGGATGAGGCGAAGAGGTCACTGGCGGAGCACGCGACGACGCAACAGGAGGGAAACAGGGGCGCTGCGACGAGGGCGCTGAAGTTGAACCGGATCCGCTCCGCTATCGCCGGCCCATTGCCCCCGCTCCCCACACTCCTATTCTACCCAGTCCGCGGGCAACCTTGGTCGTTTCCCGCGCACCTGTGTGCGGGCGGCGCACGCGGCAGGAGCAAGCTCCTCCCCGACAGAAGCAGAGAGCGGAGGTGAGGAGAACATGCCTGGGGGTGGTTGGGACCTCGATGAAATCCGCCGGAGAGCCGACCTCGTCGAGCTCATCTCACCTCACGTCCGCCTCCGCAAGGCCGGGCGGCGTCTGACCGGCCTCTGCCCGTTCCACCAGGAGCGGACCCCCTCGTTCAGCGTTGACCCCGAAACCGGGCTCTGGTACTGCTTCGGCTGCAAGGCCGGCGGCGATGTCTTCCGCTTCGTCGAGATGACCGAGAAGCTCAGCTTCCAGGATGCTGTCGAGCTCCTCGCGCGCAGGCTCGGCATTCAGCCCAGAACGCCGGTCGCCGCCTCTCAGGCGCTCGCGAAAGAGCGGTTGATTGCCCTCCACGATCGGGCTGCGCGCTTCTTCAACGCGACCCTGAAGGGCCGCGCCGGCTCCGCCGTCCGCGACTACCTGAAGGATCGTGGCGTGTCTGAGGGATCGGTCGAGACGTTTCTGCTCGGCTACGCGCCGGACCAGTGGGACGCGCTGCTGAACGCGATGGACAAGCACGGCTTCTCTGGCAAGGAACTAGGGCGCGCAGGGCTGGCGATCCAGAGGGACGATGGTGGCTTCTACGACCGCTTTCGGAACCGGCTCATCTTCCCCATCCGCGACGCGACCGGCCGCGTCATCGCTTTCGGCGGCCGCGCGCTCGCCGATGACCAGCAGCCCAAGTACCTCAACTCCCCTGAGACAGCGCTTTTCCAGAAGGGGCAGACGCTCTGGGCGTTCGACCTCGCCCGGCGGGCCATGTCTGACAAAGGCCGCGCCATCGTGGTCGAAGGATACATGGATGCCATCGCCTGTCACGACGCAGGGCTCGCCGAGACTGTGGCGACCATGGGCACCGCCCTGACCCCTCGCCACGTGGACCTGCTGAGGCGAAGGACCGACCGGCTCGTGCTGGCCTTCGACTCCGACTCGGCCGGGCTGGCCGCCGCGCTGCGAAGCAGCGAGCTGTTCCGACAGGTCGAGGTAGAGGTGCGGGTGGCGACCGTGCCGGAGGGCATGGACCCGGACAACGTCATCAGGACGAAGGGCGCTGAAGCCTTCGGCGAGCTTGTCGAAGCGGCTGTGCCTATGCTTGAGTGGGAGTTGAGCCGCGCCCTGGCACACGGCCAGGGTGGGCGCGAAGGCATGACCGCGCTCCGCGACGCAGTGGCGATTTTGGCACGTGTTCCTCCGGGCGTGGAGCGGGAATACTACATCGGCTGGCTGGCGAACGCCACAGCGTCCGGCAGCCCGGCCCGATCGCGGACAACAGAGGCCGCTATTCGCGACGAGCTCGCCCGGCATGTTACGAGAAGGGGCCAGCGGGTACGCCGAACAGAAGGAGCTTCCCCGCCGCCGGATACGCGCACGGGGCCAGGCGCCGGGAAGTCACCCGGAAGCCGGTTGACCGCGTCGGTGTTGGCGGCCTTGCTTCACCATGGGGAACTCGCCGGGCAGTTTGTGCCGATGTTGGAGCGAACCGACTTCCCGACGGCGGAGCAGCAGGCCGTCTTCGACGCAATCGCTGCACTCGTCGGGCGGTCGGAGCGGGTCAGTGTTGAGGCGGTTCTCGCGGAGGTGGAGGCAGAGGCCACCGCGCTGCTGGCCCAGCTCTCGCTGGACGATGTGGCGCAGGAACAGGTCGAGTTCCACCTGCGCGGTGGCGTCCGCCGCATCGCGGAGGCGAGGCTTGAGCGTCGCCAGCGGCTGCTCACCCAGCGTCTGAGAGAGGCGAACAGTGGGGACGAGCAGAGCGCCATCCGCGCTGAGCTCGCCGAGGTCTCTGCCCAGCGTAGGGAGCTTGTGGAGCAGATGAGAGGCTAGGGCCGAGGCCCTGGGAACCTGGCGGCGGCTCTGGCGGGGCCGCGCAAACAGTTGCAGGCGCGGGACGGGGCGCTGTCGAAGCCAGATGATGGTGGGTGTCACCGCCGTCTGGCCGCCAGCGCAGATCACTGGAGACGGTCGCATCCAGGCCATTACGGGTGGGCTGGCCGGGCAAAGCCACTGACCAACACAGGCATCCGGCCATCGGTGGAGAGTCATGCTGCAGCGTCGTGATCTGAGACAATCTGAGGAGATACAGAAGCTCCTCGAGCAGGGGCGCAAGCAGGGCAATGTCCTAACCTACGAGGACATCAACGACACCCTGAACGAGGATCAGGTAGATCCCGACCAGCTCGACGACATCCTCCGGATGGTGGGGGATGAGGGGATCAGGGTGGTCGAGAAGTCTGACGAGCACGAGGAGCCCGCGGCTGTAGACCGCCGCTCCCGCACGGCCGTTGCCGCAGTGCCGGAGGAGATTCCCACCGTCGAGGGCATCCCCCCCGACGACTCGGTCAGGATGTACCTGAGGGAGATCGGTCGCGTCCAACTGCTCACCTCAGAGGAAGAGGTCGAGCTGGCCAAGCAGCTCGAACGCGCGACGATCCTGTCGAAACTCCAGGCGGTCTGGCAGTACGCGACCGAGATGCTTGGCCACGAGCCGAAGCTCCCCGAGATCGTCCGCGCCATCGAGAACTTCTCCGACGCCCAGCTCAAGAACGAGATCGGCGTCATGGACCATGTTATCAAGCGCCTGCTTTCCCGCGGGGTCGAGGAGCGAAACCTCAGCCCACAGCGCGTCCACGCGGAAGTGCAGTTCTACCTGCAGCACTGCCTGAATGACCTGAAGACGAAACAGATGCTGCTGCTGCGAGACTACGCCGCGCCGGAGGAGGAAGGGAGACGGGTCGGCAAGGCCGATCTCCAGCGCGCCCTCAGTGAATCCCGCGAACGAGGCGAGCAGTACCGCAGCCTCCGCCGTCGGCTTCAGGCGAAGCGCGTCGTCCGGAATCTCTTCATCCGCAACGCCTGGGAGCAGTTCCGGGCGGAAGCGCGCAGCGAAGAGGAGACCCCGCCTCCGCCTGGCGACGAGGAGGCCGTCAGCCGGTACGACGCGCCGGGCATACTCGAGCTTCCCGCCTCCGAACTGGGTCGCCGGCTCCGCGTGCTCACCGCCGCCAGGGATAGGCTGGGGGAGCCCCCGCGGGAGCCAACCCTCGCCGAGATCGCCAAAGCGGCCGGCAGCCAGCCGAGCAAGGTCAAGGAGATCCTCGGCTGGTCTCATCGGGTGCTCTCGGAGGGCCGCGCCGCCAAGCAGCGGCTGACCGAAGCCAATCTTCGCCTTGTGGTCAGCATCGCCAAGAAGTACAGCGGCCGCGGCATGTCGTTCCTCGACCTGATCCAGGAGGGCAACATCGGTCTCATCCGCGCGGTCGAGAAGTTCGACTACCGCAAGAAGTTCAAGTTCTCCACCTACGCCACTTGGTGGATCAGGCAGGCCATCACCCGCGCCATCGCCGACCAGGGCCGCACCATCCGCATCCCGGTCCATATGGTCGAGACCATCAACAAGCTGGTGAAGACCTCCCGGCAGCTCCACCAGCAGCTTGGGCGCGAGCCAACCTGGGAGGAGCTTGCCGAGGAGATGGAGGGGCCGTTCGACACCTCTGAGGATCGCCTGAAGGCCGTCCAGCGGGTGACCGAGATCTTCCGCATTGCGCCGGAGCCGCTCTCGCTGGAAACCCCGATCGGCGAGGAGGAGAACTCCCACCTCGGCGACTTCATCGAGGACCAGGACGCGGTCTCGCCGGCCGATGCCGCGTCAACCCTGGTGCTGCGCGAGCAGCTTGAGAGCGTCCTCGATACCCTGACGGAGCGCGAGCGCGATGTGCTGAAGCTGCGCTTCGGTCTGGACGATGGCTATCAGCGCACGCTCGAAGAGGTCGGGCACATCTTCAAGGTCACCCGGGAGCGCATCCGGCAGATCGAGGCGAAGGCGCTTAAGAAGCTCAAGCACCCAAGCCGTAGCCGGAAACTCCGCGACTACCTCGACTAGGCGTTGCCGCGATCACGAAGGCGGGGACAATGAACCTGGCTCACCGCCGCACGCGCACCCTTATCATCCTGGTTCTGGCTCTCGCCGCGCTCTGCGCGGGCTGGCTCTTCGCCGCGCCGAAGCTCGCCCCGCGCACGGAGGAAATGGCAGCGAACGAGGCGCGGGTGGATGTGGACTACCTGCCGTCCGCCTCGGCCGACGGCCTCGGGATTCCCTTCTACCCCGGCGCCGAGGTGGGGGACAGCTTCGTCTATACGGTCACCACCCCGGGCGGAAAGCAAGTGCTCTACTACGCCTCCGCCATCCTATCGAGCGCCGACTCCCCGGACAAGGTCGCTTCGCACTACCACGATGCGCTGCCCGGCCGCCCTGAGGCGGAAACGCTGAAGGGAGATGCCGGAGAGAGACTCGTCCTCGCGGTGTCGCAGGGCGACGAAGTGAAGATGGTCACCATCACCGCCGCTGACGGGGGTTCGCGGATCGAGCTGGTGCGCGCCACCAAGCCTACCATCCCGCCGAAACCACTGAAGCCGAAAGGGCGGGAGCGGGTGACGTGAGCAGACGTTGAGGAGGCTGGTGGAGCCAGGCGGATTCGAACCGCCGATTCGTCCGTGCGAGGGACGCGTCTTCCCGCTTGACCATGGCCCCAGAGGATAGATGGGCCCGCCATCGGCGGGCCTGCCGTCGTTGTGACCAACAGCATCCTATCAAAAGGACGCTCGCAACGTCAACCGCAGGAATGAAACCCACACGGGCAGGACCCGCACTCTTGCCCTGCGAACCTCCCTCGCGTCATGTCCCGCGAACTCCGCCATCTGACAACGCTCGATGACGCCCGGCGCATTCTCTGGCAGGCGCTGCCCGCGCGCATCCGTGAGGGGCGGTATGCCGGACGTGATACGCCAATCGCTGAAGCGGTCGGCTTCGCGCTCGATGAGGACATCGTCTGCCCCACCGACCTCCCGCCATTCGACCGCTCTACCATGGACGGCTACGCGGTGCGGGCCGAAGACACCTTCGGCGCCTCCGAGGGCCTGCCCGCGTACCTGAAGGTGATCGGCGAAGTGCGAATGGGGGAGGCGCCTTCGTTCGAGCTGTCGGAGCGACAGGCCGCCGCGATCCCCACCGGCGGCATGTTGCCCGTCGGCGCCGACGCGGTCGTGATGATCGAGCACACCCAGCCGTGGGGAAGTGACCTTTCGGCTTCGCTCCAGGCAGGCAGCATTGAGGTGCTACGCGCGGTCGCGCCCGGAGACAACGTGGTCTGCCGCGGCGATGACATTCGCGTCGGCGAAGTGCTGCTGTCAGCCGGGCACCGCCTCAGGCCGCAGGATATCTCCGCCCTCGCCGGCCTGGGAATCGCAACTGTGCGCATCAGGCGCCCGAGAGTGGCAGTCCTCTCCACCGGCTTCGAGCTTATCTCCCCCGACCAACCGCTCGCTCCCGGCCAGATCAGAGACATGAACGGCCCCGCCTTGCGGGCGGCAGCGCGCGCCGCAGGCGCGGAGCCCGTCAACCTTGGCTTGGTGAGCGACGATCCCGAGGCCATTCGCGCCGCCCTGCGCAAGGGTCTCGCTGAGGCCGACATCGTGCTGGTGTCGGGCGGCACCTCCGTCGGCACGGAGGACGTGGTCCACGATATCATCAGCTCCCTCGGGGAGCCGGGGGTGCTCGTGCACGGGCTGGCGGTGAAGCCAGGCAAGCCGGTGGTGATCGGCCTCGTGAACGAGGTCCCTGTCTTCGGCCTGCCAGGCCATCCGACATCGTGCCTGGTGATGTTCCGCGAACTCGTCTCCGCGCTGCTGAGAGTCGCTGCTGGCTCAGAACCGCAAACCTCGCTGCCGGTGCGGGCGCGCCTCACTCGCAACTACCCGTCCCAGGCGGGCCGCGAGGAACTCGTGCCTGTCCGTCTGGATGAGCGCGACGGGATATGGCAAGCGACGCCCTTGGTCGGGCCGTCGGCTTTCATCTCCACACTGGTCGCGGCCGACGGGCTCATCCGCGTTCCCGTTGCGGCCGAAGGGCTCTGCGCGGGCGACGAGGTCGAGGTGGAGCCGTTCGCCTCCGCACAGGGAAGGCCGTTTGAATGAGCGGTGGCGTAGATCACATGAGGTCGGGTAGGGCAGGACCTCGATTCCTGCCCCAATCCCACGGGCAGGACACAAGGTCCTGCCCTACCAGCTACACGCCCGCCTTCCGCCAGACGCCGAGCAGCGCATCCCCGGTCGCCCTGATCGCATCCGCCGGCGCCATCTCCTGCACCCGCTGGCTGAATGGCTCCGGTGTCACCGGCCCCGTGTAGCCGATCGCCTTGAGCCCCTGAAGAAATCCGACGAGGTCAATAACCCCGGTCTCTCCCGGCAGCGCCCGCTCGTTATCTATCTGTCCTTCCGGCCCGCGGCCCTGGATGGCGTCGTTGATGTGGGTGTCCACGACCAGCGCGTCGCTCAGTTTGCCGATGTCATCCCTCGTTCCGTGGGATGTGTACCAGTGGAACGAGTCGAACAGCAGCCCGACATTGCTGGTGCCGATCGCGTCGCACAGCTCGAGCATCCCCTCCTGCGTGTGAATGAACCCATACTTGTGGCCATCCCGCATGGACTTCGTCCCGACGAACTCGACCGCGAACCGGCAACCGTGTTCCGCCAGGACTTCCGCGCACGGACGCAGCCTGCCTGCGTGCAGCTCGAAGTTCCGCTCGAATGGCAGCTCGTCGGAGAAGGGCAATATCCACGTGCTGCACCGCGTCGCCCCGAGCGCCTTGGCGGTCTTCGCCAGCGCGGGCAGCTTCTTCAGACCTTCCTGGAAGGTGGCCTCATCTTTCCGGAACTCAACCGGCAGACCCCAGGCTGCGGGCTGGAGCTTGTTCGCGCCGAGCACCCGTCTCACCGCATCGGGGTCCGCAGTCCCCACGTCCACCGTGATCCCGCCAAAACCAGCCTGCGCAGCCAGCTTCGCGCACTCCTCGAATGGCAGCTTCACTCCGATCGCGCCCGGGCTGAGTGCTGGGTACATGCTCTCTCCTATCGCATCCATTGTCAGGTTCGCCCGCCGCGGCGAGCGCCCGACAGGGTAGCACGGCGGAGCGGCGACGGCAAGCCTGCTTCCCCTCTGCCCTGGGCGGAAGCCGGCGAACTTCTCCCCGTTGCGACGCGTCTAATGCAGTGAGGGATCGGGTGCCGGATGGACGGTGGCCGGCGCGCGAATGTGTGCTTCGGGGGAGGTTGAGCATGCAGACACGGTGTTGTCTTCTCGCCGCCGCGATAGCATCGCTGTTGGCCCTGTCATGCTTCGCGGCAACCAGAGAACGTGTGAGCGTTGCCACAGATGGCACGCAGGCGAATGGTGATAGCACATGGGCGAGCATCAGCGCCGAGGGGACGCGCGTCGCGTTCGCTTCCTACGCCGATAACCTTGTCCCTGAAGATCGTAACAGCGAGCTAGACATCTTCGTCTTTGACCGGGCGACTCATCTGGCAACGCGAATGAGTGTTGCGGAAGACGGCTCGGAGGCAGAGGGCTGGAGCGCGCGGCCGATGATCTCGGCCGATGGCCAGTGGGTCGCCTTCGAGTCGGCCGCTCAGAACCTAGTACCCGATGACACGAACTCCGCAACTGATGTGTTTATCCACGGCATCATGGCAGGCGATAACACCCGCGCGAGTGAGGTCGGGTGCCTAGATGACGGGGCCCAGTGTCTCTCGGCGG
>Ga0315293_10005999_pt1 | contig 11405 bp, 12 predicted proteins | sample YL17G13_20_MG_FD_203071 | JGI IMG/M metagenome (GOLD analysis project Ga0315293, IMG submission 203071) | Sediment microbial communities from Yellowstone Lake, YNP, Wyoming, USA - YL17G13_20 | ecosystem: Environmental > Aquatic > Freshwater > Lake > Sediment | place: USA: Wyoming | collected... | reverse complement strand
ATAGAGCCGGACATTAATTCCTTATCGAGATTTATTTGCCAGAAGGTCTCTGTCTCTGAAGGATTGCGCCCATTGTTTGTGATGCTTTCGGACCGCAGAGGTTATTTGATTATCCCACCTGTCCCGGCAGGAACCGAAAAAGGCTGGACAATGCGGACGTTCCTGATAGGGCCGAAGCAGCAAAGAAGCGAGCTGATTGCCAGAGAAGTCATTGTAACTACAGCTTTGATTAAGGATGGCGGGCCAATAAGCAGCCTTAAAGTTTTCGACGCAAATGGCTCTGTGAACTGCCAGCAGTTTAGCGAGAGATTAGGGATCGAAACCAGCTTGGTTGATGTGTCTGGTTCTGCGGCAGTGGATGAGCAAACTGCACTCGGCTGTGATGACCTGGTTGGATTTGCGATTGCGTATGGAGCGGCATTGGCCCATACGGAAAAAGCACAACGCGTCAGCTTCCGCGATGATTTTATGCCTTATCAAGGTGGAAAGGTAAGGCTGCAAAAGACGTTGAAGCTTGTGGCCGTGTCTGTCTGTGTGCTTTTGATTACTGTGGGACTATACTTTCAGTCGCGATTATTTAAGATAAATAGAGACAGGGGCGAACTGCGCGGTAAATTCGCGAAGGAGTACGCGGCTGTTATGTTAGGTGAAAAGCTGCCTGACAAGACCGACGCTGTAAAAAAACTTATGGGCGAGCTGCGGCATGTAAGAGATGGGCTTTCACCTGTTACAAGAGATGAATCCGTATCATCAAAACTGACGTTGGTGCTTGAGGCATTCAATAATAACAACTGTGCTACAGCAACTAATTTGGAGATAGAGTCGATTAGCATCTCCGACAAAGTCATAAACGTAGCGGGCAGCACCTCCAGCAGGGCAAATACACTGAAATTATTTGACACAGTCAGCAAAAGTGGATTGGAGATTGTGCAACAGCGCCTGTCTATAAAGGGGGCACGTGACGACTTCAGCATACAAGTAACAATGAGGAAACAAATGAGGGCGGGTTTATGAAGGACGTATTTAGAAATCCGATTTTCTACTATATCCTTGCCCCGGCTTTGGTTGCTTTGTGGCCGCTGCTGGTATGGGCGGTATATCTGCCCCGTGCAAATAGTAGCTGTGAGCGCGCAAAGAAAGATTACCAGAAAGGGCAAGAAATAATGCTGGAGATTTTGAATCTTGACTCCGAGCGATTGGCATTTGCCGATGCAAATAGTGCTGCTTCGGAATTCAGCTATGCAACGGTGGTCGATAGGGTTGCTACTTTGTGCAAGATACCCTCAGCTAATTACAAACTCAGTTCGGGAATAATCATAACTACCGACGGGCAGAAAAGCCAAAGCGCAAAAGTAGTTCTCAAAGACGTTGACATATTGAAATTTGCCAAGTTTCTGTCAACGATTCAAGTTCGCTGGACAAAGTTGCAGTGCACGCAGTTAAAGCTAACCAAGAAAAAAGGATTGCCTGATTTGTGGGATATGGATATAGACTTCAAGTATTACTATTAAAACGAATAAAGTTTAGCTTTCTTTGCGGGTGCTCTGTGCAGGAGAGATTTTAGAATTCAGGAGGAAATTTCCGCTTGACCGCTTGCGCAATCTTGATATTGCGGTTTTGTGCTATGCAGAGTTTTGGCAATCACTATATATAGTGGGTGAGCCGATTTTCCTACAGAAATTCGTCTTCACAAGCTCTCGTGTGAAGCCGTAATTTGGAGGGAGTGAATTTTAATGCTGAAAAGAGGCTTTTTATTGCAAGTTATTGAAAATTTGGCTCTTACAGCGATTAGTTAGCGGTGAACTTTTCTAAAGTTTTTTAGCTCGTCCTGTCGATAACAGCATTAGCAAGTAGTTCGGGGCCCCAAAACGGATTTAAGGGCACACAAGATATAGTGGTCATTGGTTTTTTCGAGCGAAAAAGGACATTTCGCCTGGAAGCGATTATACAAGGTATTTATTGATGCGGCGTTCCAACAGCAGTAGTAACTTGGGGAAGTCGAAACGACAGACTGGCCGTGCAAACAAGAATCTAATTTCAAATGAAGATTTGTTTATGGAGAAGATTCTTGATAATCTCGCCTCGACTCCAATTGGCCAGGTGCTGAAGAAGATAGCTTCTCTGCCGGAAGTTCGCAGGAAGAAGATTCTTGACATCCGCCGGCAGCTCACTGAAGGCAATTACAACCTTAACGGGCGATTGGATATTGCTCTCGATAAGGTTCTTGAGGACCTCACCACGCAAAAAGAAGATTGACTGTCAACCTTGAGGACACATCTTTAATCGAGGAAGAAGTTCCGTTCCAAAGATTTTTTATGCGCACAGTTTATTCAGCGATGTCATTTCTTATCTGTTTTCAGAGAAGAATTATTTCAGAATAAAATAATCTTCTGTGCACACAAAGAAAATTTCCCCCTTTGAGTCAACTCCTTTTGTGCCCTGGATGTGCTAATCGCAAAGGTTTAACTTGAATTGTTAGCGTATCTGATTTTTTGATTTAATTAAGAGACTACCTCCGGGACGTCATCATCCGGGGTATCCATTTCAACCGGTTTGTAACCCGGCTGTTTTGATTTTTCGACCTCTTCTTCGAAAGCAGCTATAACCTTTTCCTGAATGTTTTTCCTGCATTCTGCGTTAATTGGATGTGCGATGTCGGCGTGCAGCTTCATCCTGCCTTTGAAATCTTTCCTCGCGCGGTTATTAGGCAGTGATGCACCACAGTTGTTGCAGAATTTAGCCCTGAGATGGTTTTTGCCGCCGCATTTCTCGCAGTGGTCACTCATTTTTCGGGAAGGCATAGCAACAAAGAATCCGCCTGTCCCCTTGATAATCTTGATATCTCGGACAACAAACTGATTGTCCATTGTTATTGAACAAAAAGCCTTTAACCTGTCATCTTTGTTGTCAACTAATTTGACTCTGACCTCAGTGATTTCCATAGTTATTCGCCTCACTTAAAAGTTCACCATCTATTGTTACTGACGATAACACTTGTGCAACCGAGCTTTTTCTTAAGTATATCAGCGTCCGCTCCGGCTGTTTTCAGGTCTCTATTTTCTATAATACAGAACATCCCCGAACCGCTTCCCGTCAGGCACAAAGGTCTGATACCGAGCGACTCAATCTTTTCTTTCAGCCTGGCAAGGTTTTTTGCCAAGCCGAAACAGCTTGTCTGAAGCATATTTGCGCACATCTTTGCTACTAAATCAATCCTATTCTTTAGGATATATTCGTTAATTTGAGCGCTGAGACCATAGTAAATCGCTGGATTATGTCTATAATTAGCGTAAGCCTTTTTTGTAGAGACACTTACATCAGGAAGTATGATTAGAGCCATAAAGTTAAATACTTTTCTTAATTTTTTGACTTTTTCACCTTTTCCTTTACAAAAGGCTAACGGCCCATTCAAAAAGAAAGGCACATCGCTGCCTAATTTTGCTGCTAATTTAGCTAAATCCTTTCTTTTAAGGTCCAAGTCCAAATATCGGTTTAGGCCGATAAGGGTGGCTGCTGCATCACTGCTGGCAGAGCCTAATCCAGAGCCAGCGGGGATGTTTTTTGTCAGGGTAATTTTAAGGTCGGTAAAAATACCACAGCTTTCCAGTAGTGATTCGGCAGCCCGGAAGATAAGATTTTCTTTGCCTGCCGGTGCCCAATACGGGCCTTTGCAGATAAGTTCAATGCCGGGCCTTTTACCTCGCTGGATGAGGATTTCATCGGACCAGTTGACCTTTGCCATTACGGTTTCAATCTCGTGGTATCCATCAGGCCTTTTGCCTGCTATGAGCAGACTGAGGTTTATCTTGGCAGGCGCCCGCACTAATAAGCCGTTGCCGATAACTTCAAACTGTTTTTTGCTGGTCATAATCGTTCATGACTCGTCTCTTGTGGCTCGAACAAGACACGAGATTTGTCTGTTGACATTATAGCAGGTTATTTTTATTGTGAACATGAAATCGGCCAAAGAGAACGCAGAGGGGATGAGTGAATAAATAAGCAGACTGGTGACGCGGTTTGCGGTGTTGTTCACAGCCGGCGGCCCAGCAGGAAGTTTTACAAATGGAAAAGAAGAAAAGACAAAGAGGAGCAAAAGCGATTAAAAAAATTGTTGATACTTTTCCTGCAGAGTTGCACGAAGCTCTCAATGACATTTTAAATTTGACGGATTCATTTTGCGATATGCACCTAAACGAGGATTACAAGCAGCTTTGTGAGGATATGGTGATTGAGCTGTTGTTATTTGATGTGCCGATTGACAAGGGCCAATCCGCCAGTTGGGCCAGCGGGATAGTGCACGCTGTGGGCTGGGTCAACTTCTTGCAAGACCGCACACAGTCACCGCACATGAGTTCGGCTCAGATAGCAGAAGGATTTGGCGTGTCGCAGGGGACAATGATGGCGAAATCAAAAACCATACGCGATGAGCTTGACTTAATGCCATTCGACCCAGACTGGTGTCTGCCCGCCCTGCTTGAGGACAACCCGTTGGTCTGGATGTTGAAGGTCAATGGGTTTATAATGGATATCCGCATGGCTCCCCGCGAGGCGCAAGAAGAGGCGTATCGACTGGGATTGATACCTTTTATTCCGGCTGATGAGCAGAAACAAGAGCCAGAACCCCCTACAGAGGCAAAAGTCATAAAGTTCCCTTCGGGACAAACCAAACCTACCGGACCAAAATCCCCTCAGAAACAGCAAGACGATGGACCTGAGCTATTTGAAGGATTGGAGGAATAAAGAATATCGAACAAGGAATTACGAATGTCGAACAGAAAAACAGAAAATTCTGAAACGAGTGACGAGCCACGCTTGTCCGCCGTATCTTCAGCGAAGGTGGAAGCGACCAGCAACGAGCAACGGTCTGTGCCGTGGTGGCACTGGCACAGGCGGCTGTATAACTGGGTGATTCACTTTGCGGATACAAAGCACGCTGAAGTTGCGCTCTTTGCGTTGAGTTTTTCTGAATCGAGTTTCTTTCCTGTTCCACCTGATGTCCTGCTGGCGGCGATGTCGCTTGGTGTTCCAAAAAAATGGCTGCGGTTCGCTATTTTGTGCTCGATTGCCTCGGTTCTTGGAGGCATCTTCGGTTATATAATCGGGATGTTTTTGTGGTCTATGATAGGCGAATGGGTTTATGTCCATCTTGGATTTGTGGGGCTTACGAGGGAAAACTTTGCAAAGTTCCAGGGTTGGTATGGTAATTACGATTTCTGGATAGTTTTCACGTGCGGATTTACCCCGATACCATATAAAGCAGCAACAATTTCGGCAGGTATAGCTCACATCAGCTTTATCGGATTCTGTATTGCGTCGGCGTTGAGCCGGTCAGCGAGGTTTTTTATGGTAGCGGGTCTTATCGGCTGGAAGGGCGAAAAAGTCAGGCACCTAATCGAAAAATATTTCGACTGGTTAGCGCTGGCTCTGGTGGCAATGTTGATTGGCGGCTTTCTTGTGATAAAATGGGTGCGATAAAAAGTTAAAAGTCAAAAATTAAAAGGCAAAAGTGATGAATGACTTGCAGAGGCAGACACTTTTGAAGGTTGCGAAAGATACGGTTGAAGCGGTAGTCCGAAATCCGAAATCCGAAATCCAAAATCCGAAATCGGACGACCCCCAATTGAATGCACACTGCGGCTGCTTTGTAACGTTAAAGAATCAGGGGCAGTTGCGGGGGTGTATCGGGCAATTTGTTTCTGAAGGGCCGTTGGTAGAGCTGGTCGCTGAAATGGCAAAGGCATCCGCGACAGGCGACCCGCGTTTTTTCGCTGACCCGATAACACCCGATGAGCTAAATGAGCTTGATATTGAGATATCGGTTTTGTCGCCTCTACAGCGGACGGATAATCCACTGAGTCTTCGGCTCGGCGTAGATGGCATTTACATAAAAAGGGGACGCGCTTCGGGCTGCTTTTTGCCGCAGGTTGCGACCGAAACCGGCTGGAGTAAAGAGGAATTCCTTTCATACTGCTGTGCTCACAAGGCGGGCATTGCGCCTGATGCGTGGAGGCAGCCGGGAACGCAGGTTTTCCTATTCACCGCCGAAGTTTTTGGGGCACTATTCGAAGAGGTATAACTGTGTCCTGGCTCGTGCATTATGGTTAGTCGTTTGTAATTCTGCATTCTAAATGCTGAATTTTTTGTCTTGCATCTTAACTCTTACAGCCGCAAATTTCAGATTTTGAACAAATCATAGTTCATATAACCAACCTTTATGCCGATATGTTTATATGCGTTTCTGACAGAGTAGGTGCATCAGGATGGTTGGCTCAGGAGGTTACTTATAAAAGTTGTGATAAGAAAATTTGCACCAATTTGTGTATTTATCGGAATCTTGTTAGCCGGCTGCTTCGGAGGAGATAAAGCTATACTCAAGGGTTCCGCTGTCGGCGGTATGGACACCCTCGCCGGAATGGTGGAATACCTGCGTGAACAGAATCTGCCGGCTCTGGAAGCAGTAGAGGTCTGGGAAAGCGAGTATGGGAAGGGGCTGAAGCTCACTACAGCCCATTACGAGATTTTCACAACGCTTTTAGAGCCGTTGATGCTCCGCCGTATCCCGCGGTTTATGGAGTCAGCTTATCACGGCTATAGTGCCGAGCTGTCCGAATCGCTCGATACGACGACAAAATTTACTATCTACCTTTTTGCTGACCGACAGCAATGGGCAGCTTTCACAAAGGGCTTTGCAGGCGAAGAGGCAGAGCTATTCTGTAAAATAAAAGCCGGCGCATACTGCCATAATGGTGTCTGCGTGGCATACAATATCGGCAGAAAGCGGACATTTTCAGCTCTCGGACACGAGGGATGGCATCAGTTTAATAGCAGGTGTTTTAAGTTTCGCCTGCCGAGCTGGCTTGACGAAGGCGTGGCGATGCTTTTTGAAGCCTACAAGATGGAAGAGGGAGCATTCCGTTTTGAGTCGAGCGAAAATACTTATCGTCTGGATGCGCTGAAGAAAACGCTGGGACAAAACAATCTCATACCGTTGAAGGAGTTGATAGCTATAAACCCCGGCGAGGTCCTGGCTACAAATGAAGCTGAACAGGTTCTGGCTTTCTATGGTCAATCATACGCGCTGGCGCGGTTTCTGCGAGAGGGCGGTTTGGGAAAGCGAACGGGTAATTATCGTCAGTTGCTTTTCGATGGCCTGAAAGGGAACTGGCCCCTGGATGAGGTAAGTAGAAGAATCGCGGAGGATAGAAACGAGCCGCGAACCATCCTCTGGAACCGGATTGTTGGGCAGCTATTGTTTCAGTATTATGTTGGCAGTGATTTTGAGCAAATCGAGCAGCAGTATCTGGCTTTTTGCAGGCAAATAATAAACCAAAAATAAAAATGCAAAAGTAAAAATGCAAAATTGAGGATGGAGAGTTTGGCATCCGATGGTTATGTCTAAGCAACGACAGGTATCACTCATCTTGGCATCGGCGTCACCACGAAGAAGACAATTGTTGAAGCAAGCCGGCTATAAATTCAAGGTCATCCCTTCCAACATTGATGAGTCAGCTTTTCCAACAACAGGTTTAAGTGTCCGCGAGAACGCTGAAAGGCTTGCTTTAGAAAAAGCAAAGAAGGTCGCCGAGAAGTTCCCTGAGTGTCTTGTTATAAGCGCCGATACCGTTGTGGATTTTCAGGGAGAAATTATCGGCAAGCCTGCTGATGCGAAAGAGGCGGAGCAGATTGTAAGAAAACTGTTTAGCGCTCCTCATAAGGTGATAACCGCTGTTGCGATAGTCAGATTGAGTGACGGCATCGAGATAAAGGATAGTGACACCACGATTGTTTATCCTAAGAAATTAAACGATGAGCAAATCGCTCAACATATCAAAAGCGGCTCGTGGCGGAACAAGGCCGGCGCTTACGCCATACAAGAAAAAGGAGACAAGTTTGTTGAAAGAATAGAGGGCAGCTTAACAAACGTTATGGGGCTGCCGATGGAGCTTTTGCAGCGGCTGCTAAAAGAAGTCCTTGATTGATATGAATATTTAATACGGCTCTCATAAATGACCAACAATCCAAATTTTACCAGGGAAAGTGGCAGTTGTAATGGCGATAGAACAGGCCTATCGAACGCATTGAGACCAGAGCTAATGCCTGAGCAGCTAAGTTGGCAAATAAATGCAAGCCGATTGTAAGCGAGCCTCTCCCCAACAACTGGCCGTAGCCAACAGTCCTCAACTGTAATTCCCAGACCAGGACAAAGAGCCAGGCTACCGTCAGGTAAGACCAAAAGGCATTGGCGATGGGTTTAAATAGATAGTCCGGGCGAAACATCATAGGAATATCTCGGCCAACCGAAAAGGTCAGGATTGCTATTGGGAATACAAACAGGCCGGCAATCGCAAGTATGTGCGCAATTACCGTCGATTCGACTTTCATCGCGCTCAATATCACAAGTAAGATAATACAGGGTAGTTGGACTATCAAAAGAGCGATAGTAAATGTGCACAAAGACTTGACGATATTACATATAAATCCGAAAAGACCGCCCATATAAACGTCCGGCAGCTCTTCTACATCAAACGCTGCCAAGCAAATTATTTCCATATAGTACCAGAATAAACACCCCCACGCCGCCAGAGTTATTATAAACCCGGTCGGCGCCTGAATCCTAAATCCCCCCACAGTACAAGAGTAATCGGTGTGGCCTGTAAAAAACTTAAAGCTCACCGCGGCAATTACAAAGACCAGACCCGTAACATTTTGTGGTTTTACAAAGAGCTTCCAGCAATCAATAAATACTGCCCGGTAAAAGCCGGGAATTGGCTGGCCTTTTGCTTCGGGCTGAGGTTTGATTTTTTGAGGTATTTCGCCATCCTTCGCAGGGATTACAAAAAGTTGTCTGCAGGTTAGACATCGGGCTCGTTTTCCGATGTGCTTGTCACGGAAGGCGATTAGAGCATTACAGGTGGGGCACTTGAACTGGATTGTCATAAAGTAAATGTAAAATTAAAAGTGCAAAGCGTAAAAATTTGGAAGATGTTTTCCTTAATGGCGTAAGCCATCTTGACAATTTTGGATTTTACATTTTGAATTTTTAGCTTTCTACCTAATCTTGCTGGATAGCATCAAGGAAGGTTTTAATATTGTTGGCCCATTTTTTGGCTTCTAACAGCTCAACTTTACCCTGTTTGACCAGTATCGCAAGGTGTTTTTCCATAGTTATCATTTTTTCATCAGGCAGGTCTCGAGTTTTTGTTTGCAGTTGGGTATATACCTGCTCAATTTTGCCGGTGCGTATCAGGTTGGCGATAGCATAGTTATTGTTAAGTATCTCCATAGCCGCGAGTCTGCCGGTGCCATCTTTTTTGGGTATGAGTTTCTGACTGACGATATAAGCTAATCCCAGCGAAAGCTGATTGCGGACCTCGTTTTGCCTGCCTGCCGGGAAATAGTCGAGGATTCGCGTTACAGAACCGATGGAATCTCTTGTGTGAAGTGTGGAGAAGACCAGGTGGCCGGTTTCTGCCGCCATAAGTGTCATAGCTATTGTTTCGGGGTCGCGCATTTCGCCAACGAATACCACATCAGGGTCTTCCCGCAGCATTGCTCGCAAGCCGTGAAGGAAGGATTTGACGTCCCTTCCAACCTCGCGCTGTGAAATCATAGAGTGCCTCTGGGTGAAGAGGTATTCTATGGGGTCTTCAATGGTTATGATGCGGCAGGCGTGGACTTCATTGATTCGGTCGATTAGTGAGGCGATTGTTGTAGATTTACCGGAACCCGTTATGCCGGTTAGAAGCACAAGGCCGTTCTTGCGATTGATAATGTCCTCCCAGATGTTATTCGGGAAACCAAGTTCCTCAACCTTCGGGATGTCCAGCGATAAGGCTCTTATTGCTGCAGTGATGCCGTCGTTGTCTTTGAAAACGTTTATCCTAAACTGTAGCGAGCTGAGCCGATACGAGCAGTCAACGTTCTGCAGGGTGTTGTATTTGTGAATATTATCTTCACTTAAAAGAGGATAGATAAGTTGTGCTGCTACTTCACCTGTTAGATTCGGGCCTTTGAGCTTTATCAAGCTGCCATCGATGCGATATGTGGGAGGCACACCGACTTTGAGGTGCAGGTCTGAGACCCTCATTGCACCGTGCACCTCGAAGTAAGCCAGCATATCGAGAATACTAAAATTTCCGAACTCTGAGGTCGGATATGCTTTTGCCGAAGCAGAGTATTTTTCAGCCATACGTGTCTCCAGAAAACAACCGAAAATGCAATCCACCTTTGGCGGATTCTGGTATTTTTATATCGGCTAAATAATATACCCGAATAACCGCCATAAGGTAAAGTCCTAAATTATATTCGCCGGTCGGAGGTTGAAAGCCGTTTTTCTGATTTTTCACTTGTGCCAGCTTGTTTGTTTAAGCCAATCCTGTGCAAATAGGGCAAAATCGAAGAAGTCAACGATTTTATTTCTGTCTAAATCGCCTGGCTTGTTTGTCAAAGGCAGGCTATTGTTTAGCCAATCTTCTGTCCAGTTTTCGAGGTCAGAGAAATCGACTATTCCATCATTGGTCAGGTCGGACAGAATGGCCCAACCGTGAGGCGGGATACTTGCCTGGGCGGTGCCGCCATAGGCGCCCATATCGATGCGAAGGTTACGGCCCCATTGGTTATTGGGGTCACCGGGAACAGAAAGAGGTTCTTTACCGAGCGGCGAGCCGGGGTTACCTGCATCGATGCATCTGCTGGTAACATCATCCTGAGTCCACAGGTTATTTTCGGCGTCCCAGCGCCAGCCCCGGCTTTTTAGATGATAATCGCCATCAACCCAGAAATCATCGTTGGGCTCGTCTGGAGTATTATTTGAGTCCCAATAGCCGGGCAAAACAAAACCCGGTTCGTCATTGATATTGCCTAATCCCGGCCAACCGCCGAGAATGTTACTGTAGGTAATTACGATTGTTGAATTGTCATTATTGAATATTTCATCGCCGCTATCCCAGAGGATAGAATTAGTTATAGACACGCTGCTTGGATGTATCTGCTCGTAGGAATCACAAAACAGGGCGTCTCCGCTAATTGACGCTGAATTTGCGGTTAATGTGCAGTTTGCCAGCACAGGGCCGGCAGTGTAGGTTTCTATGGCGCCGCCATAAACGGCAGAGTTTGCCGTGAAGATGCAATTGGTCGCCGTTGCGTTACAGTAGTACCAATTGGACATTGCACCGCCGTAGTAAGCAGAGTTTGCACTGAATATGCAATTAGTTAGCGTTGGGCTGCTAAAGGATACATTGTAGATACCGCCGCCTCCGCCTGCTAAGTTAGCTTTGAAAACGCAGTTGGCCAGGAACGGGCTGCTTCTGTAGTTACGGACTGCACCACCTGTGCCGGCAGCCTAGTTTTCGTTGAATATGCAGCCTATTAAAGCAGGGGAAGATAGTCTGTTGGAAATGCCGGCA
>Ga0315293_10005998_pt1 | contig 11405 bp, 9 predicted proteins | sample YL17G13_20_MG_FD_203071 | JGI IMG/M metagenome (GOLD analysis project Ga0315293, IMG submission 203071) | Sediment microbial communities from Yellowstone Lake, YNP, Wyoming, USA - YL17G13_20 | ecosystem: Environmental > Aquatic > Freshwater > Lake > Sediment | place: USA: Wyoming | collected... | reverse complement strand
CTTTGACCGTAACCGATGTCACCCTCCCAGGGCCGGCCCGCGTGGAGCCGCGGCTCGGGACCGCCCCGGCGTCCCCGTCGCTGTGCAGCGACAGATGCTCGACCCGCAATTGCCCCTCGCACTCCTTCGCACTCCGGCTGACCAGCCCGAGGAACGTGAGTGCCGGACGCGGGTATTCCAGTTGCGCCAAGGCGGCTTCCCGGGCCTTTAGCGCCTCCACTCGGTTGCCGAACGTCTTGATTTCTGCCAGCAGGGCGTCGGATGGGCCGCAGGCCCGCTGGAGCCGCTCCACCCGGTCCCCGCTCGATCTCCACTGATCCCACTTCACGAGCCCCGCGGCGACCACCAGGCCGCCGGCCACCGCCCAAGGCAAACACCATTGCCCCAGCCGCAGCCGGACGAGCTGCGCCTTGCGGCATCTCCAGGGCATCAGGTTCAGGCAGTTTTTCATCAAGCGAATGCCAATGCGGAAAGCGCGACGGCCGGGGCGAGCATGGCCGGCGGCACGGGGCCGGCGCTGCGGTCGGGCCCGGCGTACGACATATGCCACGTCTGGACCGGCACGTGGATCCGCGCCGACAAGTGCGCGGCAACGTTCCTCACCGTCGCCCCCCCTCCCAAGAGCCATATCTTCGCGGGCACCAGGCCGGAGCGGTGCAGCTCCGGATAGGCCAGGGTCTTGTTCAACTGGGAGACCATTTCGTTCAACGGGCCGCTGGTCACTTCGGCGATCGCCTCCTGCACGTCGTGCAGGGGGTCTCCCTTGACGCCGGGATCCACCACGCCGTGCGTGGCCAAAAGCCGCTCGGCGTCGTCGATCGGCAGCCCGAGGGCCTCGCTCACGGCAGCCGGGATCGCGGCAAATCCGCAGTCCCGCAGGTGCCGCGTGAAGACCGGCCGATCGTCGCACAGAATGCTGAACGTGGCGCTGGAGAAACCCCAGTCCAGCGCGGCCACTGCAGCGCCGGCCTCAACCCCGTTGGCCAGCGAAACTGCCCGGGCCATGGCCAGCGGCAGGCCGTCCAGGACCCGGCAGCAGAGTCCGGCCCGCGCCAGGCTCGCCACGACGGCAACGGCCTCGTCCTCCGGAAGCGAAATCACGTTGACGTTTTCCAGGTTGGATTCGCCCCGGGGGTGAATTTCCCAGAAATCGAAGACCCGGCGTCCCGCGTTCTCGCCCAAGAGGGCATCCAACTCGTTGCCGATCATGGCCCGGCGCTCCGCTTCCGAGCCTTCGGGCAGGTTGATCGCGCGCAGGTCGGCCCTTCCCGTGGGCAGGACGCAGGCGGCGACGCGGCCGCCAAACCCCGCGCGGACCGGCTCGCTCCGGAAAACCTGATTCCACCAGTCCAACACGCCGTCGCCCTGCTTGTCGGCCGAGTCCGAACGGGGCCGCCGGATCACTCGGGCATGTGCCAGGCGCCACGACCATCCTGCGCGACCATCCTCCGGATGGTGCCCGGCCCGACCGGCCCGCTCCACCTGCGCGAGCTTCACCGCAGAGGTGCCGAGGTCTACGCCGATCCAACCTTTTTGACTACTGGCGAACACGCTGGTATCACTCCGGCTATGTCTTGATCGTTCACGGCTTACGGGCCAAGCGGCGGGCAAGCCCGCCCTCTACGCTTCATCCTTCATCCGTCATCCTTCCTCCTTCGGTTGGTCGGCGCCCTGCGGGGGGGGCTCGCGGTCAGCGGGCCGCTGGTCGGCGTCGCGGAGCGCTTGCTCGAATCGCTCCAAGCGCCCGTCGATCCGCTTGAGCGTCTCGGCCATCTCCCGGAGGATGATCTCGGAGCGGGCCCCGCCGCTGAGGAACGTGTCGCGTGGGGGCGAGACGCGGATTTCCTGGCCGATGGTCGGCGTTCCGCGCGGCCAGGCCACCACCAGCGCCACGGCCAGCGCCGCCAGCGGCATGTATGCCACCCAGCGGCGTCCAGGATTAGCGGTGCAAAGTCTTCGCATCATGGCTTAATTCCTCCCGCTCGTTACGCGACCGCCGGTCGCGGCTTTATGGATCAACTGCCCCGCTGCGCCAACGTGGCGAAGTCGAACATCGGCAGCATCACCGACAGGACGATGCAGGCCACGACCAGCCCCATGCCGACGATGATCAGCGGCTCGATCATCGCGGTCAGCTCGCGAAGCCGCGTCTCCCCTTCTTCCTCGTAGTATTCCCCGATCACCTGGGCCACCGAGCCCAGGGTGCCGGTCCGCTCGGCCGTGGCGACCATCTCGGCCGCGCCGCTGGGAACGAACGGGGCTGCGACCAGGGCCTCCGAAAGTCCCCGCCCGTTGAGCACGTCCCGCTCCAGGTTCTCGAACAGTTGCCGAAACAGCGAGTTGCCCAGCGACGAGCGGGTCAGGCGCAGCGCTTCGACCACCGGCACGCCGCTCTCGATCATAATGCCCAGGAGGTGAAAGGCCCGGCCGGTCATGAGGGCCCGGGCCACCTCCCCGATCCAGGCGGCATGGAGAACGAAGCGGTCCACCATGCGCTGCCCCGCCGGGTGACGACGGAAACCGATCAGTCCGGCCACCGCGGCCGCGGCCAGCCCGATCCACAGCCACCACCGCGCGCGAAGCTCGTCCGACATTGCCAAGAGACACTGCGTGATCCACGGCAGGTCCATGTCGAACTGGGCGAACACGCCGGAGAACTGCGGGAGGACAAAGAACATTAGTCCGAGGACTACCGCCCCGGCGACCACGCTGAGCACGATCGGATAGGCCAGCAGGGCCCGCCGCGCGCTGCGGACGCGGAGGTCGTTGCGCTGGATGGCGGCCAATCGGCCGAGCACCTCGGGCAGGCGCCCGGAGGCCTCGCCCGCGGCGACGCTGGCCACGTAGGCCTGGCCGAAGACCTCGACGTGGTTGGCAAGCGCGACCGAAAACGATTTGCCCCCGACCACGTCCTGGTAGACGCCTTCGAGGGTTTTCTTCAGCGCCGGGCTGGCCGCCTGGCGCTGGAGGCTGTGAAGTGCGCCGGCGATGTCGAGTCCCGCCTTGGCCATGATGGCCAACTGCGAGGTGAAGGCCATCAGGTCCTTGCGCGAGACCCGGCCCCGCCGTCCCCAGCGGCGCCGCGCCGCAAAGGCCGCCCTCGCGCCCAGCGGCGCCACCGAAAGGACGAACAATCCCTGCTGGCGCAGTTGCCTCTGCGCTTGCGGCAGGGAGTCGGCCGCGAGCACTCCCGCGGCGGACTCTCCGTTCTTCGCTTTGGCCGTGTAGGCGAACTGCATGGCTCACTCGAAAAACGCAACCCTCATCACTTCGTCCAGACTCGTCATTTCCTTCTCCGCCAGCCGGAGCCCTTCGTCAAAGAGCGATCGGCCTCCCTGGTTGCGATACCACTGGCGGATGTGGTCCAGGCTGCAATCGTGTACGATCATCTCGCGGAACTCGGGCGAGGCCAAAAGCACCTCGTAGATCCCCGTGCGCCCCTGGAAGCCCGTGTCGTGGCACTTGGGGCAGCCTTCGCCGCGGGCAAAGGAGCGCCGCAGGTCGCCTTGGTAGCGGATGCCCTCCAGAAGCTCGCTGGGCGGATAGTAGTTGGTGCGGCAGTGCGGGCAGAGCGTGCGGACCAGGCGCTGGGCGATGATCCCCACCAGGGACGCAGCCACCTTGTACGGCGCGACCCCCATGTCGATCATGCGCGTCACCGCGCCGGCGCTGTCGTTGGTGTGCAGCGTGCTGAGGACCAGATGCCCGGTCAGCGCCGCCTGCACCGCCACCTGAGCGGTCTCCGGATCGCGGATCTCGCCGACCATGATGATGTCCGGGTCTTGCCGCAGGACCGAGCGGAGCACGCTGGCGAAGGTCAGCGACGCCCCCTCGTCCACGTGGACCTGGTTGATCTGCTCGAGCTGATACTCCACCGGGTCCTCGACGGTCACGATGTTGCGGTGTACCGACTTGATCAGCTCCAGGGCGGAATAGAGCGTGGTGGTCTTGCCGCTGCCGGTCGGCCCGGTGACCAAGAGCAGCCCGTAGGGCTTGGCCAGAAGGCGCTTGACTTGGGCGAGCATGTCCGGCGGGATGCCCAGGATGTCGAGATTGAAGGTGACGCGGCGGCGGTCCAACACGCGGAGCACGGCCTTCTCGCCCAGGACGGTGGGAAGGGTGGAGACGCGGAGATCGATCTCCCGCCCCTCGACCGCCACGTGGAACCGGCCGTCCTGCGGCAGGCGGTGCTCGGCGATGTCCATCTTGGCCATGACCTTGATCCGCGAGACGATGGCCGGATGGATGTCCCGCCGCGGCCGCAGCACTTCGCGCAACAGCCCGTCCACGCGGAACCGCACCACCGAATAGTGGCGGCTGGGCTCGATGTGGATGTCGCTGGCCCCCTGGCGGATCGCATGGAGGATGAAGTAGTTGACGAGGTTGATGATCGGGCTGCCGTCGACGAGGGCCTCGACCGAGTTGACGTCCATGTCCACGGAGTCGGGCTGGAACTCGACCGCGGTCTCATCCAGGTCGGCGGTGACGGCGTCCACCTGGAACCCATCTTCGTAGCACCGCTGGACCATGCGCTCGATCGCGGCGCGGATGGCGAAGACGGGGCGGACCTTTAGGCCGGTGATCCGCTCCAGGTCGTCCACGTGCTGGAGGTTTTGCGGATCGCTCATCGCGACGGTGAGCGTGTCGCGGACCTTGAACATGGCCAGGGCGTGATACGCCTCGGCCTTGGCGCGGGGGACGGTCCGCACGACGCGCGGGTCGATCATTCCTTCCCGGAGCTTGGTGGCCGGAAGGCTCAACTGCCGCTGCATGAAGGGGAGGATCTGCTCCTCGCTGACGAAGCCCAGATCGACCAGGGCCTCCCCCAGCCGGAGCTTCGATTTGCTCTGCTTTTCCAGGGCGGCTTCCAGCTCGTCCGGCGTGATCAGGCGGGCGCCGAGGAGCAATTCCCCGAGGGGCCGCTGCGGCGCGACCGGCGCGTGCGTCAGGCCGGCGTCCGGCCGAAGGGATTCCCGCGGCGGCGAGGTCTTCGGCGGCAGATAGCCCACGGCGGTGCTCATTGCACGAAACTCCCCACGGCCGACGCCGCTTCAGGGAACACCTCGAAATGCGCACCCACGCCCGTCACCGATAGGATCTCCCGGCAAAGCGGACTGCGAGCGGCCAGCTTCAGGGTCCCGCCGCGCCGCTGAAAGCTCTCCTGGACCTCCAAGAGCATCTCCAGGCCGGCGCTGTCGATCAGCGGGACGCGGTCCAGGTCCAGCACCACGCGCGGCTGCCCCTGGGCCCCGCACTCCTCCAACAAGCGGAGCACCCGGGGGATGTAATCCGCGCTGAGCGGATCGTCGCCCGCCACCACGTCCACGGCGCCCTGTTTGCTTCGTCCGAACATTCCTCCGGCCTCGTCATCCGATCGGCAGCGTCAGCGTGAAACGGCTCCCTTTGTTCAATTCGCTCTGCACGTGGATCTTCCCGCCGTGGAGGCGGGCCACCTCCTGGGCCAGCGAAAGCCCCAGCCCGCTCCCGGTCTGTTGCTGCACCCGGGGGTCGGAGCTGCGGAAGAACTTGTCGAAGACCTTGGACAGCTCTCCGGCGGAAATGCCGATGCCGTTGTCCTCGGCCTCGATCGCCATGGCGTCGTCCTTGACCTGGACCCTCAATTGGACTTGGCCCTTCTCCGGCGTGTATTTGGCCGCGTTGCCCAGCAGGTTCACCAGCGTCGCCGTGATCTTGTCCTTGTCCACGCGCATCTTGGGGAGCTTCTCGGGGAGCGAGCAGCGCAGGGCGATCTGCTTCTGGGCCATCTGCGGGCGGACCTTGTCGATGACCTCGCGAAACAGCCGCTCCATGTCGGTCTCCTGCCGGACCAGCAACAGCGACCCCACTTCCATGCTGCTGATGCTCAACAGGTCGTCGATGAAGCGGGCCAGCCGCGTTACCTCGGCGTTGATCGTGTTGCAAAACTCCTTCTGCTTCTCCACCTCCAGCATCTCGCTCAGCACGAGCGTCTCCGAATAGGCCTTGATGTTGGCCAGCGGGGTGCGAAGCTCGTGGGTGGCCGAATTGACGAATTGATTCCGCATCTGCTCGGCGAGCTTCTGCTGCGTCACGTCGCGGACCGACCAGACGTGGCCCGTGCCCGGGCTGCCCTTCGCGCCCCGGAGCGGATGCCGCGCCACGCGCAGCACCCCGTTGGACGCGTCCCCGGCGCGCCCCAATTCGGACACGACCGTGCGGGCGCGGGACTCGGGATCCGCGAAGGCTTCGGCGGAGACGCCGCCCGGCTCCAGCCCCAAAAGCTCCATCATGGGCTTGCCGCAGAGGATCTCGTTGTCCGTCCCCAGCCCCAGCAGGGCGGCCAGGGCCTGGTTGGCCAAGGTCACGCGGCCCTCGTCGTCGGTCACCGCCACGCCGTCGGGCAGGCTGTTGAGGATCTGGTCGGCCTTGCGCTGGCGGAAGCCCTCCAGAGCGACCGCCACGCGCGATTTCAGCCCGGTCTTCTGCCGCGCGGCGTTGTGTTCCTCGGCCAGCCGGTTCCAGCCGGTCGGGGCCGGGCCGGTCCCGGGGACGGGGCCGAGTTTGACGTCGCCGGGGGAAGACGCGACGGCCAGTTGCTTCAATTGCCGCTCGATGGTCGAAGCCGGCCGCACTGTCCTCCGCAAAACCAGCAGCCCCAGGGACATGACCAGCACCGGCCCGAGGACCGCCATCGGGGCGTATTCGGCGACGGAGCGGACCACGCCCCAAAGCCCCGGCTCCGCGACCGCCAGGTGGAACGTGCCGACCGTCTGCCCGACGACGCGGACCGGCGTGCGGTACTCCCGCAGCAAGCGCGACGTCCCGTCTACAAACCGCACCCGATCAACCTCGCCCCACTGCACCCGGGCGCCGGTGGGCTCGCCGGCCGCTTGGCCGACCTGGTCGCGGATCGAATGGGCCACGAATCGGCCGTCCGGGGCGGAAAACGCCGCGTAGGCCAGGCCGTTGGCGTCGGCGAACTGCTCTACCAGCGCCTGCAATTTGTCCGAGCCGCTCGTGCGGTACTCGGCGGCGATGGCGGCGGCCGCGCGCCCCACGTTGCCGAGGCAGACCCCCTCGGCCCGCGAATTCAGCAGCGACTGCGAGACCACCACCACGCCGATCGTCAGCCAAGCGACGGCCAACAGACCGAACAGGAGGTAGTAGGCGGTCACCCGCCGGGGAAGCTCCAGATGAATCGTCTTCTTGAACACTTGCCTCTACCCCTTCTGATGGAGGCCGTCGTCGGGCAATGTTCTCCCGCCGCTTGGGGCACGAACGCCCCGGACAAGTCTTGGGTAGCACAGGCTTCCAGCCTGTGTCCCGACAACACAGGCAAGATGCCTGTGCTACTTGGCGCCGCTCGGCGCCGTACAACCTTCCACGATTTCCACCAACTGCCGGACGCTAAAGGGCTTGGGCAACACCTGCCAAATGCCCAGTTCCTTTCGCATTCGGTCCAACTCCATCTCCAGCCCCTTCGCGGTCAGCATCACCACTGGGATCCCCGCCAGACGCTCCTCGCGCCGCATCCGAGCACAGACCTCCGACCCCGACAGCCCCGGCATCTGCTGATCCGTGACCACCGCGTCGAAGTCCTGCTGCTGAAGGAGGCTCCACGTCTCCTCGCCGTTGCGGGCCACGGTCACCCGAAAACCGGCGTTCTCCAGGTGAAACCGCACGACGAGGGCCAGGGCCGGGTTGTCCTCGGCGACCAGCACCCGCGCCTTGTTGTTCGTAGTCGTGTCGCTCATGGTGAAGGTGAGGCATACTGACGCGGATGTGACACTGCGGCCCCTCAGAGGTTATCGGTATTTCCTAGAGCGTATCTTTGGAATTATCGACAATCTCATGCTAGACCGCGCATTCCGTGCAAATTAACAACATCACGCCATCGGTTCGCATTGGTCCACCTAGCCGTCCTGACTTTCCAGGATTATCAGAACTTGTCGTAGGTCGTCGTCCCGTCGTTGCACGTGGCGCTGTAATTGGCGATGAACTGCCCAGTCGTGTTGTTGTAGTGCCAGCTTTGGGTGGGGCTTGCCTCGCCGGTGATCGTCCCGGCGCTCGTCGAGATCTTGACCTCGTCGTTCTTGGCCCCGACGGGGCATCTCGGGAAGTCTCCCCTCAGGTAGGCTTTGAGATCGTCCTTGAAGGTGGTCTGCTGGGCGTCCGCGCCGGGAAGCTTGCCCGCGTGCTCGGCCGCAAACAACTCGATGGCATCGCGGACCACGGCAACGCTCTGCCGCAGTCCGTTGTCCGTGGCCGTTCCCGTGGTCGAGATCAGCCTGGGAACCGCCACTGCCGCGAGGATTCCCAGGATCATGATGACCACCACGAGTTCGACCAGCGTGAAACCGCTTCGTCGCGTCATGAATGCTTCTCCTCTACTCTGATGGCAGGTGAACGAACGCTTTGGGCCGCTTGCGGCGCCGGACGTCGAGTGTTTCTACAGACCGGAACGTCTGCCCGCCCCGGCTGCCAGGACGACCGGCCGGCGCGGCAATTGGTCCCGCTCGCGCAGGAGCCAACTAACTGTAGGTCGCACATTCGGCGGGTGCAAATCGGTCGCAACCCCCGGATTTACCTCGACGGGGGGGTTAGAACGGGGTTCGTTGCCGCCTCGCTCCCGCGGGCTCCCGTATGCTAGGTTTCCAGAGGACGGTCCGCCAAAACCCTGGATCAGCCAGTCATGCCAGAGCTTGCCTCAACGACCGATACTCGCCTCGCGGCCTTCCTCAACAATGCCGCGATCGCCCTTTCGTCAGCGTTCGGGACCGATTTCCGGTTTTGGGCACTGGAACAAGACCAGCACCGCTGGACCCCCCTCTCGGCGGAGCAGTCCGCCTCGAATCAGGATCTGTCGCCCCTTCAAACGCTGGAAAGAGATATGGAGGACCGGCTCCAGGCCGCCGAGGACGCGATCGAGCCGATCCTCGTGCAAAAGGAGGGGGGCGAGGTCCTTCTGGGCCTGCCGCTCGGCGAGGCGGACGGTCGCCGGGTAGCCGCGACGGCAATCCTCCACGACTCGCCCGCCCAATGGACCCTCAAGCTCGCCCGATTGTGCCTCAACGATTTCCACCTCCAGCAAGAACTTCACCGCTGCCGCGACGATCTGGCCGTCTGCGCAGCGCAAATCGGCTGCGACTTCGAGGAACTCAGTTTCCTCCGCACCTTGGCCGACCACCTCGACGTGTCCGAGCTGGCCCGCGGCCCCTGGCACATCGCCGAGATGGTCTTGCCGCTCCTGGCCGAGGTCGTCCGGGCGGAGTCGCTGGTCCTGGTCAGCTCGAAGCGGGACTCCCAGGAGGCGGAGCGGGCCCTGGTCGACCGGCCGGTCGTCTGGATCGGCAGCCGTTGGATGAGCGACGAGCTGTGCGTTCAGTTCGTGGACCATTACCGCCGGGCGGCGATGCCCCAGGTCCTCGTTCAGAACCATCTGGTCGACAGCCCCGACGGTCGCAGGTTTCCCGGCGTTCACAAGTTCGTGATGACGGCCCTGGTCAAGAGGAATCGGGTCTTGGGATGGCTGGTCGCCATCAATCACAGCCAGCAGCCGCACGACCGGGCCGGGAACACCCTATGGAAGCTGAGCGATTGCGAGTTCGGCACGGTCGAGGCCGGCCTGTTGGGCTCGGTGGGCTCGATGCTGGCGACCCACGCCTGCAACGTCGAATTGGTCCGCGAAAAGGAGGCATTGCTGATCAACGTGGTGCGGGCCATGGTCTCCGCGATCGACGCCAAGGACCCTTATACCTGCGGCCACAGCGAGCGCGTGGCCCTGGTCAGCCGCCTGCTGGCCCGGAAAATGGGGGTCAGTGAAGTCGATTGCGAGCGGGTGTACCTGGCGGGCTTGCTGCACGATCTGGGCAAGCTCAGCGTCCCCGACGCGGTCCTGCGCAAGACCGGCACGTTGACCGAGGAGGATCGCGCGATGATCCGGCCTCATCCCGAGAAGGGCTGGGCCATCTTGCAGGATCTCGACGAGCTCAGCTACCTCTTTCCCGGAGTCCTCCATCACCACGAGCGATTCGACGGGGACGGCTATCCCGACGGTCTCGTCGGCAAGAGGATCCCCCTGGTCGCCCGCATTCTGGCCGTGGCCGATGCCTACGACGCCATGGTCAGCGATCGGCCCTATCGCAGAGGAATGGCGGAGGAGAGAGTCGAGACGATCCTTCGCGAGGGGTCGGGGACGCAATGGGACCCCCAGGTCGTCGAGATGTTCTTTAGCGCCCTGCCGGAAATCAAGGCCCTGTGGGCGGATTACCAGCAACCGGCCGCGCGGCAGCGGAGCGGCGGGCCGTCCGGCGGTCCGCCTTCCCCCGCGCCCGCCGCCCCTTGAGGACCCGATCGAGCGCAAGAGGGCCGCAGGAGACGTAGGTTATGCTTCAGCATAACGTCTATTCCGACAACGTGATGCGTTATGCTAAAGCATAACCTACGGCCGGTGTTCGTTATGGACCGCTTCTTCCCGGGCCTTTGCTCGTCCCCACGTTCCGCAAGGGCCCCTGGGCGGCGGCGCGGGTTCTCCTACGTGGAAATCGTGATCGTGGTGCTGGTCCTGGGCATCCTCACGGCCGCCGCGGTCCCCAAGTACGCGGACACGCTGGTGCGGATGCGGCTCGACGCCGCTGCCCGGCGGATCGCCACGGACCTGGCCACCGCCCAGGCGCGGGCTTGCGCGACCAGCAGCAGCCAGACAATCACGTTCACGCTACCCCCCGCCGGCAATCGCTACGAAATCGCGGGGATGAGCGACCCCGATCGCCCCGGTGTGACCTACGCGGTCAACCTCGCCGAGGCCCCGTACCAGATCACCCTCGGCGCGGTGGACCTCGGGGGAGATGCCACCCTGATCTACAACGGTTACGGCATTCCCGACAGTGCCGGCACGATCGTCATCCAGGCCGGGAAGTACGCCAGGAGAATCACGATCGACCCCGACACGGGAATAGCAGCCATCGACCCGCTGAAACCACGGCCACCCCATGATCGCCAGCACTCACGCGCCGGAATTCGCCCCGCAGACTTCCGAAGTCTTGGAGACTTCGGAAGTCTGTTTGCCGCGTGCGGGTGCCATGCCCACGCTTCGCGTGGGCATGTCTCGGCGGCGCGGGTTCACGCTGCTGGAGCTGCTGGTGGCCATGACCATCTTCTCGGTCCTCTTGGCGGGGATGGGGTCAGCGATGATGCTGGCCCGCCGGGCGGTCCCCGACGGGAAGAAGGGGACCTCGGCGGTGGTCTCTGCCGCGGGGGCGATGGATCGTTTGGCCGGGGACCTTTCTTACGCCACCTCAATCTTCACGGCCTCGCCCACGGAACTCTCGTTCATGGTGGAGGACCGCAACGGCGACGGCTCGTCCGAGATGATCCGCTACTACTGGTCCGGCACTCTCGGGGCTCCGCTGGTGCGCCAGGTCAAC
>Ga0315293_10005995_pt1 | contig 11407 bp, 11 predicted proteins | sample YL17G13_20_MG_FD_203071 | JGI IMG/M metagenome (GOLD analysis project Ga0315293, IMG submission 203071) | Sediment microbial communities from Yellowstone Lake, YNP, Wyoming, USA - YL17G13_20 | ecosystem: Environmental > Aquatic > Freshwater > Lake > Sediment | place: USA: Wyoming | collected... | reverse complement strand
CGAGCTGCTTCGTGATGGCCCGCTGGAGGTTCACGTTCCTCTCGAAGTCCGTCGTGGTCCACCGCTCGACGTCGAAGAACGCCCACGGGTCGGTGCCGGAGGGCACGAGGTTGTTCTGGAACAGGAGGTTCTTCGCCCGCAGGGCCGTGGTCTGGTCGGCGGCGTAGAAGATGTTGTCCGCCCGCAGGTTGTAGCCGACCCCCGCCTCATCGAGCTTCGCGCCGATCGCGAGCCTGTCCTCGGGGCTCGTGATGGGGGCGTTGATGATCGGCACCATGCTGGGCGACGCGCTCAGCGCGAACAGCAGAATGACCGCGAGGATGCCCGCGCCGATGACGGCGAACAGGATGATCTTCTGGGTGGTGTTCCACCTCTTCCACAGCCCCTTTGCCTGCTCAAGGAGCCTCTTCAACCACTCGTTCATGTCCCCTCCCCTTCACGATCGAACCGGCGCATGGGGCCTCGGCCCCGCGCTCCGGGTTTACCTCACATTGATGATCTCCCTGTACGCCGTGAGCGCCCGGTCCACGATGGCCTTTGTCATAGAGATCGCAAGGTTCGCCTCGGCCAGGGCGATCGTCACGTCGTGCACGTCCACGGAGTCCGGATTTGTGACCATCGCCTGCGCGAGATCCATGCTCTTGAGCTGGCTCGCGTTCACCGAGCCCAGCGCGTTGAGCAGCAGATCGCCGAAGGACTGCTCGACCCCCTTGTCCTTCGCGACCGCCTGCGCCGCGCCGGCGCCCCCGAGGTGACGGGGGTCGGTGCGAGCCATCTTCACTACGTCGCCGTAGGCCTGAACGGGATCAAGAAGACCCATCGCTTACCTCCCGATCTCGAGGGCCTTGAGGAACATGGCCTTCGTGCCGTTGATCACCGCCGAGTTCGCCTCGTAGGAGCGCGAGGCGGCGATCATGTCCACCATCTCGTTCACGATGTTCACGTTGGGGAACTCCACGTAGCCCGCCCGGGGCCCGCTCTTGATCGCGTCGGGGTGCGTGGGGTCGTAGACCAGACGGGGCTGGGAATCGGCGTCCTTCTGGATCTTCGACACGCGCACGCCCTGGCCGAGCTCGTCTTTCAGGAAGGTCGGGAGGATGGGGCTGCGCCAGTAGGGCTGCGACACGCGGGGACGGAAGATCACGCGGCTTCGGCGGAAAGGCCCCCCCTCGGTGGTCCGAGTGGTGTTCGCGTTGGCGATGTTGTCCGCGATGACGTCCAGCCGCAGCCGCTGGGCGGTGAGCCCCGAGGCCGCGATGTTGATGCTGCTGAAGACTCCCATCGTCCGTCTCCTATCTCAGCACGATGTTCACGCGCTGGATCTCGCTCGACACCACCTGGGCGAGGGTGGTGTAGAGCAGCTGGTTGGTGAGGGCGTTCATGCCCTCCTCCTCGATGTCCACATTGTTGCCGTTGTTCTTCGCTTCCGTCAGGTAGTCCAGCACCCGGCGGGGGCTCACCGCCCGCCAGTCCATCGGCTTCTCGAAGGCGATGTGCCGCTCGTCGGTGATGGACTGGGGAAAGGGCACGACCTTCTCGGAGTCCAGTGCCCGCTTCAGCTGGCTCTCGAAGTTGACGACGCTGCGCTTGAAGTTCGGCGTGTCGGAATTGGCGATGTTGTTGGAAATGACGTTCTGGCGCAGCACCGAGACGTCCATCTCGCGCTTCATGATGTCGAGATTCCTGCTGAAAGCACCCGCAAAAAACATGGTTCTGTCCCCCTCCCCTCATTCTCGGCCGCTTTGCCGGCCCCCTCAACCGCAACTTCCTATAAGATGTACCTCGTCAGGTCCTGGTCCTCCGCCACGTTTTTCAGCTTCTCGTCGACGTACCCCCGGGTGATCCTGATGGTCTGCCCCGAGATTTCGGGGGCGTGGAAGGAAACCTCCTCCAGCAGCAGCTCCATGATCGTGTGGAGGCGCCGGGCGCCGATGTTCTCGGAGCGCGAGTTCACGTCAGTGGCGATCTCGGCAAGCCTGTCGATCGCCTCGGGCAGGAACTCCAGTGCGACCCCCTCGGTCTTCAGCAGCTCGGTGTACTGGATGATCAGCGCGTTGCGGGGCTGCGTGAGGATCTTCACGAAATCCTCCTTGGTGAGGGCCGAAAGCTCCACGCGCAGGGGGAAGCGTCCCTGCAGTTCGGGGATGAGGTCCGAGGGCTTGCTCATGTGGAAGGCGCCCGCCGCGATGAAGAGGATGTGGCGGGTGTCCACTATGCCGTGGCGCGTGTTCACCTTCGAGCCCTCGACGATGGGCAGGATGTCCCTCTGAACGCCCTCGCGCGAGACGTCGATGCCGACCTTTTCGCCCCGGGAGGCGATCTTGTCGATCTCGTCGATGAAGATGATCCCCATCTGCTCCACCCGCTCCCGTGCGAGCTCCGAGACCCTGTCCATGTCCACGAGCTTGTCCATCTCCTCGTTGAGGAGGATCTCGCGGGCCTGCCGCACGGTCACCTTCTTGCGCTTCTTCCTCCCCCCGAAGATGTTGCCGAGGTTGCCGAAGTTCAGCTCCATGTCCTCCATGCCCGTGCCCGAGAAGATCTCGAGCATCGGCGGGGCGGCCCGGGTGACGCTCACCTCGACCAGCCGCTCGTCCAGCAACCCGCCGCCAAGCATGTCGCGCATCTTGTCGCGGGTGCTTCGCAGAGCAGTCTGCGGCGGGGCGGCCCCGGGCTCCGCGCCCGCCTCGGCGCCGGGCGAGTCCAGGGGCTCAACCTCCGTGGGCTCGTCGAGCTCGGACCTGCGCTCGGGCTTCTTCACACCCGGCAGCAGCAGGTCGAGCAGGGCATCCTCCGCCCTGCGCTCCGCCTCGGCGCGCACGCCCTCGGAGAGCTCCGACTTGACAAGCGACACCCCGACGGACATAAGGTCGCGGATCATCGATTCCACGTCACGGCCCACGTACCCGACCTCGGTGTACTTCGTCGCCTCGACCTTGAGGAACGGGGCGCCGCAGAGCTTGGACAGCCGCCGCGCGATCTCGGTCTTTCCGATGCCGGTGGGCCCGATCATGATGATGTTCTTCGGCGCGACCTCGTCGCGCAGCTCCTCGGGCAGCTTCTGCCGTCGGGAGCGGTTTCGCAGCGCGATCGCGACCGCCTTCTTCGCCTTTTCCTGCCCGATGATGTACTTGTCCAGCTCCGCCACGATCTCCCGCGGCGTGAGCTCGGCTCCCTGGGCGGGGCTGTGCACGGGCATGTTGCTCATGCCAGCTCCTCCACGACGATCTCGCCGTTGGTGTAGATGCAGATTCCGGCCGCGATTCGCAGCGATTTCTCGGCGATTTCTCGCGCCGGAAGCTGCGAGGCATCCATGTACGCGCGCGCCGCCGCGTACGCGAAGGACCCGCCGGATCCGATGGCGATAACTCCCTCTTCGGGCTCCACCACGTCTCCGGTTCCCGAGATCAGGAACATCGCCTTCTTGTCCGAGACCAGGAGAAGGGCCTCCAGCCGGCGCAGGATCCTGTCGGTCCGCCAGTCCTTCGCCAGCTCCACGGCGGCGCGGGTGATGTCGCCCCCATACTCCTTCACCTTGCCCTCGAAGCGCTCGAACAGCGTGAAGGCGTCGGCCGTCGCGCCGGCGAAGCCCACGAGGATCTTCCCGTCGTAGATCTTCCTCACCTTGCGCGCGTTGGATTTCATGACGGTCGCGCCCATGGTCACCTGGCCGTCGCCGGCCATGGCGACCGAGTCGAACCTGCGGACCGCGATGATCGTGGTCCCGTGGAACTGTTCACTGCGCATGCGGGTGCGCCCTCCTGTAGACCTTCTTCAGCCGCTCGAGCCCCACGTGAGTGTACACCTGCGTCGTGGTGAGGCTCGAGTGACCCAGCATCTCCTGAACCGCGCGGATGTCGGCGCCCCTGTCCAGGAGGTGGGTGGCGAATGAGTGGCGGAACGTGTGCGGCGTCACCCTCTTGCCGAAGTTCGCCTCGCGCAGGTACGAGGCGAGCACGAAGCGGACGCCGCGGTCGGTGATCCGCCTGCCCCTGTGATTGATGAACACCGCCCGCAGCGCCTCTGCGTCGGCGAAGGCAGCCCCTGCTTCCCGGCTGGAGGCAGGAGCCTCCCCACGGGAAGCATGGCTGGAGGCAGGAGCCTCCCCACGGGAAGCAGGGCTGGAGGCAGGAGCCTCCCCGCGGGAAGCAGGGCTGGAGGCAGGAGCCTCCCCACGGGAGGCAGGGCTGGAGGCAGGAGCCTCCCCACGGGAGGCAGGGGCTTCCCAGCTGCCGCGGCGCACGTGCTGCTGGCGCAGCGCGATGTACTCCCGAAGCGCGGCGATCGACTCGGCCCCGAGGAAGACATTGCGCTCCTTGGACCCCTTGCCCATCACCCGCGCGGTGCGGTTCTTCAGGTCCAGATCGCAGAGGTTGAGGGAGACCAGCTCCGAAATGCGGCAGCCCGTGGAGTACAGAGCCTCGAGCACGGCCCTGTCGCGCAGCTTCCAGAAGCCGTCCCCATCAGCGGCTGCCGACCGTGCGGGCGCGCGGGGCATCTCGAGAAGTCGGGCCATCTCCTCCTCGAACAGGAAGGAGGGAAGGCGCTTTTCCGTGCGGAGGCTCTTGATCTCGGCGAAGGGGTTGGAGCCGATCTCGTTCCTGCGCTCCATGTAGCGGTACCATCCCCGCACGCCGCAGACGACCCTGTTCACCGACCGGGGGGCGAGCCCCTTCTTCGACAGCGCGCCGACGAACCCGCGCGCCTCGTTGAGGCCGGCCTCCTGGGCCGTGACGCCGCTGGCCGCGAGGTACTCCTCGTACTTCTCGAGGTCCTTGCGGTAGGATTCGAGGGTGTGGGGCGAGAGGTTGCGCACGGAGCCGAGGTAGACGAGATAGTCCTCACGCACTCTGGTCGTCAGCCTCCTTCGTGTGCAGGTAGTCGCAGGTCGGGTTGATGCAGGACTTGTAGGTGCCCCGCTGCTTGTCCTCCTTCTCGACGAGGAAGTAGCCGCATTTCGGACAGCGGGCGTCGGTCGGCTTGAAGTAGGTCACAAACTGGCAGGTCGGGTAGTTCGTGCACCCGTAGAACTCGCGGCCGCGTCCCTTCTTGCGCTTGCGGGCCACGATCTGGCCGCCGCAGTCCGGCAGGGGGCAGGGCGCCAGAGGAACGGACTTTGTGTTCTTGCACTCCGGGAAGCCCGTGCAGGCGAGGAAGAAGCCGTAGCGGCCCAGCTTCTTGACCATTGGCCTGCCGCAGGCGTCGCAGGTCACGTCCGTCTTTTCGTCCATCACTCCCTTCACGGATTCGAGGGTGTCGTGGACGGAGGAGACGAGGGTGCGGAACGGGCCGTAGAACTCGCGGATCATGGTCTGCCAGTCCACCCTGCCCTCTTCGACCTCGTCGAGTTTTGCCTCCATCGCCGCGGTGAAGTTGGGATCGAGCAGCTCGGGGAACGAGCGGGTGAGGAGGTCATTGATGATCTTGCCGAGCACCGTGGGGATGAGCTGGCGCGCTTTGCGCACGACGTAGTAGCGGTCCAGGAGCACCGAGATGATCGGGGCGTAGGTTGAGGGCCTGCCGATGCCCAGCTCCTCGAAGGTCTTGACAATTGTCGCGTCGGTGAAACGGGCGGGCCCCGACGTGAAGTGCTGCTCGGGGTGCAGCTTCGCGCAGGTGAGCGTGTCGCCAGGCTCCATCGCCGGCAGGGCCTTGGTGCCCTCCTTCGAGGCGAGGACGGTGAGCGCCTGCTGGAAGCCCTTCTCCACGACCTTCGTGCTGGAAGCGCGGAACAGGCACTCCCCGCCGGAGCCCCCGCTCGCGGCGATGTCGACGGTCGTGGTGAGGGTCTTCGCCGGGTTCATCTGCGAGGAGACGAACCTTTCCCAGATCATCGCGTACAACCGGTACTCGTCGGAGCTCAAGACCTTCTTCAGCTCGGCGGGGGTGCGGGTGACGAACGTGGGGCGGACGGCCTCGTGGGCGTCCTGCGCGCCCTTGCCCGTGGCGTAGCGGTTGGCCTCGGCGGGCAGCCCGGCGGGAAAGGCCTCGCCGATGTACGCGCGCACGTCCTGCAGCGCGCTTTCGGCGACGCGCGTGGAATCCGTGCGCATGTAGGTGATGAGGCCGAGGCGCTCGGAGCCGATGTTCACCCCCTCGTAGAGGCTCTGCGCGATCTGCATGGTCTTGCGAGCCGTGAAACCGAACCTGTTCGCGGCGGTCTGCTGCAGCGTCGACGTGGTGAAGGGCGGGCGGGGCCGGATGAGTCTGTCGGTCGCCTTCACCTCGCGCACCGTGTAGACCGCCTCCTTCAGCGCCTCGATGCGCGCCATGGCCTCGCCTTCGTTGCCGAGGGCGGGCTTCTGCCCGTCCACGGCCGCGAGCAGAGCGCGGAAGCCGCTCTTGCCGTGGTGCAGCTCCGCCTCGATGGTCCAGTACTCCTCGGGGAGGAAAGCTTCGAGCTCCTTCTCCCTCTCGCAGATCAGGCGCAGCGCGACCGACTGCACCCGTCCCGCCGAGAGGCCGTTCTTCACCTTCTTCCACAGCAACGGGGACAGGGAGTAGCCGACGATCCGGTCGAGGATCCGGCGCGCCTTCTGGGCGTTCACCTTCGACTGGTCGATTTCAGTGGGGCTCGCGACGGCGTCGCGGATCGCCTTGGGGGTGATCTCGTTGAAGGTGATGCGCTGGATATCCAGCGGCGCCCCTCCGCCGTTCTGCAGCGCATTGCGGAGGTGGAACGAGATCGCCTCGCCTTCCCTGTCGTTGTCCGAGGCCAGGAGGACCTGGTCGACCTTCTTCGCCTTCTGCTTCAGCTCCTTGAGGATTTTCGCCTTGCCGCGGACGGTGATGTACTCGGGCTCGAAACTGCCATCAACGTCGATCGCCAGGCGCGACTTGGGCAGGTCGATGAGGTGTCCCATCGATGCCGCCACCGTGTATCCCTTGCCGAGGTACTTCTCGATCGTCTTGCCCTTTGCGGGCGATTCGACGATGAGGAGGACGCTCTTGTGTTTCTTTGCCATCATCTTCTCCAATAGGTTTCGCCGCCCGCCAGGGCGCACGACCCTTCGATCTCCGCGCGCAAACGGCGCGCAAGGGCGGGACCGGCCGCCGATGCGCTCTGGGGCGTTTCGGGTCCGTGGCCGCCCAGGCCGGCAGCCGGGACCGCATGAGGCGCCCGGTCCCAGTCGGCCAGGATTTCCGCGCACCCCGTGACAAGCGGCGCCCCGGCGTCGGCAAGGCCGCGAGTCCCATTGCCCGCGCTGCCCGCCAGCCCCGCCGCGTGGACGTACAGGTCCCTGCCCTGCTCAAGGGCGTACTCCGCCGTGATGAGCGCGCCCGAGTGATCGGGGGCCTGCACCACGACGACGGAGCGCGAAAGCCCGCTGATGATCCGGTTGCGGGCGGGAAAATGGTGCTTCAGCGGGGGGATGCCGGGCGGGTACTCGCTGAGGATCGTCCCTCCCTCGTCGAGAAGCGCCGAGGCTGTGGTCCTGCTCGAGGACGGAGAAATGATGTCGATCCCGCTGCCGAGCACGGCGACCGTGTACCCCCGAGCGGCGATGCACCCCGCGTGGGCCTCGCTGTCGATTCCCCGCGCCAGCCCCGACACGGTCCCGACCCCCTCGCAGGCCAGCTCGAAGGCGAGACGGAAGGCGGCTTTCCGGGCGGCCCCTGTCGGCAGCCTCGTGCCGACGATTCCCGCAAGGAGCATCTCGGCGCGCGGGAGGCTCCCGCGCCAGAACAAGGCCACGGGGGGATCGTAGATCGCGCGCAGAAGAGGCGGGTATGCCAGGTCCCAGTAGAAGATGCTTCCCATCCCGCCCGCGGTCAAGCGCTTCTCGGTTTCGGCTGCCTGCCGCAGCGCCTCGCGGGGGTCCCAGCGCTTCGTGACCGGCCGCCTGCCCAGCAGCGCGCCGATGTCGTGAAGCGAGAGATCGAAGATCCTCCCTGCGCCGCCCAGCATCTCGACCAGGGCAAGTTTCTCACGTGGGCGGAGGAACTCGACGTGGGAAAGCCCGAGCAGCGGGAGCCTCTCATTTTCGTCCATACAGCTCCTCTTCGATCGCGTTCTTGTTCGCGAGCGCCTGCGCCTTCAGCCTCCCGGCCTGCGTCGTGTCGGCGATCCTCTGGTAGATCTCGATGGCCTGCTCGTGGCGGCCGGCTGCATAGCGGATGCGGGCGAGGAGGAACAGGGCCTCGACGTTCTTTTTCTCCTTCTGGAGGATGGTCTGCAGGAGAGGCTCGGCGTCGACGGGCCGGCCCAGCTCCATCGCGTACAGAACGGCGAGGCCGTACAGCGCGTTGACGTATCCAGGGTCGAGGAAAATCGCACGGCGATAGAATGTCTCGGCGCGGAGCAGGTCCTCCGCGGCGGCCGCCGAATCCGTCACCTCCGCCTTGGCCATGCGGGCAGAGGCGACGGCGCTGTAGTACGCGAGCTGGGGGTTCTCGGGGTAGATCTCGACCGCTTTATCAAGGTTCTGGAGCGCGAGGCCGTACATCCCAGCATCGAGGTACTTCAAGGCGAGCATCTTGTAGTAGACGCCGAGGTTCTGCGCTGCCTTCACCTGCCTCTCGACCTCCGCGGAGTAGCGGGCGATCCCCTTCTTCAGCTCTTCGATCGACTGCGACGACGCCGCCCCCGCCTGCCCTTTCTCGAGCGCGCTCAGGCTATCGAGGTAGGCCCGGCGCGCGGGATTGCACCCGGCGAGTGCGATGCACGCGCAGAGTCCCGCGGCTCCCACCTTGCTCAATGGCCGAAAACGCGCCGGCGCTTTCATGAATGATCTCCGCGCACGCTGCTGTCGCGCTCGAGGGGCCCGCCTGGAAGGCGGGCCCCTCTCGGATGGAACTCCTCGAAGGTCCGCTTCAGCGCTTCCTGGCTCACGTGCGTGTAGATCTGCGTCGTCGCGATGTCCGCGTGCCCCAGCAGCTCCTGCACGGAGCGCAGGTCCGCCCCCCCCGCCAGCAGGTGCGTGGCGAAGCAATGGCGCAGGGTGTGGACCTTCCCTTCGACCCCCGCCCGCAGCGCGAGCCTTTTGAAGCTCTTCCACACCGTCTTCCGCGACAGCCTCCGCCCCCCGCGGCCGACGAACAGGACGCTGGTCGGCTTCCTTCCGGCGAGGAGGGCGGGCCGCACCTCCCCGAGGTAGCGGGCGAGCTCGCCTTTCGCGCGCTGCCCCATCGGCACCAGGCGCTCGCGCGAGCCCTTGCCCATCACCCGGACCACCCCCTCCCCGAGAGCCACCCTGTCGACGGTCAGGTCGACCGCCTCGGTCACGCGCAGGCCGCAGGAGTAGATCAGCTCGAAGAGCGCGCCGTCGCGCAGGTCGAGGAGGCTCCCGGGATCGCGCGCGGCGAGCAGCCTGTCCACCTCCTCGGGGTCCAGCACCCGGGGGATCCGCATGGCGGTTCGGGGGGAATCCACCTGCCGAGCGGGGTTTACCTCCGTCTCTCCCTCGAGCACGAGGAAGCGGAAAAACGAGCGGATCGCCGAGACGGACTTCGCGAGCGTCCTGGGATCAATGCCGTCGAGCTGTCGCTTGACGATGTAGGCGACCACATCCGCCGAGGAGGCGGTGCCGGGCTCGGCGGGAGGAGTGCCGGGCTCTGCCGGCGGGGGATCGCCCGGGGACGCATCCGCCGCGGCGGTGCGCTCCTCTGCGAAGAACGCCAGGAAAGAGCGCGCCTCGGCCGCGTAGGTTGCGACCGTGTTCGGCGAGAGGCCGCGCTCGGCGGCGAGGTAGTCGGCGAACCGGGAAGCCGGATCCATGGCCTGCCCCCTAGTCCTTCTGTCCCGCAGCCCTCTTCTCGCGGAGGATGGTCGGCACGCTCAGATCGGCTTCACGGGAGTTGCGCCCCAGCAAGAAGTCCTCGGCCCCCGAGCGGCGGGTGGCGCTCTTGCCCATCGACGCCCACTCCTCATAGGGAATCACCTCGGCGGCTTCCCGGTGGGCGGCGGGCTCCGCGGCGAAGACCTTCTGGCGCGGAACGTCCTTGAAGCCGGTCGCGATCACCGTCACCTTTATTCTGTCGTTCATCGCCTCGACGATGGAGGTGCCGGCGATGATGAGGGCGTCGTCGTCCGCGTTCGCCGTGATGATCTTCAGGACCTCCTCGAACTCCGAGAGGCAGAAGTCGAAGCCGCCCGACACGTTCACGAGAATGCCCTTCGCCCCCTCGACGTGCGCGTCCTCCAGCAGGGGGTTGTTGATCGCATTGGTGGCCGCGTCGGTGGCCCGGTTCTCGCCCGTGCCGACCCCGATGCCCATCAGGGCGTCGCCCTTGCCCTTCATGATCGTGCGCACGTCCGCGAAGTCGATGTTGATCTCGCCGGGTTCGGTGATCAGATCAGAGATGCCCTGCACGCCCTGCCGCAGGACCTCGTCGGCCATGAAGAAGGCCTCCCGGATGGGAGTGCGCTTCTCAGCGATGCGCAGGAGGTGCTGGTTGGGGATCGTGATGAGGGTGTCGACTTCGCCCCGCAGCTTCTCGATGCCCTCTTCGGCGAGCTGCATCTTGCGCTTGCCCTCGAAGTCGAAGGGCTTCGTGACCACCGCCACGGTGAGCGCTCCAAGCTGGCGCGCCGCGTGCGCCACCACGGGCGCGGCGCCCGTCCCCGTGCCCCCTCCCATGCCCGCGGTGATGAACACCATGTCCGCGCCCTTCAGGAGGGTCTGGATGCCGTCCTGGTCCTCGAGGGCCGCCTTCTCCCCGATCTCGGGAATGCCGCCAGCTCCCAGGCCGCCGGTGAGCTTGGTGCCGATAGCGAACCGGGTCTCGGCGTTTGAGTTGTGCAGCGCCTGCTGGTCGGTGTTGATCGCGACGAACGACACGTTCTTGAGTCCCATCGCGATCATCCGATTGACGCCGTTGCTGCCGCCGCCGCCCACGCCGACGACCTTGATCACCGTCGGGCTGATGCCCTTCGTGTCGAAAAGCTCGATGTTCATGTCCCCTCCCCCATGAAGAATCGAAATGGCCCTATCTTAAAATCTCAAAAGAAATCCTTGAACCACATCCTCATCCTGTCCCACACGCTCGTGAATGTGTTGTCTCCCCCGCCCATGTCCAGGACCTCGCCTCCCTCGCGCGAGGCGCCGTACATGACCAGGCCGACCCCCGTCGCGTACATCGGGTCGTGGTATTCCGCGACAAGCCCTCCGAGCTTTGCCGGATACCCGATGCGGGCAGGCAGGCCGAAGATCTCCGCGGCCAGTTCCGTGGTCCCCGCCAGCAGCGAACCGCCGCCGGTGAGCACGATCCCCCCGCCCAGGAGGTGGAGGTAGCCCTTCTTCTCGATCTGCTCCTTCACCATGCCGAGGATCTCGGCCATGCGGGGCTGGATGATGTCGGCCATGGCGCGCCGCCCGACCTTGCGCGGCGGACGGCCGCCGACGCCTGGGATCGCAACCTCGGAGTCGTCCAGCACGGCGGGGGCATAGCAGCAGCCGTGCGCCTT
>Ga0315293_10005994_pt1 | contig 11408 bp, 11 predicted proteins | sample YL17G13_20_MG_FD_203071 | JGI IMG/M metagenome (GOLD analysis project Ga0315293, IMG submission 203071) | Sediment microbial communities from Yellowstone Lake, YNP, Wyoming, USA - YL17G13_20 | ecosystem: Environmental > Aquatic > Freshwater > Lake > Sediment | place: USA: Wyoming | collected... | reverse complement strand
TGGAGAATTGATACTAAATGGACGAACTTAAAATCATAGAATCCTGCCTTCTGGGCAATACCGAGGTATTTTCCCGATTAATAGATTCCTATAAAAATATGGTTTATAATTTAGCCTATCGGATGAGCAATAACCCTCAAGAAGCGGAAGATATATCTCAGGAGGCCTTCCTGCGGGCTTTTCAATCATTAGTCCGTTTTAATTCTTCCTATAAATTTTCAACCTGGCTTTATCAGATTACTCTAAATATTATTCGAGATAGATTCAAGAAAAAAGAATTAAATTGTGTTTCTCTGGATACCCCGCTGGAAAAAGATGATTCAGAATTTTACCCTCAACCTGCTGACCTCACTCACAACCCAGAACAGATTATTGCTCAACAAGAGAATACACAGACTATTCAACAGGCTATCCTTTCTTTACCGTTAAAATATAGAGAAGTTATAGTATTGCGTCACTTGCAGGACCTTTCCTATGTGGAAATTTCTAATATCTTAAAAATACCACCCGGGACTATAAAAATTCGTCTTTACCGTGCCCGGGAACAACTGAAAAAAATTCTTAAAACCAGTCGTTAGTTGAAACTTTTCTTCTATCTTTTCGTATTATATATTAAGAAATAAAAATTATTAGACAGGCGAGATAACTTTATATCGTAAACTCGCAACTCGTAACTATAAACTATAAACCAGGTAAAAAAAATGAACTGCCCAAAAAATAAAAAATTATTAAATTTTTATCTAGATCAAACTCTGGATAAAGTTAAGACCAAGCAAGTGGAAGAACATTTAAAATCTTGTTCAGTTTGTCAGGAAGAGTATCTAAAGTTAAAGAAAATCGTTTCTGCTTTAAATTCTATTTCACCTCAAATAGCACCCGGAGAACTTACTAAAAATATAATGGCTAAGATTTCACAAGAGGAGATTCAAATTCAATCTTCCTGGATGGACCAGCTCAAAAGGCGGATTTCTATTCCCAGTCTGTCATTCCCACGAAGTCTGTCATTCCCACGAAAGTGGGAATCTATATTTTCTTTCCGTCTGGTCGGTGTTACAGCAGCCGCAGCACTAATTATATTTTTTGCCTTTACTTTTATCTTTAATCTCCCCAATACTTCTTCTATTTGCTCAGCTAAAGTACAGTTTTCTTTAAAATTAAGTAATAATAAAACTCATACTGTGGCAATTGCCGGTGACTTTAATAGCTGGAACCCAGGGGATAATCTTTTAGAAGATCCTGATGGAGATGGCATCTGGACCGGGACCCTTAAGTTAAAACCGGGAAGATATGAATATATGTTTGTATTGGATGGAAAGAAGTGGGTTCCTGACCCCAATGCCCTGCGTTATGTCAAAGACGGATTTGGCAACAAAAATGCTATTTTAGAAATAAATAATTGCACTTAAGGATTTCCTTCCCCTTGAGGGGGGAGGATTAACGACTAAATATAAATTGGTGAATTAAATTATGCTATTAAAAAACAAAAACAAATTAATACTTTTTTTTATATTCTTTTTTCTGATACTCTCTCTCCCTATTTTTGCATTTGCAGCAGTTGAAGAAGAGAATATTAATGAACAATTAGAGCAGCTTAAAAATATTTTGAATTCTTCATCTTCTTACTCAGCTTTTCAGACCACTATGCTTCTAAAGAGTGCTCAGGATTTACTTGAAGCAGGAATATTATTTGAGGATACCAGAGGAATTATTGAAAATAGTGTTGCAAAAACAATTGATGCCTATAGTGTAAAGAAAGTGTTCGATATTTTATTAGAAACCAAAAACGACAGCTTACCTACTGAACCATTAATTAATAAGATAAATGAGGGTTTAGCCAAAAATATAAATAAAAGTATTATAATTTCAGTAATTTCTGCTAAAGCCGAAAATCTAAAGCAAGCTAATGAGATCTTAAATGAAGCCCGACAAGAGGGACTGGATATCGATGGTGGAAAAGAAATAATTGAAATATTAGCCGATAGTCTGGAAAACGATGTCCCTCAAGAAGCTCTATCCTGGTTAGTAAAGACAGGAACCAAAGAGGGCAGAAGCATAGAAGAGATTACCGAGATAAGTGAAGAACTGAGCTATTTAAGCCTGATGGCTTATGACTCTGGCTTATCTACTGAAAAAATTTCTCTTCTATTTAAAAAAGCTATGGATAGTAGTAGCAATCTTGCAGATATCTGCGAAAATATTCAGAAGAATTTAGAATCTGAAATTAGCACAGCCAAAATAGAATCAGGAGGAGTAAAACCCTCTACCACTTTAGGTAGTGGAACTTCACCTACATCTTTGACCGGAAGCGAGACCACCATTGGAGGAACTCCTACGGAAGAGGCAGGAGAAGCCCCCACCGAGATTGGCGGAGCTCTTGAACCATCTACTCCACCAGCAGAGGAGACTCCTTCGTCCCCGGAGAATTGATATACGTTCTTTGAAAATTAAAAAATTTTTAAAAAATTTCTAAAAAAAGAAGGATTTTCTACCCAACACGTCGAATGTGTATTGTATAATAATTAACCAATTGGCCTATTTACCAATTCACCAATTATCGGTAAGTTGCATAATCTTTATTTATTTAATCGGTCAATTGGGCAATCGGTAAATCGGTAAATTAACCAAAATGAAACTTTTCTTGACTTTTATCGTATTATTTATTAGTATGTGTTTAGTTAAGTAGATATTAGTCTTTTAATAAATTAAATAAGTAAATGGTAGATTGGTAAATTGGACAATTGGTAGATTGGGTAATCGGTGAATTGGTAAATTGATAACAAGCGGTAGTTTCTTAACCTGCATCAGGTCGAGATGCGGAAAGGTACTTATGAAATACCAAAGCTAATCAGCTCCTCTCATAAGTAAAGAGATTAAGAGACTATTTTAAAACAGAAATTGATTAGAATTAGTTAATTTCGCGAAATTAAGTAACTATATTAAATAAGGTTAATAAATGAAAGGAGATAAAATGAAGAAATTATTATTAGTACTAATGGTAGTCGCCTTAGCAGCATTCCTCTTGGTTGGTTGCGTTCCAGTAATCCCCGGTGAAGGTGAAGGTGAAGGCGAACCTGAAATTTGCCCCACAGTGGCAATTACTTCCCAAGTAGTAGTCGGAGGCAAGACCTATATTAAAGGTGATTCACAAACTATTACCGTAACCTTTGCCGTCCCAACCGAACCAGTATCAGTTTATGTTGGTGATGATCTAAAAAATACGATGGAAGGTCCTGGGTGGGAAGTAGTAATGTATGCTAATGCTGACAAGACAGTATATACCGGAGACTTTGATTTTGCCACGTCGGCGATTGATGATTGTAACGAAGCATATATTTATGTTGAAACCTGTGATGCCTGTGCTTACTGCAAATACCCCTACACCGTTGATACCGTTCCTCCCGAGGCCACAGTAGAAGTATGTTTAGCTAATTGTACCTGTGCAGGATGTAACCTAATATTTTCGAGTCACATAAATGAGTCCGACTGTGATCCTGATGAAGTTCTCTGTGACGATGCTTGCTCAGGATTCGCTAGTTGGTCTATAGATATTTATGATGTAGATCCATTTGATGAGTGTTGTGACGTTCCTTGTGCAGAACCAATTGAAAGCGATTCCGGAGTATGCCCAATTGATTTCACTACTTCTTGTTTAACTACTGCAGTAGAACCTGCTTATGTTGTAGTTACCCTGGTTGACAATGTCGGAAATTCTACAAAATTTGGTGCTACTATAACCTTTAATCCTGATACATGTGATGAAATGACATTTACGGAATGGCCTGCAGATACCTGCGTAGACACTGCTGATTTTGTATATTGTGAGGATTTTCTACCAATATAAGATTAGAAACAATTTAATAACAGTTAATTTTTACTATGATGTAACTTAGATAAAAAAGAGGAACATATTAAAAGTGTTCCTCTTTTTTATTTTTTATTGTTTTAAAATTATAATTTTGTTATAATAATAAAAAATAATTTGCACTCCTTCTTTAACTATTTATTCAGGAAATGCGAAATATATGTCTTTTAGCGGAGATGGTGAGAACTGGCAAGTTCTGCGAAAGCAGGGAAAGCAATCTCTAATATCAGATTAATTTACTAAAGATTATATTTTTTAATAAAGGTAAAATAAAAAAATGAAAGGGGAACGATTAAATGAAGAGATTATTATTAATTTCTTTAATGGTTGGATTAATTGCCTGTTTATTGATCGGTTGTAGTGGGGTAACACCTCCACCAGGTGAAGGAGAAGGTGAGGGTGAACCAGAAACAGTCGCTCGAGTGGTCTTGGTAGAATTATTTAATACTGCTGGTTGTGCAAATTGTGCAGTGATGGAGCCTATCTTAGAAGAAATAGCTGCAGATCCGGATTATGATCGTGATAAGATGGTATTTGTAGAAGAAGCTGGCTGGGGTGCATATGCCACTCCTGAAACAAGTGCTCGCTATAAATGGTATCTGCCTATTGAAGGTGACAGAGACACTCCGAATATATTGATTAATGGATTAAATAAAAGATTCCACATCAGTAGTAGTAAAGCTACATTAATGACACAAATAAATGCTCAAAGTAATTTGGAAGCAAAAATAAAAATTACTGCTCAAAGAAATACTGAGGCAACTTCTACTACGGTTAGTGGAACTGTCACTAATATAAGTTCTTCAGATTTAAGCAATTTAGTCATAACTTTAATGACTTATAAAGATAGAGGCGAACAAGGCTTTAGATATTCGGTAACTAATATTTTAACTGAAGAGATTGGTTCTTTAACCTCTGCTGGTACTTATAATTTTTCCATTAATCTTGATGAGCCTAATTGGGTTGCTAATGGAATACATGGAGCAGTCCTGGTTCAGGAAACAGAAAGTTCCAAGAAAGAAGTGTTACAAGTTTTATATGTAGAATAAATTAGTTATCCAGTTACCCGGTTTACCGGTTAATACAGTTGATTGAGTGGAGAGTATAAAAAAGTGAAATATCAAAATAAATTTATATTATTACTTATAATAATTAGTATATCTATAGTATTTACCTGTGGATGTAGTAGTATTCCCGGTATTCCCACAGTTCCCGGAATAGATCCAAATCCAGCAGTCAACCCAGATAATAGCACAGTGAGCTATATAGAAGTTACTGCTTCTTCTACTACTATTAAAATCAATCAATCACAACAATTGGTAGTAAGAGGTTATAATTCAGATGATGAATGGGTTATTCTGGATAAAACTAAGATAAAATTATGGGATTGGAGTGTTCAGGGGCAATGTTATGTTTGTGTTAAACCTTATGTGACTTTAACTCCCCAAAGCAGTTCTTTAACTACAACATTTACTTCTGGAACTGCCGGAACATTTTTTATAGTTGCCTATTATCAAGAAAATGTAGGTGTTGATTATATTACAGATTATACGGAAATAAAAGTAATTAAGTAAATCGAAGAACGGTAGCGATAAACGAGCTGTCCCTCTCTAACTAATATTCAATATCAAATAGCGGCTAGTTTAAGGAAGATTTAAATGTTTAATAAACATAAAATAAAAATATTGATAATCTTAAGCTTTTTTTTATTTTTGTCATTAGAAGGTTGTATCGGTTCTTCTACAGATGAAGCTCAGATTATGCAGATTGTAAAAAATATCGAAAAGGCTATTGAGAAAAAAGAGGTAGATTTATTTATGGAAAATATCTCTTCTAATTACTCTGATTCAAAGGGCGGAAGCTATGATAATCATATTAACAACTTACCTGAGGATATAATTTCCAAGATAGAAGAGGCTGAAGATTTATTAGATCCTTTATCTTTTTTTAAAATTGAACCAAAGGTTACTATCCCTGAAAGTGATTTAGTATTAACCGATATATACGCCAGTGGCAAAATGGAGATTAATATTTCTCTAAAAGCATGCCTTCTTTGGTATTTATGTAAAATTATATATAATGAAAAAATAGAATATAATGTCGATTTTATAAAAGAAGAAGACAATTGGAAGATAATATCACTTATCGAAATATAGAATTAGTATTTAGTGAATAGCATTTAGCATGTAGGGGCGTATTGCCTGCCTGTGCGTGTTCGCACGCAGACAGGCAATACACCCCTACTAACTTGGAGTTTAATTCTAATGGAGCAAAAAGAAATAAATTTATCTAATCATAATAAATCTTTCTGGACTAACGCTATTGAAGCATCAATCATTGCTTTAGTTATTTTAGTTCCCATAGCCTTTTACCCTCGATGTATAACTGTTTTTATCCCCGCTAAAGAAATGATTGCTGAAGTTTTAATAGTATTAAGTTTGATGTTTTGGGGACTTAAAATAATAAATAAAGAAGAATTTAAGTTTACCCCTACTCCTCTTAACTTTCCTATTTTAAGTTTTATTTCTATTTGCCTCCTTTCCTTAATTTGGTCTAATAGTTTTTTTGTAAGTTTAACAGAACTACCCCTTTTTTTAGCCGGTCCTTTATTATATTTTGTAATCACCAATAGTATTAACGATGAAAGGCAAATCAATCATATTCTTGACATTTTACTCCTGGTCGGTGGCCTGTTCGGCATATATGGAATTTTTCAATATAATGGGATAGATCTTTCTTTCTGGGCTCGCAATGTAGGAAGACAGCAGGTCTTTGGGCTTTTCGGTAATGTAAATTATTTTGCTGAATATTTAATTGTTCCTTTGCCTATTGCCGTATCCCTCTTCTTTGCCAGCCGAAATAAGTTTAAAAAAATCTTACTATTAATTGGGATAGTTGCTATGGGAGCAAGCCTAACCTTTACCTTCACTCGTGGTTCATATCTGAGCTTTGGTTCTGCTTTAATTTTTATGTTTTTTCTCTTTCTGATCTCTCGCGGTAAAGGTTTTATTAAAAATAATAAAAAAATCTTTATTATTATTTTGGTTGCAATAATTATAATAACCTTTTTATTTGTCGTCCCTACTCCTTTAAATAAATCAGGTACAGTTATATCCAAGATAAAAGAAAGAGTTTCAATTACTCAACTTATTAATGAATTTTCTTTTGGAAGAAGAATAGCTATCTGGAAATTTACCGGGATGATGATTAAAGACCATCCCTTACTTGGTTCTGGAATTGGAACCTATAAATATAATACCTTAAGATATCAGGCTGAATTTTTTGCGAAGGGAGAGAATCGCTCACTTTATCCTCATGGATTTGCGGATAAAGCTCATAATGAATATCTACAGCTTTGGGCAGAATTAGGAATAATTGGTCTGGGAATATTTATCTGGCTTATTATTAGTTACTTTAGGTTTGGACTAAAAATATTAAGGAAAATAAAAGATGAATCTAGACAGGGGATAATAATTGGGCTAATGGGGGCAGTGGTAGCAGTGTTGGTTGACGGCATTTTTGGTTTCCCCTTGCACTTACCCGCTACCATTGTTTTGTTCTGGTTAGCTTTAGGGCTTACTGTGGCAGTGGGATTATTAAAAGATGAGGTTAAGGTCCAAGAAATTAAAATGCTAAAGGAAAATTCTAATATCTCTCGATTTAAGCCTCTTTTATATCTAGGAATCCTCCTCTTCACTATCTTTCTTGGTGTGACTGTAACTCGTCCTTTTATAGCCCGAATTTATTGGTATTATGGTTTTAAAGAGATTGAGAAAGAAAATTGGGATAAGGCCATTAAAACTTACGGGGAAGCTTTAAAATGGGATCCCTATTTAGGAGAAATTTATTATGATATAGGAAAGATTTTAGAAACAAAAGAACTTTATGGTGTAGCTATGGAATATTTTGAGAAAGCTGAGAAATATATTGACAGCCCTAATTTTCCTCAAGATTTTGCTTTGATTTATCTTAAGAAGGGTCAATTAGATAAAGCAGCTATCAAATTAAAACAAGCTATTTCTTATCAAAGTGATGAAAAATCAATGCTTCCTTTATATAGTGAATTAGGAAATACTTATTTACAATTGAAAAGATATAAACCGGCAGAGATAGCTTTTAAAAACGCTTTAAAAATAAATCCTGATTTTGTTAATGCTCATTATGGATTGGCAGGTGCCTATCTACGACAGAATCAGCAGACTGAAGCCTTAGAAGAATTTCAAAAAGTAATTGATCTTGCCCCAGACAGTAAAGAAGCTAATTATGCCAAAATTACTATCCAACAACTTAATCAAGAAAAATTAAAATCCCCACCAACGGAAACAGATAAACCATAAATAAACATAAATAAATTATTTATTATTTATATCGTAGGATAGATGTTTCGCATTTTAAGAATAGATTCCTTCCGCGGGAATGACAGAGAATGTAGGGGCACGATGTCTGTCTGCGTGCAGGTTCGCACAGGCAGGCATTGTGCCCCTTGTATATTATTATTATATTACTAGTAACTTATTATTTATCAAGAAAAGATGTTAATATGATACTGGATGAGTTTGTAGTTGGTTAAGACCGTTGTGTCCCTGGAGCAATCATTATTTTGATGATTAGCTCGTTTTATAGATGGACCGCCCTTCTACAATCTTGGACAGTATCAGAAGCGAAATATGAAATATTAAATATTTCAGCTTGCATTACCACAAGGTAAAGTTATAGAAGGGCGACCAGGCAAACTCTCCTAAAAAATCATCAGGAGGTTTCATTATGTATTATATCGGAATTGATGTCTCAAAGAAAGACCTAGCGGTATTTAATGGTAAAGATTTAAATTTTATAAATCAAGAAGGTTTAAAATCTTTTAAAAAATACCTAAAAAAGAAATACTCTCTTTCAGAGATAGTTATCATCTTTGAACCAACCGGGATATACTCACAATACTTAAAAGAATTCTGTGCCGAAAATAGCATAAAGGCTTATATCATAAACCCTAAGAGGAGCCATAACTTTGCCCGGAGTTTAGGTATCCGCCCCAAGACCGATAAGATTGATGCTCGTACTCTCTATCAATTCCATAAGCTCATTGATTTAAAAGATATCAAAGTACCTAAAATAGACCAACAGGCCAAGACTTTAGCTAGTTATCTGGTCAGCTATGAGTTTGCCGTAAAACAGAGAGTAGCTTTATCTAATCATTTGGAGAGTCTAAGAGATAAACAACTCATTACTCTGATCAAAAAAGAGTTAAAAAGAGCTCAAGAGTTAGAAGATAAGATCTTTAATGATATCAAAAAATACGTTAGTAAAAACCAGAACCTAAAAGAAGATTACCAGAGGTTGCTTACTATCTCTGGGGTAGGGGAAAAAACGGCTATCGCCCTACTTACTCTATTTAAAACTTATCCAGGTACCAACCGGTCCCAGATCACTGCTTTAGTAGGATTAGACCCTACCAGAAGAGAATCTGGAACCTCGGTAAAGGGTAAAGTTAAGATCAGTAAAAACGGCAAGGGAATATACCGTAAGATATTCTATTTACCTACCGTTTGTGCCACGGTTCATAATCAAAAGATAAGGATATTTTATCAAAGATTATTAGCTAATCACAAGACTAAGAAATTAGCCATAATTGCTTCTATGAGAAAGATACTCTTAATAGCTCATGCAATGTATAGAGATAAGACAGAGTATGTTGCTGCTTAGATTCTTTAAAATATTTACAATAAAATACAGCGTCTAAAGTGAGAGTTTGCGGGTTGACTTTCAACACAGTATCTACAAACTACAAATTAATTAATATTAACCAGCTAACTAGGTAACTAACTAACCAACTAACTAAATAATGGAGGTATTTTCTATGACAGAAATGGAAGAAGAAATTGATTTACGTGAATACATTAGTGTATTACTAAAAAGAAAAGGTATCATTATTTTAATTTTTCTAATTGTGGTGATTACTGCTGCTATCATAAGTTATTTTGCATTACCCCCGATCTATCAGTCCTCTACAGTCTTTAGTGTGGCACAGGTAGATAGGCAACCAGTAATCAATATTACCGATACAGTCTTTAGTGTGGCTCAAGTAGATAGACAACCAGTAATCAATATTACTGAGGCCTTAGAAATTATAAAAAGTAATGTCGTGTTGGATGAAGTAATTAACCAGATGAGTTTGGAAGAAACCACTGAGCAATTAAAGCGCCAAATAACCACTGAAGGTCTAAAAGATACTAATTTTATAAAAGTAACCGTTGAGGCAGATACCCCGGAAAAAGCTAAAAGTTTAGTAGAAAATATAGTAAAGGTCTTTATTGAACAGCATCAGGATGAATATAAAGAGAAAGTAAAACTTATAGAGAGTAGAGTGAATATATTGAAAGAGCAGATTGCTGAATTTGAAAAAAATATCCAGGAAATTGAAAAAACTAAGAAAAAGATTGCTGCTTCGGAAGAATTATCAGAAGCCGAAAGGCAGTTTCAGGCCAGTCTATTATTAAACTCGTTAGTTACCGAAAGAAGTTTATATAATAGTTTAATTAGCCAGATAAATAGTCTTAAGACAAGCTTAAATAACTGTCAGGATTTTAAAATTATAAACTATGCCCAATTACCTACCGCCCCTATTAAACCAAATAAAAAATTAAATATCTTAATTGCTGGGGTGCTGGGTCTATTTGTGGGAATCTTTGTCGCCTTCTTCCTCGAATTCTGGCAAAAAGGAAAAAGTTAATGTAACACGCCCATCTATCTTGTCTACAAATTAAGGTAGGGGTCGGATTTATCCGACCCGTCTGTTTTCTTTTCTATTTCATTCCCTCGAAAGAGGGAATCTCCTATGTAAAGTAATATATTAAATAATTGGAAATATTGACAATTGTCTTACTTTTTATTATAATTAAAACGGATAGTTAAAAAGCAAAATATAAAAGAAGGTATAAAAATGAAAACGATGATAAAGGTCAGCAGTAAATATCAAATTGTTATTCCTCGAGACATAAGAGAAAAATTAAATCTTAAAGCGGGAGACAAGCTAATTATAAAGACCAATAATGAAAAAATAATTATATACCCCCAACCAAAAAGTTATGCTAAATATGCCTTAGGATTAGGAAAAGAGATTTGGCAAGGCATAGATGCAACTGAATATGTCCAAAAGGAAAGGGAAACATGGAAGAGCTAAATTTGAAGGGGAAGACCATAGGCCTGGATACTATGGTTTTTATCTATCACTTTGAAAAGAATCAGATATATTCTCCCTTGACTTTTTCAATTTTTGAAAGCTTAGAAAAAGGAAATTTTAAGGGCATTACTTCTATCCTAACTTTGTTAGAAATTTTGGTTAAACCCAAAAAACAGAACAATTCACTTCTTGTGGAAAGATATAAATTATTGTTTGAAACCTTTCCTAATTTACAAGTGCATGAAATTAATGAAAACATCGCCGATATTGCCTCCAGTTTAAGAGCCAATTATAATATTAACACCCCAGATGCTATTCAGATAGCTACTTCTTTAGAGGTAAAAGCTGATATATTTATTACCAATGATG
>Ga0315293_10005993_pt1 | contig 11409 bp, 5 predicted proteins | sample YL17G13_20_MG_FD_203071 | JGI IMG/M metagenome (GOLD analysis project Ga0315293, IMG submission 203071) | Sediment microbial communities from Yellowstone Lake, YNP, Wyoming, USA - YL17G13_20 | ecosystem: Environmental > Aquatic > Freshwater > Lake > Sediment | place: USA: Wyoming | collected... | reverse complement strand
AGCCGGTCGGCCCGGCCGAGATTGTAGAGGATCTTGACGCTGGGTTTCCGCGTCAGCGGGTCCCGGTGGCTGTGGGCCAGCTGCACGTATTCGAGGACCTTGTCCTGTTTCTTGACCCGCACGGTTCTAAGATACATTGTATGCCAATCATACCATACCCAAGCTCCCTTGGCAAGGGTCACAAGGCAGCCCGTTTTGCCTACGCTTTTCGCGTTTTCCCGGCGTTTTGAGACCGGAAACCCTTATTCCATGGACCCGAGGTTGCTGATTGTGCCCGTTTACTGTTCAAGGGCAGCCCAAGGACTCGGCGCTATGCAATCTCCGTCTGTTGTCGGAAGAACCCCGCAAGAAAGGGAACAGGCACAGCTAGGGCGGGCTTGGCAATCGGAGACTCCAGCAGCATCACTTCCACTGCGTCCCCGTCCCTGAGCCCGAGGTGCCACTGCTTGAACCTGTCTAGGTGAATGGTGTGGACGGCGTTTCCGGCTCAGGGTATCCACGCGATGAACTCGATTTCAGTGCCCGGGATCACGTCCGTCACCTGAAGGTGGCCCGATGCGTCCACCACGTAGACCTGCATATTCTTTTCGAAGGCTACTTGGGTGCAGTCCGGGGAGAAGAAACATGGCCCACCGTCAACGGTGAACTCGCGCCTGTAGCCAGACCAGGTGACCGTGAATGGCCTACGCCAATCCACCCCGACGCAGCCAATCCCTGATGGTAAGAATGAGAGGCTGATAACGCCTTCTGCAAGGTCCACCTTCTCGGTTCCGTCCAGGTTGCCGACGAACGCATGCAACAGTGCTTCCCAAGCAATACGGTTGGCCTGCGGCAAGGAGGCGACGTCGCTCGCGCGCTCGTCCAGGATGATCATGTCGGACCCGTCCGTACGAACCGTGCTAAGTACGCCCCTCGGATACGAGAGGGGCTCCATGGCACGTATGAAAAACACTCTTAGACCATCGGAAGACCAGCCGAGATTGTCGTAGTAGGGGCAGACATGAAACCAATCGTCGATGATGCCCACATTACTGGCCAGTTGAACTTTGCCTGTGCCGTCTGCGCCGATTACGTACACGGCCTCGTTACAGCAGCGGTGCCCACTGCTGTCGCGCCGGCTACCGCCCTGGTAGAGAATCTGGCGCCCATCGGGTGACCACACTGGGTATGCCCCATGCTCGTCCAGGACTCGCGTCTCTGTGCCGTCCGCACTGGCGATGACAAGCTTGGCAGGGCGGTCACCGTAGAGATTCGAGAGCAAATAGGGGGTGTCAGCGTAGTTCAGCACATCGAAAGCTATGCGGGAGCTATCGGGAGACCAAACAACGTGTTCTGGGCCCGAGTCGATGTGGTATACATTGTAGTGTTCGGTGCTGACCGGTACCAGGTCGCCAGTAGCCAGGGAAAGCACGCTCAGACTAGGCACCCGCTTGACGGCCAGTCTCGTGCCGTCGGGCGACCAGATGACTTCGTGAATCTGGTCGTCAGGATCGGGCAGCCCGTAGACAGTAGTACTCGCCTCCGCTGAGTCGGTATCCAGGGCGATTATCCTGACCTGCGGGGGAACGCGGTACCCGACGTCGTAGTTGGCAACCTTCTTCCTGTCTGGTGACGCCGCGAAGTAGACGCCAAGACCAGCGGCTACGAGCCTGGCCTGTCCCCTGGTGAAGGAGTACAGGCTGTGGTCTAACGGGTCTGGGTTGCTGGAGTCTGAGCTGGCAAACAGAATCAACCCCAGCGGTGTCTCCGACGTGTCCGCCGGTGGCGGAGCGCAGGCAGCCAGAAGAAGACATGTTAGCCCCATCAAGAAGGCGAGCCGTCTCATCGCGGACCACCTTCCTTCGACGTGTCGGGCCGTCAGGGACCCTGGGGCCGACCCGGAGGTAGAGAACAAAACAAGCTGCGTTAGTAAGGATGACGACAAGTTCCGGCCAAACTGCGGCACCCCAGCTAACATTGAAGCCAATCGCCCCCAAGCCGGGATGTCTGGAAAGCCCTGGCTCTGCAATTCGGCGCAGAGACGACCGTGTCCTTCCGGCCGGTGTCCCGTAGCGCCTGGGGTCCAGGCCCTAGCGTTCTCGCCCGGGTGGCCGCTGCCGCAGGCGCAGAGCGGCGGGCCTCCCCAAGCTGACTCCTCCGCCACCTGGGTCCGGGCGCACCTGGAGCTTCTATCAGACGCGCTGGATGGTCTTCGTCGAACAGTCGTCGGGATCCACGCGGCCACACGACCCCAGGGGCGCACGGTTCCCGATCCACAGACCGAAAGAGCCTCGGATGGCCGTACCCCATCCTCGAGAGACTTCGGCCAATCCGGGTCTCGCATGGTCATACTCCCCGAGCCTAGATGGGGCTAACGTCTTGGAGCTCAGCGGCCCCCGCCTGCCGGACTATCCCAACCTATGGGGTCCGCTGTAGCTCCCTGTTGGCCCAGCGTCGCTGGAAACCCTTGCCGACTGCGCGGCGAGGCTATCGCGGACGTAGAGATCCGACCCGAATTGAGAAGTGAACAGGCATCCAACGCGAGCCCTCCGGGCCAGTCGCCGCCAAGACGTCGGCTTCCGCCCCCCCTCCTAGGAATCCTGGAACCACCTGGAGAACCATCCCTTCGTGCCCAAACGACACATCTCGCCATTGGAGGCCCGTCGGCATGAGTAACGGGGTGCCCAGCGTCCAGGACCGGCGGCTGCCAATAGGGGAGAGGGGGAAGGGGCCCCGGGTGGCATGACCAACGGCGACCTGAACTGGATTGCCAACTTCATCTGGGGCATCGCGGACGACGTCCTGCGCGACCTCTACGTGCGCGGCAAGTATCGGGACGTCATCCTGCCGATGATGGTCCTGCGTCGCCTGGACGCCCTGCTCGAGCCGACTCAGCAGGTCGTGCTGGACATGAAAGCCTCACTCGACAAGGCGGACATCGTGCATCAGGACGACGCGCTCCGCGGGGCCTCCGGCCAAGCCTTCTACAACATCTCCAAGTTCACCCTACGTGACCTAAAAGCCCGCTCCAGCCAGCAGCAACTCCGGGCAGACTTCGAGGCCTACCTCGACGGCTTCTCGCCCAACGTGCAGGACATCCTTGAGAACTTCGAGTTCCGCAACCAGATCCCGCGCCTCTCCAAGGCCGACGCCCTCGGCACGCTCATCGAGAGGTTCCTTTCCCCGGAGGTCAACCTGAGCCCCAAACACGTCTTGAACGGCAACGGCTCAGTGAAGCATCCCGGCCTCGACAACCACGCGATGGGGACGCTCTTCGAGGAGCTGATCCGCCGCTTCAACGAGGAGAACAACGAGGAGGCCGGCGAGCACTGGACGCCACGCGACGCCGTGAAGCTCATGGCCAAGCTGATCTTCCTGCCCATCGCCGACCAGATCGAATCAGGCACCTACCTGCTCTACGACGGCGCCTGCGGCACGGGCGGCATGCTGACCGTGGCCGAGGAGACGCTGCAGCAGCTCGCAGCGGAACACGGCAAACAGGTGGCCACTCACCTCTTTGGCCAGGAGATCAACGCCGAGACCTACGCCATCTGCAAGGCCGACCTTCTCCTGAAGGGCGAGGGCGCGGCGGCGGACAACATCGTCGGCGGGCCGGAGCACTCGACCCTATCGAATGACGCGTTTCCGTCACGCGAGTTCGACTTCATGCTCTCTAACCCACCCTACGGCAAGAGCTGGAAGAGCGACCTTGAGCGCATGGGCGGCAAGGGCGGCATCAGAAACCCGCGCTTCATCATCGAGCACGCGGGCGACCCAGAGTACTCTCTCATTACCCGCTCCAGCGACGGCCAGATGCTTTTTCTGGCCAACATGCTGAGCAAGATGAAGCACGGCACCAAGCTCGGCAGCCGCATCGCCGAGGTTCACAACGGGTCGTCCCTCTTCACCGGGGACGCGGGTCAGGGCGAAAGCAACATCCGCCGCTGGATCATCGAGAACGACTGGCTCGAAGCCATCGTCGCCCTGCCGCTCAACATGTTCTACAACACCGGCATCGCGACTTACATCTGGGTGCTCACCAACCGCAAACCCGAGTATCGGCGCGGCCGGGTGCAACTGATTGACGCCACGCAATGGTCCACGCCGCTGCGGAAGAACCTGGGGAAGAAGAACTGCGAGCTGTCGGCGGCAGATATCGACCGCATCTGCGACACCTTCCTCAGGTTCGAGGAGAGCGAGCAATCCAAGGTCTTCCCCAACGCGGCCTTCGGCTACTGGAAGGTGATCGTCGAGCGGCCGCTGCGGCTCAGGGGCATCGACCCGAACCGCGCCTACACGCCGAAGGAGATCAAGGCCTTCAAGGAGAGGGCCGAGCGCGATGAGTCGGCCCCGGCGGTCATCCGCAAGATCCATAGGCGCGGCGCCGAGGCCGATCCGCTGCGCGGCCTGTTCGAGGCAACCGTCGACGGCAAGCGCTGCGTGGTCGAGTACGAACCCGACACCGACCTGCGCGACACGGAGCAGGTGCCGCTGCTCGAGACCGGGGGCATCGAGGCCTTCCTCCGTCGCGAGGTTCTCCCGTACGCCGCCGACGCCTGGTACGACCCCGCGAGCGTCAAGACCGGCTATGAGGTCAGCTTCACCCGCTACTTCTACAAGCCCCAGTCCATGCGCACCCTCGAGGAAATCCGCGCCGACATCTTGGCTTTGGAGAAGGAGACCGAGGGCTTGCTGGGCGAGATCGTCGGGGGTGGAGAGTCATGAGCGAGCGGCTCGACCTTCTGCCCGCCATCGCGGACACCATCAAGGACTACCGCGCGGGCGAGATTCCTAAACCGACACCGGACCATGTGGACCGGTGGATCAAGCAGTTCGACCCCGCCGTTCAGCTGCTGATGCTGCGCGAAATGGATCACGTCCTGAAGCGGACGTACTTCTCGAAGTCTGGCGTGAGCGGGTCCTTTGCACACCAGATCAACAACAAGCAGCTTGCCGGCAACAACCCCAGCGACTTCTGGCGAGCAGCGCATCTGCTCGACATACAGCTGCACGGGCACAGCCAGACCGAGATCCGCGAGCTATTCGGGGAAGCGCTCAAGAAGCAATGCGGGTTGGAGATCGACAAGTGCGGAGCACCCGGCGGGGCATTCATCTACCTGGATGACGTGCTTTTCAGCGGCAGCCGCATCGGGAACGACCTTTCGGCCTGGATCGCCGATGAGGCCCCCTCGAAAGGGACTGTTCGCGTCCTTGTGATCGCCGCCCATCGTCTCGGGGAGTGGCAGTGCACCGAACGACTGAACAAGGCTGCAGCAAAGGCCGGGAAGCAACTGGACTTCGGCATCTGGACCGCACTCCGACTGGAGAACCGGATGAAGTATCGCGACAAGAGCGAAGTGCTCTGGCCCGCGACTATCCCTGACGACCCAGCGCTGAAGGCCTACATCGCCGGGGAGAGCAAGTTCCCGTTCGAGCCGCGCCAACCGGGCGAGAAGCTAGAGCACGCCATCTTTTCGTCGGAGCAGGGCCGCCAGCTTCTCGAGCAGGAGCTGCTGCTGGCCGGCATGCGGATCCGGTCGTTCAGCCAGAATTCGAGCCCGGTGTTGCGACCGCTCGGTTTCAGCGCGTTCGGTCTCGGCTTCGGTTCGATAATCGCGACCTACCGAAACTGCCCGAATAACACGCCGCTTGCGCTGTGGTGGGGCGACCCCGAGGCTGCACCGGGACAGCCCTTGTCGAACTGGTATCCGCTGTTGCCGCGCAAGACGTACGCTGCGGGAGGCGACCTCGATGACATCGTCCACTGACAGGGGCTCCAGCGACCAGACGCGGACGTATGTCCGCGCGAACAGCGTCGTCTTCCTGAAGACAGACGAGGCGTTCGGCGGACTCTCGAACATGGCCGGCGGTTATCCGCTGCATGTCCAAGGCGCCCGCATTCTGACCTCCGAGGCCCTGTATCAGGCCTGCCGCTTCCCGCACCTGCCGGAGGTGCAGAGGCTGATCATCGAGCAGAAGAGCCCAATGGCGGCGAAGATGAAGAGCAAGCCGCACCGGAAGAACTCGCGGCCCGATTGGGACCGGGTACGGGTCAAGATCATGCGCTGGTGCTTGCGTGTGAAGCTGGTTCAGAACTGGGCCTCGTTCAGCGAGCTGCTGCTGAGAACTGATGACCGTCCAATCGTCGAGGAATCGCGGCAGGACGACTTCTGGGGCGCCAAGCCGGTGGACGAGCACACGCTCGTCGGCATGAACGTGCTTGGGCGTCAGCTGATGGAACTCCGGGAGGCCATCAAGGTGGGCGGGCGCGACGCATTCGGGCGTGTGGAGCCGCCCGGCATTCCCGCTTTCCTGCTCTTTGGCCGTCCGATTGAGACCATCAGCGGGCGGGGCGCTCAGACGGCGGAGCTCGTGGCAACGCAAAGCAAGCACTCGCCAGGAACCGACGCGGGCAGACTGGTGGCAGCGCAACCCTCGCTCTTCGATCAGCCCACCGTGGAAGAAGGACGACCTCCCAAATACTTGCCCGAGCGCTCCGAGCATGCAGGGATCCGCAACCTCAAACCCTATCCCCGGATGAAAGACTCCGGCGTGCCGTGGTTGGGGGAGGTGCCGGAGCATTGGGAAGCTCGAAAGTTGCGGCACGTCTTGCGCCAGGTGACCGTTCGGAATCGCCCGAACCTGCCACTGCTCTCTGTTGTACGTGAGAAGGGTGTGATTCTCCGGGATGTGTCCAATGGCGCCGAGAACCACAACTTCATCCCCGATGATCTGAGCAACTACAAGGTCGTCTGCTCCGGCCAGTTCGCCATGAACAAGATGAAGGCGTGGCAAGGCTCATACGGCGTGTCTCGTTATGACGGGATCGTCAGTCCCGCCTACTTCGTCTTCGATATCGCGGGAGTGGGGGGCGACTACTTCCATGCCGCGATGCGGTCCAGGGCCTACGTCCCGTTCTTCACGCAGGCGTCTGATGGAGTGAGGATTGGGCAGTGGGACTTGTCGCAAGCTCGAATGAGGGGAGTGCCGTTCTTCGTGCCCCCCCTCCCCGAGCAGGCGGGGATCGTGCGGTTTCTCGACCATGTGGATCGGCGCATCCGACGCTACATCCGCACCAAGTGGAAGCTGATCACGCTGCTGGAGGAGCAGAAGCAGACCGTCATCCACCGCGCGGTGACCCGCGGCCTCGCCCCGGACGTCCACCTGAAGCCCTCGGGTGTGGAGTGGCTGGGAGACGTTCCGGAGCACTGGGAGGTCATGTCTCTTGGTGTAGCTGCGTCAGTCCAGACGGGACCCTTTGGGAGTCAGCTCCATGCGAGTGAGTATGTCACCGGCGGGACGCCAGTGATCAACCCCTCTCACATGCGGGAAGAAAGCATTGACGCTGACCCGAAAGTCTCGGTGAGGTCCGTGAAGGCGGCTGAACTGGACCGGCACAAGTTGTTTGCGGGTGACGTTGTCGCAGCACGGCGAGGCGAGCTAGGCCGCTGTGCCTTGGTGGTGAACGGGCAAGAGGGCTGGCTATGTGGGACAGGTAGTCTTCGTATTCGCCCCCGCTGCGAGGTACTGCTCCCGGGCTATTTGGTTCAAGTGCTCAGTTCATTCGGGGTTCATGAGACCCTCACCATGTCGTCGATCGGCGCGACCATGGATAACCTCAACGCCTCGATGATGGCCCGGCTTCGCATTCCAATGCCCCCGCTGCAAGAGCAGAGCGCAATCACGGAACATATCGCGCGGAAGTCCCTGTTGATCCGGTCAGCTTCATTGAAGGCCCAGCGCGAGATCTCCCTTCTCCGCGAATACCGCACTCGTCTGATTGCCGACGTGGTCACCGGGAAGCTCGACGTGCGCGAGGCGGCTGCTCGGCTTGCGCAGGAGGCCGAGGAACCGGAACTGCTCGACGACGCAGGTGCTCTTGCCGAAGACATCAGCGAAGAGACCGAAGCCGCAGACCCAGACGCCGCCCTCGAGGAGGCCGAGGCATGACGACCGACACCAGCGAGAAGGGCCTCGAACGGCTCATCTGCGTGGCCCTGACAGGTTCGCCCTGTGACCCGGGCGCGCCCCGGCCGGACCTGGCAGGGGAAACCGCTGCCCCCTACGGCGGCAGCGGCTGGATCGGCGGGGCCCCCGGCGACTACGAGCGCGAGTATTGCGTTGACCTCGCCCAGCTCCGCGCCTTCCTCCAGGCCACTCAGCCCGAGGTGGCCGAGGCCCTCGACCTCGACCACGACGGCCCCACGCGGCGCAAGTTCCTGGCCCGCCTGCAGGGCGAAATCTCCAAGCGCGGCGTGATCGACGTGCTGCGCCGTGGCGTGAAAGACGGGCCGCACCACGTGGACCTCTTCTACGGCACTCCCTCGCCGGGCAACGCGGTGGCGGGGGAGCGCTACGCTCAGAACCGCTTCAGCGTCACCCGGCAACTCCGCTACAGCCGCGTCGAAACCGAGCGCGCCCTTGACCTCTGCCTCTTCATCAACGGCCTGCCCGTGGCCACCTTCGAGTTGAAGAACAGCCTCACCAAGCAGACGGTCGCCGACGCGGTGGAGCAGTACAAGCGCAACCGCGACCCGCGAGAGAAGCTCTTCGAGTTTGGGCGCTGCGTGGTCCACTTCGCCGTGGACGACAACGAGGTGGCCTTCTGCACCCACCTCAAGGGAAAGGCCTCCTGGTTCCTGCCCTTCAACCAGGGCTGGAACGACGGCGCCGGTAACCCTCCAAATCCCGAGGGGCTCAAGACCGACTACCTCTGGAAGCGCCTCCTCACGCGCAAGGGGCTGACCGATATCCTTGAGAACTACGCCCAGGTCGTCGAGACCAAGGACGAGAAAACCGGCAGGAAGAAAGCGACGCAGGTCTGGCCGCGCTTCCACCAACTCGGCGTGGTCCGGAAACTGCTCGCCCACGCGCGGGAGCACGGCGCCGGCCAGCGCTATCTCATCCAGCACTCGGCGGGAAGCGGCAAGTCCAACTCCATCGCCTGGCTCGCCCACCAGCTCATCGGGTTGCGCAAGGGCGACGCAACGGTGTTCGACTCGATCATCGTGGTCACCGACCGGCTCCTCCTCGACCAGCAGATCAAGGACACCATCAAGCAGTTCGCTCAGGTCAGCGCGACGGTCGGCCACGCCGGACAGTCAGGCGACCTGCGCCGGCTCATCGAGAGCGGGAAGAAGATCATCATCTCCACGGTCCAGAAGTTCCCGTTCATCCTCGACGACATCGGCAACGAGCACCGCGGCCGGAGGTTCGCCATCATCATCGACGAGGCCCACTCCAGCCAGGGCGGGAGCACCTCCGCGGCGATGAGCACGGCCCTCTCGGAGGCCGGCGCCGAAGAGGACGACGAGACCAACGAGGACCGGATAAACCGCATCATGGAGGCGCGCAAGCTTCTCTCCAACGCGAGCTACTTCGCCTTCACGGCCACGCCCAAGAACAAGACCCTGGAGATCTTCGGCGAACCGACCCAGCCCGACGCGCCGGCCCAACCGGGCGGCCAGACCAAACACCGGCCCTTCCACAGCTACACCATGAAGCAGGCCATCCAGGAGGGCTTCATCCTCGACGTTCTCCGGTACTACACGCCGGTCGAGAGCTACTACAGGCTCGTCAAGAAGGTCGAGGACGATCCCGAGTTCGACACCAAGCGGGCGAGGAAGAAGCTGCGCCACTACGTGGAGAGCCACGACCACGCCATCCGGCTCAAGGCCGAGATCATGGTGGACCACTTCCACGAGCAAGTGCTGGCGCTCAACAAGGTCGGCGGACAGGCGCGGGCGATGGTCGTGACCAGCGGGGTGGACCGCGCCATCCAGTACTACCACGCCATCCGCGGCTACCTCCTCGAGCGCAAGAGCCCCTACCGGGCCATCGTCGCCTTCTCGGGCGAGCACGAGTACGGCGGGGCGAACGTGACCGAGGCGTCGCTCAACGGCTTCCCGTCGAGCCAAATCGCCGACATGATCCAGGAGGACCCGTACCGGTTCCTCATCTGCGCCGACAAGTTCCAGACGGGCTACGATGAGCCGCTCCTCCACACGATGTACGTGGACAAGGTGTTGTCCGGCATCAAGGCCGTCCAGACGCTCTCGCGCCTCAACCGCGCCCACCCGCAGAAGCACGATGTCTTCGTCCTGGACTTCATGAACCACGCTGACCTCATCCAGGAGGCCTTCTCCGACTACTACCGCACGACCATCCTCAGCGAGGAGACCGACCCCAACAAGCTGCACGACCTGAAGGCCGCGCTGGATGGCCATCAGGTCTATGCGCCCGCCCAGATCGACCAGTTCGTGGACCTCTACCTCGGCGGGGCGGACCGCGATAGGCTCGATCCCATCCTGGACGTCTGCGTCGCCGTCTACAGGCGGGACCTCGATGAGGACGGGCAGGTCGAGTTCAAGGGCAAGGCCAAAGCGTTCCTGCGCACCTATGGGTTCCTGGCCTCTATCCTGCCCTACACGAACGCGGAGTGGGAGAAGCTGTCGATCTTCCTCAACTTCCTCGTGCCCAAGCTGCCGGCGCCACAGGAAGACGACCTGTCCAAGGGCATCCTCGAGGCCATCGACATGGACAGCTACCGGGTCGAGAAGAAGGCGGCCATGGAGATCCAGCTTCCCGACGAGGATGCGGAGATCGAGCCGGTGCCGGCCGCGGGCGGCGGTGGCCAGCCGGAACCCGAGCTCGACCTCCTCTCCAACATCCTCAAGGAGTTCAACGAGCGCTTCGGAAACCACCCGTGGACCGACCGCGACCGCGTTCTCAGGGCCATTTCCACCGACATCCCCGACCGCGTGGCCGCCGACCCGGCCTACAGGAACGCCAAGCGCAACCCGGACAAGCAGAACGCCCTCATCGAACTCGACAAGGCGCTCACGCGCGTGATGAACGGCTTTCTCCGGGACGACACCGAGCTATACCGGCTGTTCAGCGACGACGAGTCATTCCGGGGATGGCTGACGGAGAAGGTCTTTGGGCTTACGTACGAACGGCCGGCTGGCTTGTGATGAACACGCCGAGGCCTTGGGGGTAGGAGCGGCAGCGACTGGGGCGGGCGCGAACAGGGGGGGGCTTATGCCGATCCGCATAAGACCCCGGGATAAGTCGATGAACCGACCGGAGTCTCTGATGCTACGGGGGCTACTGGGGTCGCTCAGGTGAGCCAACGGCGTGGTATGCGGACAGGGAACCGGAGTTCCGCAGCTTATGCGGGTCAGTAGAATCACTGTTAGGGCGACCCAGAGGAAGATCGGCGCGTCGAGAGGGCGGCTCTGCCTCCGGCGGGAGACACCCGGCGTCGGCCTGGTTCGTTGTGAGCGCGGCCGACGACTTCGTCGGGATGGTCAGTTCCACAGGGGCTGCCCTAACCAGCGGCTCCAGCGGACGCAGTAGGCTTGGCGAACCGTGCGGGACACAGCCCCGGTGCCGCTGAGCCGCGATCCGTTAGGGCGACCCGGAGGGAGC
>Ga0315293_10005992_pt1 | contig 11411 bp, 11 predicted proteins | sample YL17G13_20_MG_FD_203071 | JGI IMG/M metagenome (GOLD analysis project Ga0315293, IMG submission 203071) | Sediment microbial communities from Yellowstone Lake, YNP, Wyoming, USA - YL17G13_20 | ecosystem: Environmental > Aquatic > Freshwater > Lake > Sediment | place: USA: Wyoming | collected... | reverse complement strand
CAGGAAGACCTGGTCGAAGTGGTCGAACGGCGGGGCGAACGGCACGTCGGTGCCGCCGGTGAGCGTCAGTTGGGAGGGCCCGTCCGCCCGCGCGAGCGCCGGCAGCAGCGATTGCAGCAGCAGCATGGTGCTTCCCGCAGTGCCGATGTCCAGCCGCCAGCCCTGCCGGGGCATGATCTCGCCGGGCTGGAACGCGATCTCGCGCGAGCCGATCTCCGCGCCGGTAAGCGTCGCGCCGCAGACTTGCGCGACCGCCCGAACGGACATCAGGTGCTGCGGCCGCAGGCCTGGCTGCGGCCTCGCGCCGCGGATGCTTAGCACGCGGACCGGTCGGCCCGTGACAGCGGACAGAGCCACGGCATTGCGCAGCATCTGCCCGCCCCCTTCGGAACCGTTGATGGTGATGGGTTCGGTCATCTCCCCAACTCGCAGGGCAGGAGCGCCGAACCCCGCCGCATCGAGCACCAGGCGGGCATCGGCGTGCCCGCCCTACAACTCCGCCAGTATACCCGCTGTCTGTTTGACCGACTCGGCCAATCCGTCCAGGCCGCGGCCGAGGTCGGGTTCGGGGATGGTCAGAGCTGGCTCAATGCGGATGACCTCGGGGTTGTTGAGGGTGTAGGCGCCGATGATGCGGCGTTGGGCGAGGCCGGCGATGACGAGGCCGGCGATGTCGGAGTCGGTGAACTGCACGCCGATCAGCAGCCCGCGCCCGCGCACATCGCTGATGATGTCAGGATGCTGCGACCGGAGCTCGCGCACACGGGCGAGCGCGTGCTCGCCAAGCCGCGCTGCGCGTGCTGGAAGGTCCTGCCGTTGTATCTCTCGGATCGCGGCAAGCCCGGCCGCACACGCCAGCGGATTCCCGCCGAGCGTAGACGAGTGCAGCAGCGGGTTCTCCTCGAGGCACGCCCATATCTTCGCGGTGCTGGAGAACGCGCCGAGCGGCATCACGCCGCCGCCTAGCGCCTTCGCCAGGCAGACGATGTCCGGCACGACGCCGGAGTGCTCGCAGGCGAACATGCGCCCGGTCCGGCCCAGGCCGGTCTGCACCTCATCCGCAATGAGCAAAGCACCGGTGCGATCACAGATCTCCCGCGCGGCCGGCAGGTAGCCATCCGGCGGGATGATGACCCCGCCCTCGCCCTGGATCGGCTCGACGATCACGGCGGCGGTCGTCTGGTCAACTGCTTCTGCCAGTGCCGCCGCGTCCCCATACGGGACGTGTGTGACGCCGCCCACCAGCGGCTCAAACGGCTTCCGGTAGACATCCCGCCCCGAGACACTGAGCGCACCAAGCGTCTTCCCGTGAAATCCGCCGATCGTCGCGACGATCTTGGGGCGGCCGGTGAAGCGCCGGGCCAGCTTGAGCGCGCCCTCGACTGCCTCGGCGCCGCTGTGGCAGAAGAACGACTTCTCGATCTCGCCGGGAAGGATCGCGGCGAGTTCGGCGGCCAGGTCGGCGACGGGCTTGTTAAACAGCACGCGGGATGAGAGGGGCATGCGATCAAGCTGTTCTTTGACCGCGGCTACCACCGCCGCGGGCCGGTGGCCGAGCGCCAGTGTGCCGAACCCAGCCAGCAGGTCGAGATACTCGCGCCCCTCTGTGTCCCAGATGGTCGAGCCCTCGGCCCGCCACTCCACCGCCTCGAACCCCATGAACTTGAACAGCGAGGCGAGGCCCGCGTTGACGTGCCGGCGGTACTTGCTGACGACGTCGTCCAGCTCGACTTCGGCAGGCTCGGCCGGATCTCGCACTACTGCGCCTCCGTGCCGGGCGCGCTTCGCCCAAGGGAGAGGTCCAACTGAGCCACCGCCAGGTTCAGGCCGAAGACCCATTCGTTGAGTCGCGTCTTGGCCCCCTCGAGATCGGCCTGCGCGCTCAGGATCTCGACGCTCGTGCCGACGCCCTCCTCATAGCGGATCGTCGCCACCCGGAACGCCTCCTGGGCCTGCGCGACCTCTTTCTGCGACGCCGCGACCTGGGCCTTGGCGGCGGAGACCGACAGGTAGGCGGTTGTCACATCTAGGTCTACCTGCTGCTTGAGGCCCGTAACCGCGTCCTCGGCCTGACGGAGCTGCGCTTGCGCCTGCCTTATCTCGCCCTCCAACTGACCCGCGTTGAACATGCTCCAGTTTGCCGAGAGCACGATGTAGCCGCTGTTCTGCGACACCACGATCTCGGTCGGTGGCTCCCCGAATTCCACCGTGGTCTTAGGTTGCAGGCTGTAGCTCATGGCAGCCGCGATCGTTGGTTGCTTTCCGGCTTTCGCGATCGCCAACTGGGCTCGCGCGGCTGCAACCTGCCCCTGCAACGCGGTCAGGTCGGGGCGCTTGGCAAGGGCCTCCACGCGAAGGGTCTCGAAGTCGGCTTCGTCATATGTGACCGGTCGCGGCGTCGTCAGTTGGGTACCCGCTGGAATCGACACGCCTAGCACCGTGCTCAACTGCGCCCAGGCGATATCCCGGCCGACCGTGGCCGCGATCAGTCCCTGCTCGACTCGAGCCACCCGGGCCTCAGCGGAGAGCACATCGAACTGGGGCGCGACCCCTGCCTGGTAGCGCAGCCGAGCCACCCGCAAGGTCTCGACCGCGGAGTCAACGACCTGCTGCGCCACACTCACCCCCTCCTCAGCCGTCAGCACGCCGTAGTAGGCGGCCCGCGCTGCGAACGCTATCTGCTGCTGGGTTCGCTGGTAGGTTCCCTGTGCGCCGGCCCCGAACTCACGCGCCGCCTTCACCCCAGCGCTGAGGGCGCCACCCGTGTAAAGGGGCTGGGACAAGGAGAAGTCCGTCTGCCAGGTGCTCTCGGGACTCTGGAAGGAGAAGGGCGGAAGATTCACGGGGGTCACGCGCCTGGTGGCGACGTCCAGTCTTGGCGCAAGCCGGGAGACGGCCTGGGCAATCTGGCTGTCGCTGATCCTGATCCCTTCCTCGGCGGCGGCGACCTGCGGGTTGTACTGGACCGCGAGCGCGATTGCTTTCTCAAGCGACAGGGTGGCCGGCACCACGCCCTCCGGCACCTTCTCCCGGCCGGCGGTGAGCGCTGGGCCTTTGTACTGGGCGGTGCCGCCGGCCGCGAACAGAGGCGGCGCCATGCCAGAGACCCCCACCATCAGGCACACCGTGACGACAAGTCGCAGACGCATCGCTAACTTCCTCTCCAGTCCCCTCTACGCTAGCTGAACGGTTCCGGTTTCTCCGGCCCCGACCAGCTTCCTCCCCCGCCGGGATATGATGCGACGGGAGGGCGCCGCCCGGTGACCGTGGAACACCGAGAGCATGCGGCCGCCCCTCTCGATCCGCGTCGGAGATACTGCCGGATTGCGCAAGCCTCATGCCTGCGGGGCCAATCAGTGGGTGGTCACCAGCACAGGCGTGGACATCCGCCTGCGCTGCCTCAAGTGCGGGCGCTCGGTGCTCATGCCGCGCACCGAATTCGAGAGGGCGGTGAAGCGGCTCACCGGGACGAGGAATGCAGATGCCACCTGAGCTGACTGATCTTGCCTCCCTCGGACTGCCCTCAGACGCAGTGGATGCCATCGCCGAGTTCGTCCGCGAGGTCGAGGCGGTGGTGCCGCGACTCCTCGGTGCCTACCTCCACGGCTCTGCGGCGCGAGGCGCCTACGCTCCCCCGGCAAGCGACGTGGACATCCTCTTGCTGCTGTCCGGACACTGCGCCGATGAGGCGATCCCCAGGCTCGTGGCGGCCCAGGCGAGCGGGCGCATGGCCGGGACTCGCATCGGTGCTGTCTGCGTGACCCGCGCACAGTTGGCCGCCGCCATCCTGCCCGTGGCGCTTGACCTGGTCCTGCCCCCAGACGCGGAGCCGCAGCGGGATGCGGCGAATCTCGGCATGATGTTCCCGCTCGACTGGCAGGACGCCTGGGAGTGCGGAGTCGCCCTCTCCGGTCCACCCGTGCGCGAGGTGCTGACGCCAGCTCCCCGCGAGATGCTCACGGCTTCGGTCGCTTGGCTGTTCCCTCACCTCGCTGCCAACTTCAAGAACCCGGAGTTGATGCTCTGTCGCGCCGCCCGCGTTCTCACGGAGGGCCGCCTCTGCTCGAAGCCGGAAGCGGGCCGGTGGGCACTGAAGGTGTTCGATGCGCGATGGCACGGTCTCATCGGAAAGGCGCTTGCCGAGCGCGAGCGCGGCGGCTCGCAGGCGGTCTGCTCCCCCGAGGAGCTCGCTGACTTCCAGCGTGCGTGCGCGGAACTGATCCAGGCAGCGACGGGCGTGGCCCTGTAGGGCACAACGTCCGGCGGGCATGCGCCCTTCGGCAAGCTCAGGGTAACATACCCGCCCTACAAGGCTAGTCGCTTCTGCGTGTACGGCACCAGGCCGCCAGCGGCGATGATGTGCTGAAGGAACTCGGGGAAGGGCTCCGCCTGGTAGCCCTTGCCCTGGGTCAGGTTCTCGATCCTCCCCGCGCCGAGGTCAACTGCCAGCTCGTCGCCCCGCTTGATCTCGCCGACAGCCTGTGGGCAGACGAGCGCTGGGAGCCCGACGTTGATGGCATTCCGGAAGAAGATGCGGGCGAAGCTCTTCGCGATCACGCAGCTCACGCCCGCGGCCTTGATGGCGATGGGGGCGTGCTCGCGCGAGCTGCCGGAGCCGAAGTTCTCGCCGGCCACGATCATGTCGCCCGGCCGGACCTTCTTCACAAACACCGGGTCGAGGTCCTCGAGGCAGTGCGCGGCCAGCTCGGCCGGGTCCCACACCGTCAGGTAGCGCGCCGGGATGATGACATCGGTGTCAACGTTGTCGCCGTAGACGTGCGCCCGCCCGCGCAACTCGCTCATGATACCTCCTCCGGGCTGGCGATCCGCCCCAGCACGGCCGAGGCCGCGGCAACGGCTGGCCCTGCAAGGTAAACCTCGCTCTCCGGATGGCCCATCCGGCCGACGAAGTTGCGGTTCGTGGTGGCGACCGCCCGCTCGCCCTTTCCCAGCACGCCCATATGCATTCCCAGGCACGGTCCGCAGGTGGGCGTGCTGAGCGCGCCGCCGGCCTGGATGAAGATCTCGGCAAGCCCTTCCTTGATCGCCTGGAGATGCACGCGGGGCGTTGCGGGGATGACGATCAGCCTCACATCCGGGTGGACCTGTCGCCCCTTCAGCACCTCACCCGCCTCCCGCAGGTCCTCGATGCGGCCGTTTGTGCACGATCCAATCACGGCCTGGTCTATGGTGATGTCCTTCACCTGGCTGACCGGCCGGGCATTCTCCGGCAGGTGGGGCAGCGCGACCTGTGGTTCGATGTTCGCGCAGTCTATCTCGACAGTGCGCACGTAACGCGCGTCCGGGTCGCTCACGACCGCCGTGTACGGCCGCGAAGTCACAGACTTCATGAAGTCGTGGGTGATCGCGTCCGGGTTGATGATCCCGTTCTTCGCGCCCGCCTCGATCGCCATATTGCACATCGTCAGCCGGCCTGCCACCGGCAGCGCCTCTATCGTCTCCCCGCAGAACTCCAGCGCCTGATAGCGCGCGCCCGAAACGCCGATCTGACCGATCAGGTAGAGGATCAGGTCCTTCCCGCCGACCCAGTGCCTGCGCTGTCCGCGGAACACCACCTTGACGGACTCCGGCACGCGCAGCCAGCACTCGCCAGTCGCCATCGTCGCGGCCAGATCGGTGCTCCCCACTCCTGTCGCGAACGCTCCCAGCGCACCGTAGGTGCAGGTGTGGGAGTCCGCGCCGATCACGCATTCGCCCGGCGCGACCAGCCCCTCCTCGGGCAGCAGCGCATGCTCGATCCCGCCGCGGCCGACATCGAAGAAATGCTCCATCCCCTGCTCGCGGGAAAAGTCCCGCATCACCCGGCAGGCCTCGGCCGCCTTGATATCCTTGTTCGGCGTCGCGTGATCGGCCACCAGGACCACCTTCGCCTGGTCCGCCAGCCGCCCGGCGCCGACCTTGCGGAACTCCTCTATCGCCAGCGGCGCGGTGACATCATTGCCAAGCATGAGGTCCACCCGGGCCATGATGAACCGCCCGGGGTGCACCTCGTCGTGGCCGGAATGCGCCGCGAGGATCTTCTCGGTGACGGTGTGGCCCATGCGCTACGTCGCCCGCTTCGCGCGTTTCGCTCGCCGGCGCGCCGGCTTGCCCTCTGCCCGGAAGACGGCCTTGTTGAGCGCCGCCAGGTACGCCTTGGCCGACGCCTCGATGATGTCCATGCTCGAGCCGCGGCCGGTGAAGACGGTATCGTGCCTGTCGCTGATCCGAACGGTCACCTCACCCAGCGCGTCGGTGCCGCCCGTCACGGAACTGACATTGTAGTCAACCAGCTTGTGCGGAACCTTCACGATGTTGTTGATCGCCTTGTACACGGAATCAACGCTCCCGACGCCGCTTGCTACCGTCTGGAACAGGTCGCCGTTGCGCCGGAGCCTAACGGTCGCAGTCGGAATCGTGGTCCCACCGCTGACGACGTGGAGGTAGTCGAGCGCGTAGATCTCCTGCGCGATCCTGAGCTGATCGGCCACCAGTGACTCAAGCTCGTCATCGGTCACTTCCTTGCGCTGATCGGCCAGCGCCAGGAACCGCTGGTAGGTCTGCTCCACCTGCTCTCGCGACAGCTCGTAGCCCAGTTCCGCCAGCCGGTGCTTCACCGCGTGCCGTCCCGACCGGCTGGTGAGCACGATCTGGCTCTGCTCGATGCCGATCTTCTGCGGCCGGATGATCTCGAAGGTGTTCCGTTGTTTCAGCACGCCGTCAACGTGAATGCCCGAGGAGTGCGCGAACGCGTTCCCGCCGACGATCGCCTTGTTCGGCTGCACCGGTACACCGGTGACCTCGCGGACGAGGCGGCTCGTCCGGTAGATCTCCTTGAAGACGATGCCGGTCTCGAACTTGCGCTTCAGCTCCCGCCGGGTATCGAGGATCAGCGCCACCTCTTCCAGCGCGGCATTACCCGCCCGCTCGCCCAGCCCGTTGATGGTACACTCGACCTGGGTTGCGCCATTCGTCACTGCCTCGATCGAGTTGGCCGTGGCGAGCCCGAGATCGTTGTGGCAGTGGACGCTCATGACCGCCTTGCCCATATTGGGCACCGTCTCCCGCAGCCGCTTGATGAGGTCGCCGAACTCCCAGGGCAGCGCGTAGCCTACCGTGTCCGGGATGTTGATGACGGAGGCGCCGGCCTCGATCGCCTCCTCGACGACCCGGCAGAGGTAGTCGAACTCGGTGCGGGTGGCATCCATCGGCGAGAACTCGACCTCGGCGATGCTCGCGCGAGCGCGCTTGACCGAGGTTACCGCCATCTCCAGCACCTCGTCCTGCGACTTGCGCAGAATGCCCTCGCGGTGCTGTGGAGAGGTGCCGATGAACGTGTGCAGACGCACGCGCTTGCCCTCGGAGAGAGCCGCTATCGTTGCATCAATGTCCTCCGGGCGACATCGCGCCAGCCCGCAGATGGTGGGCCCCTTCACCTGCGTCGAGATCAGCCGCACGGCCTCGAAGTCCCCGGGCGATGAGTACGGGAACCCGGCCTCGATCACGTCCACGCCCAGCCGCGCGAGCTGGTGCGCCACCTTCAACTTCTCCTGGGTGGTCATGCTCGCGCCCGGGGTCTGCTCAGCATCCCGTAGCGTCGTGTCGAAGATGGCGATTCTTGTCTTGGTTGCCTTTGGCTTCGTCCTGGCTGGCATTGGGGTACGCCTCCTCAACGCGTGGATCGCACGCGTCTGACCGGTCGGACCTGTATGACGCATCCCTACTCAGTTAACCAGGGCATCATCTTCCGCAGCTCGGCGCCCACGATCTCGACCGGGTGCTGCTCCTCGAGCGCGCGGAGACGACTGAACACTGGCCGGTTGGCCCGGTTCTCCAGAATCCACTCGCGTGCGAACTCGCCGGTCTGGACCTCTTCCAGAATCTCCTCCATCGCCTCGCGGACCTCCGGGCCGATGATACGCGGCCCGCGCGTCATGTCGCCATACTCGGCGGTGTCGCTGACGCGCCGGCGCATGCCGTTAATGCCGTGCGCCTGGATCAGGTCAACGATCAGCTTCAGCTCGTGCAGCACCTCGTAGTACGCGCACTCCGGCTGATAGCCGGCCTCCACCAGTGTCTCGAACCCGGCCTTGATCAGCTCGGTCACGCCGCCGCAGAGAACCGCTTGCTCGCCGAACAGATCGGTCTCGGTCTCCTCCTGGAAGGTCGTCTGCAGCACACCCGCGCGCGTCGCTCCCAGCGCCTTCGCGTAGGCGAGCGCAACATCCAGCGCCTTCCCACTCGCATCCTGATAGACCGCGACCAGCGCTGGCACGCCGCGGCCACGCTCGAACTCGTTCCGAACCAGCGAGCCCGGGCCCTTCGGCGCGACCATGAAGACATCCACGTTCGCCGGCGGCACGATCTGGTTGTAGTGGATGTTGAAGCCGTGCGCAAACATCAGCGCATTGCCCTTCTTCAGGTTCGGCTCGACCGCCTCGCGGTAGACGGCCGGCTGCACGTGGTCGGGCGTCAACACCGCGATGACATCTCCCTTCACGGCGGCCTCGGCCGCTGACATGACCTGCATCTTATCGGCCTGCGCGTTCTTCCAGGCCTGCGTGCCCTCGAGGTCAGCGACCACCACCTTGACGCCGCTATCCCGCAGACAGAGCGCATGCGGACGGCCCTGGATGCCGTACCCGATGATCGCAACCGTCTTGTTCTTGATCGCCGTGATCTTCGCGTCTCGCTCTCGGTAGACCTTCGCCATCTTGATCTTCTCCTTGCCGGATCGTTGGGTAGAAGCTTGCCCCCGTCAGACGTCCCATCAGGCCGCTTGCTTGCTCAGCCTCCGCCAGACCAGGCCAACAGCTACCCCTATCACGAGTCCGATCGCCACAAACAGCCCCAGGTTCACCAGCAGGCCGCGCACGCTGTCGAGTCCGTAGCCGCCGACGACACCGTTGTACATCCGCCACAGCAGCCAGATCGCGGGCCCGCTCAGACCGCACGCGAGGCCAACCGCCGCCCCTCTGCCCATGCGCTTCCGCAGCGCGCCGATCAGCGAGCCGAGCACTATCCCCGCCACCGGCAGCGCATAGGTGAGCGCGCCGATGACGCGCTCCGCCTGCTCGACCGTGACCATCTCCTGCATATCGCTCGCAGCCATGCTTCGTCCGTTCGGCAGGAGCTTGCTCCTGCCATGCCGTTAGGCAGTCCGCGCCCCGCGCGACAGTACGATCCGGCCGGTGCGCATCATCTCCCGGATGCCGTACTTCTGCAGCAGGTTGACCAGCGCATCTATCTTATCGGCGCTCCCCGTCACCTCGATGGTGAAGGTCCGATCAGAGACGTCCACGATATTGGCGCGGAAAATGCTCACCGTCTGCATGATCTCGCCCCGCAGGTTCGGGTCCGCATCCACCTTGACCAGCGCAAGCTCGCGTGTCACTACGGCCTCGTCCTGATGGTCGAGCACCTTGATCACGTCCAGCAGCTTGTAGAGCTGCTTCGAGATCTGCTCGAGGACCTGGTCGGGACCTTCGACCACGATGGTCATGCGCGACACGTCCGGGTCCTGAGTGGTGCTCACCGCGAGGCTGTCTATGTTGAACCCGCGCCGGGCGAACAGCCCTGCGGTCCGCGCGAGCACGCCCGGCCGGTTGTTCACAAGCACTGAGATAGTGTGTTTCATGTCAGCTCAGCCCTCGCCTCAATCCACCAGCATCTCTTCAACGGTGCCACCCGCAGGGACCATGGGCATCACGTTCTCGTCCCGCGCCACCTGGAAGTCTATCAGCGTCGGGCGGTCCTTGACCGCCATCGCCTTCTTGATCGCGCCGTCCACCTCGGAGTCCTGGGTCACGCGCAGCCCGACCGCGCCGTAGGCCTCCGCCAGCTTCACAAAATCGGGCGTTCCGACCGCGATGTCCGTGTGCGACAGCCTGTTCTTGAAGAACAGCGTCTGCCACTGCCGCACCATCCCGAGATAGCCGTTGTTCAGCACGGCGATCTTCACCGGGATCTTCTCGGCCACACAGGTGGCCATCTCCTGGATGTTCATCTGGATGCTGCCATCGCCGGCTATGTCCCACACCACCTCATCGGGCCGCGCCACCTGTGCGCCCATCGCAGCCGGCAGGCCGTAGCCCATGGTGCCCAGCCCGCCGGAGCTGATGAACTGCCGCGTGCGGGAGCACGGGTACCACTGCGCGGCCCACATCTGGTTTTGGCCCACTTCGGTGACGACGATCGCTCGGCCCTTGGTGGCTTTATGGATCTGCTGGATCACGAACTGCGGCTTCAGACCGTCGCCCTTCCACTGCATCGGGTACTGCCGCTTCCATTCAGTCACTGTCTTGTGCCAGTCCGGGTGCTTCTTTGGCTCGACCTTCTTGGCGAGCTGACCGAGCACTTGCTTCACATCTCCCACGATCGGTAGCACCGGCACGATGTTCTTGCCGATCTCCGCCGGGTCAATGTCAACATGGATGAACTTCGCATTGCGCGCGAACATGTCGAGCTTGCCGGTCACCCGATCGTCGAACCGTGTGCCCACGGCCAGGATAACGTCGGCCTCGTGCAGCGCGTAGTTCGCATAGGCGGTGCCGTGCATCCCCGGCATGCCCAGGCAGAGCTCGTGCTCCTCGGGGAAGCCGCCCTTCCCAAGCAGCGTCATGGTCACGGGCATGTCGGCGCGCTCGGCGAGCGCCACCAGCTCCTCCTGCGCGTCGGCGCTGTTGATGCCTCCCCCGCCGTAGATCATCGGACGCTCGGCGGAGCTGATGAGCTCGGCCGCCCGCTCGATCATCCTTGGGTGCCCGACGGTGGTCGGACGGTAAGCCGGCAAGTCCACCTTTTCCGGGTACTCGAACTCGATCTCCGCGGTCTGCGTGTCCCGCGGAAAGTCTATCAGCACCGGCCCGGGCCGGCCCGTCCGCGCGATGTAAAACGCCTCTTTCACCGTGCGCGGGATATCCGCCGCATGGGTGATCAGGTAGTTGTGCTTGGTGATCGGCATGGTGATGCCGGTGATGTCCACCTCCTGGAACGAGTCCTTGCCGATGGCGAAGGTCGGCACCTGGCCGGTGATGGCCACCATGGGAATGGAGTCCATATAAGCATTGGCAATGCCGGTAACCAGATTGGTCGCGCCCGGACCGGAAGTGGCCAAACAGACGCCTACCTTGCCGCTGGCGCGGGCATAGCCGTCCGCGGCATGGGCCGCGCCCTGTTCGTGCCGCACCAGGATGTGGCGGATCTCCGGGGTGGAGTAAAGGGCGTCATAGATCGGCAGATTCTGTCCTCCCGGATAGCCGAAGATGACGTCCACACCCTCGCATTTCAAACATTCCATCAACGCCTTCGCGCCGACCATTTTCATTTTAATTACACCCTTTGTCTTGCGGAGTTTGCTTTGCGTTGAGCGTTGTGCGTTCAACGTTGAGCGTAAAGTCGGAACCCCGAAA
>Ga0315293_10005991_pt1 | contig 11411 bp, 20 predicted proteins | sample YL17G13_20_MG_FD_203071 | JGI IMG/M metagenome (GOLD analysis project Ga0315293, IMG submission 203071) | Sediment microbial communities from Yellowstone Lake, YNP, Wyoming, USA - YL17G13_20 | ecosystem: Environmental > Aquatic > Freshwater > Lake > Sediment | place: USA: Wyoming | collected... | reverse complement strand
ATACAAGAACTTCTGGACTTCATACCAGAATAATTAAATAGGAAAGCCCCCGAAAGGGGGCTTTTCCCCCTATATTTCCCCCGAGAATTCCCCCGGGAACTTTTCCCCCGATAACCCTTGACAAATAAATAATTATCTGGTATAATATAAATAGTTGAACATTAAAAACCAAATAGCCCCGCTCATTTCACGAATGAGCAAAACATTCAGGGAGTATGCAAAAGGCGGCGTGTTACCGCTCCACAACAATGGGAATGCTAACCATTGCAGTAGGGATAAGCGAAACCTGATTTTGAATTGATGCCGTGTGGCAGGGGCTAAAAGGGTGGTGTGAAAACACATGGTATCCACTTGCAAAATTGCTTGCCTCTAGCCTTTGGTGGACGAGAGGACACCCTAAAAACGGTTGCGCAGACTACGGTCTGTCATAGCAATCCCGTACAGTCGTAAGCGGGGTAGAGAAAATTGGTCCTTGACAAAAGGACAAAAATGTGGTATAATTGTAAGTACGTTATAATGCGTCTATAAGCTAACGGATAAACTAAGTCGCCACGAACGATTTTTTGCGAGTTCGAATCTCGCTGGACGCTCTATCTAGGATTGGTGTAGTCTGGTTAGCATACGCCCCTTGGACGGGTGAGGTCGCTGGTTCGAATCCAGCATTCTAGACCTGATAGGGAGAGCATAAGTGATGCAGTACGATATAGCGTACTAGTGATATGGCAAAAGTGGTCTCTCCCTACAATTTTCCTACTATGGCGAAACGGCACACGCAGCAGTTTTAGAAACTGAAAGATGCAGGTTCGAATCCTGCTAGTAGGACTGATGGAAGGTAGTGGATGATGGTATCCAACTAGTCTTGAAAACTAGACCATCCGCAAGGGTGACTGTTCGACTCAGTTATCTTCCTCCTAATGGAATCTTGACAGAAAAGTAATGTGTCGGTTTGCTAAACCGAAGCCATCCGAAAGGATGAGTGCGAGCGTTACGCACAGGTTCCGCCTTATGGAGATATAGCTCAATGACAGAGCGAGGGTCTCATAAACCCGAGGTTGGAGGTTTGAATCCTTCTTTCTCCACCTGAAAGTACAGAATTTGGATGAAATTTGTCCGAAATCGGACCCGGTCCCAAATCGGATAAAAGCTATCCAATTTGGGTTATACGACAAATGTCATTTCAAAAGAGTGACGAATGTCATATTGACTTTACCCTGTTTTCTGGTATACTATATAAACAAACAAAAAAGGTCTGTCGTGAGACCCGCCCGCTATAAATCGCGATGAAATTTGGGCGATTGCACCTTGACAACTGAATAAAAACGTGTTATAATTCTTTTATGGTTCTATCGAATAATGGCAGTTCTTCTCCCCCTCAAGGAGAGTATCAGGGTTCGAATCCCTGTAGAATCACCTTTATACCCTCGTAGCTCAACGGTAGAGTGCGAAGCCTACATCTTCGGGGTTGGCAGTTCAAGTCTGTCCGAGGGTACTAGATTTGAATGGGATAATAGTTATATATCCAGATGGTGTAAAGGAAGCACGGCATCCTGATAAGGTGTAAGTATGAGTTCAATTCTCAGGCTGGATACTAGAAAGAGGATAGGGTAGCTCCCGAAAAGCGCAATCCCAAACGCCTTCCTCTTTATAATAAAAATGGGAGTTATCTATTATGGGAGGTAGAAATGTTTTTTGGTAGATGTTTACAATGTGGAGAAAAAACAAACAATCCGAAATTTTGTTCTAACAGTTGTTCTGCAAAATTTAATAATCCAAAAAGAAGAAAACCACAATTCTCTAACTGTATAAATTGTGGAAAAGAAGTAATCAGAAAAAGGCATAGAAATTCTAAAATAAAATTTTGCTCTAATAAATGTCAAAATGATTATCAAAGAAAAACAAAGCTAGAGAAATGGATTTCGGGAGAATGGGATGGAACAACCGGAAAAGAATTTAAAGTAATATCAAATTATGTTAGAAATTATTTATTAGAAAAGTCAGGTGGAGAATGTAATATTTGTAAAAATTCTATTTGGTTAGGAGAGCCAATTCCATTGGAAATTCATCATAAAGATGGTAATTGGAAAAATAATTCTCCTGACAATTTGGAAGTTCTTTGTCCGACATGCCATGCTATAAAAAACAGGCAAATTTCTTTTTCCAATAATTCTCCTGATAAATACAGAACGAAGTCGAGAGAAAACAGAAATAAAAAAGGGAATGGATTTTTTAGAGGATAGATAAAATAAAATGCTGGTGTGGCGAAAGCGGTATACGCTACGATTTTAAAAATCGTTGCCCGAATTGGCGTGAAGGTTCGAGTCCTTTCACCAGCACTATGCAGGATTAGTTTAGCTGGAAAAACAAGCCCCCTGTAAGGGTTGGTCGGCAGTTCGAATCTTGTCATCCTGCTCCTGAAATTTTGCACCTTGACAACTGAATAGTAATATGATATAATAAGTAATATGCGTCTATAGTGTTCAACGGTAGCACTATCGCCTTCCAAGCCAGAAGTAAGGGTTCGAGTCCCTTTAGACGCTCCTATGCATCTATATCGGGCTAGTCTTCTAAGCTAGAAAGCCGTAACGGATGAAAATGAGGGTTCGAATCCCTCTAGATGCTCCTGTATTCCTCTGTGGTGAAATGGTATCACAAGTAGCTGTTACCTATTAGTTCGTCGTCCGAATCGACGTGGAGGAGCCTAGTACTTTTGCAATAGCTTCTGTGGTGTTCAACGGCATAGCACATTAGCCTTTTAAGCTATAAGGTGTGGGTTCGAATCCCGCCGGAAGCACCTTTTATACTCTTGTGGCGTAACGGTTAACGCACAACCCTCTTAAGGTTCGAGATGGAGGTTCAAATCCTCTCAGGAGTACCTTTATGGTGAAATTGTTGTAATTGGTAGCATTACTTCCTGTGAAGAAGTCGGAGTCAGTTCAAATCTGATATTTTACCCTAATAAGACCTTTTTTGTCCAAATTCGGACCAGGTCCGAATTCCGACTAATATACTCCAATTAGTCTGAGTTCGGAGAAAATGTCATATCAAAATAGTGACATATGTCATATTGACTTTACCCTATATTCTGGTATACTATATAAAGTTCTTTACAATTATGGAGGTGACAGTAGAACGGTTACTACTACCTGTCCGTAAAACAGGCGCTTCGGCTTTGTGGGTTCGAATCCCTCAACCTCCACTCGGTAAGCCCCCATAATCCAATATGGGTGCAAACGGGCAACAAACCCCGTCACTGGTACAATGATGCTTACTCCCCTGAACGAGTTTTCCGGTGTGCATCGGCAGGGGTACAACAACCGGATATTTAGAACCTTGACAACTAAATAAAAGTATGTTATAATTAAAAATGGTTGCGTGGTATAACGGCTAATGCGCCTCTCTGTCGAAGAGGAATAGAGGGTTCGACTCCCTTCGTGACCGCCTTTATTGCGGGATAGACCAATGGTTTACGTCCTCAGCCTCATAAACTGATATTGTGAGTTCGAATCTCACTCCCGCAACCTAAATAGTCGGGTCGTCCAACCGGATAAGACGATAGTCCTTGAAACTAAGAATCTAGGTTCGACTCCTAGCCTGACTGCCTTATGTGGCTTTTGCATAGACGGTAATTGTGCGTCCGCCTGAAAAGCGGGAGGCGATGGTTCGACTCCATCAGGTCACACCTTTGTTGATATGATGGGAATTGGTATACCTGACATACTCAAAATATGTCGCTTGCAGGTTCGAATCCAGCTATCAACACCTTATGAGTTGTAACCCAAACGGTTCGGGAGCGCTCTGCAAAAGCGATTTAGCCAGTTCGACTCTGGCACTTCTCTCCTAAAGTACCGAACTCGGATTAATCAGACCTTTTTTGTCCGAATTCGGACCTGGTCCCGAATTGGACTAAAACTATCTTATTTATCCATATGACAAATGTCATATACAACTCATGACATTTGACTTTTAAAAATCTATTGACAACCCCTATAGTATATGCTATACTATATAGGTACTGAGGATAGTCCAACGAGGAAGCGCTAGTTCAGTTGAAAGACGATAGTAGAACGGGGGTTTTATGAACAGTCCCAATACGACTGAACCGTGACTTTTAACGGACACAAACATTAAAAATGACCGTACCCTCAGTATGAAATTGAACCTTGACAAAAGAATAAAAATGTGTTAGAATTATATCAATGGGCGATTAGTAGTAATCGGGAAAACATCTCCTTTGCAACGAGAAGTTACGAGTTCGAACCTCGTATTGTCCACCTGAAATTTCTGTCGTTATCTTAGGAGCATTGACCCCTCCGAATGAAAACCATCCGAGGCTTGACCAGTTCAAGTACAGAGACACAAACTCCCGCAAAGCGTAATGCAACGGGAACGGCAGAACAAATACGTGCTATAAGAGCGCACAAGCGCCAATAAGACACAGGTCGCCGCTGGCGAGCGGAATGAGATAAATACGCAATATGAAACTTTTCATTGAAAACGGAGGTTGGAGATGAGCAAAAAAGGTAATGATAAAAAGGCAGAGCAATTAGGTATGCCTTATGGAACCGCAAGCAATATACTTAAAAAGAAATTATTGTTTGATTTTGTTAAAAAATCAGGATTGAATTGTTGCTATAGATGTGGTAAAGAGATAAATAATATAAATGATTTATCAATCGAACATAAAAAACCTTGGTTAGATGCAGAAAATCCTGTAGAATTATTTTTCGATTTAGAGAATATTGCTTATAGCCATCTAGGCTGTAATTCTGGTTCGATAAGAAAAGAATACCTTACAGAGAGAGGAAAAGAAATTTCTAAATATAATATAGATAATCAGATAAAAGCACCAGAAGGAATGTCTTATTGTTGGAATTGTAAAGAATTTAAAAATAAATCGGAATTTTCAAAAGATAAAACCAACCTTAATGGTTTAGATAATGAATGCAAAAGTTGTAAAAAGGAAAGAAGAAAACAATATAGCGGGGTCGTTTAATGGTAAGACTCTCGCCTCCAAAGCGAGGTTTGGGCGTTCAAGTCGCTCCCCTGCTGCCTATGGCTTTGTCGGATAAAGGTTAGTCCTCCTGCCTTTCAAGCAGAGAATCAGGGTTCAATTCCCTGCGAAGTCACCTAAACTCCACTCGAAGAGAAAGACCCGATTGAGCGAAAGCCCTAGGGATTCGTCAAAGAGTGGAGTTTTTTTATTCCAAAATTGGACAATTCCGACCCTTTTAGTCAAGTTTCGGACCTGGTCCGAATTATGACAAACCCACTCTTATTTGTCCAATTCGGAAATTGGGGCTTGACAAATTATAAAAAGTATGATATTATAAATACTAGGAGTTTAAAATGATTGAATTACAAGGAAAGTACAATACAGCAAAAGTTTTTACAGATAATGTAGAATCTACAGCTATTTCACAAATTATCAATTTGCTCAACCAACCCTTTGTTGATGGTGCAAGCATTCGGATTATGTCTGACGTACACGCAGGGGCTGGTTGTGTAATTGGTTTTACCGCCGATTTACAAAATATGGTTATTCCTAATTTAATTGGAGTAGACATTGGTTGTGGGGTGCTAGTGGTTGATATTACAGATTTAAATATTGATATTCCAGAATTAGATAATTATATTCATAATAATATTCCCGCTGGTTTTTCAATTCATACCAGCGCTGTAAGCAATATTATAAATAAATATAAAGATTTTGAGAATATGTTTTGTTTTGATAACTTATATAAAAACGAGCGTTTTGGTTTGGCTATCGGTACTCTCGGGTCCGGAAATCATTACATCGAAGTTGACCGCTCAGATAAAACAGGTAAAACATATTTGGTTATCCACACAGGTTCACGTAATATGGGTAAACAAGTTGCTGATTACTACCAAAAAATTGCTATTGAAAAACAAACAGCATCACAAAAGGATTTATGCTATTTGACAGATACAGATAAAGATAATTATTTACATGACATGAAGATTTGTCAAGAGTATGCTATTGCTAATCGTGCCACAATTGCATATTTAGTTTTAGCACATTTCAATGCTCATATGAAAAAACAAGATAATTTTACTACTGTACATAACTATGTAAACTTTGAAGATGGTATCATGCGTAAAGGTGCAGTATCAGCAAAATTGAATGAACGCTTGATTATTCCTATGAATATGCGTGATGGTTCTTTGCTTTGCGTTGGTAAGGGTAATGAAGATTGGAATAAGTCTGCCCCTCATGGTGCAGGGCGTATCATGTCTCGTGGTCAAGCAAAACGTACAATCAATCTTGGTGATTATGAGGAATCAATGGAAGGTATCTATACAACATGTGTAAATCAAGGTACATTAGACGAGTCACCTATGGCATATAAACCGATGCAAGAAATTATTGATAACATTGGGGATACTGTTGATATCGTTGATATCATCAAACCTATTTATAACTTCAAGGCAGGAGGAGAATAAATATCCCCCAATTCAGATGAAAATTATCTAAATTGGGACCAGGTCCGAATTTAGACAAATTCGGTCTTATTTACCCTGTAATATTTGTCATAAAAAAGATATGATGAATGACATGCTTGACTCCTGTTGATAACCTGCTATACTAATACTAACTTAGATAGTAAAGGATTTAGATTATGGAACGTGATTTATCAGACATTGTACGAGAGCACGAGGAAAACGAAGGTGCTCATATCTGTTGCATGTGCGGGGAAGTGATTGATTTATTCTTCACTTGCGAAGCGTTAGTCGAGCAGGAGTTATGCTCATGGCGTTGTTGGGGTGAATTATTCGGAGAGGAAGGGTTATAAATGATTACTGTTGCTCAGGGTCAGATTATTATCGGAATGATTGCCATCGTGATGTTTGGATGGGGTGTTAGGCAGGTCTGGAATATTATTTGTGGGAGGTAGTGTATGGCTTTTGTGCCAACTGTAGATGAAATTGAAACGTTTTTCACTTCTTGGGGTCCAATTGTACGGGCTGCGGCTGGTGCTGAAGTTTGCGCCGCAATTGATGCAGTTTTTCATCCTGCGCCTGTAGAAGTCACGCCCTGCACTGATTGGACTTGGGCTGATGTTCAGGCTGAAATTGAAGCGACTAACCGAGAATCTGTAAACTTTGCTCATCGAATTATGGAGGAACCAGAGGTAGACCCCTGGGAACATGCAAACATTCGTGCGCATGTAGAATCTATCATCGGACAGGCTCAGGCGATGGTTGAAAACGGGCAGACTATATTTTTAGGAAAGAGATAAATAGGACTTGGGAAGTCCTATTTTTTTACCAATAATTAAGATAATTTAGACCCAAATTGTCCGAATTCGGACCTGGTCCGGAATTGGATAATTTCAGTCTTATTTGTCCTATTAAAATTGGTACTTGACAAATAATAAGAAATATGGTATTATAAAAGCATGAAAAAATCTGATGCGCTTGATTTACTAAATAACATGGTTATTGTTTTACAAAAAGCCCGTAGCATTGTATTAGAAGGTGGGATTGATGAAAACATTGCGAAATACTTTAATCTCAATCCTTATATATTAGGAAAAAAATGTCCTCTAAATGTAATACTAAAAGCAATTGAAAGCGAAAATTTTGATTCGCTATTTATTTACAATATGTGCACTATATTCAGTTTTGAACCAGTTTTAGGTATGGAAGCTGTTTTATTAGGAATTGAAATTCCAGAACCAGAATTATTTTTATTGAAACCGTTTGAGTCTTGACAGATAAAGAAAAGTGTGGTATTATAAAGATATGGAGATTATAAAATGAGAGGCAAACCGTTGCAAATTGGTGACACTATAATTTATAGGGTTTATAATACCCCTAGCAGACATTTTTATGGACCTTTTGAAAAAGGTATAATAATTGATATTCAAAAGAAAAATGGTATAAAAAGATACTATACTAATAATTTTACCCATGATTATAAAATGTGGCTGTGGCGTAAAGAAATTAAAAAAGTCCTTGACAAATAATAAGTAATGTGGTATCATAAAGATTAGGAGATTATAAAATGGCTGAACCATCTATTAAAATGCAATCCCTCCGTAACACCCTTGACCATACGACTCGCTTAACATATGGGCGAGAGGCAAGCACATCTATCGAGAATGATATTTGTGTTTCCTGTGGCGCACCCGCTGTAGAGTTTTCTGATGAAATCTCAAAGCGTGAATTTTCTATTTCTGGTTTATGCCAGAAATGTCAGGATGTTGTATTTGCACCCGATGAAGAGGATGAATAAAATGACCGAAGAAATTTTTCTACACGATGTTTCTGGAATTGCCAGAAAATGGGGTATTGACCCACAAGGCAACCAATGGGTTGAATTTGAAGTAGACTATTTTGCTGAACAAGAAACAGGCATTTGTGAAATTTGTGGCGCTGAACTTGAATCGGGTTGGTTGTGCTTGGATGGTGGGGATGAAGTTTGTGATAGTCATATTCTTTTTCATCCGAATTAGACCTTTTTGGTCTGAATTCGGACCAGGTCCCGAATATGACAATTTTCATCCAAATTGTCAGATTAGATTTTGCCTCTTGACAAATATAAAAAAGGTGGTATACTGTAGATATGGAAAAAACAATTCAGGATATTATAAGAGAGCATGAGGAAAGCAATACCCCGATAGATGACGTGGGTTATTGTGAATATTGCTATCAGGTATTTCCCCTCGACCAGTTGATTGAGGAGGAAGTTTGGATAAACCATCAGCAACAGACAAAACTATTTTGCAGTAAAGAACATGTGGCATATCGCCAAATGGGTGCGGAGGGATGAAATGAGAGGTAAACCAATTGCCATCGGAAATATTGTATCTTACAGACTTTATAATAGCGTAGAACATAAATTCTATGATGATTACAAAAGAGGGGAAGTATCTGATATTCAAATTAGAAAAGCTAATTTTGATGGTAATCAAGTGAAAGAAAAAATGTATTGGGTAACTCCACTTAGTATGAAAAGTCAACCTATTTGGTTATTTCGTATAGAAATCAAGAGGGTGTTATGTCAAAAGTAAAATTTATCAAATGGCATTCATCAGTCAAAGATGTTCCACATGTTCCTGATTCCAGATTTGATAAAATAAAATGGGATGAAATAAGAATATATGAAAACGATGATGAATGGCTACATACGGTTAATTGGCTAATTACATTTAGCTTTTATGTCGGGATTCATTGGGATATTGATGATAATCTAATTACTATAGCGGTTGATAATACTTGGTTTAGGACAAGATAAAATGAGAATAATTTTTGTGACACGTCCTTTAAAATTTCTATTTATTCGTAATTATTGGGGAATAAGGAAAGGTGAAGTGTGGACAATTATTCCAGAAGAAAAATATGCTTTTATGATTGATATGGGTATGCTCACCATCGGTTATGCAATTTTACGAAGTTGACCTTTTTAGTCCAAATTCGGACCAGGTCCGAATCTCGACAATTTTACTCCGAATTGTCAAATTTGGTTTTAATCTTGACAAATTGGAAAAATGTGGTATACTGTAAACATGGAGAAAAACAAGATGCTAATCGGACTGAGTTTATCTTACTGTATTTCTGATATTATCAACGGACGTGTTGATAAGAACGATGTAATGTTTATTGTCGCAGGTACACTTATTACCTGTGAGCGTGAACTAAATGAAGTACTTGAAAATTATGCTAAGTATAATTGGCAGGATAATCCTGAAAATGCCAAGTCTCTCGCAAGGGAATTATACAATCGTGGTATGATTATTCAACCTCGTGTATTGAATTGTAACCCGCCTCATGTAGCTGAGGGCTGGTGGGCTAAAGTTAGTAGGGATGTATAAAATGAGAAAAGTATACATTGAAGTAAAATTTAGGCTAATCATAGAAGCAGAAGAAGGTATAGAAATATCAGATATTATGAACGAATTAGATTATGATTTTCATACAACCGATTATGATGGTGAAGAAAGAAAATTATCTGATGTTGTAGATACAGAAATGCTTGATTACGAAATTATTGATAGTAAATAAACGCTGTAAGATACATAATATATGAAGAGACATCAGGCTAACCGACATCATAAAATGGGAGTTTTATAAAATGTATACAATTATTATTTTATCAGATACTTTCGGGAATAGAATTTATTATGATGTTAGTAATATAGAATTTCCTGATAATCTTATCAAACTAACTCAACCAGAAGAAAAATTTCCTGACACATATTTGACAATTGATGCAATATCCAGTATACATATAATTGTGCAAGGCTTGACAAAATAAAAGAAATATGATATTATAAAGGCATGGAGATTATAAAATGAAAGAAATTATCATGTTACTTGAAATAACAGGTGTTATAAGTTTATCCTTTATTGCTATTTTTATTATTGATTATATTTATATAATCAAACAAGAGCGCAAACAAAAGGAGATTATAAAATGATAGAATATAAAATATGGAAAATTGGAAAATACAGCATACATATGGCTCCCCGAACCAAAATGGGTATTGAAATGAGTGGGATTTGGGGATGGGCTAATTTTGCTTATAGCGAAGTTATATTGACCCCTGTTTTTTGTGTTGTAATTTTTTGGTAACTCTTGACAAACAGCCAGAAGTATGATATTATAAAGGCATAAGGAGAAAACAAAATGAGTAAATACATGGATATAATCAAAGCGGGTGTAGAAAGTAAAAAAGTCGAAGGTGCAATTGTGCTGGAAGTAATAATTGCATATGGCTTTCATAAAGCTACTGATGTCCCTCCACAAATGATTGCTTTCCTTTTTGATGATATTAGGGATGAAAAATATAAACAGGCTGAAAAACCATTGACAAAATAAAAGAAATATGGTATTATAAAGGCATAAGGAGATTATAAAATGAGACTAGAATTCAATACTAATTTATTTGAGATGGATGAAAAATACTCAAAATCATTTTTTGCGAATGGGGCAATTATGGTGACACCGCCTATTGACATGAATTATTGGCTTTTCAGAGTTGGTGTTTCAGATGACCGAGGGATTATATGTTTTCCAAAATTTGGAACATTTGGTATAGGTTTTCAATTTGAGGAAGATTGGAATACTAATTTACCGTATACTTGTGACACAATGGAAATATACAACCATATAAAGCATAATAAAGGCGATGCTAAAATTTCTGATGCTATTTGTATTGATGCTATAAAAATGTTGCAGGATGCTTGTATAAAATTTGTCAGTGTAGAGTAATAAGACCCGGATTGTCCGATTCGGGACCTGGTCCGAATTTGGATAAAACTACTCCGAATTCGGAAAATTGCCTATTGACAAATAATAAGAAGTATGATATTATAAGAGATAGGAGATTATAAAATGGGCAAACAAAGTTTAAAATCAAGACTAACCAAATGGTTTGCATACAAGA
>Ga0315293_10005986_pt1 | contig 11415 bp, 10 predicted proteins | sample YL17G13_20_MG_FD_203071 | JGI IMG/M metagenome (GOLD analysis project Ga0315293, IMG submission 203071) | Sediment microbial communities from Yellowstone Lake, YNP, Wyoming, USA - YL17G13_20 | ecosystem: Environmental > Aquatic > Freshwater > Lake > Sediment | place: USA: Wyoming | collected... | reverse complement strand
TGGCACGGATACATCCAGGAGGCGAAGAAATCTTATGCCGAAGTGATAAATGCGGTGAATCGGTTCGAGCCTGTCACCGTTTTAGCGGATCCCTCCGTCGCGGCCGAGGCGCGCAAGAAACTCGGAAAGAAGATCGAGATAACGGAGGTCAGGCTGGATGATTCGTGGTCGAGGGACAACGGCCCGATATTCGTGACTTCTAAGGACGGCGGCGTTGCTCTCGTCAACTTCCGGTTCAACGGCTGGGGGAAGTTCACGCCTTACGAACATGATAACGAACTGCCCATCTTCCTTTCCGAACGTCTCAAGATGAAACGATACGACGCTCCGATGGTGCTCGAGGGCGGTTCGATAACCGTCGACGGTGAAGGTACGCTCATCGCCACCGAGCAATGCCTGCTGAACCCCAACCGCAACCCCCAGCTGACGAGGGAGGGCATCGAAAGGAACCTCGCTAGCTATCTCGGCGCCAAGAAGGTTATCTGGCTCGGGCGCGGCCTCATCGGGGACCTCACCGACGGCCATGTCGACGCGATCGCATCGTTCGTCAGCCCGAAGCTCGCAATCGCGGCATACACCGAAGATGAATCCGATCTGAATTCCGGCGCTCTCAGGGAGAACATGGACCGCCTCCTGTCGGCCACGGATGCGAAGGGGCGGTCGATAGAGATCGTCAAGATAAAGCAGCCGAAGGAGTTCGATTTCCAGGGCCACCGCATGACTCCATACTACTGCAACAATTACATAGCGAACGGAGGCGTGGTCGCGCCGATATTCGGCATCCCGGAGGATAAGCTGGCCCTCGATATGCTCAAATCAGTCTATCCCGGGAGGGAAGTGGTCGGAATCAAAGCTGGATACCTCGAGATCGGAGGGGGAGCCGCGCATTGCATCACCCAACAGAGGCCGAAGGGGCGCACGATACCGTCGTGACTAGGTCAGAATCTGAGGTTGTTTCTCTGCTCTATCGGATCGTGCTCCCGTGTATCTCTGAGCAAGTCCGGACTCTCGTCAGAAAATTATATAGTGCGGAAACCACAATCCGCTTTACGATGGGGGGTTCGAAGTGGCGTCACATGGAATCGAGCCTACTCAAGGCCCCGGCATCACGAAGGCGGACTGATTGAAATGGACATCTTAATTGTCTTGATTATTGTGGCATTTTTGTTGATTGTGTTTTTGTTGATCCCCGGTCTGAAACTGATCGGCGATTACGAGGTCGGCATCCTCACGAAGAGGATGTTCGGCAGGAAGATGCCGCAGGGTCAGGTCGTCGCGCGAAACGGCGAGATCGGCGTCCAGGCGGACACGCTCATGCCCGGACTGTACTGGAGGATCCCGATCATCTGGAAGATACAGAAGGTAGCTGTCACCGAGATACTTCCGACAGAGGTGGGCATCATCGAGTCCATCGACGGCGTACCGATCCCGAAGGGGAGGCTGCTCGGAGGCGAGATCGAGTGCAACCATTTCCAGAACGCGAAGATGTTCCTGAGCAACGGGGGGATGAAGGGGCCGCAGGTCGCCATCCTGATGCCCGGCATATACAGGATAAACAAATATGCGTTCAAGGTCACCAAGGCGCCGATCACGGAGGTCCCTGCTGAGAATATCGGGGTAGTCATCGCGAACGATGGACTTCCGCTTACGTCAGGATTCATTGTCGCCCCAAGGCCTCTAGAAGTGCCGACGCCAAAGGTCCCGAACGTCAAGAACCACCAGTACTTCCAGGACGGCCAGGCCTTCCTCAACAGTGCCGGATCAAGGGGCCCGCAGCTCGACACCTTGCAGCCTGGCAGGTACTACATCAACCCACTGCTTTTCAAGGTCGATCTGTATACGGTCGCCGAGGTCCCGCCTGGTTACGTAGCGGTCCTGAGGTCGAACGTGGGGATGGAACTCGAGAAGAAGGTCGGCTTCCCGATACCCAACGTCGGCGCGGTCGGGCCGGTATCACCGGCTGCGCCGGCGAAGCAGCTCGTCGATCTCGCACAGCCGATACACGAGGAGGCGGAGACGCTCCTGATACTGGACAAGAACATGAGGGGGATCTGGAAAGAGCCGATGGCCCCAGGGAAATACAACATCAACCCATTGGCCTTCACCGCATATCTGGTCCCGACGAGCGCCGTCACGATCGACTGGGCTTCGGGCTTTGACCAGAGGGCTCAGCACGCGACCCCGGCTATTGCGCAGATGAGCGGGCTCAAGACCAGCAGCGAGGCCTATGACGAGACCGACAGCGACAAGGCGATGGAGTTCTTCAAGTTCTCTCAGCTCCGGGTCACCTCGATGGACGGTTTCCAGCTCGAGGTCGATGTCAGGATGATCATCCGCATCAGGCCGCAGAACGCCGCATTCATCATCGCCAGATTCGGTTCCGTCAAGAACCTCATCGAGCAGATCGTCCACCCGCTGATCGATTCGTCATTCAGGAACAAGGCGGGCGAGGAGAAGGCGATCAACTTCATCATGAGCAGGACGGAGCTCCAACGCTCGGCGCTAGAGAAAGCGCAGCAGCAGTTCGAAGTGTACCATGTCGAGGCGCAGAACCTCCTGATTGCATACATCAAGGTTGACCAGGCGCTCCTTGACACGCAGACGAAGAGGGAGATCGCCCTCCAGCAGCAGGCGCAGTACCAACAGGAGGCGCTCGCGCAGGAGAAGCGCATCGAGGTACAGTCGAAGGCCGCGAACGCCGACAAGCAGCCGGAGGTCGTCGCAGCCATGCTGTCGATCCAGATCGAGAACAACAAGGCGGACGCGAAGAGGATGCTGGCTGGCGGCGACAGGGACCTGAATAAGATAACAGCAGACGGCCAGAAATACAGGATTCAGGCGATAGCCGAGGCGGAGGCGTACAAGCTCGAGAGGATCGGAGAGGGTACCTCGCACCAGATACAGTCCATCGCGGACGGTAAAGCGTACGAGCAGCGCGAGGTCGGCAAGGGTATTGCTGATGCATATCAAGCGCAGGCTCAGGTCCTCGGACCGACCGCAACGGCGGCGATCAAGCTGATGGACGAGGTAGGCGTGAACGGAGTGAAGATCACCCCGGACATCCTGATCTCGGCGGCTGGCGGTGACTCAGGTGCAACGTCGTTGCTTTCGACATGGCTCGCCCAGGCGGTGGCCAAGGGACTACTAGACGGCAAGAAGGATGCTCCGACGACATCGAGCCGGTCGAAGGAGCATGCTGCCGAAGACCAGAAGAGATGATGATCGCCGGATAAAGATCCCGATGATGCCCCTTTCCACTCCCCCGTTACCGTGCGAGAATGCAATATAGTCACTCTCAGCGGACCGATAATTCAAAGCTGTCCAACCAAATGACCTGCTCAAGTGAAAGAATGAATCGTGCGGTCAAGATTGAGAAAGTGAATCATGGCAATATGAAGGATTTCCTCCTTTTGATCGACGGATTCGCGCGTTATGAGGACTCTGCACCTCCGGATGATGCGGCGAGACGCAGGATCGAGATTGACACCTTGTCTAAGAATCCGCCCTTTCATGCTTTCGTGGCCTATCTGGGAGATAAGCCAGTGGGCTACATCATCTATTATCACACCTATTCCACCTACGACGGGAAGCGCATTCTCTTTCTCGAGGACATCTTCGTGGCGGAGGATGTACGGAAGAAAGGCGTAGGCAAGGAGCTATTCAGTTTCTGCCTAGAGGAGGCAAAGAAGCAGGGTTGCTGCGAGCTTCAGTGGGCGGTTCTAACTTGGAACGAAGATGCAATCGCATTCTACAAGAAGATGGGGGGCAAACGCCAGGATCTCCACATCTACGGCATCGATGAGAAGGATTTCGGAAGGAGTCAGTAGAACGATCCCTTAACAAGCGTTTATTCTGCGAGGTTTATTGCGATCTCCGCTATGTCGGAAGAGTAGCCGCCAGTCCTCTCGATGCTCTCCGCGATGAAGGCCAGTCCGACCGCGGTCTCCCCCTTCTGCTTCATGGCCTCCTCGAGGAAGGAGTTGGTCTTATCCCTCAAATGGACCGTTTCCTCTATACATCGGTTGGCAGCGGTCGAGTCTCTTCTGAAGAATGCCTCAATACTCCCGTCCAGAATGGAGATTGCATCCTTGCCTAACTCGTCGAGCCGCTCTATCGTCGATCCGGATATCTTCGATAAGCGGAGCATGCTGACGGCGTGAGCTATCCTCGTGGCATGGTCGGCTATCCTCTCAAGAGCCTTCGATGCGGCCAGCATCGCGTTCGATTCCAGGAGGTCCGTCTTCATCTTAGCCGCGAACGAGGGGTTCCTGCTGATCATCGAATGCTGCTTCTCAACGAACCAGTGCAACCTGTCGACCTCGTCATCCCTGTCGATAATGTCTTTAGCCAGGTCAATATCGAGATCCTTCACCGACTGAAGAGCCTCCGAGATCATGTTGCGCGCCATGAGATGCATCCTCCTCACTATCTTCCTCATGGCGAGGTCCGCGTGATCCGCGACATCCTGTATGATGATCGACTCCGAACCCTCTTCGATTATCTCCGGACCGATCACCCGGCGCGTGAAATCGTGTATTGTGCGCTTGAGTTGAGGGCTGATTCGTTTCTTCGACCTGATCTCTATAACGTCGTATCCAGACACGTAGCAGCCTATCAACTCTCTGAGAATGGCCTTCGGGTCGTCCGAATCCCCTATCTCCATTCTCTTGACTAGCTTCTCCGGTTTCTGGTTCAATCCAGGAGAGATGCAAAGAAGGCCATCTGATCGTATGTCTATCTCAACCTCATCACCCTTCTTGAGCTTGGAGTCAATGACCCAGCGCTTTGGAACAGAGACGATGTAAGTCGAACCGCCGGTCTTTTGAATTTTTCTCTTCTCTGACATCTTCCCCCCCTCCGATGTATGTATACTCTATAATGTCCGACCTGATAGTTCTCAATTTCTATATATTCAATATAGTTATAAATAGAGAGCCGTTCGACAACGATTGTCTAGGATTTCTATTTGGGCAACGAGGAAGCACTTCGATCCCAATTGTTCTACGCAGAGACTGAGAAATATGGGATTCAAGGAATGGATAATACCCCAGGAGCATCACTTCTTTGATTTGCTGGCGAGCCAGGCAAACGTGGTGCTGAAAAGCGCAAACGCGATATCCGAGATGGTTAAGGACCCCGCGCATGTGGTCGAACGATCACTAATGATACACAAGATCGAGAACGAAGGCGACGCGTTGGTTCACGATGTGATCGAGCTCCTGAACAGGACTTTCGTCACACCGATAGATCACGACGATATTTCGAGGCTCACCTCGAAGATGGATGACATACTCGACTTCATTGACGCTGCGGCGACGCGGATGAGGCTTTACGAGATATCCGAGTTCCCTCCGAAAATGGTGCAGCTCATCGACATCCTCACAAAGCAGGTTCAGATTGTTCATACATCCATCATAATGCTGGGGAATCGGGCTGATAGGCCGCAGCTCCTGGAAAAAGCCGTCGAGATCAACAGGCTCGAGAATGTCGCGGACGAGATCACGCACTCTGCTTTGGCAGATCTGTTCAAGCTAGATGACATCAAGTTGATAATGAAGCTAAAGGAGATCTACGAGCAGCTGGAGACGGCCACCGATCGATGCGAAGATGTCGCCGACATCGTGAAAGACGTCGTGATAAAGAATTCGTGAGGGGATCAAATGGCTGATATTTTCGGGCTGACCCTTCTCGCGATAGCGACGATTGTGATTGTCTGGATTTTCGACTTCGTCAACGGTTTTCACGATTCCGCGAATTCGATAGCGACGGTGATCGCGACAAAAGTCCTGACGCCGATCCAAGCTGTCACGATGGCGGCATTCTTCAATTTCATCGGCATTCTTATGGGCGGCGCGGTCGCCGCGACCATCCAGAAGGGGATAATCGACCAGCAAATCGTGGTGGATTACGGGCTGCCGCTCGTACTCTCGGCGCTTCTCGGGGCCATTATCTGGGACCTCATTACGTGGTGGTTAGGGATCCCCACGTCCAGTAGCCATGCTCTCGTGGGTGGATTGTTGGGAGCGGGCGGAGCGGTTGCTGGCCTCGCGGCGGTCAGCTGGGCGGGCACATCCAAGACAATCATATTCATCGTCGTCTCGCCCGTTGTAGGTCTCGTCGTTGGATTTCTCATGGTTGCATTGGTCATAAGGCTCATGCTGAGGTCCAATCATGCGAAATCCAATAAATGGTTCAGGAAGCTCCAGCTCATATCTTCAGCGTTCTACTCGTTCACGCACGGCACTAACGACGCTCAGAAGGGGATGGGAATGATCATGATGGTTCTCGTAATCTCAGGTGCAGCCGGTGTGAATGACCACGTCTTTCTGTGGGTGGCAATCTCCTGCCACGCCTCAATCGCGCTCGGCACGTTCTTCGGCGGTTGGCGGATCGTCAAGACGATGGCTTCCAGGATAACGAAGCTTGAACCATACCAAGGTTTCAGCGCAGAGACAGCCGCCGCAACCGTGCTCGCCGCGACGGCCCAATTTGGCATACCAGTGAGCACGACTCACACGATATCGGGTTCAATAATGGGAGTTGGCGCAGCCAAGAGGATGTCAGCCGTAAGATGGGGTCTGGGAAGAAAGATTGTCTGGGCCTGGGTATTTACAATCCCAGCTTCCGCGACAATTGCCGGAGCGATCTTCTGGTCGTATATGAATTTCCTTACTTAGTCCGACTTATTGACTATCGAAGGTCTCGAATCCCCTTTCCGGCAAGCGAACTCCCATTGGACTGAGAGCACTTGTCTTCACGGGAATGTGAAGAAGAAAAAGCTCTATCTCGACTTGCGACGAAAACTCTAATAGCTTAGGCAACCCAACGTATACGTCTGATGCCACTTCGCATATGGGTCTGCAAGGCTTGCGATATAGTCAGATGCGAACAGGCAGATTTCGGAGAAAAGCCAACAGAATGCAATCAACCTGGAATAAACGAAAAATGCATCGAGCCCCAATGGATTCTCGATGAATTGGACATCACGAAAACTCGGAAGTAGACCAAGGCGCATGGTTAAGTCTCTTCAGAAAAAGCCTTGAAAGGGTTGGAATCCTCTCTCGCCCGCATTCGTGCTCACAAGCAAATGGGAACTCAGATATCCTTTCATCGGAGATTGTTAAATCGACACAAAGAATGTTCTGATCTTGCATACATGTAGCAGTCATCCATATTCTCCTCGAAGCACATCGTCGTGCGTGTCCAGAATCTTCGTCTTCATCGACGAGAGCGGAAATCCGTTTGAGAATGAGGTTGTCTTCTCGACGGCCGCGGCATGGTGCGTCGTTACAAGGTCTGAAGATAGGGGGAAGCCTCTTAAATCCACGGTCGATTCGATGAAGCAATATCTCGTCGAATTAGGGAAAGGTAAGTGGGCCAGAGAAATTCGTCACCATGAACTCCCCGATGATCTCGCAGAATATCTTCTCTTCCTTGCAGCAGACAAGGCAAAATCTGATGAGACGATCTCAAGGGAGGAGGTTTTCTGGAGCGGTCCTCCTCTTACATTCACTACTACAAGTCAGAACCCTTCCGCGGTCAAGGTTCTGATTCCCGATATGAATCCGCAGCTACTCGGTAATTACATCCGCCTTAATGCGCTTGGCAACCTCTTGCGACCATTGTCCATCTACGAGGGGATTAGTGAGATCTGGGTCGACATAAGTCTCGACTCTCGAATATGGTCGAAATGCATCGAGCGCTATGATCCAGACCTCAAAAGAATAATCAGAAGTAGGGAAGTGCATCGTAGAATTCGGTTCTGTAACAGTGCAGTCACTCCCGGACTTCAAATTGCCGACCTCGCGGCTGGCATCAACCGGAAATTTCTTATCGAGTCCAGGCAAAAGAACGGTTTTAGATTCCTCCAGTCAAACGCATTGAATGCTCTCTCTCCAAACAATGTTCGCTGATGTAGCGGAGTCTGGTGGGAAGGAAGGTGAGACAAAAGGAAAGGTTTCGGGCCCGCTTACCGCGGGGTCATCAACCCTACCGTCGCCTCAGATTATTCATTATGATGCCTTCTTATTAACTTTTTCTATAGAATCAGTCAGATGGTTGGTTCAATAGATTCGTCGAAGGCTCCCACTGTCCTGGGAGCCTGGAACGAGATCATGCATCGGGCGGCGGCGGAGGTTCAAATTGCGGATAGGTTGGTTGCGGCGGTTGAGACCGAAGCGCGGGCTGATTGTACTGGGGATACGCGGTCTGCGGCGGCGCCATCGGCTGCTGCATCGCTGGATAGGCAGTCTCCGCCATCGCTTCCAAGTTCGGCGGGCAAGTTATGCGCCCGCCGCGCTCCAATCCGACGTTGTTCACTGATAGGGCGGCCTTCATCTTCGGGATGCAGAGGACGCTAGTATGCGCGCCCTCTTGGATGAGGTGCAATACCTCCGGCGTCGCGATCAGTGTGATCGGTCCGATCGTGAACGAAGGCATGTTCTTCGCGGCGCGGCCCTTGTAGGCAGGTGCCTGGATCTCGATCGCGGTCCCGTTCTTCAGGACTTCCGTCATCTTCTGGCGAATCACGATGGCGTTGGCGGACATGCCCAGCGCCAGGGCGCCGATGATGATTGTCAGCAAGGTGAGCACGAATGAGAAGGTCGGGTCCACCGCCACCCCGGATAGCAGGAATGTGATGGCAACGAGCGCAAGGGAGGCGATCGCGATCCCTCTCAAAGCCCTCTGGAGGCTCCGGTAGGACTTGGCGGCGAACCCCCTCTCTATGTCGGTCAAGGGTCGTTTGATGATCCTTGTGATCGTCGGAGTCATCTGCTGTGGGTATCCGTAGGCCATCCTCTCATCTCCATTGCCTGGTGAGGCATGCGGACGCGGGGATTTGCGTCAAGGTTGCCTCCACGTCATGTCGTTGTATTGGTGATGGGTTCCGCCTTGGAAGTTCCCCCGGCGCGCCGGGCACATCGCATTCGTGCAGAACCAGCCAGTGGCGAACGGCGATAGCGTCGGCATCCCGCAGAACGGGCAGTTCATCGACGCGCTGGTTCCCTGCGGATGCGGGTAGTTCGGCGGGTATCCGTTGGGCGGGGCCTGCATCGGGGCGTCTGCTGGCACGAGGTGGCTGCCGGATGTGGTCCCTGGTGGCTGGAGTGGCATCTGGAGTGAAAGAGGCGGAGGGAGCAATGATGCGGCGAGACCGACGACTCCCCCTGCGATTGCTATTCCCGCAGCAGGAGCCGACAGTGAGGACAGGTCCGGCAATCCGAGATCGCCGCTGCCTCCGCCTCCACCGCCTCCGCCGAGCGTGAGGTCCATGGCCCAGTTGTTCGTGACGTAACCCTCATCCACATACGAGCCGCTCCCGGTCATCCTATTGCCGGACACTGTCAAGGGGAACGTGTAGGTCCCTCCCATGGTGCTGTGTACAACTAGGGTGACGCTCGAACCGGACGTCGTGTAGTCGACATTGACCGTAGTAGTCTTGCCAACCCCGGTATAGGCGCTCTCCCAGCCGGGCTGGACGCTGGTCACGCTCGTACATGTCAGTTTGAAGGTGCCAGTGCCGCCGGAATAGAGGGTGAGCCATGCGTTATAGTGGAAATCCGCCGGCCAGGTGTCGTCGAAATATCCATCACTTCCGGCCGTCGAGCTCCAAGTACCTGTCACGCTGGCCGCTCTCGCGCCGCCGCTTGCGATGAGCATGAACGACATTATGATCAGAGCAGTCGCCGGAATCAGGAGCGCCAGATACTTGCTGCTTGACATGGTTTCGCCTCAGCCACTAGGCTATCGATAAATATTGGCTGAATTGAAACAGCATGAGGGGATATTTAGAAATGTCACTTCAACTGGCTATTTATGATAACGACTAAATAACGGCGAGGAAGGCCAAGTGGTGTAGGTCGACCCTATCTTTAGACTACTGGCTGAAATTCAATCAGGCGGAATTGATTTTCAGGAGAACGCATCAACCCCCTTTCAAGGCTTTTTCGGCTTATTTTCGCCCTTGGCTTCCCCTTTCTTCTTTCTCTTTCTCATGAAAACGACTGCGCCCGCCGCCGCTACCGCCCCAATCGCTCCGACCGCGACGACCAGCCCCCACTGTGGCGTCATCTGACCTGGATTCTGACCTTGATTGTTGTCTGTGACCCGGTCGTGGTAGACGGTGATCTCGGGGTCGCTCTTCATCGATTGAGTGTCCTTGTAGGTCAGGTTCGGGAATCCATGAACGACTTGGGCCTGTCCACCGTATATCTTCATGGATGAATTGCCCACCGAGGCATGGGCGCCGCTCTCGTTGTAAATCATGAAGCTGTCCCTCATCTCCATTTTCGAGACAACCAGGGGAGCACCGCTATCAAGCGTCATATTGTACTCCAGGGTCGTGTTTGTGTGTCCCGACGGCATGATCGGCCCGCTAGTCGATTGCGTATTTGGGTCCGTCAGCATCATCATGTAATGCATTTCCGCGGAGAAGGGCTCACCTGCACCGAACTCGGAATCGTTCGATGTATTGATGAATCTCGTATGGTTGAAATTGAATTGTGCTTCGACCTTGATGTCCGTGTCGGTCCAATTCCCGGCGATATGATGGATCAGGGTAAGGTCAAATGACGAGTTCTTGGCGGCGGTCGAATAAGTCTTGATGTTCTCAAAGGTGATGTTGCAGTACATCGTGGGCACGGTCCCATTGTACTTGATTGGAGAATATGTCAATTCGAGATCATCGCAGGTTTTCAAAGGAGCGAATATCGTTGTGCCTCCAATGACAAACGCCACCTGCATTATCATGAATTGAGCGATGTAAAGAGTGCCTCCGATCTTATAGTGGATATTCATCGTGTAGTCGACATCGGTCGTTACATTGTTGTCCTGAGTGATGTTCCTGGCCATGATGAGCGTCATCACATCCCCGTGCTGGACCTCGATTGACCACTTTTCCTTGGCCCAAAATCCCTGACCATGCGCGGGGTCCGTATCTCCTTGCACGTTGAATTCATGGGTTTCGTGGACCCAAGGTTCAGGGACTATGTCGGAGCCTGATTCTGCTGCCTGGGAAGAAGGAATGAAATTCAAGCTCCCGATGATCAGCAGACCGACAACCGTAAAGATAATGGCAGATTTCTGTGCGGAACTCCTCATCTCTTTCCTCTCGTCCGGTCATCCCCTCAGCAGGAGATAAGACTATTTCCGATCCCTCATGAAGTTGCACATGCCACCTTATCCCCGCTCCCAATCGTAAACGATAGGTGGATTAGAAGATCGACGGATAGCCTTCCTCTAAAGAGATAAAAAAGGGGTTTGGTGCATTCATCCAGTTCCCAAAACCCGCTGATTAGAAAATGGCCAGTAAGTCGAAAGTGGGGTAGGTCGGATTTGAACCGACGGCCTCGTGGTCCCGAACCACGAATCATAGCCAAACTAGACCACTACCCCAAAGTAGCGAGTCAATGGTAA
>Ga0315293_10005985_pt1 | contig 11417 bp, 9 predicted proteins | sample YL17G13_20_MG_FD_203071 | JGI IMG/M metagenome (GOLD analysis project Ga0315293, IMG submission 203071) | Sediment microbial communities from Yellowstone Lake, YNP, Wyoming, USA - YL17G13_20 | ecosystem: Environmental > Aquatic > Freshwater > Lake > Sediment | place: USA: Wyoming | collected... | reverse complement strand
TCATGGCTAGCCCTCCTGCTGAGTGAGACGGATCCAACAGGGACTATAGCCGCGCTCCAGATAGATTGTGGGACGATCAGATGGGACTTCGAGCAGTGGGGGTTTTGCGCGAAGCGCTTAGTTCAACCCCTCTTTGACGCCCAGTCCACGCTTCTTTGGCCTTCCGCCACCGGAAATACCGGGATCCAGACTGTCTCCCTCGTCGTCCTGGGGCCCCCCCAACGCTCTTCCCAACCTCGTGTTGTCGGCGAAATCCGTCCAGAGCGGGGGGGATGGCCTCCTGGCTCGCGGTGGCGACTTCCGTTGCCGCGCCTTCCGTTTCCATTCCTCTGCGTGTTTGTACGAATGGGACATTGGATTCCGTTGGGGGCGAGTGAGGATGGGGGGCAGCCCAACACTTAACGCGGTCGTCAGTCCTCTGCTTGACTCCTATAATGCAACTTTAGACACATTGTGTTGCATTATATATACGGCACCTGATGCGCAATTCAGTCACCTTCTTCCACGCAGCCCTCTTCTGGATGTCTGTTGCGATCTGCCAACAACGTGGCTCATGCTGGCCCATCGCCGCGGTTGTTCCGCCAGGCTGGCTGCGCTAACAAAAATGCATGTCGACCAACTTCCCGACTTGGCACAGGAGTCCACGCATACCATGGCGGCACCCTTGGATTGTCGCTATGTCAATGCACTGCCGATCCGTCCTGAGGCGGCCCCGATGCCTTGAGCTGCGATGCCCGCACCCAGAGCGTGAGTTGTCTGCCATCACCGTGATGGCGATAGAGAACGAACGTTCTCGGGGTAATAAGGGGGATGGGACGAGCAAAGCTCCTCATTGGGCGGGGGCGTTGGAAGGTGCACGCCTCGTGGGGAGTTGGCGAGAGTTGGCCCCAGCCGCCTGGTCCGCTTAAGCCCCCCGCTCGCATGGCGGGCACACCCTGCTCAGGTTTGCTCGCCGATAGCGATGGTCGTTAGGCCTCGATTGCCGGGTGTTAGCGCGACAAGCCTGGCCAAGATGAGTGGGAGGATGTGACTCTGGCGGCGCACAGGTTCTTTCCGTCTGGCGCTTTGCATCCTGCGCCCAGCAGTGTAAAATGGTCCCCGCACGGCGTTGCACCCGTACCCGTTCAGCCCTCACCCGGTGCTCGATACCCCGGATGGTCGAGCACAAAGGCGAAGCCGGTGAAAGTCCGGCGCTGTCGCGCAACTGTAAGCTGAGGCCGCATCAAAGTGATCACCCGCCGTTCGGCGGGCCATCAGGCACTCAGCAAGCCAGGTCGCCCGCCGGGTTGAGAGGCCATCTGCCTTCGCCACAAAGGAGATGAGCCCATCGCACCCCGCCAACCGGCCCTTCACACGCCCCAAATCGCTGCGCAGGACCCGGAACATCCAAGCCCGCTCAAATCGGGCGCTGGAGCCTTCCTGTGGTGCTTGGCTCTGCTTCTGGCCGCCCTGTGGCTGAGCACGGCGGTTGGCGCTGTCACGCTGCCATTGCGAGAGATCCTTGCCGGGCTCCTGCCGGTCCCGCTGCGCGGAGGGGTCGAGCTCTCGCCGACGACGTACGCCATCCTCTACCAAATCCGACTCCCCCGAACCGTGCTCGTCGCCCTGGTTGGGGCTGCGCTGGCGGGGAGTGGCGCCGCCTATCAGGGGCTCTTCCGGAACCCGCTCGCCGATCCTTACCTGCTCGGTGTCGCCTCGGGCGGCGGCTTGGGCGCGGTCATCGCCATGACCTGGCAGACCCAGGGCGGCTCCGATTATGCGCGGGACGTCCCCCTGCCCTCGTTGGTGCTCATCCCGTTGGCGGCGTTCGCAGGCGCACTGCTCACGGTCGTGCTCGTCTACCGACTCGGATCGGTCCGTGGAACATCTCTGCGCCTGATGGACTCGCACACCTCACGCCTGATCCTTGCGGGAGTCGCCATCGGAGCTTTCGCCACCGCCATGACCATCTTCGTCATGCTCCGCCTTCAGGGCGACATGTACCGACCGGTGGCGTGGATGCTCGGCGGGTTCACCATCGGCGGCTGGGGGCCGGTTCTCGCCAGCTTGCCCTTCATCCTCATCGGTCTCGGTGTTCTTGCAGCCCTTGGCCGCGTGCTCAACGTGATGCAGTTCGGCGAGGACCAGGCCCAGCACATGGGGCTCAACCTCACCCGTGCGCGTGCGGCCATCATCCTCAGCGCCTCGCTGGCCACAGCGGCAGCGGTGGCCTTTTCGGGCATCATCGGTTTCGTGGGCCTGGCGGTCCCCCATGCCGTGCGCCTGATGTGGACGCACGACTATCGCAGGCTGGTCGCGCTGTCGATCCTGCTCGGCGCTGGCGGCCTGCTCCTGGCGGATGTTCTCGCACGGACGCTCGTCGCGCCGCAAGAGATCCCCTTGGGCGTTGTGACTGCGGCGATTGGCGCACCGTTTTTCCTGTATCAATTGCGACGGGCCGGGCTCGAATGACTCCCCCGTCGGCTCTCTCCCTTGAGAACGTCAGCCACCGCTACAACGGGGCCGACTCGCCGCTCGTCCTAGATGGAATTTCGCTCCGCGTGGATCTTGGGAAGGTCACAGCCCTGGTGGGCCCGAACGGTTCGGGGAAAACCACGCTGATCCGTGTGGCCAGCGGGTTGCTCGAGGCCAGCCGCGGAATGGCGCTGGTTGGATCATCCCCACTGCCCTTATCCCGCATGAGCCCTGAGACCCGTGCAGGACTGGTCGCCGTCGTGCCCCAGGCCGCCTACCTTCCGCCGGATTTCACGGTTGAGGAAACGGTCCGCCTCGGGCGGATGGCGGCACGCGGGTGGCTGGCCGCAGAAACCGATGAGGACCGCAAGGCCTCCGAGACCGCCCTTCAGGCGGTCGGGCTCGGGAGGTTGCGCGCCCGCCCCCTGGGCAAACTCTCGGGAGGCGAACAGCAGCGCACGTTGATCGGGCGCGCGCTCGCGCAAGGCGCGCCGATCGTGCTCCTGGACGAGCCGACCGCGCACCTTGACCTGCGCCACCAGCTCGAGGTGCTGCGTCTCGTGCGTTCATTGGCAGCCAGCGGCAACTTCGCCATCCTACTCGCCCTGCACGACCTCAACCTTGTCGCCCGCTTTGCGGATGAGGTGTTTCTCCTGGTCTCCGGTCGAATCGCAGCCTCGGGGACCCCGGAAGCGGTATTGCGGGCAGACATTCTCAGCGCCGCCTATGGTGTTCCGATCCAGGTCCTTGAACACCCAGTCCACCACACGCCGCTGGTCGTCCCCGACGGTGCGGATCCCACCGATGCCCGTGGGGATCTGGCTGGCCGCGGCTGAGCCATGAAGGAGCAACCCATGCCAAGATTAACGTCCATCCATACCGGCAAAGGCGATGACGGCAGCACCTCCCTCACCGGCGGGCGGCGAGTCTCGAAAGACTCACGGCGGGTCGTGGCGTACGGCACGGTGGACGAATTGAACGCTATGCTCGGCGTCGTGTGCAGCGAAACGCCCGCCCCGCGTCTACTGGAGATACTGCGCCGGGTGCAAAACGAGCTGTTTCACTTGGGTGCCGATCTCTCCACACCGGAGGAAGAGAAACCGCGCCGGCCGCTGCCGGCCATCGAACAAGCCCATGTTGAACGCCTCGGGAAGGAAATAGACACGCTGATGGAGGAGGTCGGACCTCTCCAGAACTTCGTACTCCCGGGAGGGGCACGAAGTGCGGCCCTGCTGCATGCTGCGCGCACCGTGTGCCGCCGTGCCGAACGCGAAGTGGTGGCACTGGCACGCGAGGAATCGATCAACCGCGTGGCGATTGCTTACCTCAACCGGCTGTCGGACGCCCTGTTCGCCATGGCGCTCTTTGAGAATCGGGCACGAGGGATGGCCGAAACGTACTGGGACAGCCGCGCCAGGCCGCCAACCGATTGGGTGTCTGCCGCTTGAAAGAGGAGCCGCCCGCTTAGCTAGCGGGCGGCTCCTCTTTCGTGAGCTTCACAGCCGACCCCTTCGTCAGGCACCCGCCGGAACGGCCTCCACGACGCTGAGGAAGGTCTCCACGACGTTGGGATCGAATTGGGTTCCCTTGCAACGGCGCAGTTCGGCAACCGCCTCGCAGTGGCTGCGCGGATCCTTGTACGGGCGCCGGTCGCGGATGGCACTGTAGGCGTCCACAACCGCCAAGATGCGTGCGCCAAGAGGGATGTGATCGCCATCCAGCGCATCCGGGTATCCCTTGCCGTCGAAACGCTCCTGGTGGTGGCGAATGAGCGTCGCCGTGCGTCGAAGCGCATCCACGGAGCGCACGATGGCCTCCCCGCGCTCCGGATGGCGCCGGACGACTTGCCATTCGTCCTCCGTCAGCGGACCAGGTTTGAGCAGGATAGGATCGGGGACGGCGATCTTCCCGATGTCGTGAAGCATTGCCCCCCAGCGGATGTCCTCCAGTTCGTCCTTTGAGCATCCCAGCCGCCTGGCGGTAGCCTCGGCCAGAGGGGCTACTCGCTTGCTGTGCTCGCCGGTGTATTCGTCGCGGGCGTTAACCGCATTGGCCAGGGCCAAGACCGTCTCGAACTGCGCCTGCTGCAGTCCCTGCATGAGCAACCCCCGGCGCAATGCATTGCCGGCGATTTGGGCGGCGTGCTCCACAAAGGCTCGCACGGCCTCGGTCGGCTGCACCCCTTCCCCCAGGGCTAACGCCAGCACACCGAGAGCGTGCTGGCCGGCGCAGACCGGCGCCCACACGGCCACCCCCTGCCCCAAGGGCATCTCCTCCACCCCGCTCTGACGGCCAGCTCCCGCCGGCTGGGTCAGGTACACCCGCCCGGCAATCAGGCAGCGCCACGGCAATCCCTCCTGGCGTGGCAGAAGCTGCCCGAGCCATTGCTCCGGCGCACCCCTCGCGGCTGAGACACGCAGGTAGATCTGGTGTCGATCGAGCAGCAGCACGGCGCCGCTCTCGGCATGCAGCAATTCCAGAGCGGAGTCGAGGAGGATGACTGCCATTGCTTCGGGGTCGTCAATCTGATTGAGCGCATCGGTGAGACGAAACAACCCCGCGGTGCGTTCGTGCTCTGAGACGTCCGCATCCAAGCGCTGCGCATGGTGCAACGAAGACGATGTCTGCTGGATGAAGGCCGCCATGCGCTTGAGGTCGGCATCGCCCCATCGCCTCGGCCGGCGGAAGTAGCAGCCGGCCACTCCGATCAGGAGGCCTTCGAACGTGAGCGGCCAAAGCGCTTTGGAGCGGTAAGACGTCGGCTTGGCGCTGCCGTTCCCTTTGTGCTGCGAGGCGGCGGCATCCACGGTAATCGGGATGCCCTCCAGGCTGAGGCGGCGCAGGTGATCGCGATTGAGGTGAGAGGTCTCGCTAGAAAGCGCGTCGGCCGAAAACCCCTTGGACCAAACAACCTCCGATGTGCCGCTTCGGGCCGGGAGCCAGATGGCAGCCCGGTCAGAGTGGCTGGCAATGAGCAGGTCGTGGCCAGCCCGCTCGAGCGCCCGCCTGGCCCATCTCATTGAGACTGCGTTGCTGTCGGTTGGGTTGATCACCAGCATGGTCATGCCCTCGCAGGGTGTGTCGGCGGCCCGGTGGTGCGAAGCCAGTCTGCGCAACCTTCTTGTGCAACTTCCCTGCCCGGACGTTGTGCGGAATTGCGAGGAGGCTCCGATGTTCGTGGCGGGCCGTCCCCAGAGGTGACGAGTCGCCAACCGAGCGGGCACAAGCTTCAGCCCAGCGGGATTCATTTCGCATAGCCTAGCTATCTGCTTCGAGGGAGCTATTGGGGAGCTGCAATGATGCGTTAGGTGGCTATGCGCAGTTTGCTCTGCTGGTTGCCCTGTAGAATGCTTCCACCGGCATCCCTGCTTCGACCTGCTCGCGGAGTGCGTCAATGAATCTCATTGCTTACCTCATCGACAAGCCCTCAGACGTAAATGTCATCCTCGGCCAAGCCCACTTCATAAAGACTGTCGAAGACATCCATGAGGCGATTGTCAACACGGTCCCGGGCGTCAAGTTCGGACTAGCCTTCTGCGAGGCCTCGGGCGATGCCCTTGTCCGCTTCTCCGGCACCTCGCCCGCGATGACAGATTTGGCAATGAAGAACGCTCGGGCCATCGCCGCCGGACATTCATTCATCGTTCTCCTGGAGAACGCTTACCCCATCAACGTTCTAAACGCCATCCAGGCTGTTCCCGAAGTATGCGCGATCTTCTGCGCGACCTCCAACCCAGTGCAGGTCGTTCTCGCCGACACCGATGCAGGTCGGGGAATCCTTGGCGTCATTGACGGGGGCTCCCCCAAGGGCATCGAGACCGAAGCCGACCAGGTAGCACGCAAAGCGCTGCTGCGTCGTTTCGGTTACAAGTTCTGACATGCCCGGCAGCGAGCAGCAGTCGCCGCGTGAGAGGCGATTCCAGCAGAGACGCTTGCTGTCGTTGAGGATTTGTTTCATCCTCCCGGGGGGCACGTATCGAGGTGGCCTTGGCACCGGTTGAGCGACATCGGCCCCTCGACCGCCTCGACATCCTCAAAAAGAGAAAGGTCCTCAAGCCTGCGGCCCAGGACCACCCCTCCCTTGACCCCGCGGTAGCTGCTGACAATTCCGGCAGATGCCAGGCGGGTCAGTGTCTCTGTCACAAACGGGGCAGGAATATCCTGCCGCTCAGCGATTTGGCCACGCGAAATTCGCTCACCCGCCCCACACCCCGCAAGCGCACTGACCAATCTCGCTCACTTCGGCGAAGCGTCGCGTTCTGCGAGAATACTGCGATTTCGTATGCTATACTCTCGCCATGGCCCGGCCCAACTCCATCGCGGTCGACCTTGGCGGGACGCATATTCGCGCGGCCCTGTTTCTTGGTCAAGACACCACACCGGTCCGCCACACACGTGGACTCACCCCCCATACGCCCGATCAGGCGCCCATTTTGGAGGCGGTTGCACTCGCCATCCAGGATGTGCTTCCGCCCGACACGGATCTGGCCAACCTCTCCATCGCCGTCGGGACGCCCGGCCCAGTCGATCCATTTCGCGGGGTGGTCCTCAGCGCGCCCAATATCCCCGCCTGGCGTGACCTGCCGCTGCGTGATTGGCTCTTGTCCCGCTACGCTGCAACTGTGTACATCGCCAATGACGCCAACTTGGCCGCACTTGGCGAGTGGACGTATGGCGCTGGCCAAGGCGCAGCCGACATCGTCTACCTGACACTCGGAACAGGAATTGGCGGCGGCGTCATCAGCGGCGGCCGCTTGCTACTCGGAAGCCGCGGGCTTGGCGGCGAACTAGGTCACGTCACAGTTGATCCGCGCGGCCCGCGGTGCGGGTGCGGCCGCAGGGGGCACCTCGAGGCGCTTGCCTCCGGTCCGGCCATCGCGCGCGAAGCTCGCGCTCGTCTGGCCGCCGGCGCCTCCTCCAGTCTCTCCCGACTCTACCGAAGCGACCCCCTCACCGTCACAGCCGAGCGAATCGCCGATGCCGCCCGCCAGGGAGATGCCTTTTCGCAAACCCTGGTTGCCGACACAGGCGCGCTGCTTGCACGGTTTATCGCCGACTGTCTCGCTGTTTTTTCACCCCAGCGGGTCATCCTCGGCGGAGGAGTCATGGGCCTAGGCGAACTTCTGCTTGCGCCCATCCGCGAAGGCGTAGCCAATCACGCGATGGCCGCTGTCTATCTCGAGCAACTTACCATCTGTGCCGCCCAACTCGGCGACGACGCCGGTCTTCTCGGCGGCCTGGCGCTGTGTCTCAATCCGGCATTGCAGCCAGGCTCGGTTGTCGTCTGACGTCGTCACTCGCTCCGCGCTCCCTAGCTTAATGTTCGCGTGAGGCCTGCTATGCCCATCCCGACGCTCCAGGTCCCCGGCCCCAAATCTGTCGAATTCATCCGGCGTGATACTGCCTTCATCTCGCCTTCCTACCCGCGAGACGTGCCCTTTGTGATGGACCATGGCCTTGGCTCTGAAGTCTGGGACGTGGACGGCAACCGGTTCATCGACTTCAACGCCGGCATTGCGGTGTGTTCGACCGGCCATTCCCACCCTGAGGTGGTGGAAGCCATCCAGCGCCAGGCGGCTCAATTCATCCACATCTCTTCCGACTACTACCATCGTTCATGGATCGAGCTGGGCGAGAAACTCGACGAAATCGCGCCGTTCAAAGAAGACGCCCTGTGTTTCATGACCAATTCGGGCGCCGAGTCAGTTGAAGCGGCGATCAAGCTCGCCCGCTACACCACCGGCCGCCAGCGCTTTATCGGTTTCTTCGGCGGATTCCACGGGCGCACCATGGGCGCTTTGGCCTTCACGGCCAGCAAGCCTCTCTATCGCTATCGCTTCTACCCCACCATGCCCGGTGTGACTCACGTCCCCTTCCCGAATCCTTATCGCCAGGTGCTCGCTCCGACCTCCGCCGATTACGGCGAGACAGTCGTCGACTACATCGAGCACCAGGTGTTTGGACACCTCATGCCCGCCGAGGACTGCGCCGCAATCCTGCTCGAACCCATCCAGGGCGAAGGCGGGTACATCGTCCCCTCCGACGGCTTCTTCCCCGCCTTGCGCCAACTGTGCGACCGACACGGCATCCTGCTTATCGCCGACGAAGTGCAATCCGGCATCGGCCGCACGGGCAAGTGGTGGGGCATTCAGCACTGGGGAGTCGAGCCCGACATGGTGGCTTGCGCCAAGGGGATCGCCTCGGGCATGCCTCTCGGCGCGCTCATCGCTCGCAAGAGCTTGATGACCTGGCCAAGCGGCGCCCATGGCAACACATACGGCGGCAATCCCATCTCGTGCGCCGCTGCCCTGGCCACCCTGCGGCTCATCGAACAAGGTTTCATGGCCAATGCGGCCAGCCTGGGCGACTACAGTCTCCAGCGCCTGCGGACGATGATGGCCGCCCATCCTTCAATTGGAGACGTGCGCGGCAAAGGCTTGATGATCGGCATTGAGTTTGTCCGCGACCGCGGGAGCAAGGAGCCGGCGAACGTGTTGCGCGACCAGATCGTCCACGCCGCCTTCTCCCATGGCCTACTGCTCCTGGGCTGCAGCACCAACGTCGTTCGCGTGGCTCCACCGCTCAGCATCTCGCGTGAGCTTCTTGACGAGGGACTCGAACTGCTCGACTACTCGATAACGGAGGCGGAGCGGCGCGAGGACTGGTAGAACGCAGCTCCCAAGCCATCAACCTGTGCTCCCAGATTCCCGAGTACGCCAACGCGACATCCTCTTAGAAATCGCGCGCGCCATTACCCAAGAACTCGACCTTCCGCGCCTGCTCGACCAGATTCTGCGCTATGCGGTCGAGATGCTGGGCGGCAAGGCGGGCATCATTGCGTTGTGCGATCCTGGCGGGCGCGGGGCGGCCGACCGCCGCGCATGGCACGTGGCCGCCTCGTTCGGTCTGAAGCCCACGTTCCTGCACGTGCTCGAACCTCTGCTTGCCGATCTGCCCGCCGTCGGCGACCCACAAACCGTCGTCCTGCCCGCGCTTGACGATTGCTTGCGCCAAATCACCCGCATCGCGTCGCTCGGGCTGCTCACTGCGCTCGGTTTGCCGATGGTGGCCCACGATCAGGCGGTGGGGGTCGTGTTCGTCTTCCGTGATTTCGAGGGCGGCTTCAGTACCAACGAACGCGCTCTGCTCCAGAGCTTCGCCGATCAAGCGGCCATTGCCGTCTCCAACGCACGAGCCTTCTCGCAGGTTACCGAAGAAAAGCGCCGCCTGGATGCCATCCTCGATGGCTCGGCCGAGGGCATCGCCATCCTCGGCCCAGGCAACCATATCCAACGCTTCAATCGTGCCCTGCACAGGCTTACAGGCATTGCACAGGAAAGCGCCGTCGGGCGCTCTCACGATCACGTTGTGCGTTTTTCCGCGGTCACAACTGGCACGACCCTCGAACGCGCACAGGCCGGCGGCTGGCCCCTCTCAGATCAAGCAACCCTTTACGTGGAGGGCACGCTCATTCGCGGCGACGGGAGCCTACTCCCGGTCGGCGTCTCGTACGCGCCGGTCTTCGCCCCCGACCGTACCCTGCAAAACACGGTGGTCAACGTCCGCGACCTCTCGCGATTCAGAGAAGCCGAGGAGTTGAAGAGCACTTTCATCTCAATCATCAGCCACGAACTGAAAACCCCCGTCGCCCTCATCAAGGGCTATGCCAGCACGTTGCGCCGAGAGGACGCCGCCTGGGATCCCCCGACCGTGGCCGACGGGTTGACCGTTATCGAAGAGGAGGCTGACCGCCTGGCCGGGCTTATCGAGGACTTGCTCGATGCATCCCGCTTACAAGCCGGCGGTCTGCAACTGCACATGGGCGAGGTACAATTGGAGAGCTTGGCCACTCGCCTCGTCGACCGCCTCTCCAAGCAGGCGCCCCAGCACACGTTTCAGATCGATTTCCCGCCCGATTTCCCGCCGGTCACTGGGGATGAAGAACGCCTGACCCAAGTCCTCAGTAACCTGATCTCCAATGCGGTCAAGTACTCGCCAGCGGGAACGGCGATCAGTATTCGCGGCAGGCTTGACCCGGCCCAAGTGGTTGTTACCGTGAGCGATCAGGGCCCGGGCATTTCCCCGCAGGACCTGCCTCACGTTTTCGACCGCTTCTATCGGGCGGTCGATGCAGCTCGCCGCACCAAGGGCGCCGGGTTGGGGCTGTTCCTGGCCAGAGCCGTCGCCGAAGCACACCATGGGCACATTTGGGCCGACAGCCGGCCCGGCGAAGGAACTTCGATCTCGTTCGGTCTACCGCGCGCCGACATCTCGCACCCTCTCACGGACCCATCGTAGGACCCTCCTGCACGCTCGAACGGAGCGCGGAGGCCATCTATTCTTCAGGAGCACCCATGCCCGCAACACGCACCGCCATCCAATGCCCGAAATGCGGCAACCCGCTTGCCGCAGACATTCAACAAGTGTTCGACCAAACCCAGGACCCATCGGCCAAGACGCGTCTCCTGCGAGGCGATTTCAACCTGATCGACTGCCCCACCTGCCAGTATCGGGGTGCTCTGGGCACTCCCTTGGTCTACCACGACGCCGAGAAAGAACTGCTCCTCACCTTCGTCCCGCCCGAACTTGGCATGAGCAACGTCGAGCAAGAGCGGGTGCTGGGACGCCTCACCCAGTCGGTGGTCTCTGCGCTGCCCCCCGAACAGCGCAAAGGCTACTTGCTGCGGCCCAAGTCTTTCCTCACCTTTCAGGGCTTCGCTGAACGCGTCCTCCAGGCGGACGGCATCACAAAGGAGATGCTCGAGGCCCAACGTGCGCGCACCCGTCTTGCCCAGGCGCTGATGTCGACAGACCCCGCCGCCCTTGACGATATGATTCGCGCGAACGATAAAGAAATCGACGCGACCGTCTTCCAGCTCGTTTCTCTCTTCGTCGAATCAGCCCAAGCCCAAGGCGACAAGCCCACGGCCGACAGAGCAGCCGCAGTTCGCGATCGACTGCTC
>Ga0315293_10005984_pt1 | contig 11417 bp, 15 predicted proteins | sample YL17G13_20_MG_FD_203071 | JGI IMG/M metagenome (GOLD analysis project Ga0315293, IMG submission 203071) | Sediment microbial communities from Yellowstone Lake, YNP, Wyoming, USA - YL17G13_20 | ecosystem: Environmental > Aquatic > Freshwater > Lake > Sediment | place: USA: Wyoming | collected... | reverse complement strand
TCAGGGCGGTTCCAGCCACGCTTACCGGCTGGAACTGTGCGGGGAATCCATGCGGAAACGCCGCTCCCCCTTGACTCATTCCGGCCACAAAGACGTATAATGACCATCCGGCGTCGCTTCGCTCCGATCAGTGGCCGCTTTGAACCGGAACGAATGGCCGGTTTCGCCGGAATATACATGTATCCTATGGGATTCTTTAGTATTCTTTGCAAAGAAAGCCAAAGAATAATAGAAACCCAAAGAATGCTAAAGAATACTAAAATACACATACGGTACTCTATGGCTTTCTATGGCGTTTTCGGGAAGGGAGCCGCTCCCGCCACCCCCTTTATCATTAATTTTCTTACTCATATCATCCATTTTGTTTTCCTCCATTCTATTAACTATTACCCCTCTTGGTTACTTCCCGCCAAAAAGATTTTTCCATCTTCTATCCCTCTCCTCGATCTCCCTCTCCATCAATGCGTCTAATTGCTTACGGTCGATTCTCCAACCAACGCCTTTTAGCTTAGCGGCCGGCAGCTGACGGGAATTAATGAGCCTGTAGACCGTTTGCAGGTGTATGGAGAGATATTCGGCAACCTCTCCTGGTCGCATCCATCGTTTTTCGTTTCTGTCCACTTCTACTCCCCTATAGAGCCTAAATCTTAACGGACCTTAAGATCAAGCGACTTTATCTGTCAAGGCAGCTTGAATATTTCCGCTTCAAGGCAAAGCAAAAGTTATTGAACCAACCCAGGACTTACGTCCGGGGATTCCTAAAGGGCAAGCTTCGCTTGTCCGACTCCGTCGGAACTCACTCCATCCACGGACTTACGTCCGGGGATTTGCGGCGGTACTTTAAATTAGGAATTCGTTTATTGAATTATATTTCATCTTTAAAACAAAAGATTTCCAAGATTTTCTCAGACCTCACCAAATCAATGAAAATAAGACACAATTCAATTTTCCATACAATTTTTTCGAGTAGCCCCCCTTGATGGCCAAGTGAGACTCTGCTGATCTTTTGAGAAGATAGACTACTCCCCGTGTGCCACTGGTGTGCCAAAATAGACTGAAAAACGCTGAAATTATGGTTATAAGGTTGAAAGACTAATCAGGGTCACAAAGTCTCGAACTCGAAGGAAAATAAGGGGAAACATGGTGCCGGAGGAGGGAATCGAACCCACACGGGCCTTTCGGTCCACTGGATTTTGAGTCCAGCCCATAAAATTTCTAATTAGCGGTTTTTGAAGAAGTTGCGGAGGTGTAAACCTGCGACCTTTCGCCTTGCCTTTCGCTTTGAGCCGGTTTTCCGGTCATGTTTTCGACCGCTGCAAGCATCGCGTCGTTGCTCGGATGACAGTACCGATTATAAGTGATGCTGATCGTCGAATGGCCGAGGATCTTCGAGAGTATAACGACGTTCCCGCCCGCTTCGATGAACCTCGTCGCGAAAGTGTGCCGAAGGTCATGGAACACGAGCCCCACGATCCCCGGATCTTTCTTATCGTCAGGATCCTTTTTGGCTTGCTGGCAAGCTGCTTTGAATCCCGTGATGACGCTCTTGTAAGGTTCGCCATTCCGTTTACGGAAGATGAATCCGCCGGCCGGTGCGAGTCCGCGGATAAGATCGAGCACTTCGTCCTTCATCGGAACCAACCGGGACTTCTTGCTCTTGGAGTTTTCAGCGGGGATAGTGATCATCCTGGTCGTGAAGTTGACGTGTTCGCGCCGGAGTTTCAGAATTTCGCCGAGGCGCATTCCCGTGTTGAGTGCCAGGGTGATCATCGGCCGGAGGTGAGGCGTCGCCTCTGCCATGAGCCGCGTCTCCTCGCCCGGTGACAGCACCCGCGTCCGGGTATTGTTTTCCTTTGTGAGTTCGATCTTCTTCAACGGAAAGCTGGCGACCAGTTTATTCCAGTCGATGGCGACACTGAGGATCGTCTTCAAACAGGCCAACTCCCTATTGATCGTTGATTCCGACACTTTGGCCTTCCTCTCGAGCCTGTACTTCTCAATGAGGAGGAGCGAGATCTGAGACAGGTGACGATTGCCGAAGAAAGCGCCCAGCCGTGCGATGGAGTACTCGTCCCTCTGCCAAGACCGCTTCTTGGCCTTCGCGTGAAGCTCGATGTACTCCTTGGCGAAGTCAACGAACAGCGGGTCTTCGGCTTCGATGGCGTAGCTGCCAGCGGATTCCGGCTTATTTAGGAGCTCGACCCGCAGCCGGACCATCGCGTCCTTCGCTGCCTGTTTCGTGGAACCACCAAGGCGGATATACCGCTTCCCCCCGAAGGAGAAGTCGAAGTACCAGTCGCCGTCTTTGAATTTGAGGTTCCGCTCATTTTTTTGTTTCATGGCTGTCCTCTCTCACGTCCTTGATCGTCTGCTTCGCGTCCCGAATCTGCTTTACGCGGCCGTCCATGTTCTCCGGCGTCGTGCCTAGCCCGAGCTCGTCCTTGATAGTGTCCTTGGCCATGTCGGCGATGTCTTCGACCGGGAGTTGGCTAATAATTCGCTTGAGATCTTCTTCTTTCGGCCGGAACTCCTGGATTTCAGCCTTTGTTTTTTCGCTCATTTCTTCGCCGCCTTCGCCAGCTTCGTAAATTTGTCGACAAGGTTCTGGCCGTCTTCGTCCATCTTCTTCGTCTTCGCCATGCGCCGCACCGCGTCGGCCGCAGCCATGAATCCATAGGACGGATACGGCTTCAGGATGTCCCCCGGACCATAGGCTTCACCCGTGGTCCGGTTCACGAGAACCGGCTGGCCATAGCTTGAAGCGGCGTTTTCCGTTGACAGTTCCCAAGACGGCGTAAGATTCGTTTTCATGTTATCTCCTTTTATTTCTTCTTCGAAGGCTTCCCTTCGATGAATCGCTTGAGATCTTCGGCCTTGATACGGACCAGCCGGCCGACTTTGTAGAATTTCAAGCGGCCGGTACTGAGATAGCCGTAAGCGGTAGTCCTGGAAATATGCAGTATTCGCATGACGTCTTGGATGGTTAAGTATTCGTCCATGTTCTTTCCTTATGTTCCAATATGTATAATAAGTATCATATTGTATCGGGCCTGTCAAGCCTTTTCCTCGTCACCTCACCCGCCCGCGCATGGATAAAAGGAACGCTTGGAGGCCCATCTTGTCGGACCCTGTGGCCGACAAGCAGGAACCTCACCCGCCCGCGCATGGATAAAAGGGATGAGACCAGCTGAGATTGTCATGCCGGCGTGACACACCTCATCCGCGCCCGCGCATGGATAAAAGGGCCGTCCGCTTCTCTGAGTCGGTCTAAGCTCAGGCTCCCATGAGCAGAGCGGACGGCCGCGTTATTCATTCCTGGTCCTTGTAGTGGCCCGGGGTCAAGTCGGCCGTGGTCCGAGCCGCGTCCTTTGCCGCGATGACGCGCTCGAACGATTTCCTGATTTCGAGATTCTCATCTTCGACTTTGCGGCGCTCTATCTCTCGTTCAAGTTCGTCGCTCTTGGTTTTCTCGGCTTGGTCTTTGGCCCATTTCTCAGCCCATTCGCCCAAGCTGATTTTTACCTCGTTGACAACGGGCGTTTGAACGGCCGGCGTTTGCTTAGCCGCCGGCAATTCGTCGGCCTGGTCCTCACCGCCGCGCAGTTCATCGGGGACAAGTTCGCCCAGAGTCCCGGCCAAAGGGTCCGGCTTTTCGCGAAGGCCCGAGGGAGTGAGCAATCTATCGACCTCGGTCAAATCATCCTTTCGCGGCTTGGCCTTTTCCTGGGGCTTGGGCCCTTCGTCATCATCGCCCCCGCGAAGAGCGTCCGGGGTCAACAACAGGTCCAGCTCTCTTTCTTTCGCGTTCATGTTACTGCCACATGACGTTAAGGACGTTCTTTCCATCGTCTCGAAGGACCTGGAGCCGGACGCCCCTTCCCGTTGTCTTGGCCTCGGCGATTATTTTTTCCAGCTCGGGCAACAGGTCCGCAGGAAAGCATGGATTGAATCCGAGCTTCTTCAGCCCGGCCAAGTCGTAATCAATCCAGCCCGTGCCGCTGCCGTTGAAGTATCCCCTCGTTGCGATTTGAAGTTCCTCATGTTTGGCCAAGTGGATGCTCTGTGATGCCAACGTCCCGCCCAAGCCGGAGGGAGAATTTAAGGACGCATCGAGACTCGCAACAAGAGATTTGAGCCTTTGCCGCATCGTTTCCGCCGGATACGAGCCAGCGAAGATAACATTGTAGTCCGCCTCATCTTCAGCGTCCTCGAGCTCGAGCACCTTGAACGCCTTTTCGCGGATGGCGTTTCTAAGGTCGGCCAGCTTTTCCGACGCGTCCGCTCTCGCCCTCTCCCTGGCTTCCTTGTCCGAGATTCCTTTTTGGAAATACTCGGTCCCGGAAATAGTGCCATCGCTCAGGAGCTGTTTCGTCAAGCCCTGGGCGTCAAGCCGTTTCAGTTCTTCGCCCTCGAGCTGTGCTTCGAGCGTTTCATATTCCGCGACCATCCTCGCAACGATAGCTTGCCCTTTCTCCCGCTCTGCCTTCTTCGCGGCGTGGACCTTTCCCTGTTCGATGATGACACGCTCATAGTGCTTTTCGGCTTCGGAAACGGCCGAAAGGATAGCGGCCTCCTCGATTCGGAAGGGGGCCAACAGAGAATCATGTCTTCCGGCATTTTTCATTTTGCACCGCCTTCTTTTTCGGCTTCGATCTTCGCCGCGGCCGCGTTCTTGGCCTTCACCTGGTCGATGTTCGTGGTCGTGATCATCGTTTCTTCCATCGCCTTGAGCTTTGCCGAGGGCTCATCGTTCGTTACTACGCTGATCACCTTCCCGGCTTTGTTCTTTAACATTCGCATTTCAAAACCTCCATGATTAAAATTTATCGATCAGCCCGAAAAACGACGCGACAGGAAGCCCGCCACGGCGTTTTGATTTTCGGGGTTGATGATAGTGCCAGCCTTTTTTCGCGTCGCGTCATCGCTTCGCCGCCTTCGCCAGCTCTTCGATCCGCTTCCTGGCCGCGTCCTTGAGTTTTCCTTGATTGTCAAAGTCGCCCGTTGAGATGACGTTTAGCCTTTCCCCCAGGGGTGCGAATTTGATCTCCGAGTGGATAGCTTTGGCCGTCATCCTGGCCAGGGCTTCCAGCTCATCCATCGAGGTCCGGCCGTCATGCAAAACCCTCATGCCCCGGGCCACCTCCCCCCGCTGGACGCCGAGCCGTTCGAGCATTCTTGAAAAAATGTTCATAGATGCCTCCATTATCGTTTAGGCCGCGGCACTCCCCGCGATTCACCCTCCCAATCCTCGAAGCCATGGAAGCCACTGTCGCCATAATCGCTCGGATAGACGGACCCCTTCGAGAAAAAAAAGCCGGCCGCGCCGGCACCGCTGGCCCGTGCCGACAGAAGCTCGATCAGCCCGGCTACGACATTCGCCTCGTCCTCCGACTGTCCGCTGTCCGTGTCTACGCTATCTCGCCCGCCCGCCCGGACCTTCCGCACCAGGCTCTTCAACTGTTCGATAAGGACCGCCCGATTCGGCAGGTTGACCGCCGCCGTGTTGAAGCTCCCTTCCGCTTCCAAGTAGAGGGCCGACTTCGGCTTCTCTGCCCGCTCGTAAGTGATGCCGTTTTTGGCGAAGGCATGAAGAGCAAAGTCTCCGCTGAATTTATCTCCACGAACCGTATTGACCCGGTACTTCTTCAAGAGCTCGGAATAATCGCGGGTCACGTCCTCGGGATTAAATTTCGGCGCCCGAGACCTCACGACATCGATCACAATCCGAGCCTCCTCGAGATGTCCAACCGCCAGGGCGTATGAATCCCGCCCACCACCTCCGGCGACGTCCACGAAGGCCGCATAATCCAGCCCCGCCCGAGGCTCGAGCTCCATCGGCCGGTCCAGGTCGACTGCCTTGTCGATCACCATCGGATCGTACATCCCGCTGAGATCGGTCCTGAAGTGTGCCAAGAATTCCGTCTCATAGGCCACTGCATCCCGCCGCCGTGCCGCATCCAGCTTCTTTTGCGAGAACGATGGATTGAACAGCTCCGTCGATCCCTGGAACACCAGGACGTGATCGTTCACCTTGCCGTAGTATTCCTTGAAGTCGGTCCAGATCTCGCCCCGCTGCCAGTACGGCGTACTGATCTTGATCAGCTTCGAGTGCTCAAACGACAACCCCGGCCTCGCAGCGTCGATGACGTCCTTGTCGATGGACTTCCCCTCCGACTTCCACCAGGCGGCCTCGTCTCCGATGAAACAGGCAAGCGAGGCGCCGCGGATCCGGGCCATGTTCGCCGGATACACCTGAATCAAAACCCCGTTTGTCAGCTCGATCTCCGTCGATGTCTGCCGGCTGATCATCTTCCGTAGCACCGGCGAGGCCTCCAGCTTCTTCAGGACGTACCGGAAGACGATGCGTGATTGCCGCTCGAGCTCAGACGCGACGATCATCACCACCGGCATCTCGCCCTTCGACGCCTTGTGATTCCTTGCCGCGGCCTCATAGATAGCGATGGTGGACGCCAGTTTATCGCTTTTTCCAGCCCTTCTCCCTAAAATCATCGTGCATTCCGACCACTCCCGCGGCCGATAGACCTCGAGCGCCGTTGTCTGCTTGAACAGGGTGAGCTCTTCTGCCGTGAGATCCAGGCCATAGATCGACTTCAGCACCATCTTCTGAGCCGGGCTCAATGTCCGATCATTCAGTAGCCCCGGCGATTCGATGAATTCGATGATGTTCACGGCTTGCCCTCTTCCCCCTGGCCCTGGGCCTCATCGGCCTGTGATCGTTCGCCTGGCGCGTCCTGGGGGCCTCCCTGGGCCTCCTGGGCGGCCTTCTGAGCATCGAAGGCGGTGATGTAGGCCATGACATCGGGCTCGCTTTGCTCGAGCCGTATCCCTGCCAGACGTGCCGCCGCCTCGAGGTTCAACCGGACGAGGTTCGAGTACGAGGCATAGGACTTGGCCAGGACGCTGTGCAGCTCGAGATTGCCCTGGTCTAGAGAGTCTCGCCGGAGGATCCCGGTCTTCTTGATATATAGACTGCAAAGCTCCTGTACCACCATCGCCTTGGCCGCTGATTCGAGCATGATGAGCACGTCCGGCTCGATCTTGTCACCGCCATACTTAGCTATCAGCGAATCGAGCCTGAGTGAGACTTCCTTCACGGCTCGCTTATACGCCCGCCCGGACGGCAGGCGATTCCCGTCAACGAATGCCCGGATACCATGTGTCATCCCTGTCCGGCGAGAGAATTTGGGTTTCTCAATCAAATCAGTCATTTATGAATCTCCATGAGGCTGGTTGGCCGTGCCTGTTTGAAGGTGCAAAGCGAAAGAAAAAGCGAAAGGTTTCGTTTTTTGAGGACGTTTTCCCCGAGAGACGGACTGGAGATGATGTCCAGTGCGTTTTGCCCGATTCGGCAAGCATCGAAGCGGCGAGAGTGAGGAAATCCGCTGCCGGTCCCTGGCACACCCTCCTGGGTGCATATACACCCTCCCGTACAGAGGTAGATGTTTATGCAGGGGGGGGTGCATAAATATATATCCAATATATATATAACTTTATACCATATATTATGCATAGTAGGGAGTGTGCCGGTAATCATGTTTTTTGCCTCGACTTAACGAGAATCGGCCGGCCTTTGCCCGGCAACACTTCGGTGATGACATATCCGGCTTGAACCTCTTTATCGACGGCTTTTCGGACCGTGTGCGGTGACAGGTCTTTGTCCCGGGTCTTGAAATAAATGACGAGGTCTGCCAGCATGGCGGCTCCGCCTTGAGCCTCGCAGTATTCGCGGACCTCGCCGAATCCGATCTTCGCGCCGACTTCATGCCAGACATCGGAGACGGAGAGGAGAAAGGTCTGCTCGTTGAATTCGGTGGCGAATCGCGGCGGCCACTTGCCGTTGCGCAGCGTGATCTCGACCGCGTTGTAATCCTCATAACTGAGCCGAAGGTTGGGATTGTCTTTCTGTCCGGGGAGACGGTGGAGGAGGAAGAGAACATCGGCCGCATCGGACAGGACGGAATGGCCTCTGAACCAGCCTCCGGCCTCGGCCGGCGCGTCGGGGTCTTCTTTGGGACGCTTGCTCGAAAAATGATGGGAGATGATGACGCCGCAGTTGTAGGTGGTTTTGAGGTAGTTGATCCGGTCGCGGATCGCGGCGAATGCCTCGTCCCTATTTTCGCCCCCGACCATGAACGTATGAAGCGGGTCCAGGCCGAGAATATCCGGCTTGAATTTATCGCATAATCCGCATAGCCGACTGAATCCCTCGTCCTCCATGAGTTTGATCGGATCGCCGGTTCCTGTATAGGGGAAGAAATTGTCCGGGTCGAAACGGCCGCCATCGACGGCTTTCCGCAGCCGCTTCCTGAATTCGGCCTCGCCGAGCTCTTGCTGCACCATGAGAAACCGCCCCGGCCGGGGGATCGGGAAGTTAAGCCACGACTCCCGACCGCCCGTGAAGTGCAAGCCCAAGTCCATCATGGCGGTCGTTTTGTGGGCGTGTTTGACGGCGCCGAGGAGCATGAACTCTTCCCGGGCGAGCAGCCTATCGATAAGAAACTCGGCCTCCGGGAGATCGACATTAAAGAAGTCCGCGAGCGTCCCGGTGAATGGTTTACGGACGATGGCCGGGCCTTCGATCTTCTCGGCGCCCTGGGCCAGCGCATTGACGGCCATGGATTTCTCGTCTTCCGGGAGATCCCCGAGCCCGTTGATGAAGTCCGTGATGTCCTGTTTGCCCGTCATCCCGGCCTGCTTCTCTAGGTCGATAAGGAGCGTGGTTGCTGCGATCTTCGACACGGCCAGGGCCCGCTGCCGTCCGATCTGTGCGGCGTCCGTGTCCCAGCAGACGATGACCTCTTTCCCCGTGAAGAAGGAAAGGAACTCATCCCTCCAATCGTTCTCGCCGCCGCCCGTGGTTGCGACGAATCCCAGGCCCTCGAGCGTGAGCACGTCCTTCTCGCCTTCGACGAGCCAGGTGGAATCGTTCTTGATGACCTCCGGCAGATGGAAGAGGACGCGCCGGACGCCCTTGATGTCCCAGGTTGGCTTTCCGTCAACGGTGTGATGGAAGTCAAAGTCCTTCGGCCTGAATCGTCGTTTGACGTAGAGGACGACGCCCTGCTCGTCGGTGTACGGATATTCGGCCTCGAGGGTCTCCCCGGTGACGGGTCGATCCCAGGGCGCTGGGCGCCGCTTCTTTGCTGATGGTCGGGAATCGTCCTGGATACCCTCGAGCTCCTGGATATGCCGTGCCGCATCCGCGAGGCCGACGCCTTCCTTCCTCATTACGAAATCGAGAATTGAGCCCTTGGCGTCGCAGCCGTGGCACTTGAACAGCCCGATGCCGTTCTTCTGCGAGACGGACAGGCTGGGGTCGTGGTCTTCGTGGAAGGGACAGAGCGCCGCCCCGTTCGAGGCGACGTGGATGTCGTAGCGCCGCCCGAGGAAGCCGGCGAGGTCGATCTGCTTGAGGATGTCGAGGTTCATGTTTCTTCCTGCTCGAACTTGTCAAGGATGGATTCCAGCTTCGCTTCCCATTCCTTAGCAAAGTCATCGGCCTCTTCGTCGGCCTCGTCGATCAGGCCCGTGTCGATGTAGAGATTCATGGCCGCGGCGATGATTTCACGGGCCGCCGCATCGCCCAGGGCCACCCATTGATGACCGTGCTTCTCGAAGTTCTCCGGGATGCCGTATTTCTTGACCTGAGCCGGCGTAAGGCCGCACCACATGATCTCGAACGGCTCAGAGCACCAGCGCCTGACATCGCGCTCCACCACCTCTTGAATTTCGTGGCCCGCCTCGTCGTCGTCGCCGAAGTAGAGTATCCTGATGGGCTTCCCATAGCGGGCGGCTGCGTTCGTGAGCCGTTCGGCGATCTTCCACTTGTAGGGAATGGATGCAGAGCCGCCCATCGGAACGAGGTCGACGCCTTTCGTGTATTGTTTGAATTGCCCGGCCATCGACCTCGCCTCGAACCAGAGTTCGACATAATTCTCCTGCCGGTAGAAGTGGTCGATGTCGATGCGGGCCGCGTCCAGGATGTTTTGCCGCACGTCACCAATGGCATCGTCGGCCGATTCATAGCCGCCTGCCCGTCCGGTGATCTGCCGCTGTTCATCCGCGAGCGTGTCGGGCCGCCATTCTTTATGAAACGAGATGCGAGCTCGGGCGAACATCGCCGTGAATTTGTTCTTGTAATCCTTCTTTGTCTTGTAGAACCCCTCCTGGAGCAACGCGTAGAAGAGCCACCGGGCATCGACCTTGTACGGGACAGAAGATACGAGTTCCCAGCCCCGGTCGAGGATCCTGTCCGATTCCGGCCGGTTCCTGGTCCGCGCCGTCCGCTTCAATTCCCCCTGCGCCATTCGGCCTGAATGCACCACGGCGTATCTAGAACCGCTCATCTTCGTCCTCCCGTGTCCAGGACGAACTCCCCGGCCTCGAGCTGCTCGTCCAATTTCTTCCTATCAATTCGCAGTTGGCCACGGCCGCCCCGGAGACTGGGGAGCCGCGTGAACGGGATCAGGCGCTGCCGACAGAGCACGTAGAGCGACTTCGGATGCAAGCCGTAAGCCTGGCTGGCCTGCTCGATCGTCAACCAACGTGGTTCAAGGGCCATGATTACCTTTTCGAGGTTTTTTAATCGACGACTTCGATCTCATGGGTCCGGGCCCATTCTCTGACCTTCTCGTTCACGTAGTCTGCATCCGTCCCCGACATGATCAAGCCTTCGAATTCATCCTGATTCATTTGGTATAAGACTTCCTTGAACATCGCGACTTGATCGTCGCGGATGACCAAGTTCGGTCTATGGCGAGAAAGCAGGATGTTGTAAAGGTCGACTTCGCCCTTGACCTCAGGGAAAAGAGCCCATACCGAATAGCCGAGAGCTTTGGCGACTTTCCTCTTAACATCATCTGAACAGTTATAACCGCCCTCGATCATCTTGACGTATTGAATCGAAATTTTGGCTTTTTTAGCAAGCGCCTCTTGAGTCAACTTGGCACGGTCGCGGGCTTCCCGGATCGCCATATACTGCGGTAGTAGTTTCTTCATTTTAATCACCTCACGTATAATATCGTCTAAACCTTATTAGATGTCAAGTGTTTTTCAAAAATATTTTTTTGTCAGCGTTTGCCGGTCGCTTCTCTATGCCGAAATCATAGCAATATCTATCCCAAGCGCACTAAGAACACCTTTCGTGTCACCTTTCGTGTTGAGCACTGAAACTGGCCTTTTTTGGCGTATTTTGGCTACTTTGACCTGTGCAAAAAGAGAGTGATGGGCCTCGCCGGAGGCCCCCGTAACGTGATGATTTATAAGGTGTTAAGAGAATGCCGGAGGAGGGAATCGAACCCACACGGGCCTTTCGGTCCACTGGATTTTGAGTCCAGCGCGTCTGCCAGTTCCGCCACTCCGGCGCGGGATAAGTTATAGACGATTTCGGCGGTTTT
>Ga0315293_10005983_pt1 | contig 11418 bp, 5 predicted proteins | sample YL17G13_20_MG_FD_203071 | JGI IMG/M metagenome (GOLD analysis project Ga0315293, IMG submission 203071) | Sediment microbial communities from Yellowstone Lake, YNP, Wyoming, USA - YL17G13_20 | ecosystem: Environmental > Aquatic > Freshwater > Lake > Sediment | place: USA: Wyoming | collected... | reverse complement strand
ACGGCGCCCACACAACCTCTCTGCCCTCCAGCAGTGCCGCCCCGGCGAGCAGACGACCGGCCAGCACCACGCCCTGGCCGCCAAACCCGGCGATCAACACCTCGTGATGGTGCAGGTTCGCAGCCTGCGCAGGCGCCGAAGGCGCCTCCTGATGTGACTTCTCTTCGCTCACTTCTTCTCCCGCAAGGCGTCGGCCACCACGAATTCCTTGAGGGGATAGTACGGCACCATGTTCTCCTCCAGCCAGGTGAGGGCCTCGACCGGCGGCATGCCCCAGCGAGTGGGGCAAGTGGAAAGCACCTCGACGAGTGCGAAGCCCAGCCCGTCGAGCTGGGCCTGAAAGGCCCTGCGGATGGAGCGCTTGGCCTGGCGGACCATGCGCGGATTGGTCACCGACACCCGGGCGATATAGGCCGGGCCCTGGAGGACGCTGAGCAGCTCGCAGACGCGCAACGGGTTGCCGTCGGATTCCGGGTCTCGGCCGTACGGCGTGGTGGTGGTCTTCTGCCCCGGCAACGTGGTGGGGGCCATCTGGCCGCCCGTCATGCCGTAGACTGCGTTGTTGATGAAGATGATGCTGATCTTCTCGCCGCGGGCGGCGGCGTGAATGGTCTCTGCAATGCCGATGGAAGCGAGGTCGCCATCGCCCTGGTAGGTGAACACGAACAGATCGGGCCGCACGCGCTTGACGCCGGTGGCGACCGCCGGAGCGCGCCCGTGCGCGGCCTCGATCATGTCGCAATCGAAGTAGTTGTAGGCGAACACCGCGCAGCCAACGGGGGCTATCCCCACCGTGCGCTCGGCCAGCTCGAGCTCGTCCATCACCTCGGCCACCAGGCGGTGGACTAGACCGTGCGTGCAACCCGGGCAGTAATGCATCCGCAAGGGGAGCAGAGCTTTGGGCCGGTCGTAGATAACGCGCGGCTGAGCAGCAGATTCCTTGGTCATCCCTGGCTCTCCTCGGCAAGGTGCTGAATTTCGCGCAGCACCTCCGCGGGAGTGATGACGACACCTCCCGTGCGGCCGTAGAACCGTACGGGGCAGCGCCCTTCGACCGCCAGCCGCACGTCCTCCACGAACTGACCCGTGCTGAGCTCGACCACCCAGATAGCTCGCACGCGATCCGCCAAAGCCGCAATCTCTTTGGAGGGGAACGGGTAGAGGCTGATGGGGCGGAACAGGCCGACCCGAATCCCGGCCGCCCGAGCTTGTGCGATGGCGGTGACGGCGACGCGGGCGGCGGTGCCGTACGCCACTACCGCGATCTCTGCCTCCTCCAGATCCTCCGTTTCGTACTGCACGTCCCGCCGCGCGGCCTCGTCGTAGCGCGCCTGGAGCCGCAGGTTGACTTCCTGCAAGTCCGACGGCTCAATGTAGAGCGAGTTGACGATGTTCCGCGGTCGCCCTTTGGCGCCCGTTGTAGCCCACTCCTTGGGGGGGAGCGCGGCCGGGTCAACTACCTCTTCGGGAATCACGACGGGCTCCATCATCTGCCCGAGTATGGCGTCGCCCAAAAGCAAGACCGGGTTGCGGTAACGATCCGCCATCTCGAAGGCTTCCCGCGTCAGGTCGTAAAGCTCCTGCACCGACCAGGCGGCGAGAACGAAGGTGCGATAGTCGCCGTGCCCGCCGCCCTTCACCGCCTGGAAGTAGTCGGCCTGGGCGGGCGCGATGTTCCCGAGACCCGAGCCGCCGCGCATGATATTCACGATCACGCACGGAAGCTCTGCCTGGGCCAAGTAGGAGATTCCCTCTTGCTTCAGGCTGATGCCGGGGCTGGACGAGCTGGTCATCACCCGCACTCCGGCGGCGGAGGCGCCGTACACCATGTTGATGGCGGCCACTTCGCTCTCGGCCTGGAGGAAGACCCCTCCGACTTCCGGCATGTGCGCCGCCATATAGTCCGGGATCTGGTTCTGTGGGGTGATGGGATAGCCGAAGAAAGCGCGGCAGCCGGCATCCATGGCCGCCTGAGCTACTGCTTCATTGCCCCGCATCAGCAGGCGTTCGCCGCGAGGGACTGTCATTGGCCTTGTCCGCGCACTTCCTTGCCCGCGGCCGGCATCACAAAAGGACGAGGTTGTCGCGGTGGATAGCCTCGTCGAAGTCGCGATGCCCCAGCCGCTTCGGTATATCCTTCGACTTGCAGCCCTTAATTCTTCTAAGATCGGAAGAGGCGTAGTTGACGAGGCCGCGGGCGATCTCCCGCCGGCCTCCGCTCTCCGCAATCACGGATACCACGTCTCCAGCCTCGAAATCGCCTTCTACTTCGGTCACGCCCACGGGAAGAAGGCTCTTGCCGCCTTCCATCAGCGCTTTGGAGGCCCCCTCGTCAACTATCAGCCTCCCGTTGCTGACGGCCGCATAGGCCATCCACCGCTTGCGAGACCGCATCTTGGCCGATTTGGGGATGAAGATGGTCCCGATATCCTCACCCGCCATGATGCGCCGGATAACGTTCGGCTCCCGCCCATGCGCGATCACCATGATGACGCCGGCGTTCATCGCCTGCTTGGCCGACTCCACCTTGGTGCTCATGCCGCCTCGCCCCGCGGGGCCGGCTGAGTCCATGGCGGCCTGCTCCATCTCCGGTGAGATCTCGCGCACGGCCGAGACCAACTCTGCGCTGGGATCGCGGTTCGGATCGCCGTTGTAGTAGCCGGCGACATCGGAGAGGGAGAGCAGGAGGTCGGCGTCCAGCTTGGAGGCGACAACCGCCGCCAGCCGATCGTTCTCGCCGATTTGGACCCCCTCCGCCGACACCGAATCGTTCTCATTCAGCACTGGCACCACGCCGTACTCGTTCAGCAATGTGTTCAGGGTGTTGCGCAGGTGCAGGTAGCGCCGGAAGCTCGACAGTTCGAGCTGGGTGAGCAGCACCTGTGCTATCGGCTGGCCGAACTGCCCGAAGATCTCCCGGTATCGCCACATGAGTTCGATCTGGCCCACCGCGGCGCTGGCCTGGCGCGCCGGCAGATCCAGGCTCTGATGCTCTATGCCGAGGTGAGTCCTACCGGCGCGGATGGCCCCGCTGGTCACCAGCACGATCTGCTTCCCCTCCTGGCGAAGCTCCACGACTTGCTCGGCCAGATGGGTGAGATGAGCCTGGTCCACCGTGCCTTGCTCCGTGGTCACGACCTTGGAGCCAAGCTTGATGACAATCCGGGAGGCGTCTCTTAGTCGGGAACGGGTGACGGATGCCATCGCGACCTCGACCTCAGCGAGATTGTATCACTTCGCCTGGCGGCTGTCGAACAGGTCCGCCGTGGCCGGGCAGAGAGGTCACGCTCGGCAGAACCGCTCTTCGCCTGTCGAGGAGGCTCATCTCGCCCCCGTGGATGGTCACCGATTACTAGAGGCCGATGCGGGGCCGGCGCCGACGCCTCAGCCTGTGGGCCACTTGCTCGGCGGTGGACAGGGCCGGAGGCGCCTTCGCCTCGGGCCGGCGGCCCTCCAAGGGTGCGGCCTCCAGAGCATCGACCCGCTGGGTGGTTGAGGATGAATCACGGCCCTGCAGGTGTCGCAGGATGAACAGGGCAGCCTGCTTGTCCGGTATCGGATACCCCCGGCCCAGATCAGGGTCCATCTGCTGCGCAGGCTGGGTGGCGGGAAGGCCAACACAGGAAGGGCAGCCGTCTTCACAAGGGCAGTCCTCAATCGTGGTCAAGCATTGGTGCATCAGCGCGCCGAACAGCTCATAGCCCTTCTCCGCGAAGCCCAAGCCGCCGAGATAGCGGTCGTAGAGAAACAGCGTGGGTGATCCCAGGTTGCTGGAATCCACGATCCCGCCCACGTCCAGCCGGTCGCACATGGCGAGCAGAGGCAGCATGTTCACAGCCACGTTGCGTATGCCGGCGAGCCCCTCCATCGCCTTGAGGCCCTGCGCCGCAGTTGCGGTCAACGTCTCGCGGGGGACGACGAGCCAACAGGAAGAGGTCTCCAGATGCTGCGCCGGTAAGTCCAGCCGCGACCAGCCGATGCTCTCCTGGGAGTAGAACTTCACCTTCCTGAAGGCGGTCGTGCGCCAGGTCACCGTGGCCTCGCCGAAGCATAGTCGTCCGCCCGCCCATTGCTTCTCGGCACGCAGCTCGCCTGCTCGGATGGCGGAATCGAGCATGGCCTGGGTGTAATAATCGACCTCGGCCCGCTCCACATAGGCGGCGCGCGCCTCCAAGTCCAGATCTCGCACCAGGTAGGTGTCTCCTTCGTGCAGATAGACGCCGCCCGGGTACACGGTCTCCGGCGCGCTGATGGCATCGACAGTGCCGATCACCTCGTTGCCGCGGGATTTGTCCATGATCGCGAAAGTGCTGTCGGACATCGTCCTGAGGCCGATCTCCGCGGCGGGATAGTCAGTGATGGACCAGTACCAAGCCCCGTCGATCTCTCGCATCTGCCCCAGATCCCCCAGGATGGAGGCGATCGGCAGGGTTTGATCTCCGAACCACTCCCCGTCTTCTTCCCGCAGGGGCAGCTCGAAGGCCGCGCATCGCAGGTGCCCGGCCAGGATATACGGGTTCTCCGGGTCGATCACCGCGTGTTCGGGCGACCGGCCGAAGAGGTATTCCGGGGTACGCATCAGGTACTGATCGATGGGCTCGTCATAGGCGACGAGCACTACCAGGGATTCCGCGTCTCCTCGCCCGGCTCGCCCGGCTTGCTGCCAGGTGGAGGCGATGGACCCCGGATAGCCGACGAGCACGGCCGCGTCTAGGCCGCCGACATCGATCCCCAACTCCAACGCGTTCGTGCTTACCACTCCCCTCAGCTCACCTGAAAAGAGCTGTCGCTCGATCTCCCGTCGCTCCTCGGGCAGATAGCCGGCGCGGTAGGCCCGGACCACGTCCGCCAGAGTCGGGCTGAGCCGTCCCAGAGACTCCGAAGCATAACGATACAGCAACTCGGCGACGATGCGGGTGCGGGTGAAGGCGATGGTCTGGGTGCCGCGCCGCAGCAGGGCCACCAGCAGCGCGTGGGCCTCCTCGTTGCTCGAGCGCCGGTCCAGGCCCGTTCCGTCCACGCGCGGTGGGTTCCACAGCACGAATCGCTTGGGCCCGCTTGGCGAACCATCGTTGTCGACCAGCGTCATGGACACTCCAGCCAGCCTCTCTGCCAGCTGCTTGGGATTGGCGATGGTGGCCGAGCAGCAGACGTAGGTTGGGCGCGAGCCGTAGTGCCGACAGATCCTGTTCAGGCGTCTCAGCACATTCGCCACGTTGGATCCGAAGATCCCGCGGTAGGTGTGAATCTCGTCCACGACGATGTGTTCGAGATTGGCGAAGAAGCTGCCCCAACGACTGTGGTGCGGCAGAATGCCTTGATGCAGCATGTCGGGGTTGGTGAGGATGACGTTCCCCTCGTTTCGCAGCTTCCTCCGCGCGGTGGCCGGGGTGTCGCCATCATAGGTGCCGCAACGCACGCGCGGCCGGAGTTCCGGGACAGTGTCCGCCAGCCTGCGCAGCCCGCGCATCTGATCCTGTGCCAGAGCCTTCGTGGGGAAGAGGTAAAGCGCCCTCCCTTCGGGTCGCTGCAGCAGGCCCTCCGCAACCGGCAGGTTGTAGCATAACGATTTGCCGCTCGCGGTGGGGGTCACGATCACCGTATGCTCGCGCTCCCGAAGGTGGTCAATGGCGGTCGCCTGGTGGCGATAGAGGTGCCCAATCCCGAGCTGCTCCAGGGCCTGTTCGATCGGCTTCGGGAGAGGTCTACGCAGCTCTCCGCAGACCGGCTCCCGGCGCGGTATCTCCTCGACGTGGACAACCTGCCCCGCGTAGCCCGGGGCGGCCGCGATTTCATCCAACAGCTCGGCGAGACTGGGGCGAGACATGTTCTCCGCCTGGTTTGCGTTAGCAAAGTATAGCACAACTGTTTGATATTTGAGAAGGGCTGGAGCCCTCGCGACCCGTCGTGGCCAGCTGGGCTTCCGCTCAAGCCCACCCCAGGCTAAAGGACTGGCTGAGTCAGTTCGCGCCGAGTCGCGGGGGCGGTCTCGAACAGTAAGAGTGTCTTTCCCGGAGGCTACGGGACAAAAGATAATGATGGAGAAGTGTATTGACAGTAGGGCGCGGGGTATGTACACTATAGGTTCGTGCCTACATCATTTGGGGGTGTTTGACGGTCTCCGTCCGGCGCCAGGTGAACAAACCACCTCGCCACCCGTGTAATCCTCTTTTCTTTTGACTGCGGACGTGAAGCAAGCTAGTTCCGCGGCGTCGATCTTGCGCGCCGGGCCGCGGCCCACCTCGTCGGGGGCGTTAGCACTCAACCAGTGAGGAGATGCAGGAGCATGGATGTTGTCAGAGTTAAGGGCCGACTGCCCAGCCATACCCGCGCAGCGGCGGATATCCCAAACCTCATCGAGATTCAGCTGAACTCGTACCGCTGGTTCAAGGAACAAGGTCTGCGAGAGCTCTTCCGAAACTTCTCGCCCATCGAAGACTTCACCGGCAACCTGGCCCTGTCGTTCTGCGATCCCCACGACGATGAGCCGAAGTACTACCTCGGCGAACCCAAGTACGATATCATCGACTGCCGCGATCGGGATGCCACCTTTGAGGCCCCGCTGAAGGCTCGCGTGTGGCTGGAGAATCGCCGCACGGGTGAAATCAAGGAGTCTGAGGTCTACCTCGGCGAGCTCCCGATCATGACTGAGAACGGCACGTTCGTGGTCAATGGTGCCGAGCGCTGTGTCGTGAGCCAGCTGGCCCGCTCTCCCGGCGTTTACTTCCGCGACACCATCGACTTCAGCGGCCGCATCCTCTACAGTGCCCAAGTGATCCCCAGCGAAGGCGCGTGGCTCGACATCGACTCCGACGCCCACTACGTCGTCTCCGTGAAGATCGGCCAGGCGCACAAGTTCCCCGTCACGACGCTCCTGCGCGCGCTGAACTCCCTCAACCTCGCTCCGCACAGCGAGAAAATCGAGTGCGGGACCGACAAGGATCTGGTGCGCCTGTTCGGAAAGCCGGAGCAGGCCCGCAAGTTCACCACGGAGGCCTTGGTGGACCGGCGCGTGTGGGACCGAGTCGTGGACCCCAAGACCGGCGAGGTGATTGCCGAAGCCGGACAGCGACTCGACGAGGAGGCCGCCACGCTCATCGCGGAGCTGAAGCCGAAGGGCCTGCAACTCGCAGTCATCCACCTGCTAATCGATGAAACCATGGAGCGCGACCCCACCCATACGGAGGAGGAGGCGCTCCTGGACATCTATCGGAGGGAGCGGCCCGGCGACCCGGTAACGCCCGAGATCGCTCGCAACCGCCTCTCCGGGCTGTTCGCCGATAATCGCCGCTACGACCTGGCGCGGGTTGGACGCTACAAGCTCAACAAGAAGCTCGGGCTCGACCTGCCGGAGAGCGTGCGGACTCTTACCAAGGACGACCTCGTCGCCATCCTGCGCTACCTCATTCGGCTCGGCGAAGCCGATGAGATGGCCAACGTGGACGAGATCGACCATTTGATGAACAAGCGGGTGCGGTGCGTGGGAGAGCTGCTGCAGAACCAGTTCCGCATCGGCTTCCTGCGCATGGAGCGCATCTGCCGCGAGCGCATGACGAGCCTCGATCCCGAGCAGGTTACTCCTCAGTCCATCATAAGCACCAAGCCAATCTCGGCGGCCATCAAGAGCTTCTTCGGCTCCAGCCAGCTCAGCCAGTTCATGGATGAGACCAACCCGCTCGCGGAGCTCACGCACAAGCGCCGCCTCAGCGCGCTCGGGCCCGGGGGCCTTAGCCGTCAGAGCGCCAAGCTGGAAGTTCGGGACGTGCACCATTCCCACTACGGACGAATCTGCCCGATCGAGACGCCGGAAGGCCCGAACATCGGACTCATTGGATCCCTGGCGATCTACGCTCGTCTGGATGAATACGGGTTCATAGAGACTCCCTACTGGCGAGTGAAGAACGGAGTCATCACCGACGAGATTGTCTATCTCACGGCTGACGAGGAAGACAGCTACCGCATTGCTCCCGCCTCGGTCGAAGTTGATGATAAGGGTCGCATCACTCCCGAGACCGTCAACGTGCGCTATCGGGACATCTATCCTCTGGTGACGCCGAAGGAGATCAACTTCGTGGACCTCTCCCCGAAGCAGATCGTCTCGGTCGCCACCTGCCTGATTCCTTTCCTGGAGAACGATGACGCCAACCGGGCGCTGATGGGTTCCAACATGCAGCGCCAGGCGGTCCCGCTGCTCCAGGCGGAGGCCCCCTACGTCAAGACTGGGGTGGAGGGGCGAGCGGCTCAGGATTCTGGCGCGGTGGTGCTGGCCCGAGCCGACGGCATGGCCACCTCTGTCGCCGCCAAGCGCATAGAGATTACGCGTGCCGATGGCACTGTGGACGTCTATCCGCTCCAAAAGTTCGTGCGATCGAATCAGGCGACATGCATCAATCAGATCCCGATTGTGCGCAAGCATGAGTTCGTTACGAAGGGGCAGGTGCTGGCCGACGGGCCCGGCACGGATGGAGGCGAGCTGGCTCTCGGGCGCAACCTCCTGGTGGCCTTCATGCCGTGGGAGGGCTTCAACTACGAAGATGCGATCATTCTCGGCGAGCGCCTCGTGCGAGACGATATCTTCACCTCCATACACATCGAGAAGTACGAGATCGAAGCCCGGGAAACCAAGGTGGGCCCAGAGGAGATCACCCGAGACATCCCCAACGTCGGCGAGGAGGCGCTGAAGGACCTGGATGAAGACGGCGTTATTCGCATCGGCGCTCAAGTCCGAGCCGAGGATGTGCTGGTCGGGAAGGTCGCGCCCAAGGGCCAGGAGGAGCTTACTTCCGAGGAGAAGCTCGTGCGAGCCATCTTCGGCGAGAAGGCGGCGGAGATGAGAGACACCTCCCTGCGCGTGCCTCACGGCGAGAAGGGCAAGGTGGTCGACATCAGGCGCTTCTCCCGGCTGAAGTACAAGTGTCAGAAGTGCGAGACCGAGTACCAGGTAGGCAAGAACCAGCACCGTCACTATTGCGATCGCTGCGGCGGAGAGCTCAAGCGAGAGCCCGGCGACGAGCTGCTCCCGGGCGTCAACCAGCTGGTGCGCGTCTACGTTGCTCAGAAGCGCAAGATCATGGAGGGCGACAAGCTGGCTGGACGGCATGGAAACAAGGGCGTCGTCGCCAAGATCCTGCCGGAACAGGACCTGCCCTTCTTGCCGGACGGAACGCCGGTGGACATCATCCTCAACCCGCTGGGCGTCCCCTCCCGTATGAACATCGGACAGATCCTTGAGACGCACCTGGGTCTGGTGGCGGAAGAACTCGGCGTCCGCTTCGAGAATCCCATCTTCGAAGGGGCGTCGGACAAGGAAATACTGGAGCACTTCGAAGTCGCCGCCGAGCGATTCCGGCGACGCGCCTTGCGCAAGTATGTGGTCGATCGGTTGGGCCTCCCCGAAGACATCTGCGACCCGGAGACCGACCTCGACTCCATCAAGGTGGCGCTCACCGACTGGCTGAGCCATGCCGACCCGGCCGAGCTGGAGCGGGTGGTGGACTGGGTCGCCGCCGACCCCGCGGAATGGGCGGAGATTCGCGGGGCCGAGGCGCGCGCGACCTACCTGGCGGATCGCATCTTCGAGCGCGTTGACGACATGGTCGGCTTCAATCCTAAGACCGGCAAGTGCTGGCTATATGATGGGCGCACGGGACAGCGCTTCAACCAGCCGATCACGATCGGTCAGATTTACACGATGAAGCTCATCCACCTCGTCGACGACAAGATACACGCCCGATCCACCGGACCTTACTCGCTGGTGACGCAGCAGCCCCTGGGCGGAAAGGCGCAGTTCGGCGGGCAGCGCTTCGGAGAGATGGAGGTGTGGGCCCTGGAGGCCTACGGAGCGGCTCATACTCTCCAGGAAATCCTCACCATCAAGTCGGACGACGTGCTCGGACGCGTCAAGACCTACGAGTCCATCGTGAAGGGCGAGCCGATCACGGACCCGGGCATCCCCGAGTCCTTCAAGATCCTCATCAAAGAGCTCCAGGCCCTGGGGCTTCAGCTAACCGTCGAATCGGCAGAGGCCCAACCGATGAGCCTCGATGGGCAAGAGGGAGAGGAGGCACGTCCGTGACGTCGGCCTTCGTGATTAGCACTTCCGGGAACCAAGGAGTTGGCACCCCATGGTAGATACCACCAGATTCGATCACCTGCGTCTCGGACTTGCCTCGTCGGATGAGATCCGGCGCTGGTCCAGGGGCGAGGTGAAGAAGCCCGAGACCATCAACTACCGCACCTTCAAGCCCGAGCCCGACGGCCTCTTCTGCGAGCGCATTTTCGGGCCGACGAGGGACTGGGAGTGTCATTGCGGCAAGTACCGCAAGATCAAGTTCCGGGGCATCACCTGCGACCGCTGCGGCGTTGAGGTCACCCGCGCCAAAGTCCGGCGCGAGCGCATGGGGCATGTCGAGCTGGCTGCGCCGGTCAGCCACATCTGGTACCTCAAGGGTGTTCCCAGCCCGATGAGCCTGCTGCTGAATATCTCGCCGCGCCCGCTCGAGAAGGTCATCTACTTCGCCTCCTACATCGTGATCAGCGTCGACTACGAACTCCTTTCGAAGAGCGTGGACGGCATCAAGGATCTCGTCATGGCGCGGCAGCGCGCCGCCGACGAGCAAGCGGCCAGCCAGATCAAAACCATCAAGGCCGAGCGCGACGACAAGCTGGCGAAGCTGCAGGCCGGAGAGATGGAGGAGGAAGCCGAACCGGGCGACATCGCGGAGGCGGCCGATGCCCAGATGAAAGAAGAGGAACGCGTTGCCGAAGAGCGCAAGGTGGAACTCGACCTGGGCCTTCGCCTACTGCTGGGAACCAAGCTGGACGCTGACCCCGGCCTCACCCGACAGCAGCTCATCACCGAGTCCGAGTATCGCGCCATCAACCGGGTCGTGCTCGCCTTGGTGGAAGAGCATGGCCGCGAGTACGAGCAATTGTTCAGCGCCGACCTCGGCGCCACGGCCGTGCGGGAGATCCTCAAGGAAATCGACCTCGACGAACTGTGCCGTGAGCTGCGCCAGGAAATCAAAGAGACTTCCGGCCCCAAGCGGGCCCGCAGCATCAAGCGTTTGGAGGTCGCCGACGCCTTCCGCATGTCGAGGAACCGGCCCGAGTGGATGGTCTTTGACGTCATCCCCGTGATCCCGCCGGAGCTGCGTCCCATGGTGCAGCTCGACGGCGGCCGGTTCGCCACCAGCGACCTCAACGACCTTTACCGGCGCATCATCAACCGCAACAACCGACTGAAAAAGATCAAGGCGCTGCACGCGCCCGAGTCGATCATCAACCACGAGAAGCGCCTCCTCCAGGAGGCCGTCGACGCCCTGATCGACAACGGTCGCCGCAGCCGCCCCGTCACAGGCTCCAACAACCGGCCGCTCAAGTCGCTTTCCGACATGCTTAAGGGGAAAGAGGGGCGCT
>Ga0315293_10005982_pt1 | contig 11422 bp, 12 predicted proteins | sample YL17G13_20_MG_FD_203071 | JGI IMG/M metagenome (GOLD analysis project Ga0315293, IMG submission 203071) | Sediment microbial communities from Yellowstone Lake, YNP, Wyoming, USA - YL17G13_20 | ecosystem: Environmental > Aquatic > Freshwater > Lake > Sediment | place: USA: Wyoming | collected... | reverse complement strand
CGATGGCCGCAGAATCTACAGCACTCCTTTTGTGGATGAGACCCTGGAGAAGGAGATGCTGGCCGACGTTAAAGAGTGGTTCAAGTACTACACCATTGGTTATGCCAACTATCCTGTGCCGGACAAGTATCTGAAAAATCCTGTAGCCATCCAGGCCAATATGCCCCTGGAGGCTGTAGCCCGGAGGTGAAAGGATGGCGGAAGTGCTTCTCCAGCCCAAGGGCAAGATCGGAATCATGATCGAGGCCGAGGTCATCCGGGCCGACACATTGGCCAAAAAGAGAGGCGAGGAGATAGAAAAGCTGCTCGTCTGGCAGGGTCCAGTTCAGCTGCCACTGGGCGATTTCTTCGAAGTGGAGGTGCGAGGAACTGGCCAGGCCGAGGAGACGGTGGTCGTAATCGAGGGCGATGTCTCCCGGGTAAAGCGCATCGGCCAAGGCATGAAGGCCGGGAAGATCGAGATTTTGGGCTCTGCCGGCATGCATGTTGGGGCCGAGATGGCCGGGGGCAGCATCCTTGTTCGTGGCGACGCCGGTTCCTGGGCAGGCATGGAGATGAAAGGCGGTCTGCTGCAGATCCTGGGCAACGCCGGAGACCACGTGGGCTGCAGCTACCGGGGGAGCTGGAAGGGCATGACCGGCGGCCAGATTCTGATCGAAGGAAACGCGCAAAGTCAATTAGGCAGCGGCCTGGTCGGCGGCCAGATAGTGGTAGCAGGCAATGTGGAGAGCTTCTGCGGCATCCGCCAGAACGGCGGCCTGGTCCTGGTCAAAGGCAATGCCGTGCGGGGCGCGGGGGCGGAGATGACCGGCGGGACCTTAGCAGTCCTGGGAAAGATCAAGCAGTTCTCCCCAGGCTTTGTGGAGGCGGGCCGAGAGGAGAGTCCAAAGCTCGGTGATCTTCAGCTGGAGGGAAAGTTTGCCAGGTTTTCTGGAGACTATGCCATCAGCAAGAATCCCAAAGGAGTGCTCTACTGCAAGGAGGGCTGAGGCTATGGAGGCGATGCTCACTCTCTTTGTTTCTACCAGAGGGTCAGGGAAGATGATGAAGGAATTTCTGCTCAACACGGGAAGCACCATCGAAGAGGGCAGGCTGGCCAAGGGCGGCAGCAAGCTCACCGAGGACTACACCCAGGAATGTGCTGTCTGCGAGATGAATCCCGGTGATTTTCAGGATTTGGGTTCGCCGCAGAAGGTGAAGATCACCTCTAGAGACGGCCGGTACAGCGTGGCCGCCTACGCCCACCCGGAAGAATCCATACAGTCAGGACAGGTCTTCATGCCGCGGGCGATATGGTCGAACGTGGTCGTGGACCCGGAGACCTTCTCCACGGGCTCGCCCCTGTACAAGGGCTCGCCTGTGCAGATCGAACCCACAAAAGAGGATGTTCTGAGCGCCGAAGAGCTGGTTCTGAAGCTTTATGTCCGGAGTTAGATGATGGCTTTCAAGAACATAATCTGTCCTGTCTGCGGAGCCTCCTGCGACGACATTCAGGTGGAGCTTCGCGGGAGCAAAATTGCGACCAAGAACGCCTGTAAGATGGGCAATGCCAAGTTCCAGGAGATCGTCAGCCCCCATAGAATCCGCGAGCCTCTTCTCAAAGAGAACGGGAGCTTTCGCTCTGCGCCATGGAGAGAAGCCGTGAGTCGAGCGGCAGAGATCCTGGTGAAGGCCAAGCGCCCCTTGATCTTCATGGGCAGCGAGACCTCCTGCGAGGCCATGCAGGTCGGCCTTCATCTGGCGGAGTTCTTGGGGGCGATCGCCGACTCAAACTCCACCGTCTGCCACGGGCCCACGGCCATGGGCATCCAGGAAGCAGGTCGCGTCGGCGCAACCGCCGGCCAGAGCAAGTCGCGATCTGATCTGGTGGTCTACTGGGGCTCCAATCCCCTGGAGTCCATGCCCAGACACATGTCCCGCTATAGCATCTATCCCCGAGGCTACTGGACGAGGCGGGGGAGGTTCGACAGAACCGTTATAACTGTAGACCCAAGAAAGAGCATCACCGCCGGGAACTCCGATCTGCATATCCAGCTCAAGCCCAACACCGATTACGAGCTTTTATCTGCCTTGCTCACACTCCTGCACGGCAAGAAGCCTCATCCATCCGTGGAGGAGGTCACTGGCGTCTCCATCTCCGAGATGGAGGATATGCTGGAGAGGATGTTGGGCTGCAACTTTGGGGCCATCTACGTGGGCCTGGGCATCGCCTCCTCCTTCGGAAAGCATCGCAATGCCGAAGCGGCCCTCAACCTGGTCAAGGAGCTGAACAACCACACCAAGTTCGTGATCGGCGCTCTGCGCGGCCACTGCAACGTCGCCGGCTTCAATCAGATCGCCTCTTACCTCTACGGATATCCCTTCGGCCTGGACTTCGCTCGCGGCTATCCCCGCTACAACCCGGGCGAGTACACGGCGGTGGATGTGCTGCGGGAGCAGGATGTGGATGCAGCCCTGATAGTCTCAGCTGATCTTGTCTCGCATTTTCCGGCGGCCTGCGCTCGCTATCTAGCCGAGCTTCCCGTGGCCTGCATCGATATCGCGCCCTGTCCTACTACTATGATCTCCCAGGTCGTTTTGCCGGGAGTGATCGATGCCATGGAGTGCGACGGAACCTTCTATCGCTTGGACGACGTGCCCGTCTACTTTCAACCCTTCACCGGCTCGCCCTTCTCGTTCACAGATAGCAACGAGGACACCATGAAGCAGATCTTCCAGAAAGTCAAAGAGATGAAGAGATAGAAGGGTCAATTCCAAACACAAAGGAAAATTTGAATAGCTTGGTTGGCAATTGACTGGTGGGAAATGACCAGGGAGTCTTATGCCAGCCAGACGAAAGCCACCTGACCTCATCTATGGAGTGGATGACGAGGTTCCTCTTCCTACTTGCATCCTCTTGGGCCTTCAGCACACCTTTCAGGTCACCACGGCCATTGCCTTCGCCCTCATGGTGATACATGGCTTCTCCGGAACTGATGAGGAGGCAGCCTTCTTTGTCAGCATGTCCCTTCTGGCAGGGGGCATCGCCACCATTCTCCAGGCCCTGAACAGGCGCGGCATTGGATCGGGATACTTTGCCCCAGCAGTCTGTGAGCCGGCCTATATCACCGCGTCCTTGCTGGCCGCCAAGATGGGCGGATTACCCCTGGTTTTCGGCATGACCGCACTATCCGGTCTCTTCGAGATCGCAGTGTCCAGGGTTGTGCAGCGCTTAAGATTCATCTTCACGCCCGAAGTGACCGGCCTGGTGGTAGCGATGGTTGGCGTATCGATCATACCCGTGGCCGTTCCCAACTTTCTGGGCCTGAAAGAGGGCCATTCGACTATTGACCCGACGGTTCTGCTGGTCTCGCTGATTACCTTGGGAACCATGGTGAGCATAACGATCTGGAGCGGGGGGAAGACCAAGCTCTATTCAGTTCTCATAGGCATGATCGTGGGCTATGCAACGTCGTATCTTTTCGGCCTCCTCGGCCCAGAACAAGTTCAGAGGGTGCTCAATGCTCCCCTAGTTGCCCTGCCCAATTTTAGTGTCCTGAGATGGTCCTTTGATCCGTCCCTGATAATACCCTTCGCCATCTCCAGCCTTTGCGCTTCAGTAAAGACCCTCGGCAACATAACCACCTGCCAGAAGATCAATGACCTGGACTGGAAACGGCCCCAGATGCAGAGCATCAAACAAGGACTCTTATCTGATGGCTTGAGCATGAGTCTGAGCGGCCTTTTGGGAGGAATGGGCCAGTCTTCAGCCTCCAGCAACATCGGCCTCAGTCTGGCTACGGGGGCCACCAGCAGGAAGATCGCCTACTCCACAGGAGGCATTCTGATTGCCCTGGCCTTTCTCCCCCGCATTGCAGAGATCTTCGTGATCATGCCTCAGCCGGTCATGGGTGCAACGCCCATATTTGCAGTGTGCTTCATCGTCATCATCGGCTTGCAGATGATGATGTCCAGGATGATGGACTCCCGCAAGATCTTCGTTTTGGGAATCTCCCTCATCTTCGGGCTTTCCGTGATGGGCTTAGTGAATGTCTATTCCCAGATACCGAATCCTTTGGTGCGGCCCATCTTCAGCTCAACGCTCTATCTGGCTACCCTGCTGGCCATAGTCCTGACCTTTCTATTTCGTCTGGGCTTGGCCAAGAAGGTCCAATTGATCTTGGAGCCAGGAAAAAGCACTTCCGATGATATCTTCTCCTTCATGGAAATCCAGGGAGCGGCCTGGGGAGCTAGAAGAGAAGTGATTTACAAGGCGATCTCAGCGCTGAATGAGATAGCTGAGACCGTGACCTTGCTCAGTCTGGCCGAAGAGAAGGTAGTTGTGGACGTGAGGTTCGATGAATTCAACCTGGACCTGTCTGTCCAGTACCATGGGAAACCGTTTCCACTTCAAGACCCTTCCCAGTCAGATCCGGATTTTGCGGACGAAGGAAATCTATCCAGGCTCTCCGTCGATCTCATCAGGCGGCTGGCTGATAAAGTGACCTCGGACTGCAAAGATGGAGTCTGCCGGGTGATGTTGCACTTTGATCACTGAAGGAAGGATTCATTTTATTTCGCTCACCGCCCACTCGGTCTCCTTCCACCAGTCACCTTCCAGGAGCGTGGCATTGTAGCCCATAAGCTTGAGGCTGTAGAAGAGCGAATAGGCCTGAGGCGTGCCGTAGACCAGTTGAGTGCCATTTTTATCCAGGCCGCGTCTGCTGAATAAGTCCCTTAAGGTTGCGGCATCACTTAGCTTGTCATCTTCATATAGCAATTCCACATCCACGGGAAATGCAGCATTTGTAAGCTTTGATCTTCCGAAGTCTACCCAATCTCTGGCATCCAGGATATGAATACTGGAGTGATTCAGCCAATCAGCCAAGGTATTTGGGCTGACCAGTAGCCATGTGATTATGTTTATTGTATAATTCGAATTTTTTACTATAGGAGCATCTTTGTCTATCTTCACGCCAGCGGCCTGTGCCGAATCCAAATCCCCATCAAGCAAGCTCAGATTGGCATGACCTAAATAGCTCAAGGCCCAAAAGACAAAGGAGACTTCATCCCTGGTTGCACCATAAATAAGCAAGGAATCGGATTCTTCGATGCCGAGTTTGCGCAATTCGCTCTCTGCTCGGGCAGGGTCCAAGGCACCATCGGTTTGCAGATCTCTCCAGTAGAGATTTCTGGCGCCGGCTATGTGGCTGCTTCCATATTTGCCTGGCTCCCTTATATCGAGAATTACGAATTTGTCAAGATTGAAATCGGCAGGAGTCAAGAGTTCCTGTTCAGGATATTCTTCGGATTTTACTGCTTCAGCCTGCAATCTCGCCAAATCGCCCGTATTGCTGTTGCTCTTCAAATTGCCATTGCTATCACAATACTGATCCCTAACCCTATACCAATCATCGAGGTCGGCACCGGGATGCTCATTAATATATGTAAGAGGACAGTCGCAACAGAACTGACTGCCTTGAGCCTGGGCTTGGCCGATCATAATAAAGCTCAGTATTGCAGCAAACAAAAATGGCATCATAATAATTGCTTTTGGCATACGCAATCCTGTGATACTGAATCCATAGCTGCCCATCATAGTCTCTCCGAGGATTAGGGCATCCTGCCACTATTTCAGGGTACCGGAAAAGGAACCTTAAATACACACAATTTGTTCATTATAGTAGCAAACGTTACTATGATGTACTGATTCGTACATTAGATTGGGGTGTCAAATTGAGAGGAACATCGATTGGCAAGGAGAGGATAATCAACCGCAATACAGGCAACACAGTCATAATTCCCATGGATCACGGGATCAGTGTCGGGCCCATCAAGGGCATCAAAAGCGTCAAGGCCATCGCCGATGCAGTGGCCTCCGGCGGAGCCGATGCCGCCGTGGTCCACAAGGGCGCGGCCGCCTTCGGCCACCGGGGCTACGGGCACGACCCGGGCCTGATAATCCATCTACACCGGCGACCAGGACAGCTTCGCCAGGGTGGTGGAGAGCTGCCCCATTCCTCTGGTCATCGCGGGAGGGCCACAGGTGGAGTCTGAGCAAGACCTCCTCAGAATGGTGGAAGGGGCGATTGGCGCGGGAGCCCGCGACGTGGCCATCGGACGCAACGTCTTCCAACACGAGAGCCCGGCGCTCATCACCCGCCGCATCTGCGCTGTGGTTCACCAGGATCTGAGCGCCAAGGAGGCTATGGAGATGGCCTCTGCGAAATAGATTCGCCCTGAAATTTTGTGCTCAATCTCGTCCGGGCAGTAAAGATAAAAAGGTACAGTTCTTCTCTTGGGGGTTGATGAAGGCGCTGGCAGTTCTCGTCATTTTCCTCCTGGTGATGATCTCTGGCCAGGGAGCGGACCAGGGAGTGGATGGCCCCCATCTGGTGATCTCTTCCGTCTCCGGCCATATCGAGCTGGAGAGGCCTTCAGTCCTCGCTATTCTGCTGCATAACAACGTCTCTGCCCCTGCCTTGGCCTCGGCGGAGGGCGCGGGATTCGATGCCAAAAAAAGGGATGCCAGTGGAATTGTGGCTCTTTTGCAGAGCAATGACGACAGGATCAAGGTGCTCTCAGGGCCCCAAGTCGCAGGCACTCTCGCCCCCGGGGAGAGCAGATCCCTGGAGTTCACGGCCCTTGCCGAGGGCGCGGAGGTGGGGATCTATCCCTTGCAACTCCTCATCAGCTACTCCTGGCTGTCCCAGGTGACGGTCTCGGGAGACGAGAATCTGCCAGATGTCGTTTTTCAGTACGAGGATGCTGTCCAAGAGGTTCCCCTGCAGGCCAAGGCGGTTCAAGGGCCAAAGTTGCAGCTGGAAGAGCTGAAGGGTGAGGCCTTTCCGGGAGAAGAGTCGGAGCTTCAGCTTGTTTTGGCCAATCGCGGAGATGAGCCCGCCCTGAATCTTCAGGTCGAGGCCTATCCCCAGATGCCTTTTTCTAGCGTGGAGACCGGGAAAGAGACAACCCGAATTGATCCCGATGGTTTTGCAGTCGTGAAGCTGAAGGTGCTCACCGAGGAGAATGCCACATCTGGCACTTTCGCCCTGCCCTGCCAGATAATCTATGGCGAGGGAGACCGGCGACGGGAAGATCTTGCTGTGCTGGTTTCGGTGCGAAAGGCAGGGCTTTTTGGCTGGCTGCTGCCTGGGGCGGTTTTGCTGCTGCTCCTAGCAATAAGCTACCTGGGGACCAGAAGATACCTGAGCGGCAGGAAAAGATCGCGCAGACGGCTATGAGATTAAGCGCTCGAAGCGCTCCTGAGCGCTCTGCAGAATCTCTGCCTCGCCGGGGATTATGCCCTCACGCATGAGGATTTTTCCGTTAACGATGGTCGTGTCCACCCCGCCGGTCATGCTGTAGATCAGATGAGATACTATATTATTCTCCGGATAAAACCATGGCCTTTGCAGATCTATCAGGGATAGGTCCGCCAGACCGCCTGTCCGAAGGCCCAAAGGCAATCCAAAGCATGAGTAGGCGTTCTCGGTGGCCATTTTCCAGACGAGGCTGGCGGGAAGAGCGGTCGGATTTTTGCGGATGCATTTCTCCGAAATGGCTGAAACCTTCATCTCCTGAAAGATATTGAGGTTATTATTGCTTGATGCTCCATCAGTTCCAAGGCAGACATTGACTCCAGAGGAGCAGAGTCTTTCCACAGGGGAGAATCCAGAGGCAAGCTTCATGTTGCTCACCGGGCAATGGACCACATTTGCCTTTCCGGCTGCCAATTTTTCTATATCTCTGGGAGAAACCCAGACGCAATGAGCAGCCACCAGGTGACTGTTTAGCATCCCCAGGGATTCCAGATACTCCACCGGGCTTAATCCCATTCTGCTTTTTAATTCCTCTACTTCCTGTCTGGTCTCTGAGAGGTGGATGTGTATGAATGCCTTGTACTTCTCCGCCAGCTCTTTGGCAAAAAGAAGCGTCTGTTCCGAGCAGGTATTGACCGCATGCGGTCCTATGGCAGGAGTTATCAGCTCATCTTTCTGCCAGCGGCGAAGGAAGGGTTCTACGCCGTTTAGAAGCTCGGGGAAAATTTCGAAGACCCCCGCGCCGACGACTGCGCGAAGCCCCATCTTCTTCGTCGCGGAGGCTGTTTCGTCCGGAAATAGGTACATATCGCAATAGCAGGTGATGCCTGCGCGGATCTGCTCCAGGCAACCCAGCTTCACACCCCAGGAAATGTCTTCCTCGTTAAGTTTTGCCTCCAGAGGCCAGATCTTTTCTTTCAGCCATGCTGCGAGCTCCATATCATCAGCATAGCCCCGAAAGAGCGTCATAGCCAGATGAGTATGGGCGTTCACCAGGCCGGGGATCGCCAGCTTTCTCCTGCCATCCAGGATCTCCTCGCCTCGATCTGCATTGAGCCCTGGACCGATAGCCGCAATTCTATTTTCATCTATTTTTATATCTTGTCCTTTGAGAAGACCATCCCCTTTTATTATAGCTGCCTCTTTGATGAGCATAAAGAGAAATTAGATTATGGTAATATTAATATTCTCAACGTCGTTGTACCAGATCTTCAAATCTCTTCTGGGCCTGAGCCATTATCTTCTCCTCTCCAGGGATGATCCCTTCTCTCATCAATACCCTGCCATTGATAATCGTAGTATCCACCCCGCCAGTCATGCTGTAAACCAGATGGGATATGATATTCGTCTTGGGACATAGCCAGGGCTTGCGTAGATCGATCAGCATCAGGTCCGCCAGGGCTCCGGCCTTAAGGCCCATATCCAGTCCGAAGGTTCGGTAGGCATTATCGGTGGCCAGGCGCCAGATTTGCTCGGCTGAAAAGGCAGCCGGAGTATGGTAGGCGTTCTTCTGAACAATGGCTGTAACCTTCATCTCTTCAAACAGACTCAGATTATTATTGCTGGATGCCCCATCGGTTCCCAGGCATATATTCACACCCCACTTCAACAGAGTGTTCAGAGGGGCTATGCCGGAGGTTAGCTTAAGATTGCTCACGGTGCAATCCACAACGTTAGCCTTTCTTTCCGCTAGAAGACGGCAATCATTTTCGGATAGCCAGACGCAGTGCACAGCCGCCAGCCGCTCGCTAAGCATCCCTAGGGAGTCCAGGTACTCCACTGGGCTCTTGCCTTTGGAGAGCAGGAATCCGTCAACTTCTTCCCTGGTCTCAGAGAGGTGGATATGGATCATGGCGTTATGACGGTCAGCGATCTCCTTTTCCTTAAGAAGTGTCTCCTCTGAGCAAGCATAGGCGGAGTGAGGGCCGACAGCGGGGATGATCAGCTCGTCACCTTTCCATCGGCGAACGAATGGCTCCACTCCGTTCAGGAACTCAGGGCGCATATCGAATACCACGCCAGAGATGAAAGCCCGCATGCCCATCTCTTTGGTCGCCTCTGCCACAGCATCCGGGAAGAGATACATGTCATTGAAGCAGGTAATTCCAAAGTGAATCTGCTCCAGGCAGGCCAGTTTTACGCCCCAGGAAATGTCCTCTTCGTTGAGCTTCGCCTCCAGGGGCCAGATCTTATTCTCCAGCCAGGGCTTGAGTTCCATGTCGTCAGCGTATCCGCGCAGAAGGGTCATGGCCGCATGGGTGTGGCAGTTTATCAGCCCTGGAGCGGCCAGTTTGCCCCGGCCGTCAATGATTTCGCTTTTATCTTCAACTTTAAGATCCCGGCCGATCTCGACGATCTTGTTATCCCGGATAAGGATGTCTCTACCTTTCAGAATTTGGCCAGATTGGAGAACGCTGACATCTCTGATGAGCATGGGAACATCAGAGAAGAGAAAACTATAAAAAATTATCCGGCTGAGCGCTAAATAGAGAAACCACCCCGACGTAATCGCCAGGCTTAAAAGGACCAGGAGGAAACAGACGGAAAGAAGAGCTGAGGTAGCCAAGCGGCCTACGGCGCTGGTCTTGAGGTCCCCGGCCCGATGCCGGGACAGGATAACCAGTGGTGCATCGCACCTCGTGAGTTCAAATCTCACCCTCAGCGCTATTTTACCGGTGTTTCCTTGGTCAAGCCAGATAAGTCGCGGTATGTTTGGCTCTATCTTCCTTTGCAAAGTGATAAGACGAGGTGAACGGAATTAATTCTCTCGCGGAGGAGTCCGACCTTAAGCCGCGCGGTGAGATGGTCAAAGAGCCATCACGGCTCAAAGAAGAGAACAAGCGGCTGGCTGAAGACCTTGGGCTGAAAAATTTAAATGGGAGCCGGAGAAAAAAAGATCCTCGACTGGAGACTTGCCCCAAAAAACAAAGGAGCGGCTGGTAAATCCCGGACACCAGACCATCAGCCCGGCTATGCCGCAAGGCTCCGGAATCTTCAACACCTCCCGTATGTCGGGTGTGATGGTGGGGCCGCTCGTGGCAGGCCTCACCGCCGACGCCTGCGGTGTGAGCGGTGCAATAGCGGCTTTCGTGGCCATTGCCGCCGCCGTGACCTTTCTCACCCTGGCCGTGCGCGAGCCCAGGCTTCGTAAGTTCTCGGATGGCTTAATTGTTGCTATTTTCTTCGTAAGTAGGTATGACACGAGGAGCGAGATCACAACGGACAGGCCAAAATATTCCGCTACATCACTCGGTGGGAGGGCCAACGGCATCGTTATTATCGTAGGGGTGCTCTCCAGACCCGCAGGGGTGACCTGAATAGTGATGCTGCCGAGGAATGCTATAACCGCGAGACTGGCAATGGCTCCTGCTCCTGCTCTCCCAGCACAATCAGTTCATATCGAAAAGGGTTGCCCGCTCATGTCGGGGGGCTGCAAGAGTTCACACGCAATGAGCTGCAGTGGCAAATGCCCAAATTCTCCTTATTCTCAAGGATTCACCTGCCAGATCTCATTATTCTCCAGCATAGAGGCGTCTGATTCGGGCCATTCCTACTTCGGCAAGGGAAGTTCCAGTCCGTATGACAAGGAAAATCCCTGGACGAGTTCTTCTCGATCTGTTAATGGAGACGCATATTCGAGTCCTTCTCAGGTCAATTCTGATGGCATAGGACCGCCCGATATGGATATGATAGAATATTTGCCTCCTTCGGCAAGGCTCATTTTCGATGTCCTAGAGTCCGACGGCCCTCTGACGCAGAAGGAGATCATAAGCAAGACCGATCTCCCTCCCACAACGGTTAGGTACGCCTTGGGCAAGCTCAAAGAGGAAAGTGTGATCAAGGAGTGCTTTTACTTTCCGGATGCTCGGCAGAGTCTTTACGGACTGAAAACTGCGGCCTTCAAGAATAGGCAAATGTGAATGTTTCCGTCCTAAAGTGCGGGGGCTTCTAGGCCCTCATAAGGGGAGTCCCCACACGATCCCCACAGCGTTTTAACGCTTAGATAGCTTCTATAGACGTTTTGGCATATTTCTCATATGAGGATTTCGAAAAACTAATCAATCGAAATGTTTATATACTATTAATACTATACTATTTTGTGCATGAGGACTCTCATCGAT
>Ga0315293_10005981_pt1 | contig 11422 bp, 14 predicted proteins | sample YL17G13_20_MG_FD_203071 | JGI IMG/M metagenome (GOLD analysis project Ga0315293, IMG submission 203071) | Sediment microbial communities from Yellowstone Lake, YNP, Wyoming, USA - YL17G13_20 | ecosystem: Environmental > Aquatic > Freshwater > Lake > Sediment | place: USA: Wyoming | collected... | reverse complement strand
CATTTTTAAGAAAATTTCAAATCAGGGGGCGAGCTACTCTAATGATCAAAGGAGAATAAAAAAAGCGAATACAATTCGATTTGCTAAGTACAACGGGGTAAGAAAAGAAAGCAACAGCAGGATTATAATTTTTATCCCAGTATTTTATTTTTAACTAATTCTATAACCCTATTGGTTAATCTTTGAGCACTTTCACATTCCTCTGGTTTATCGAAGAACTCAGCGGGGACATTGCCAGCCAATCCATTGGGATAGCGTGTGGGGATATAATACCTATCTAGATCTTTTGCCGATTTTACCTCCTCAAAGTCCTTATCGTAGGCAGCAGCAATATCCAAAAGGTCTTTCACCGAATGAGTGAACAATTCTTCTTCTCCTTTAGAAAACAAGAAAGCCTTAAGCGCTTTCTCTGCTGCCTGCTGGTAGAGGAAAAGGGCAAGATAAAATCTCTTCCTTTTCTCCAGTCCTAACGCATCTTCATACTCTGCACCCGCTTGAGTAAACCAGTTTCTCGCCTCGGCCTTCTTATCAGGTCTCATATACAGTCCTTCCAGTTTTTAAGGCGTGCCGAATAAAGCTGCTCGTTTCAATTTTTACGTTCAGTTCTTCTTCAGTAAAGGGTAGAATGTCTGCTGCTACCTCCATCTCCACTTCATCGTAAATCTTTTTAAACCATTCTTTCCCACTATGGGTTGAGGGCATTACCACGAGGATGTCAAGGTCACTCCATTTTCTGATAAAGCCAGAAACATAAGAACCAAACACAACTATCTTGACCGCCCCCATGTCCTTAAGCTGCGTGATAATCCTCTCGAAGGCACAATCTAGTTGTTTTTTTCGATTAGCCCTTTGATTTCTCAGTTTTTGAAGTGTGATTTCCATTGAGAAAGGAGCACCTCACTGACCATACTGATTCTATGCAATGCATATTGGTGAGTGTGCTGATTAATTTTTTGAAGTGCTAAAACTGGCGGAGAGAGCGGGATTCGAACCCGCGGTACGCCTTTCGACGTACACTCGCTTAGCAGGCGAGCGCCTTCGACCTACTCGGCCATCTCTCCGTATTCTACTATACTTTGAATTAAAAAAGCTTTGTATAAAAGACTGTCATTAGGAAGCGAAGTAAGCTCATGAAATTGCAGAACGTAATCTGAACCTTTTTAAAAATTGCTTCAGCCGCACTCCACAACCTCGCAATGACATACTTTGCAAACTATTTATCTTGATATACTACTAGTGCAGGCAATCACTAAAAAAACCGATGGCGGAGGGAGTAGGATTCGAACCCACGTCACGTTTCCGTGAAGCGGTTTTCAAGACCGCCGCCTTAGACCACTCGGCCATCCCTCCACACCCTAAAAAATTATTTACCACCTCACTCATCGAAAATGGGGCGAGAGAGCAGATCTGACTTCTCAGTCTCCTGCTCTTTTTCAAGTAACCGAATCCACTCAATCACATTCCTGTTGATTGCGAGAAACCCTATATGAATCTCAGCAGCCTTGGTTTCCTCTTTGGTATCAGAGAGGGAGATAAAATGCCTCTCATCATTGATTACGTCACTCACCCTGCTTAAGTGGGAAGGAATGAAGATATCACCATAGTATACCTTCTCCCGTGTTTTCAACTTTACCCTCACAAACTTCCCCTTCTTCTCCTTGGGGGTACCGGTCAGATTGGAATGACAGAATCGGCAGATCACTGCCTGAGCCTTAATCACTTCTGCACAAAAGGGACACTGCTTAGTTAACTCCATAAAGAGTGCCTCCTAATCAAAGAGAGTTTTCTGACTATCAGCCTTCTTTACCTCCCGCACTTCAAGCATCAGCAAGTCCTTATTCCATCGGGTATCCATCTTCCTGCTGGTATCATCAATCTTAAAGTACTTAAAATAGGCAATGCATGAAATGTACGCATTCTTCTGATCCCGTCCTACCTTGACGGTATAGACGTGAGGCGATTCCTCATTGGTTGGCTTTATGCCAATAACGTTTTTATCAGGGTCATATAAGAGTTTAATAAAATTGAATCCCTTGAGATAATCCTCATAGCAGCGCTGGGAAAACACCATCCTCCCGCCCCTATTGATAGAGACCGTTGCCTTATCTAAATTCTTGGTCTTCTTTGCGGTAAATTCAATGAATGGCATAGCTTTTATCCTTCTTTATACTAGCAGATATTGTGGTGAGGTGAAAGATAATTTTTAGACTCCTTAACACTACATCCCTGATCTTCTTTTACATACTTCCACCCTGCCTCTCCATGAAACCACCCATTGGTTAAGGGAGAGCCTGAGAAGGAAGCAAGCTGCTCAAAGGCATCCTGAGCACTCACACGATACTCCATAGTGTCCCGAAAAATTTTTACTATCTCTGAGGTGTGCTCGTACTGAGGCATAATCCTGATGGAGGCAACGCCCATCGCCTTTAAATACTCCAGCTCCCCTATGAGACACCTGGAGTACGCACTTTGGATATAAGGGCCATTGACGATAAACAGGGGCATGCCATCGATAGTCTCGGCCTCTATCCCCTGAGGGTAATCCCTGCACGTAAATTGGCACCGCTCTACCCCACGCCCAAAAGCCCTGGCAAGATAACACCTCCAGGAAACCCCCAGTGGCAGATTTCCATAAGCTACCACCTCTACCGGCGCTTTCACCTCTTTAACAATTGACTCAACGGAGTGGTGCGGCAGCTCACAAGGTAGTACAACGCCAGCTATACCACACTTCTCTAAAAATTGAATGGATCGATGATTATAGAGATTAAGGAAGGGACCTGCTACTATCTTTCTTTTCCCCTGAAAATAGTCTAGTATCCCAACGGTATTAGCTTCAATTCCCTGAAAAATTTCACAACGTTTACGCAGCCTCTCCCATTGAATACCATTGGTGATGAGCGTCCCGGTAGAAAAGTATACCTCCTTCCCCTTTTTAAGGAGAAGCATCAAAAATTCCTCAAGCTCTTCTTCGCTGAGGGTATTTCTCTTCTCACAAAATACCTCCCCTATAAAAACAGTATTAAGAGGTGCTTCTGCCACCTCCTGATAAAACTGCGTAAGTTTTTCTTTCCCCCAGTGCAAGGGGGCTGGACCTAGGGAGATGTTCATTATCGGTTCACCTTGAAAAAGACTAAAGGGTTTGAGCGAAAAATCCAAATTTCATAGTTCAAATTTATCATCCAGTATCCCACATCTTACATCCCACATCTTACATCCCACATCTTACATCTCACATCTTACATCTTACATCTTACATCTCACATCCCACATCTCAAACCTCACATCCTTTTCTTATTTTTCTACATAACACCCGTAGGTATCGTCCATGCCCTCAAAGAAAGAATGTAATCTATGAACCCACTCTTCCCTCACCGAAAATGCCGAGGGGTTATCATAGTAGGTATCAATTGCTCTTCTCAGTATTCTAGTGGTTTCTGCCACATAGGTCCTGGAACGCTGTCTCCCTTCAATCTTAAGGATATCAACTCCCGTGTTAATCAAATCGGGAAGAAGGGGGAGGAGGTTGAGAGATTCCGGGGCCTGAAAGAGATAGTCCAACCGTCCGGTTGCACGATTGCGATATCTCCCCTTACAGGGCGTGGGGTAGGCAGCACACTCATCTCCATATTCATTTAAAGTAATTCCATTGAGAGAAATCCTTAAACGATCGTGCTCCTTAAAGGTAAGATATCGTGCGGGAGAGCAGGCTCCCTGGGTATTATTTGATTCCCCCGTCAGGTAGGAAGAGAGATAGCAGAGTCCACTTCTATTAATACATAACAGCCCCAGCACAAAACACTCTAACTTTACCGTGGTGAGTGCTCGGATCTCGGCGATCTCCTTCAGGGTAAGCATCCGCGGCAAGACCACCGTGGTAATACTAAAGTGCTTCTGGTAAAAAGAAATTGAGGCATGATTGCAGGCTCCTGCGTGGACACTTACCTGAAGGGGAAGGTGAGGATAATGGTAGTGAGCATACTCCATGAGCCCAAGGTCTGAGAGAATTACCCCGTCCACACCCAGACGGGCGCACTCATCAATGGTGTGCATAGATGAAGCAAGTTCACCATACTGAGGATAGGCATTGATCGCTACATAGACCTCTCTCCTTTTTTTGTGGGCATACGCGAGCCCCTCTGCCAGCTCCTCAGGAAGAAAATTAAGACCAGGGAAATTTCTGATATTGGACGCACCCTTAAGGCCCACATACACAGAATCGGCACCTCTCTTAATTGCTTCCTTGAGAGAGGAAAGGTTTCCCGCAGGTGAAGAGAGTTTGATTTTCTTCATATCAGAGCCTGGAGATGGACACGATGATGAGGGGGACACCACTCAAGGAGAGATGTAACAGCGCGGTTCTGCCGCATATCTTCTCTAATATTTTTTTATCCCGATAGAGGTGTGCTTTCATCGCAAGGATATTCTTTACCACTAAAGGAATCGCACCAAGCATACCCAGGTTATACCAGAGATAGGCCCGAGGAAGAATAATAAGATTACTCATGATAGAAACAAAGGTAAGCACCAGGAGGAGCATATACAGTTGTGCTGCTCCTGTATCACCCAGCCTCACCACCAGTGTCTTTTTGTTGTCCATCTTATCTGAGAGATAGTCCGGAAACTCGTTGATTAAAATTACTGCGGTGATGCTCCACACCAAAGGCACGCTCAATAAAGACACTTCCAGACTTATGCGTCCCGTTTGTAGGTAGTAACCGGCGCCTAAGGTAAGCCAGCCGCAGCTTATCCCAATGAGCAATTCACCCACCCCCCGGTAGCTCCCCCTGAGGGGTGAAGCCGTATAAAAGACACCGGCAAGGAACCCCAGACCACCCAGCACCAACGTCAGCCTGCCTGTGTGATATCCCCATTGAAGCACCAGACCTACGAGAAGGGTAATGGCAATGAGCACTGCAATCACTATCAGCACTGCTTCTCTCCTAATAATCCCTGAAGGGAGGATGCGAGAACCGCCAGAGTACCGGTTAAAATCCCGGTTGTGAAGGTCTGTGGTATAATCGAAGTACTCATTGAGCAAAAAGGCAACCAGTAGTATGGTAACCACCCCACCGTTACCTATAACGAAAACCGGCCAGTTCAGAGCGGGGATGGCATGCAAAGCCAAAAGGCTCCCCAGAGAGAAGGGAAGGATACCTGGACCTATGACAAATGGTATGCGAAAAAGTTTTATCCAAGCAATGAGCTGCGATCGCAGACTTTTTTCCTTGCCTTCGTCTACCATACTCATTGCTTCTTAGAATTGCGGGTAATGACAGTAACGCCATCCATATAAGGTCGGAGGGCTTCGGGGATGACCACACTCCCGTCTTCCTGCTGATAATTCTCAAGAATTGCCACCACCGTCCTGCCCACCGCGAGGCCAGAGCCGTTTAAGGTGTGCACATAGTCTGACTTTTCCTTCACACCAGTCTTATAGCGAATCTGTGCCCTCCGTGCCTGGTAATCTTCAAAGTTGCTGCAGGAAGAAATTTCCCGGAACCCCCCCTGTCCTGGAAGCCATACCTCGATATCATAGGTCTTGGCTGCAGCAAAACCGAGATCCGCGGTACAGAGGCTCACCACCCGATAGGGAATCTTTAACCTTGTGAGCACCTCTTCTGCGTCAGTCAGCAATGTCTCAAGCTCATCGTAAGAAGTCTCCGGAGTGGTAAATTTAACTAATTCTACCTTGTTGAACTGATGCTGTCTCACCAGCCCTCTGGTTTCCTTCCCGTAAGAACCTGCTTCTTTTCGAAAGCAGGGGGTATACGCAGTATAGTAAATCGGGAGGCTATCAGCAGGAAGAATCTCACTCTGATGGATATTGGTGAGCGGAACCTCAGCGGTGGGAATCAGATAGTAGTCAAGACCATCCAGTTTAAAGAGGTCCTCCTCAAATTTGGGAAGCTGTCCTGTCCCAGTCATACTGCCTCTGTTGACAATAAAAGGGGGAAGTACTTCTTGATAGTGGTGCTCTCTGGTGTGTAAATCGAGCATAAAGTTGATAAGTGCTCGCTCCAGTTTTGCACCTAAACCATAGTAGAGGGTAAAGCGTGCCCCCGTTATTTTTGCCGCGCGCTCGAAATCGAGAATACCTAAGTTCTCCCCAATATCCCAGTGTGGCTTAGGCTGAAAAGAAAATTGAGCTATCTCCCCCCACCTTTTGATTTCAGGATTGTCTTCGCTGCCTTTTCCCACCGCCACCGAAGAGTGGGGTATATTAGGAACGGTGAGCATAAATTCCCTGAGCGCAGCCTCCTTTTCCTGCAACTGGTCATCAAGCTCTTTTATCTTTTGAGACAGTACCCGCATCGCCTCAATTTCCCTTGAGGCATCCTGTTTTTGTCTCTTCAATTGAGCTATCGTATCAGAAACCGTATTCTTCTCGTAGCGAAAGTTCTCTACCTTCTGCAGGAGTTCTCTCCTTAAGGCATCGAGTTCAGAGAAGCGAGCCCAGTCCACCCTAACGCCTCTCTGCTCTATCCTGCCTTTCACCTCCTCAATATGCTCACGGAGGTATTTAAAGTCGAGCATCTCACCACCTGTAATTTTGTAAGACAATTTCACTAGTTATCCAGCTATTGTTTAACATCGAACGGTACGCTCGTCAATAAAATATTTGATTGCCCCCTCTTTGTAGGGTAAACCTGTTTTTTATTGATTAGTTATGTGTTTACTGATAGATATCTATCCAATGATACAATGATAAATTATTTTTTTTTTGAAAAAGTCATAACCACCAACAACTGACAACTAACCACTATCGATCATCAATGATGAACAGGTTGCGCCACCACTGCTCTCCTCTATTAAGATTATTTGTATTCCTTCTCATGCTCCCCTCTCTTCTCGCATGTGCATCAAAGTATATTTCCGTTAACCAGATTGACAGTATTGATCAGGTAACCATCAACAAGATTGCGATTGTCCCCTTCGGGGTTGACCGCATGAGCTCAGGGGAATCACATGACATTGCGGGAGAAGGCGCGGCAGTATTAACTGAACTTGTAGAAACTGAGCTCAACCAATTTTACTACCTCATTCCCAGAGAAAAAGTTGTACTACTGCTTTATAAGACAGGCATCTCAGACATTCAAAAGATCGTTACCACACTTGGCAGTGAGCTGGATGTCGATGCGGTGCTCATGGGAATAGTTACCCACTACCAATCACGAAAAGGAAACACTTATGCTGCTACTGAACCGGCATCGGTTGCCTTTGAACTCTATCTCATAAGCGGCAAGAACAGCGAATTACTATGGTCAGCCAGCTTTGATAAAACCCAGAAATCACTCTCAGAAGACGTGGGTAACATCACCTCATTTCTTCAGGGTGAGTGGAGGTGGCTCACCACTGAGGAACTGATGGAACGGGGAGTCAAACAAATAGTGAATAAATTTCCGGGAATGCGGCAGAGAAAAAAGCTGAAAAAACTAAAACCCTTAAACCCTTCCCTCTCCTCAGATACCGGGTAGGGTCACCACTGCATCATCCACCATGCCTACCTCAACCCAGATGAAGAGCAAAAAAAATCTGCATGGTATACTAGGAGTAGCTCTCCTGGTGTGCTCAGAGATATTGATGCTCAAGGGTATAGAACCCTTCGCCTCCTGGTTTTACTATTGCGCCTGGTGGTCATACATTCTGATAGTGGATAGCCTCATCTATACTATCAAGAAAAATTCCCTGATCATGAATAGAGGGGGGGAGTTTCTTTTGATGCTCTTCTGGTCAGTCTTCATCTGGACCTTCTTTGAAGCGGTGAACCTTGTCCTGAAGAACTGGTACTATGTTAACGTAGTAGCCTATCGATTCATTCGATGGCCAGGCTATGCCTTCGCCTATGCGACCGTGCTCCCGGGCGTCTTTGAAACAACTGAACTACTGGAATCTCTCGGGGTGTTTAAAAAGAGTCGGGTTAAGCCCCTCTCCGTCAATCGCTACTGGATCGTAGGTCTTCTCACTTTAGGTATCGTATCACTCGGTGGGGTTCTCCTCTACCCCACCTACTGTTTTCCTCTCACCTGGGGATTTCTTATCTTCCTCCTTGAGCCTATCAATTACCTCAAGGGAGGAACATCTATCCTCCGAGAATGGGAAAGGGGAACGTTGCGTAAATTCTATCTGCTGCTTCTCGCCGGATTCATCTGCGGTGCCTTATGGGAATTCTGGAATTTCTGGGCAGTAACTAAATGGATCTATACGGTCCCCTTTTTTGAAGAGCTTAAACTGTTTGAGATGCCCATACTGGGTTTTTTAGGTTTCCCACCCTTTACGGTGGAGTGCTATGTCTTCTATAATTTCATCAGCCTGTTTCGCTATCAGAGAGGGTGGGAGGAAGATACTTATGGACCAAACCAGGGGAAAAGGGTAAAATTTCCTTTTGCGGTTGGCACCTTCATCGCGGTGTCTCTTTTTTGCCTCCTCACCTTCAGCGCCATGGATGAGAAGACAGTTAATTCCTACTGGCCAGACGTGGGGGAGCTACAGATGATGCGTCCTGAGGTACTTGAGTACTTTGCATCGCGTGGAATCACCACACCTCACGCGCTGCTCGCTACCATAGGCAGTGCGCAGGGAAAAAAAGAACTTGCGCAGAAGTGTGCGATCTCAGAAAGTGAGATTACCCAGTGGGTTCACCTTGCCCAACTCTCACTCGTGAAAGGGATGGGAACGCGTAATGCCTATGTGCTCACTGTCATTGGTGTAGAAAGCTTCTCTGATCTTGCCGCTCAGGATCCTGCGCTCCTCTATGACAAATTAGTAACCCTCGCCAAAGAGCAACTACGCCCTAAAGGAACGGCACCTCCCCGAGAGGCAATCGTTCGTTTGTGGGTAAGAGAAGCGCGCAAGAAAGCCAGTAACCACCAAAAGGTACCGTGAGACTCACTACTCTCAAATAACGTGTATGGTTACCTTCTTTTCCCAGTCCGTTCAACTACTATCACTAGCACTCAAAGGTTTCTTTCGAAACAGGTGCATCCTCTGGGCAGCAGCCCTGACCTATACCACGGTATTTGCGCTGATACCACTGCTCGCGGTAACCTTTTCACTTTTTCACGCCTTTGGTGGACTAAAAGAACTGGAAGAAAAGATACGGCCTCTCATTTTAAAAGTGATAGTGCCCGGGGCTCAGGAAAAATTTATTAGCACCATAGATAGTCTGATTGAGCGCCTCAATGCGGGGGCAATCGGTGCGGTAGGAACGTTGCTGGTATTCCTCGCGGGAATTCTTTTACTCGGTCAGCTTGAGATAATTTTGAATGAGATCTGGGGACTCAAAAAACACCGGCCTTTCTTCTACCGTTTTGCCCTCTACTGGACGGCGATCACCTTTGGCCCTCCGCTGCTTGCCCTCTCTATCGCCATCCCCCCTACCCTACAGAGCTATCGGGCGGTCAGCTGGTTAGAACACTACATTAACCTGGACTTCATTAGCCTGCTACCCTACCTCTTCATCTGGTGTGCCTTTACTGGAATCTATACCTTTATGCCCAATACCAAGGTTAAGTTTTCATCCGCTGCACTGGGAGGCATTGTGGGAGGCACCGTGTGGCAAATTGCCGGTATGGGTTTTACCCTCTATACCTCCAAAGTAGTGGTGTATTCGAAATTCTACGGTTCTCTTGGGTTTATTCCTCTCTTTTTTCTCTGGCTTTTTATCAGCTGGTCGATTTTTCTTGTGGGAGCCGAGCTCTCTTTTGCTTTCCAAAACTTTGGTCTTTTGCGTAAAGGATTGAAGATCTATGACCCCAGCTATAAGGAAAGAGAATATCTGTCGCTTCGGATTCTTTTGCTTATTGGAAGAAACTTTCTCGCAGGGGAAAAGCCACTTACCCATAAAGATATTGCCAACCACTTACGCTTACCCTTAAATCTCACCAAGGAGCTCATCTCATTTCTCGTCAATGGTAAGCTGCTCATTGAACTTGATGACTACGGTCAGCGGGAATACCTTCCCGCACGAAGTCTCGACATGATTAAGATGAGTGATATTGTCCGCGTGGTACTGGGAAACCAGATGCTCTCTTCTGAGAGCAAGGAAGATAAGATCATTATGGATCTCATTACCATGGGTGAGAAGAAACTTGAAGAATGTTCAGGCAATAAAACCCTGCGAGAGATCTTGGAGGAGCTTGCATAACTTCTATATAATTAAACTATCTCCTACTGGGTTGGGGCTGATGTTTTAGTCACTGAGAATCGACACTTTTTAACCCACCATCTTGATTTACCGTTTAAGGTTTTAACTGCGGAAAAATGTTTGAATCTCGTTTAATTACTCACTTCAATATTCATTTCCCTACAATCCTTGGTCGTACGAGCAATCTAGTTTTCTTCAACGACTGCATCATCATCACTTAGTGCTTCGTGCTTTTATTCCTCTGTCTCCTGTCTCCTGCCTTTTAGTTTTTCACTCGACCCCTTGAATCCTCGAATCCTATGATCCTTTCTCTTACCAATAGTTAATATTTAAGATGTGACCCCGTTGTTTTCCGTTGCTACATAGTAAAGGGTACCTTGCTCCAACCCATTGGATGCACCAATAGCAGGGATAATCAGCCAGTGAATATCTGCTGAAGTTGAGGGCTGCACCGTGCCATTTCCATTTACGTCGTTAATATTCTCCATTGAGTCGAGTCTAATGAAAAAGAGCGCCTGGGTATTGTTGGGATCATAGCTGGCAAGGATAATGTTACCCTCTGCATCGGCAAAGGTCACTTCAATATTGATGTCCTGCAGGGTTATATGAGAGAGGCCGTTATTGATACGCATGTGGACATCAAATGCCTTCCGCTCCAGTGTCAATTCCTGGTTTATCTCAATTTTCACCCGCGCGCATAGAGAGTCATCAGCAATGGCATGGAGAGGGAAGAGGCAAAAAAGGAATGTTAATAAAAATAGTGGTATCATGTTTTTTTGCATTGTCGTCACCCCTGCGGTTTATTATATGTGATTCCCAAATCGTTTATTGTATTTTTAAATTTGATTTTAACTTAAATATTTGATACTTTTAAAGCTCTCTTTCAGTCCAAGAAAGATCTCATGGAACAGGATGTAAAATACTGGGTTGATTTATCAAGATACGATATAGACACTGCTAAAGCTATGCTTGCAAGTGGTAGGTATCTATACGTACTCTTTACCTGCCAGCAGTCTATTGAAAAAATGTTAAAAGCGCTTGTAGTTAAAAACACCGATAGTTTTCCTCCGAAAATTCACGATTTGGTTAAACTCGTAAACATTGCTAAAATAGATATCGAGACTGAGCAAAAAGAATTCCTTGCAAAATTAAATTACTATTACCTGGAAACTAGTACAACGTTTCATTAAAGTAATTACATATTAACTCGTGATTGCATCAAATTTTTTCCAGCGATGAACAACCGGCTCCGCATTGATTTCTGCGATTCCTTTG
>Ga0315293_10005980_pt1 | contig 11422 bp, 4 predicted proteins | sample YL17G13_20_MG_FD_203071 | JGI IMG/M metagenome (GOLD analysis project Ga0315293, IMG submission 203071) | Sediment microbial communities from Yellowstone Lake, YNP, Wyoming, USA - YL17G13_20 | ecosystem: Environmental > Aquatic > Freshwater > Lake > Sediment | place: USA: Wyoming | collected... | reverse complement strand
ATGGTCCCGCCAGTGCTGATAATAGAGAGCCTTGGAAGATCCTTGTCGGCCTTCCCTGAATCCACCGACGAAGTCGCTATCTTGTTCATGCCGATCTGCATGGAGCTCTTGTCATTTTTCGAGACTAGCTCGATATCTTTGGAGGATCTCGGATGGACGCCGACGTTGTATCCGCTCTCCAGCTTGATCGTTACGATGTCCTCGCCGCTGAACTCGTGGTGGGGCATCAAGATCCCGCGGACGATTCGCCCGTCCGCAGAAGTGACCTCGACGGAATCCCCCGGTTCGATCCCTTTTGACCTCAGGGACTCCTGAACCTCTCCCTTGCCTGACATCCGCTTCCGCATTGTCAGAGACAGTATTTATTTTCAATTAGTCCCTCCCCGGGTCAGCATATATTTATCCAGAAGTCCGGCAATCACCTGGCGGAAATCGGGGGGCTTCGCTCTTGAAGGTGCTGGCGGTCGGAGGAGGTGCGCGGGAACATGCGATTGCCTCCGCCCTGAAGAGGGATGGCGCGACACTTTACGCGTGCATGAAGAACAGGAACCCGGGGATTGCCAGGCTCTCAGAGGAATTCGCGCTCGTCGATGAGACGGATGTGGACGCCGTCGTGAGCTATGCGAAAATGCGGGGTGTGGAGTTGGCCTTCATCGGGCCGGAGGCTCCGTTGGAAGCGGGGCTCGCCGATGCGCTCAGGAAGGCGGGGATCCCGACGGTCGGGCCGTCAAAGGACGCTGCGAGGCTGGAGACATCAAAGGATTTCATGCGGAAGCTGATGCAGAAGCACAGACTTCCAGGAGCGATAAAGTTCCTCTCATCGAACTCTCAGGACGAGATATTCGGGTGGCTGGACAAGTACGGCCCCGATGTCGTGGTCAAACCGTCCGGCTTGACCGGGGGGAAGGGGGCGAAGATCTACGGGGAGCACCTCAGCTCGATGGGCGAGGTGAAGCAGTACTGCTCCGAGATCCTCGGCGGGAAGATGGACGGTTCGAGGCTCGTCATCCTCGAGGAGCGGCTTGAGGGAGAGGAGTTCACGATACAGGCGTTCTGCGACGGGAAGACCGTCGTCCCGACCCCAGCTGTCCAAGATCACAAGAGGGCCTACGAGGGAGACAAGGGACCGAACACCGGCGGGATGGGTTCTTACTCGGACTGCGACCATCTCCTCCCGTTTCTGACGAGGGAGGATTACGACAGTGGGCTTGGGATCATCAAGAAGGTAAATGATGCGATGCGCGCAGACGGGCTGGACTACAGGGGGATCATCTACGGGCAGTTCATGCTTACAAAGGATGGCCCAAGGGTGGTGGAATTCAACGCGAGATTCGGCGATCCTGAGGCGATGAACATCCTGACGATAATCTGCGACTCGTTCTTGGAGGTCGCCAAAGGCATCGCGACCGGTACTCTTTCCAATGAATATCGATTCTCCCAGGAAGCGACCGTCTGCAAATACATCGTTCCTGAAGGCTATGGGACGAAATCGCTTTCAAATCAGAGGATCGATGTCGATGAGGAGAGGATCCGACGGGCCGGCGCAACGCTCTATTACGCGGCAGTGAACGAGACCGAGGAGGGCATCTTCACAACCAGTTCGAGATCCATCGGGATCGTCGGGACCGGTGAGTCGATAGAGGAGGCCGAAGGCATTTGCGAGTCGGCCTTGGAACATGTGAAGGGCAGGGTCTTCGTAAGGCATGACATCGGCAAGAGTGGACTGATCAAGAAGAGGATCGAGCATATGGCGAGGCTGAGAGGTGCTAGGAATGCCTGAGATCGAGGAGATATCAAAGGCGATCAGAGAGCGGCTGGACAAGAAGGACTTGGCGAGGGAGAGCGCGCTGAAAACGTCGCGGCAGATCATCAGGGAGTGCAGGAGCGCGATCGCCTCCCTGCAGAAGGGCAACGACGCCGAGGAGAACATGGAAAGGGCGCGCAAGGCGCACGCGCAGCTGAAAAAGATGCTCGCCGGTTTCCCGGACCTGCTCTCGGCGGGATACGCGGTCGATGCAGAGCAGGAACTCGCGGAGGCGGAGATACTGGCGTCATGCACCTGCGGGAAAGAGGCGCCTTCGCCCGAGGAGATCGGCGTCGAGGATGAGGCGTTCGTTCTTGGCATGGCGGACAGCATAGGCGAGATGAGGAGGCTTCTGCTGGACAGGCTGATGAAGGATGACGTCGAGGCCGCCGGCCTGATGCTCGGAAAGATGGAGAGGTTTTTCAACATGCTCATGACCTTCGATTACCCGGATGCGCTGATAGCGACGAAGCGCAAGCAGGACGTGGCGAGAGGGCTCGTCGAGAAGAGCAGAGGGGAGCTTGCGATGGCCACCCAGATGTCTCGCCTCAGGAAAAATCTGGACTGATGAAAAGAGTCGCACCAGAACGAATTTTATAATAGTGCGCAAGGGTTACTCAGTCTGCTGACGAAGGTTCTCAGATGGCTGGACAGGAAGAGGACGAATCGGTGGTCGAATCTGGAGCAGCTCCTGAACATGATGAGGAGAAGGAGGAGTTCCAGGACAGGATCATCGACAGGGCGCTAAGACTGCTTTTCACTGAGAATATGGACGACTTATCAACTGAGATAAGCGATATCGTCGTCCGAAATTTCCCAGTCCGCTCCATGCTGATATTGATGAAGGAGGAGAAATCTGGCGCTTTCGTACCTTCCCGGATAATCGGATACCCGGAGGAGCGAATCCCTATAATCAAGCAGAAGGTCTCCTACACAGCCGAGGAAATCACGAGGACAATTAACACCGCAAATGCCCTTGGTAGATTTTCAAGAATATACCTGGCAGAGCAATATCCGGATATCGATGAGAAGGATATTGCAGAGACCTTTTTTCCCGAGAAAATCGATACGAAAAGGGAGAGCGCCGATTCTTGGCATCCTCTTGATAGGGAATCATTCTACTTCATCGACAGGTCCGGGAAGGAGATTGGTTACATCTACATCACAAGCACGACTACTGACAACCATCTGGATCAGAGATCCGTTGAGAGCCTGGACATTCTTGCCTCCATCGCTTCCGTGGCGATGGAACTCGTCAAGCTCGGAGAGGGAGAGCATCTACTGCTTGAAAAGCATGAGAAAAGGACCGTGCAGACGTCGCAAATCCTGACCGTAACGAGCGCGGTTCTGGCGCTGACGGACCCGTCAAAACTCATCAGGAAGGTACTGGAGCTACTCGAGGAGCTTTTCGGATTCAAGTCGAGTTCCATCATCCTTTACGACGACGCGGAGAAATGTTTCCGCTGGACGGCATTTAGAGGATATAGCGATGCCCAGGTTGCGAGAGGGATCGCGATGCGGATGCCGAGGGATATCATAGATAAGAACAGCAAAGCCGAGTATCGCATCGGATACATTGCTCACCTGAAACCTGCCGAGAAGGCGTTGCCTGAAGACCTCCAGTATTTCTTCTATTTCGGCTCCGTCGAGGAGGAAAAAGCCGCTCTCTCGAGACCAAGGGGGAGCCCGAATTCCTGGCATGAGCTTGATGATTTGTTTTTCGTGATCCAGGACCGCACGGGTAAAGCAGTCGGCGCGCTGTGCGTCGACAGCCCTATAGACGGCAAGATACCGAAGAGGGAAACCATCGAGATGATCGAGATCTTCGTATCGCTGGTGGCCATCGCGTTCGAGAACGCTGGCCTCTATTCCGATGCGAATCGCTCAAGGGACGAGGTGCATGTGCTGAACCGGCTCATGTTCCACGACCTCATGAATTACAGCATGGCTATCAGGGGGTATCTGGATCTGGCTGCAGCCCAGTCGGATGACGCAGGGGTTGAGCGGTACGTCGATCGAGCGATGAAGCAGATAGATGTGACAGCGGAACTCGTCGAGAAGGTGCGGAAACTGTCCGCTATAAGGAGCGCGGACAGGAAGAACATGTTGAGGATCGACCTGCCCAGGACCATAATGAACCAGGCGACCAAGACTGCAGGCATCTTCCCCTCTAAGAAGGTGCAGTTCACGTTCGATTTCAAGACGGAGGACGCCTTCGTGATGGCGAACGATCTCCTGCCGGACCTCTTCCACAACGTCTTCATGAACGCAATCAGAATCGACACGCATGATACGGTGATGATCGAGGTCGAATTGAGAGGCGAGACTGAAGGGCAGGATGAATCGGAGATAGGATCATGGGTGGTTTCGATCTCAGACCACGGCCCTGGAATCCCGGATGAGAGGAAACCTGCGATATTCCTCGGCGTTCAGAAATTCATGCCTGCGGAACCTGCGAGGGGGATGGGGCTCGGACTGTCGATCGTGAAATCGCTGCTGGACCTATACGGCGGAGAGGTCTGGGTAGAGGACAGGGAGCCGGGGCATCACGAAAAAGGGGCCGTCTTCTTTGTACGATTGCCCGCGGCCTAGGCGCACTACTTCTTCTTCCCTCTTTGTATGATCGTGAGGAATAGTATCACGCCGACGAACATGATCATAAGGGAGAGTATCCCCCTCAGAAGGTTCCCAGAATCGGAGTAGTAGACGTCCATAGAGATCACGTTGTCCCCCTTGGAGAACTCAACGATCTTCGATTCGTCGTCGATGACGAGCTTGATTGTGTGCTTGCCCTGCGGGATCGTGCTGAATACCCAGGTGAAGTTCACCGAAGTGCTTCCTAGGGCGGACAGGTTGTAGTACTTCGTTTCCATCAGAGCGTCGTCGATAATCATCTGGACGGAGACGTTGTTGGCGGACATGTTGCCGGAGTTGACTAAGGCGGCATCGATATAGATCGGTCTCACGACATCGATCTCGAATTCCTTGATCCGGTACCAGGTGGCATCTGTCTCTAAGGCGGTCGCGTTGATCTCGACCTTCATCTTGCCGGCAGCCGAGGCGCCGGTGATTTTCAGGGAGAAGGATCCGCTAGAGCCCGTGCCGTTGTTCGGTGTTAGTGTAGCACCCGCGAGATTGGTCCCGGCTATCTTCGCCGCATAGCTGTAGCTCTGGATCCTCTCGGGATATGCGTATGATATCCTGACGGTGAAGTCGCTCTGCAAACCGGAACCGATCACGTTGGGGCCGTCGAGCCTGATGTCAATGAGCATCGATTCGTGAGGACCGCTATCGGTGGCCGCATGAGAGTCGAATGCGGCGAGCGGTATCGCGAGAAGCAGGACCATCATTATTGTCATGGGCAGGGCGAACGGCCGGCTTCTGTTCATCTCAGGAACCTCCCGAACTTAATCTTGCGGATGATGAATACCGCGGCCAGCATTGAGATCATGACAGCCATAAGGATGAGGTTCTCGTTTTCCCGCTCCTGGAAGACGTCGTGGGTGTAGATATTGTTGCCCTGAACGCCCATCTCGCCCAGCCAGAAGTTCAGATCCGGCAAGGTCGGCGTGACCAGTGTCACCAATGACAACTTGGATGAGTCCGACCTGACCTCGATTGCGACGCTGATGTTGCTGTTCGGCATTGCCCTGAGCGATGTCAGCGTTATGTTCGCAATTACCGTGTCTCCTGCACCGACCTTTAACAGGTTGCCGGTCAATGAGCTCGTGCCGTTGATCGTCGCGCTCCAGCCGTTGAGTTGAAGCTCATTCGCATTCATGATCGTAAGAGTGTAGTTATCCGGGGAATTCCCAGTGTTCTTAACTTTCAGATCGGTGGAAAAGACTGTCCCGCCCTTGCTGCCCGAATCGCCCTGGACGATTGTTGCCGAGTATTCAGGGGCGACATTGATAAGAATCTGCACGGATTTCTTTACAGATGGGTTGCCGACAGATTCGATGTTGACATACAAGTCACCGTGATTCACCAAGGCATCCGCATTGGCTGTTATCGTGACCATTGTGGACATCGAAGTGCCGGCATTGCCGAAATCCAGCTGGATTGGAGCTTCCTTGAACTTGAACGTGAAGCCGCTGCCGTAACTACTTAGGTTGTAAGTGTCCTTGGCGTTGCCAGTGTTCGTTATTTGAATAAGGTAATTGACCGACCCTTCCTCCGAAATGGTCGCTTCCTGGTTCGAGTCCCAGGTTGCATCGAAGGAATATGAATTGGTCCTGGTGAGCTCTGCGTTCAGAACCATATCCGTCGTTAGGACCTGGACTCCAAGGATTGAGGAGTATCCGATGGTCATTCCGTTCTCGCGCCGCTGAGCATCGACGACGACGCTATATTCCCCGCTAGGTACGACCATTGAGACACTGTTAGAGCTGAGCTGTGTTAGACTCCTGATCGCAGCGCCATTGTCAATATTCATGATGGACAGCTTAATCGAGGATAGATCCGTGCTGTTGGAAGCCGTGGCAGCGACTTCTAGCAGATGTCCCTGCGTCAACACAATCCTTAGGTCGACTGGCTGCAAGTATTTTATGAAGATGAAATCGAAGTAGGACAGGCCCGTGGGTGTGTCGGTTACATATATCGCATAGGCACCTGGGTGAATGGTCGACCTGATCTCTCCGTTCAAGTCGGTGAAGTAGGACTCCCCCTGGGAGAGCTCGTTCATGCTGCCGAACCTTACCTCGGTAACGACGGGGTCTCCTTTCTCGTCAACAATCGTGACATTCAGCGTCGAGTTGTCGAGACCGTATTGCATATTCGGGGACAAATGTCTGTCCGAAGCCAGAGAGATATCCGTGTCATTCGTCATTTTCAAGTATCTCTGCGACCGCTGCAGATCCTCAAAGATGCGCATCTCGAAATGAAGAGAATAACTGCCGGCCGGGAGGACCACCGAATAAGACTGTCCTGACTGGATTACGGTTGAAACGACCGAGCCGGATGACCCGTCGGTGATCTGCAGGACGGTGATATTGGCGGATCTCTGCCCGATAATCGGACGGCCAGAGATCTCGAAAGCCGTCACGAGCGCAATGTCGACAATGTCAGAAAAGGCAGTCAGGTCGAAATCGAAGACCGCGGCGCGGTTCTTGGAATCTAAATCATAGGCGTAGCAGACATAGCTGCCTTCTTTGAGGAATGTCGTGTATGTCCCAACAGCATCTAGCAGAGCGAAAGTTGGTCCCTCGAATTGGACACGGACTGACCTCGAAGCTGGCACACCGAAAATCGTCCCGTCGACTTTGATGCGCTTTTCCACTTCGATGTCAAGATCGGGAATGTCGGTTCCGACGTAAACTGCGAGAATCTTATCAGTGAAATAGTAAGTGCCGCTGCCTGGGGTGACAGGGGCCTGCACGCGGACGTTGTAGATCCCCGGGAATATCTGTCCGTGGATCTCGCCGTTCTGGTCTGATGTGAAGTTGGCATATCTTGTGGTGTTGAGGAACTCCACGGGAACATTTGTCAGAGCCTTTCCATCGACAATCAATCTGCCACTTATGGAGACCGTGGAGAGGTCCAATTTTACATTCAATGAAACGGGACTCTCCCCTGTCGTTATGCTTATCGGGTCGGGCATTGCAAATCCGACAGCGTCGACAAAGAGCGTCATCGTGGTGTCCATCGGTATCCCGATGGTGAACTCCCCTGTGATATTTGACCTCGTCCTAAGCGTCACGCCGTCAGGGAGCAGAATGGAGACTGCGGCATATCCAACGACCTCATCGGATTGCCTTCCACCATCGCCATTCCTGTCATGCCAGACGTCGCCGGTGAGGTTGACATAATCCTGGATATTGGCGTCGATGACCTCGTCCGATGAAGATACGGAGACCTTCATCGAGGTCAATTGCCTTCCACCGAGGAACAGGGCGTCATAATCTCCTGCTGGCAAGTTGATCGAATAAAATCCTTCATTATTGACGGCGGATATGTAAGTGACCAGACCGTTGTAGAAGACGGCGACAGCTCCGGTGATAGACTCCGTCGCACGCTGAACTTCAGTGGTTATTGTACCGGAGACTTGGGCCGCTGACCCGACCCTGATGGTCGCGGAAGACGTCCCGTATCTCTTGACCAGTGCGCTCGCGTCTCCGACCAGGATTCCTTTTTCGGTCGGAGAGCTGACGACGAGCGAATATGGACCTTCTGGAAGCTTTACACTCGCCATACCAGTGCCATCAGCGACGACCAAGGCCGAAATCGAGGGATAGAAGGAATCCGAGACGAGGATGCAAGCGTTCTCGAATGGGTTTCCTCCCCCATCTAGCACTTGTATGTTCAAGGTGCCAGTCAGTCTAAGGACAAAATCTGCCGATCGATCGATCGGCTCTTCAGAAGAGCCTTTTGAGTTGGAGGTTGGCCTAGATGTGAGGACCGATCTTGGCAAGGAAGTAAGGAAGTCGCCCTTGCTGACTGAGATGGTATACGACCCCGGAAGCACTTGATCAAACGAGTATGAACCGTTTTCGTCCGAGTAAACGAGGGCGTTGACGGGATAAAGACCAGGGTAATCGGCCTTGATCGACACTCGCGCTCCTGATGCGCGTGTGCCGTCTTCGTACACGACCGTGCCGTTGATACTTACGGGAGTTCTTGCGATTTCTGAAACTGTAAGGGTGCCTGGGTTGATGTCGCCGGAGAATTCTACCAGTGTCGTAATGCCGTTGACTGTGGTATCAATTACGTAGTATCCGGATGTGATCGCGACCTCGTATGTGCCATTTTTCGCGTCGATGTCATAACTGACGTCATAGGCCTTTGTGTTCGTCGCCACGAGGGTGCTGTTCTTGATTAGGACATCGGTTCCCTCGGTGTAATTGCTGTCCTTATTAACGTCCCAGAAGACATGGCCCGACAGAGTACCGGATGCGACCTTCGAGTTATAGGCGATCTGCCAATCGTATCTTCCGTCGCCATCCGTGTCGATGTTCTTCCTCGCTGCCATGTCGGCAGTCACATTAAGGAGGATTGTGTCCATCTTATTATTGCCGACGAGGGACTGGGAGTCCAGCTTACCGGTCGAGAAGAATATCGTATCCTCTCCCGGCGGCAGAATTATCGTGTATGTCCCGTTGGAATCGGAGATGACGCTCTGGTGGGGGATGCCGTACTTGTCCTGAACTGTTATCCTAATCGCGGGAGCTGGATCACCTGTTGACGTGGTGATTTTTCCGCTTAGCACGGCGCCGTCGTAATACTTTATCAGGACCGTACCGGCCTGGTACGCGGATTGTGGGGAAGCGTCGACGATTCCTTCCATCGTGCCGGCATTGATCTTCTGCTGGATGTCATAGGCATCCTCGAATGATATCGCCTGCCATGTCCCTGAGCCGTCACTTGCTGGGTTGTAGTAGGCGGTCCTGTATGCGAGCATGAAGTGCGTCATGTTCCAGGCAGGCATCGGTTGGACGGATTGCACCGAACCGCTATACCCAGGCAGGCCATCGTTCGTCTTTCCGACATCGGAGGGGGAGAACCCTGCATATGCCCTGTACAGGACGGTGTCGAAGAACGCGTCGGTGTAGATGATTTTGTAGCCGGTTATCTGGGTGGTGGAGGGGAGGGACGAGAGCTCGGAAAGGGGATGGTCAACTCCATTGCTGTCGGTCGCCAAGACGCTGTAATAGTCCGACGGGTTGCCGTCCACGTCGATCGTCCTATCGGTGAGCTTTACTGGCGCATAGAAGACGCCGACATCCTGCGCGGACTTCGGGAGGAGCCTGGCGTCGACGCCGATGTACCCGATTGAGTACCCTGTGATATCTCTGAGAGACTTGTAGAGAGATACTTCCTTGTCCACCCCGAGGTTGGCGAACAGGACGCCGAGGTAGCGCCACATTATGTTGATGTTGGTGATGTCCGAGGTTGCGGAACCGTAGATGTTCGGGTAGGTCATGACCGTGCTCTTGTATTTCGATGAGTTGGCTATGACATCCTTCACGAGCAGGGGGTCGACGCCGGCGCTTAGGAGGGTGCTGCTTATGAGCGGAGGGATGACAGGCCGGTTGACCTGCCCGACAAGGACGCGGGAGATCATCAGTCCGATCGCTACCGATTCGTTTTGGGCGAGCAATATGTCCCCACCGATCTGATATCCCTGTTGGAAGTTATCGGCGACGGCCGGATGCCCACCTGCGTCAATCGCCTCGAATCCATAATCCCACCAGGAGACATAGGCCGGACGAGCGCTTTCAGGTAGGATGTTGGCATCCTGTTGCTTCAGCCAGCTCCACATCGAAGGGAAATAAGAGCTCGGGAGCGGCAGCGAGTAGGAGAAGGCCCCCAGGTACCACATGTTCCCGGTCTGTTGATAGTCGGACGCATTCGGGCGCATGAAATCCGGGAAGGTGTTGTATATGCTGTTGTCGTAGGCCTGCTTGGTCTCCCTCGGTATGCCGGCGTCCAGAGAGAACCAGGCATTTGGCACTATCAGCAGGAAGACGACGAAAAGTGCCCCGACGATATGACGGATCTTCACGCTCTTCCGTAGCACCTGGAAGAAGCTCCCGGAGGAGCCGCCTATCAGCTTCCCGACCGTTTTGAAATCGAGCTTGTCCACTATCAGTACCGTGATCCAAGCGCTCGCGATTGCGAAGGCGGGAGCGGCGTTGAACATGAAACGTCCGGCGGATGTCGCCATGAATATCGCCACGGCCATCCAGACGGAGATGATGATGTAGTCCCCGGCGATCCTCTTCGGGACCTTGGTCAACATAAGGATGAGGCCGACGAACGACAGGTAGAATGTGACCGCACCGAACGAGACGGCCAGCTGGCTGAACACCGGAGCCCGAGCCTCCGCGATCGTCTCATACAGTTTGGACCCTCCGAAGTATCCCTGACCGCTGAAGATAGCATCCCCCAGCGCAGGGCTGACGACGGTGACGACAACCAGTGCGATCGCCAGGAACGCTCCTAGCAGCGGTAGCGTTATCAGCCAAGGCAGTTCCCGCGTCACTGAGAACAGAACCCCGACGATGATGGCCGCTCCAAAGAGGTAGAACGGGACGTCCAGGTTCCCCAGTGACATCTGGTGGTACACCGGATAGGTGATAAGGAAACCGAACCCGAATGCGATGAAGAAGATGAGGGTAGCGGATGTGGAATCGATCCCCTTGAACTTGTTTATCAGCACCTGGATCAGGAAGAATGCCAGGAGAATTACCTCGATGTAAGCGAACCCGACCCATGCCATTGCGATCGCGGCGAAGGACAGACCGGCGAGAAGGGCATACAGTATCCCTTTCTGACTCTTCGAGGCGAACATGCCTAAACCTCTTATGATGGACTTTGGGCTCAGCCAGTTCTCGACCCATCTCGAGGTCTCCGTGGCTTTCATGGCCTTCATCAGGAAGTAGACGGTCAGAACGATGAAGAACAGCGCGAAGGGATCGTGGTCGCATAAGGTCGCGACGCTACGCTCCACATGCGACGGCATTATTGCCAGGAAAAGCGCGGCTACATACCCCGCCCTCCTGCCGAAGATCTCCTTCGCAATCAGATAGATCGGTATGACTGTCAGAGCGCCCCAGAACGCGGACGACATTATGAAGAAGAAACCGAGCGAATCGGTAAGGGTGCTGAACGCCCCCTGGA
>Ga0315293_10005978_pt1 | contig 11424 bp, 25 predicted proteins | sample YL17G13_20_MG_FD_203071 | JGI IMG/M metagenome (GOLD analysis project Ga0315293, IMG submission 203071) | Sediment microbial communities from Yellowstone Lake, YNP, Wyoming, USA - YL17G13_20 | ecosystem: Environmental > Aquatic > Freshwater > Lake > Sediment | place: USA: Wyoming | collected... | reverse complement strand
ATTGAAACTGTAAGATATGCAAACACACCACGACAACGACCACTAGAACATCCGTGGACTAAAGATAGGAGTGAATAGAATGAGTGTACAAAATCATGTTATAGAATTAAATATTAAACAAAATTTTGTTTCACCTGTATTAGCTAAGTTTTCTATCGTTCAGTTTGATACATTAAATTCATTCGAATTTAGAGTAATGGACGAACACAGAACAATAGATTACGCTAATTTTAATAGGGTAGATTTGGAAATAACTCAAGGAACTAATGTAACTAGAGTTATAGAAAATATACGAATAAACAATAATAGTTTTAGCTATAACGTTCAAGCGGATGATTTTACTGAAACAGGCAGAACTGTTATAGGTTTAAGGTTAAGAAATTATAATAATCAGACTGTCAGTACCAATAAAATAAGGTTTAATGTGCTTGTTTCTAATTTTGATGATGGTACTGTTTTTCCTAATATCGATAATTACACTACAAGAATAGACTTTGACAATCACTTAGCGGACAATCAGCGACATACAACATTTGAAGAAAAACAAATAATTGCACAAGGAATAGAAGAAAATAAAGTTGGCGTTCAAAGAAATATTGAAGAAATTAATCTTATAAAAGAAGATTTGAGAAATGTCAATGCAACAATTACCGACCATACAGAGGCAATAAGCAACAACATACAAGACATACAAAAAAACACTACCAATATTGAAACTAATTCAATAAGAATAGATAGTAACAGGGATGATATTAATTCAAATGCTAATAAAATAGATAGCAACGAAACCTCTATAAGAAAAAATACTACAGATATTACAATCAATAGAAACGATATAAATCAACTAATAATAGATGTCGATAGAATAAGAATACCGACTAACGTAACCGTATTAGAACAACGAATAACCGCACTAGAATCACAAAATATCAGTATTTTAAGCAGGTTAAACGCCTTAGAAAGCTAACAAGATGAGATATTTTTTATAAATGGCGTGGTTGTCGGATAAAGTAGCAATATTATAAGATGGGTTAAGGTTGAATTAAAAAGCTTAACCTCTTGTAAATGTGATATATACTAGTCTTGAGGTCTGTTTTGTTAAGTAGTTAAGATATTTATATATATATAGTATAATAATAAAAACAGTATATAGTTGTAATACAATAGGGGAAATATCTTATTTACTTAACATTAATAGCTTGAAAGCTAATGTATATCACGTTTTAAGAGGTTAAAGTATGTTAACATTAAACTTAACCATCTTATACTTGAAAGGAAATGATTATTATTTATATAAAATCACCGATTAATTATACAGGTGGAAAATACAAATTGCTTTCGGAAATAGTTCCATTGTTTCCAACTAAAATTGATAACTTTATTGATTTATTTGGTGGTGGTGCTGATGTAAGCATTAATATTAATGCTAATAAAATTATATATAACGATAGAGTAGAGCCGTTAGTTGGTATGTTAAAATGGATTAGTGAAAATGATTTTGACACAATAAATAATCAAGTTATAGAGGTTGTAAATAAATATGGATTGTCTATGACGAATACAGATGGGTTTACTCTATTGAGAAGTGATTATAATAATAATTTAATAGATAAAAATTTAAGTTTATTTGTTTTGAATTGTTATTGTTTTAATAACACAAGTAGATTTAACATCAAAGGTGAATTTAATCAAGCTTTTGGCAAAAATAGAAGTTGTTATAATCCAAAAATAAAAAAAAATTTATTTTTAATGTGTGAAGCCTTTAATAGCAAAGATATAATATTTGAAAATAAAGATTTCTATTCTGTTGATTTTGATTTTCTAACAGGTCATGACTTAGCTTATTGCGACCCTCCATACTTGCTAAGCGATGCCTGGTATAATAAAGGTGGGGGAGGGTGGTCTATCAATGATGATATTAGATTATTTGAGTTGTTAGATAAGTTAAACGATAAGGGAGTTAAATTTGCATTGTCTAATGTGATTGAACATAAAGGCAAAAAACATGAGTTGCTTATAGATTGGGCAAGCAAATACAAAACCAACTACTTGAACAAAAAATATAAAAATTGTTGTTATACATTAAAAGCTAATAAATTTAAAACTCAAGAAGTTTTAATCACAAACTATTAAAGAAATAAAGTTGTGTTTTTTACTTATAACATGCTATAATAATAAAAAAATTAGGAGGTAAAATATAATGGATATAGATATATTGAATTTAGTCAACTATAGTGCAAGCCCACAAACGATAGCGTTTATCGTTGCATTGACTATAGCTTTGGGTAAAGTAATTACTACTACAACAGAGGTGAATGTTAAGTTTATACCGCTAATCAATCTAGTAGTCGGTATAGGTTTAGCAATGCTAGTACTACAATCAACAAGCCCACAAACTATCATTGATGGACTTGTTGCAGGACTTACATCTAGTGGTTTGTATAGCACAACTAAAAATGTTAAGGAGGGTTTAAATGGATAAATTACAGGAATTAGCACAACCCCTAATAGAATACCTAAAGGAAAATTACAATCCATACACCACCGTATGTGTTAGCATGGATAAAGTAGAATTAGTTAACGTTATTACAAGTATGCCTAGAAAAGCTACGCTTGTTAATGTTCCTAGTAGTACATGGAAAGCAGAATAACTGTCTAATATGAATAAAAATATTCTAGGAAATTGTTGTGCACAGCTAAAAAGGGGAAATAATATGATTAAAAAAGTTATGGTAACAAAAGGATTAAGAGGTAAAGAAAACCCAGAGTCATATCACGAAAAATGCTTATCAGTAGTTAGAAAACATTACGACGATATAGGGGAAAGTATTGAAATTACAACTTCAACAGGCGTATATAATGACTTTGATGGTAGCACGACACAAAAAAGACTTTACGCTTTTGGCAACACCTTGATGAAAGAATTAGCTATTTGTGATGAAATAGTTTTCATGGACGATTGGGAGAATTACGATGGTTGTAGTTGTGAAAATTTTATAGCAAAACGATATAATGTAAAATGTGTATATCTTAATTCTCAAGAAGTCACAGAATAGAGGTTGGAAATGAGATTTAACTCTTGCAAATTAAATAAAAAAAGACTTTGTTTATTTAAAATCTTTGGGTAATGTTACCGTGAATCAAAATGCCCAAATAAGCGAAACTACATTATTGTTAGGTGAAATGGTTTGCAAATTTAACAAACCTTTAGATTTAGGTATTCATGTTTATAAGATATTAATATTTAAACATAGATTTAGTTTTTTTATAAAGTTAGCAAGAAAAATACAGACGCCTATTGCTAATGATATAGAAGTTATAAATTTTAAATTCCATGTATAATAGAATAGGGGGTTTATACGATGTCAACAATTAAGATGCCAAGTAGAGATATAACTCAATTACACCGAACGCTACAACGTGGAGTAAATGAGCTTAAAAGACGTATGCAAGTATTAGGCTACCCAGTGTTGGTAACCGAAACTTACAGAACTACAGAATATCAAAATAAATTATATGCACAAGGTAGGACTACATCAGGTAAAACTATAACAAATGCTAAAGGCGGTCAATCTATGCACGAGTACCGACTAGCTTTTGATATATGCAAAAATGTTAAAGGTCAAGAATATAATGATAACAACTTCTTTTCTACCGCTGGACGAATATGGACAGAAATGGGTGGAGAATGGGGAGGTAGTTGGAAGAGTTTTGTAGACAAACCCCACTTTCAATTTACATGTGGGTTAAGTCTTAAGGACTTACAAAATGGCAAAACTATGCCAACCCATACCCAAATGAAATGGGAAAGTGAGGTAGAAGAAGTGATAACAGATAAGATGCTAGAAGAGTTTGTACAAAAAAATGGCTGGATAAAAGCAAGTTTAGTTTCAGTTGGAATACAATATGATAATGTAAAAAAAAATACGGAATGCATCTTGTTTAATTGTTTAAACTATGCTAAAATAAGGTGTGTTTTGGAAGACGTCAATTATAATGTTGACTATGACGAACAGAAAAACTTAATATTAGCTAATATTAAAAAGAAACAAATATCAATTGCAATGAATGGTATGATTGATAAACTCACATCTATCAATGTTAATGATGAAAACCATATCCGTGTTAGAGATTTGGAAAAACTAGGATATAAAGTAAGTTATGATGTACACACGGAAGTGATTAATGTTACATGAGCTTAGTTGAAGTAGAAGCAACTATAGGTTTAATCGTATTAATTCTTAGTCTCGTTGGTGCATTTATTCTAAAATTAGCAAAACCATCTACACTTAAAAAACTGCCTAAAATGTCAGCACCATTGATGTTTTTTAGCAGGTTTGAAAAATTAATAAAAGATGTAGAAGAAATAAAACTGAAGTTGGAATCAAAGGAACATGAGGACAAACTAGAAAAAATATTTAAAAAAGATGTCATAACGCTTGACGATTTTAAGGATGCAACGGAAATTTATACTACTGGTGTAAAAGAGTACGCATGGAACGGTCGACATGGTGTGGTGTATGAAGAATTAAAAAAAAAGTATAATCAAAAGTAGCTACTTTCAAAAAGGAGAGGTGCTAAGATGTTTGGTTTATTTAAAGAAACAGCAACAGGGAATCAGTGGTACAGAAAGCTGATTTCAAATTATAGCGATGATGACAATAAAGAATTCGTAGAAAAGCTTAGTCCGTTTCAATTAACTATTATAAAAAGTGATAAAGAAAACTACGGATATAAATCATCTACAAAAATACTAACGGCTAAGACAAACAATACAGAATATACTATTAAAAAGGAGCGACAAGATATTAAAAATATGTGGCATAAATTTTTGATAAGTAAGGGTGTTTGTGATTGGTCGCTTTAACAATAATAAGTATTATTATAGATGTAATATTGATTTTGAATATAATAACTAAAAACAATTACAACAAGTGGAATATTTTAATATTAGTGGTTTTAGGATTTATATTTCCTAAACCAATTATAGCTTTTGTGTTCTATTTAACATTAAAATATATTTTGAAATATAAAGTTGGCATTATGCAAATTCTGTTATTATTTGTGCTTATTGGTAGTTTAGATTTAATAATCTTTTCATTAAATGCACCGATAACATTATCAGTTGTACTAATTGGCTTTATAAAAGCAGTGTTCATCTTTACAATCAAAGAAGACAAAGAGTATATTTGGAAAATGGAACTAACACTATTGACACATAAATATATAATAGCGTTATTATATTTCTTAATTTATGTTATTTTACAGTTTATTTAAAGGAGAAAACACATATATGTTAGCAGGATTATCAGAAAAATCAGAAGAAGTAAAAGAAGAAATGAAGAAAGATGGTGAAGACATGCAACTTTTAATGTCAGAAAAATCAGAAGAAGTAAAAGAAGAAATGAAGAAAGAAGCTAAGTAAATGTATAAATTAGAAAAATTGTGCATGAGGTTTGTAAGACGGATACTTCCTAATACAGATGTAAATAAGCAAGTTGATATAGCTTATTTTATAGCATGCACAATAGATTTTCTGTTATATGCTTTAACCTTGTATCTATTCGATGATGGTAAGTATATGGCAATAGGATTATTGGTGTTCTTTCTTATTAGGAAAACATTGCAAACAGGAACAAAGAAGAATATAAAGGAATTACATTACGACAGCCTTTTTAAGTGCTATATATTCTCAATGACTATGTTATTGTGTTTTGCCGTATTACGTAATATTAATATACAGTCCTATGTATTTGCAATAATTATAACACCTATATTCTTTATGGATTATCGACCTAAACAACTCTCTTAATGAGGGTTGTTTTTTTTGTGTTAAAATTATTATATATATATCAATTGTTGACATATGATTACAATTGATATATAATAATTTTAAGTTAGTAATTCAGCTAACGCAAAAACTATTAGTAGGTAAATTATGACAAAGAAAGAAGAGTTTTTCAGAGCAATTCATAATAATATTATGTATTATGATATATTTACAATAACTTTCATTGACACAAATACGGAAGATGTAATAGAAAGTACATTTAAAGTTAAACATTATGATATTGAAAAAGAGGAGGGCATTACATTTTACGATTACCTTAAAATTACTTTTGATAGTGTTTTAAATGATAATCTTGAATCAATCGAAGACCCTCACTGTAAAATTATAGACTATAAGTTTTGGGATGAAATAACATTAGGAGGTAAATTATTATGAATAGAGAAGCAATCAAGAAAGAGTATGAAAATATGGTAGAATTAGCAAAAAAATTATCAGGAATAAATTTTGGAGTAACAGGACACCTTGCTACAATGTGCAAAGAAAATGAACTTATAAACAAAAGCCAAGAACGTTTCGATGCACTTTTATCAGAATACAAACAAACCAAAAAACAAATACGCAACTTGTTAGAAGAGTATAATCCGAAAAAATCTATAGCAGGTTACGAGCGTGTCGTGGATGCAGTTTGCATTATAATTAATAGTGATGAAAAACTACAAATGATGTCTCTTTATGAGGCAGTGGTTGAAATAGAAAGGTTAGGTAAAGACCCTAGTTCTACTGCTAGTAAAGTAGAGCGTTCAATACGTCACTTTACACAGTCCTTAGGTATTGACACTACAAATAGGGAGTTTATATACGATATATATTATAAATACGTAAATAGAGAGGATTAATTAACTATGGAGAAATATATTATAGAAGCAGAAAAGGAATACAAAGGATTAAAATATGTTGTTATTTTTCACGCTATGGGTCATAGGTGTGGATACGTAGGTACAGAGAATTTTATATGCGGGCAAGATGATGGTAATTTTCATGTCCACGGCGGTATAACATATAGTGAGAACGATACCCAGTACCCAATCGTCTCAAATTTGTATTGGATTGGTTTTGATTGTCTCCACATGGGAGATGCTAAAGATGTAGAGTTAATACACCAATACGGATTAATTTCTGATGAGATGAAAGAACACTCAGAACTTACAGAAAACCTTTTACCCATAGGTGGTACTATAAGAACCTTAGACTACGTCGAACAAGAATGTAGAGATTTAATCGACCAAATATTATTAATAAAGGAGACTAATTAAATGTATACACACTTAATGTCAACACGTCTTACAGATGCTAATAAATATCTGTACGATGAACTAAAGAAAACGTCAGGGCTTAAAGTCAACGTTTTTGTTAACCTTATATTTCAAGAGATTACGGAGTTAGCCGTTGCTAGCTCTATGACACCAGTTGAATATATTAGACACTTATGGATTAAGCACAATGTTAAGTAGGGGGTTATATGATTAAAAGATACAAACAATACTTTTCAAGCAAGCCTGTATTGGCGATAAATTTTGTATTAATGTTAATATATACAGTGCAATATAACTTATATGTGGGGTTGTATGTTATTAGTGGAGTGAGTGTGCTATTTCCACTAATAACAGGTGTTATAGATAAACTAATGGATAAAAAGGAGTAATAATTATGAGGATATGGCACATTGATTTGATAAAAACAGATACTCTTCCAAAACGTCAACTTATCGCCCAGTGGAGAGAATTAAATTCGATATATGCTAAAAAAGATAAGCATATATTAATTAATTTTATTTATGATTATACAGATGTTAATTTATATATTTACTCTAAAATAGTAATTGATAAATGCAAGACAAGAGGAATTAATATTAAAACGTATGACAAATTTAATAATTTGACAACGCTCAACAATTATGTTGATATAAATATGTGTTTAACAAATTTTGGTTTAATTACCCACTGAATTATGTTTTAATGGTTTAATTACCCACTGAATTTGTGCTTTATGTGATTGACGTTATACAATCAACTAAGACAGTTGAGTTCACTAATTATTTAAATTTAAATTAAAATAACCGTTAATCCTTATGACAGGGCGGTTATTTTTTTGTGTAAAGGATGATAATAATGAAAGAATTTAATGTAGAAATAGAAAGTAAAGATGGAAATTCAAAACGTACACTTACATTGGAAAAGGGAGAATACATTATAGAATTAGAAAAAGAATACAAGGGAAACGTTGCGGTCATGTCAGCGTTGACAAACCATACTCCTATGATTGTTTTAATCTTAGCCTTAACATTGATAGCGATGATAAGTTAATGTTAAAAGGTGAGAGTCATTATCCGATTCCGCCAGAGTTATGGTGGGCTGGGGTTTATTGGAAAAATAACGACAAGACAATAGAATATATAGAACAAGAGTGTAAAAATATAATAAACCAAATTGTAGCTTGACATTAATATAGTTATTATTTATAATGTTATTAATAGTACGTATAACGCCTCTTGTCAATATAACAATGCGTACCAGTATACGACAATTTAACAACCTACGACTAGTTGCAAATAGTTATAGGTCGCACTCAAACAGGTAGCCTCCAGCATCCTTTATACAAAAAAAAACACTTCATATTAATTTATGGGGTGTTTTTTTTGTGCGTAAAAGTAGCAACCTATAGATATAATTAACAAGTTATAATTATATAGTAACTTAAATTATATAATTATAAGGAGGTTTTTTTAATGTCAATTGGAAACAATTATGAAGATGCAATAGTAGGAATGGGTAATTATGGTTCAGGTAATGTAGGTCTCATGGCAGGTATAGGTGGATTCATCGGTTCTGCAATCAATTCTAACGGTGGCGGACTATTTGGTAACAATCGCAATATAGATTCGGGAGTTGCAGGTTTATCAGGTTATGAATTAGGTAGAGCAATAGGTAATATTGCAACACATGAAGACATATATGATGCAACAAACACAATTAAATCAGAAATAGGTAGTTCATACATGAGCTTAAACAACTCAATAGCAAACGTTGACAGAGATGTGTTAAGTTTAGGTTATCAAGGTCAATTAATGACTAAAGATACACAAAATCTAATACTTTCCACAACATGTGCCGTCGAAAAAGCGATTGAACGTGACGGAGCAGAGACCAGAGCATTGATTAACAACAATACAATGCAATCACTCCGCGACCAATTGTGTGCAATAAAAACAGAAAATGATTTTAACATCAGAGGATTGGTGCCGTTGTCAGGTGGTTTTATATCACATCACACACCAAACCCATGCAATGACTCTAAGGTTAATACACAAATCGAAATAATCAACCAAAATGTAAATCAAATTGGTGCAGGTTTAAACGCACTTTTACTAGCAACACCAACACAAACAGCAACAAAGTAAATAAAAAAAAATCTAAAAAGGGTAGGTTTGTTCCTGCCTTTTTTAGTAAATTTATCGATAAATTTACTAAAAGGAGTACCAAAATGTATCCTAATACAAATAATCAACAACAAACACCTTTTAACTACAATCCTTATCAGTTGCCCAACTCTATGACTAATCAACAACAACCACTACAACAAGAGAGGTCAAACGACGAGATATACGTTGCTAAAATGTGTGAGTTTATAAAAGCGAATGAAAAAGAACCAATTGTATCTAATTTTATTGACAGTTTTAATTCGACATTAAAAACCCCAGAACAAAAAAAAGAAGACGAAAAGTTTGAAAAAATGTCGACCGAAATCACAGAATTAAAAGAAATGATGTCAAAAATAATACAATCACAAAATGTAACTACTACAAATAATACACCTAACCAAAATAATGGAGGGCGTAAATAATGCTTAATATATTATCGTCTATTTTTGGTAATGACATGTCTATGCAAAGTATTTTACACACGTATGGACAACTAACATCAGATGAAAAAAACGGATTGCAAAAGATGATGAATGATATGTTACCGTCAGTTTTATCAAAAACATTTAGGATAACGATGAACGACAGTGAACCATTTAGAAATTGGTTATCAGAGCAATTAAAAAATAACATGACAACAACAACTAAAATAGAAGAGAATTATTAGGAGGTTTTAAATATGCACAATGAATATATGAAAATAATAGATAAAACAATAGAAGATATGATGATGCACGGCACAACAAACGGAGTTTTAAATATAAAATATATAGAAGCATTGCATTACATGATGGAATGTAAAAAAATGCTTATGGAAATGCACAAATCACCGATTGGAGCAACATCATCAACATCATCAATGTTATAGGAGTTGTTAAGCATGACAGAATTAGAACTTCAAAAACACAATGCAATTGAAACTATATATAAAGAAGTAGGTGCAATAATGCTTACACATATCATGATAAATGATGAAGCTATGGCAAGTATGCAAATGTTAGGCTTACAAGGTTTTAAACGTTTACACAGGTTTAATTACACAATTTTAACTAGTATGTATCCTTATCTAAGATGTTCATTTAAAGACAATTATGGTAGTAGATTAAGCGTTGACGTGAGTGGTATAAATTATGACCCACAAAAACTAGAAGACCATTTAACAGCATGGGATAATAAGCTTAAAGCTACAATTGTAGAGTTAGGCATTCTCAATAAACGCATGTTTGATGCTACAGGTAAAACAAGTGGACGTATAGAAAAATTAATAAAGATAAAGAAAAAACATAAAGAAAAAACACATCGTTGGTTATACGATTTTGAATTAGTTGCTTACAATCGCACCCATGTAAAAATGGTAGATGATGCGTTGCATACTAAGTATAAAGACAAAGAAAATTCAATAATAGAAGCATTAGAACACGCATTAGATTGTTAACATCAAGAACTAAGAATTAATTTTCTTGGTTCTTTTTTTATTTAATTGTTGACATGTTGAACCATTAGTTATATAATATAAATATCTAATAAAACAAAGGAGGTAACACATGGTAAAAACTAAAGATATTTGGTTGAAAAACAGCCAATCGTTACTAGAACACATTAAAGATTATTCCAACGGTCAAGACTTGTTGGAATTAATACAGAAACTATTATGTGATTATTTTAATATAGTAGATATAGTAGATAATGAGAAGTGCTTTACTAATAAAGAGTTAAAATTTAATGCGAAAAAAGATTATTTAAGCTTGCACATATCCGATACAACTCTGTTGGGTAAAAAGATTATAGAGAATGAAAAGTTGTTGAATTTTTCAGAACTAGTAAAAAAAGTTTTATATGAATATTTTTTATTAGCAGAACCTTATACTGCGAGAACGTTCGCCGTAAGGGTTAATGATAAGCAACTGAAAGAAAAAATAATAAAACTAGAAAGCAAGGGTTTTCTGATAAAAACTCTAACAAGGGAAATGTTATATAAACATTTTAACGTTTTACCTAACGTTGAATACAATGATAGAAAAATCACAATAAGAAAGGAATCAGAAATAAATAGGTTTAATCTTATATTTAAATCTGTTGATAATGTTTTACCATATATAGAAGACATGGCAAAACATAAAGAATTAAATAGATTAATACTGAAATTATTAGAGGA
>Ga0315293_10005977_pt1 | contig 11424 bp, 17 predicted proteins | sample YL17G13_20_MG_FD_203071 | JGI IMG/M metagenome (GOLD analysis project Ga0315293, IMG submission 203071) | Sediment microbial communities from Yellowstone Lake, YNP, Wyoming, USA - YL17G13_20 | ecosystem: Environmental > Aquatic > Freshwater > Lake > Sediment | place: USA: Wyoming | collected... | reverse complement strand
TGAAAATTACCATCCAAAATGTTGGAATAAAATTATAGCTTTTTGTAAAGATAACAACTTTTGGAAGAAAGAAGAAATTCAGAAGAAAGAGGTTTGAGGTGATGATATGGCCAGACGATTAAGTATTGCTGACAGATTCATGAATCTTGAAGTTCCTGAGTTGTTCTTTTGGAGCATTGATCTGGAGTATATCGCTTCCGATATGATTGCATTTGAGGTGAGACTGTGACTGATGAACAGAGAAGCCTTCCTGCAAATGAGTTGGATATGCAGTTGATGATGACCAACAGTTGTTGGGGAAGGCCAGAAGTTCCAACAGAACTCAAAGCTCACCTCACGACAAACTTTGCTGTCAAGGATGAACATGGACAACCCATGTTTGACCAATCAGGAAATCCACTGGTCACTGAGGAGAGCTTGTGGGGAATCTTGGGTCACTACACAAGAGACATGAGACTTGCAAATTTGAGTGAGTGGAATAATGAGTTGCAGACTTGCAGGTATATGATTGACCTGGCCACTGACTATCTTGTGGAGGGAATGATTTCTCCATTCATCAGTGCTTTGAGCAGAGCTGTCACAATCCTTGAGACTTCACAGAGCAAGGGAGGTTTCTTGAGAAAGCAACAGAACACATTGACTCAAAAGAATATCAATGAGAACAGGGAAGCTCCAAAGAAAGGATTTTTTGGAGGAGCAAAGAAAGACAACGGAGGAGGATATTAAAATGTTCAACAAACAGAAAGATGAACCAAAAAGGAAGCCTGACTTTTCAGCAAGAGAAGGTGTTGCTGTCTGGACAAACCAGGACAAGAATGGGAAGCCATATTTGACCATTGACATTCCACTATTAGGAATCAGGGTCAATGCTTTCAGCACAGACAAGACAAAAGAGGAGGAGCAATAAAATGGTGTGGCCACTTGGAAAGAAAAAGGACAAGAAAGTCAAGAATCAGACAAAGACATTTGTTGATGGAAAGCAACAGGAAGTTCCTGACAAGATTCCTGAACTGCAAGTTCCTCTCCCTCCTGCACAGGAGAAAGTTCCTGAGCAGGTTCAGTTGAGTGCTGAGGAAATCTTTGAGGAAGGAAGGAATGTTGGATTCCAGGAAGGAATGATTCACAGCTTGAACCATCTGAACAAGGAGATTGTTCGGATTCAGGAAGGACTTAAAGAGCAAGAGGAACTCATAAAGAAAAGAGCAGAGGCAAAAAAATGACACCAACAATGCAAGTCTTTAATGCAGGAATCACAGTTGGTTGTATAATTGCAGGAGTCAGCTTTGCAATAGGGATGCTCACTGTTGAAGCAATGTGCAAGGTCTGGAGAAAGAGATTCATTGTTGAGAACAAACTGGAACAGAAGTTCCAGGAGTGGATGAAGGCCGACAAGTTCAGAAGGTTTTTTGTTTGAGGTGAGAAAATGGCACAGACTCTTTTTGGAGCAGTATTAATTCAGACATTGTATTATGGAATAGTCATGACGCTGACCATCATGGGATTTGGACTGTTTCTAAGAGGATTTTTCACAACCTATTTCAAAGTGAGAACATCCTTTGGAAAGTATGTCCTGGTCAAAGTCAGAAGCAGTCTGAGAGACTACTTTGTCAAAGGATGGGTTGAGGAAGGATTCCTGATATACAAACTCAAGAGAGGATTCATGGACTACGACACCATCAGAATCAACATCCCACAGAACGCAAAGGTTTTTTATCGTTGCATGAGTGTCATGTGGATTGATGTTGATGATGAAAAACACGCCATTTGCCAAACTGATTATACAGCAGTCACAGGATATGATGCAATCAAGAACAACAACCTGCACACAAGAGCATTGATGCGACCAACTATTGCATCCACAAATGAAAAGATTTTGATGGTCTTGATTGTTGTTGTTGGAATCATTGCAATTCTTGGAGTATATTTTGGTTATGCCAATTATAAGTCAATGCACGACTTGGCACTCAATCTCCCAAATATGTTGAAGGGATTGCATGGAACAGTAGTGGGAGGACAAGCCGTCTGAACAGTGGGGGAAAAAGAGAATGATATATGCAATAAAGACTGACAACATCCAACCAGTTCATGAGTGGTTGAGCCAACTTAAAACAAGGAGTTCAGATGAAAACTGGATGAGAAATCCCTTCAACATTATTTTCAAATCCTATAAGAGAAAAGGATTTGTCTTGACTGTGTTCAAGGTTGAACCACTTGCTCACATAAGAGTCATTGAGTTTGCTTCAATGATGGCTTGGCTTTCAGGAATCGGTCTGCTTGTTTTGTTTGGAGCAACTTATTGGCTCATTCCTTGTGCTGTGATTGGATGCACAAGATTCTTTTTGACAGCAGACTTTTTTTATATTGTGACCAAACTTGGTCTCAATAAAGCAGGATGCGAGAACATCAAGAGAATGAAGCTCAGTGCTTTCATAGAGGAGGCGATACTGTGAGTCAGCAGGATGTTCTTGAGTGGCTTGTTGAACAGAGATGCACTGACTGTGACAAGTGGTTCAGAGTCAAAGACATCCAGGAAGGATTGAAGGAGAAGGGTCTTGGCAATGGAACAATCAAAGGAGTTGCTAATGACTTATTGTGCTTGACAGCTTGTGGTGATATAGTGATGCGTAATGTTGGCCTGTGGAACAGTTATAAAGAATTTCAGGCAATTATAAAGATTATATAATGCTATATAGTTTTCCTATTTATATATTGTTGCTGAGGTATATTGAAATGGTAGATTTTAACAATGAAGGAACAATCAGCAGACCCCCAAAGGACATTGTGGCACTCATAATCATTGAGAAGCACTACAACTTCCTGGAAGCTGATGAATACTATTCAAACAGAACCTTGTCTGGCATTGCAGAGCGACTCAGCAGTTGCAGGAGCAGACTCAGAAACTTGTTCTTGACTTGTCATGCCATGCTCAAGAGAAGGCTCACACCTGAGCAGTATGAACAGCTCAATCATGTGTGCAAAGACCTGAAACATGATGCAGAAGCTCCAGAGATTATGGAGTGCTTCATTATAATACACGACCAACTGGACAAACTTGGACTTCTCAAGTTGGACACCAGGCCAGTGTATGACAGCACTGACATTGAAGCATCCAACAAAGCACAGGGGTATGACTGACCATGCCTTTCTATTCTCATGGACTTCCCTTTGAACCACTGCTTCACAACAACCTTGTCAAGCTGAACAGCAGAGTGCAGGAGGAAAAGAAAGCAGGTCTCATAATAATATCAGGAGGTGTTGGACTTGGCAAAACAACAATGCTCATTCACATCCTTGACGACCTGAACAAGATGAATGGAAAGCCTCCAATAGAAATCAAGACAGACAAAGGAGAATCAGGAAATCAGTTGGCAATGGGAGGAGCAGACTTCCTCAAGAAGCTCAGAGTCTCTTATGATGAAAAATTCCCCTGCATGGGATATGATGAAGCAGGAGACTTCTCAAAGAGAGGAAGCCTCACAAGTTTCAATGCAATGCTCAACAGAACCTTTGAAACATTCAGGGCTTTCAAGTGCATTGTAGTCTTGGCACTTCCAAACTTCAATGTCTTGGACAACCAACTCTTTGACAATCAGATTCCAAGAATGTTGATCCAGATAACAAGGAGAACAAAGAACAGTGGAGACTTTGGAGCTTATGGTTTGATGGAGATGAACTGGCTCAGGTATCACATGAAAAAGAGTCCAATCAAAGACTACGCTTGGCAAAGAGTCCATGCGAATTTCAGAGGACACTTCCTTGACTTAGAACCTGAGAGAAGCAAACTCTTGGATGAAGTCAGCACAAAGAACAAGCTCAAGATTCTCAGAAAGAGTGAAGTCAAGATTGAAGGTCTCCTCACATATCCTGAGTTGGCTCAGAAGTTGGAAAGAAGTCCTCATTGGGTCATGATGGCACTCAAGAACCTGAAAATCAAATCAGTGAGAACTATTGACAGAGCAAAGTATTTTGACCAAAGTGTTGTTGCTCAACTCTCAGAACTCCTTGAGAACACAGGGTCTCCAGGAAGGCCAAGAAAGGTGAGATGATGTTTGTTGCGATATATGTCAGGGTCAGCACAGATGACCAAAACCCTGAGAACCAAGCTCAGGAACTTGTGAAGTATGCACAGAGAATGGACTATAAGATATATGATGTCTATACTGACAAATGCAGTGGTCTCAAGGATTCCAGGCCAGAGTTCAATAGGATGCAGGAGGACATGAGACACATGAAGTTTGATGCCATCCTTGTCTGGAAGCTTGATAGGATAGGCCGAAGCCTCCAACACCTTCTCAATCTATTCCAGGAGATGCAGAGCAAGAAAGTTGATTTCATCTGCTTGACTCAGAATCTTGACACTGTGAGTCCATCAGGGAAATTGCTCTTTCAAATCATGGGAGCTTTTGCAGAGTTTGAGAGCAGTCTCATATCTGAGAGAACCAAGTCAGGGATGGAGAGAGCAAAGAGACAGGGAGTCCATTGTGGAAGGCCAAGAAAAGATAGGGGGGTGTGAAAGTATTTAAACAAAAGTTCTTTCCTTTATATACTCAAAAGGATTCCCTTTCTGTTCAACCCTTCTCAACTCAATACTCAGTCAATAGAAAGGGAAAAACTCAGTTTAAGAGCTTCACTGTTTGGTCAAAGCCAATCCTTGATTGTCCAACATCAATGGGTCATGTTGGTCACACTCAGCTCTTGGATCACAACTGAGAAAAAAGAGGTGGAACAAATACGCTTTCCAGAAGTAGCTTGAAGTTGTCATTTGAACAACCAGTTCTTTGCCACAATGCTTCCAAAGAACATTATAATCACGACGATTGGAAGCCAGAAATTTCCATATACTGTGACACAGGCAATGCAGAATGGAAGGATGATGACTGCAAGGAACTCCAATGGGATGCCAAACATGAAGGCCATTGTTATCAAGAACAGGAGTATAAAGAACAGACTTGCAACCATGCTCCCTGTGAGACTGCTTGTTCCTGAACTCATTGTTGTTCCAATGACATCAGTTGCGTTGATGAATAGGAAAGCCATGTTTAATCCCTCCCCCATAAGAAAGCAACAAGAATCAACAGGCTTGTCAAATACCATAAAGTGCCGATAGCCACGACAAATTCTGATGGGAGGTTCATGCACTTCAAAATGTTATAAGGAGCTGACACGACTCCATAGACATACTTGATTCCAGGAGCAGACTTCATCCAACTCAGGATGTTGTTGAAAACATCTGTGAATCCAACCGCATCTCCAATGGTCACTGTTCCTTGACTTCCTGGAAGGTCAGTCAGTGCTGATGTTGAGCTGACGCCGAGATTTCCTTGAGAGGCCATTGTTTCATCAATGACGCTTCCTGTTGTTGAATAGCACATTGTTCCAGCAGGGTTGATGTTGATGACTGCTGTTTGAACTAAGAACATCATGACATTCACGAATACAACAAATATTGTGGCTATTGTCAAATTTCCCATTGCTCAGTAGCCTCCACTTTTCCAAATGAGGAAAAAGAATCCAACAAGCATTGATGGAAGGATTCCCCACAGTGGAATGAAACCCATGAAGCTCAGGAATCCGAAAACGAATAATCCCAAGAACATTCCTGGAATGACTTGGCCAACAAGTGTTCCAACTCCGACAGTGAATATGACAATGATTGTTGCAATGAGCATCCTCTCAAAAATGCCGAGACCATAGGTTTTGTCTTTGTTTGACATCCAGGTCTGAGCTGTTGAATTGACAATGATTGGGAGTGTTGTGCTGAATTGTCTGAGTCCTGAGATTGTGCTTGTGTAGTTGTATTCAAGGAGGACATAATCAAATGCTGTTGCTCCTGTGATATTCACACCACAACTGAGTTGAGAGCCGATGGCATTGACTCCTGATGCACTGCAATTTCCTCCTGGATATGTGAGCCTGATTGAGTATGCAGTGAGTTCTCCTGTTGGATTGCTTATGAGCCAGTTGAATGTTGTGTTTGCTTTATTGTTGAAACTGCTTGGAGCATATATGACGCTGATGCTGTCAAAATCTACTGAGTAGTTCAGTGTTGTGCTTTTCTGCATGAATATATCATAAGTGCTGAACAGGATTGGGTTGAGGAAAAAAACATAGTCATCATATTCTGTCTTGGCCAAATAAAATTTGTATCTTCCTATTGGGTCATAAAAGAATTGTGCTTTGCCTGTGATGTCTGAGAATTTGCTTTCAACAGTTGTCCATGATCCTCCAACAAGTTTGAACATGGTGATTGACACATCACTGATGACATCTCCTGTGTCTTTGTCTTTGACTGTCATGATTGTTGCGTATGTTGAACCTATCATGTATGCTGTCAAGAATTGTGCTGTTTGACTTCCGACGCTGATGCTGTATGTCCTGGTTGAATAGGCTGCTCCATAAAAGAGCAAGGTGTAGTTTGAAGCTGTCAAGTTATAGATAAACAGTTCTGATGTGTTTGTGACATTCTCCCATGTTGTTGTGTTGTCACTCCATCTGATTGTGATGTTCGCTGTGATTGGAGCAAGTGTGATTTCATCCCTGATGGTGATTGTGACGCTGTTGCTTTTGTAGAGTGTGAAGGTGTAGTTTGTGCTTCCTGCAACTGTCACATTGGCCACAGTATAATCAAGGGCATATCCTGAACAGTTGATTGTGACATTATATGTTCCATTGACAAGATAGTATGAGTCATTGAATGTTCCTGTTTGGCTTTCTCCAGGCCATGCTGTCCAGTTGAGACTTTTGATTGTGCTGTCGCAAGTTGTGAGACTTGCGTTTGTCGTGCCATCCTTTGCACTGATTGTCAAGTTTGTGTATGACATATTTTGAACTGTGACTGTGTTGTTCTGGAGTGCTGAGATGACAACTGTTTGATTCTGTGAATACCAACTTGTCTTGTTTGCTTGGACACTATATGTTCCTGCTGAGATGTTGAAGCAAGATGTTCTGACTGCTCCATTGATGCTGAAATTATTTGGAACAACACTTGCATTGCTGGCCTTTGCTGTTGTGTTGAAGCAGACTTCTGCTTGGTGAAGTCCTCCTGCAAGATTTGAACCGACATTTTGATTCAAATATGTTCTGTTGAAATAGTTTGTTGAGCCTATTGTGATGTTGTGAAGTGAAGTGTCCCCCTGCAAGAGAGTTGTGCTGACTGTTGTGTTTGTGTATTGGAATATTCCATCAACCCAAACACTGATGTTCAGACTTCCTCCTCCCCAATCATTTGTTGCTGTGACTGAAAAGTTTGCTTCTGGTGTTGAAGTAAATGGGTCTGTGCTGTTTGAGTATTTGTTGAACAGTTCTTGAACTTGTATTGCTGACATAGTATAATTCCATATTACAAGGTCAGCAATCTGACCATCAAAACTATAATAAGCTGCAGGAATAACAACACTAAGAAAGCCTGAACTGTACCGCCTATCACCTATGGTGATGTATTGTTCTCCCGCATTATAATACACAACGGATGTTGCTTCTACCGTTTCACTTCCGTCGAGAGTTCCATTCAGATAGATTGCAGTGTCTCCGTTGAATGTTGCAACTACATGATACCATTTCCCATTGGAGATTGATGTTGTTGTGAGCCAAGTATCGTGTGTATCTGGAGTTCCTTTTGAAACAAAGAATCCAAGTTTGCCTCCTGATTCTGCAAACCCCCAACCTCCTGAAAAGGTACCCGCCGCGTTTCTTGTTCTTGTTCCGAGAACCCAAGAGTCTGTAACAAAACTCTCTGTTTTCATCCAAAAACTAACAGTCAGGTTTGTTGTCATTCCATTATAAGCTTCAGTCTTGTTGTATATGATATCTTGATCTGCATCCTCAAAGTCCTGAGAATAATTCAGTACAAGGATTCCTGTTGTTCTGTCAGGTGTTCCTATATTTGCAGTAAAATTCACAAAATTAGTAGCATCCAAATATGGCACATTAGTCTCATATAACTTGAATCTACTGACAATAATATTATTAAAATCTGTTGCACTGACAAGACTGCTGACAAGTATGATTGCAAGAATTAAGACAAGAAGTTTTGTTTTCATTGTTGGCCTCCGAAATAAGACCATCCAATCATACCAAGAATCATGACAAGCATGATGACAAGGTTTAGGTTTTCAAAAAAGAAGGCTTCCACTCCTATCAGTCCATTTTCTGCGACTGCATTTGCTCCCATTTGTCCAACCCATCCTCCGAGCCAGACAAACCATATCACAACAAACATCATAAAGAGCATTATAGCTCCGAGTATGCCGACACCTTTCTTGTTGTGAAACAGCTTGTTCAGGTTCATTGATATATCACAATCTTTTTCTGAGGAACTTTCTTTGCGACCTGCTGTTGGCCTCCCATGTTGAATGGACTTCCTCCTGTTCCTCCAACATCCAAATTTCTCTGGCCACTGAAAGGACTTCCTCCCCCTCCGACTTCAATGTTCCTTGCTCCTCCAAACTGTCCTCCTTGACTGCTCCCTCCAAAGACGGACTGCTGATTTGCAAACTGACTTTGCTGTCTGCTCTGAGGAACTCCAATCATTGGCTTTCCTTTGCTCTTTGCCTCCCGCTTGTCCATGTGAGCTTTCAGGTTCTTTCCAAAGACAGCAAGTTTGCTTGGAGCTTTCGGACTTCCTGCTCTCAGGTCTTGATTGATTGTCCTGGCACTTTCAAGTTCTTGTCTGGCTTTCAACAAGTCATCCTGTCTGATGTTGTCAGCACGAACCTTCTCTGCTTCCTTGAGAATAGCTTTCTTTCTCATTTCAACAGTTGCATTGACAAACTTTTCTTTCTTTGCCTGGATTGTTGCGAATATTCCCATCAGAACATCCCTCCTTTCTTTTTGCCTTTCGGCATGACTTCATTGACCATGCCAACACTCATTGCTGTTCCAACAACATTTCCCATTGGTGAAATCTTGTTGGCTTCACTGATGCCAACTCCTCCGACAACAACAGCAACAGTGTCCTTCATCATTTTCTTTGCACTCATGAACCTTCACCTCCCAAATATGTTTTTATTTCTTCGCATTTGTATTCCTTTAAATGTGATTTCACGCTTCTCACCTGCTGTGCTGATTCTGGCCTCACGCCTCTGAATAAACACACCAGGCTCTTTCTTACTACTATAAAAAAGGTTCTTAGGAAGGAGGCCACTTCCTGCAACAAAAACATTTTCTCCCTTTGTTGCAGGAACAACTCTGAAACTTGCTGATGCTGTTGTCAATACTTTTTGCTTCCCAATGCCAAATGCTTCTTTCAATGTTGTCGCTTTCCCCACTTCCTTAAATGAACCTTTGCTCCTCACCTGGACTGAATATGAACTTCCCTTTTTGATTCCATCAGATGGCTTTGTCATGAAATCAACAGGAGGAATTTCTGGAGGAATAGGAGGAGGAGGAGGAGGTGTTCTTGTTCCAATTTTTGTTGTTGTTCTTGTCACAGTATTCAAGTCAAGCATCAAATCAAGTTGAAGTTTTGTGTCCAACTTTGTCTCAGTCACAGTCTCATTTCTTAAAACATTCTCACTTCTCAAGATGCTTATAGGTTTTGAAATGGTTGAGTATTCTCCTTTGGCTTCATTCTTACTTATGCTGATGCTGTCAGGAACAAGTCTCAAAGTTCCTTCTGTTCTGAATGAAGGTTTTGGTTGAACAACACTCTCCTCTTTCATCACGCTAAACTGAACAGAGCTTACTTTTGGACTTTGGATGCTTTCAGATTTTGGAAAAGAAATTAGTCCTGCAACTGAATATCCTCTTTCATTCAAGTATGATTGAGGAACTGTTTGCTGTGCAGGTTCAAACTGAGGAAGTTCCATTTTTGTTGAAACTTGCTTTGAACTTGACAGTTGATATTTAGGATAAACTTTTGTTGTTCCTTCCAATACTTCTCCTGCTGTTGCATATTTCTGAGGAGCAACCTCTTGAACAAGAACGCTTTTGCTCTCACTTCCAACAAGGAAATCTGTTGCCTCTTGAACAAGAACGCTTTTGCTCTCACTTCCAACAAGGAAATCTGTTGCAGGTTTATTGACGACAACAACATCACTGCTTGGTCTTATTGCAGGAGTTGGATATGTTCCATGTTTTCTGACAATCACAATCTCCTTTGGATATAAAGTTCTTTGAACTCCTGGACTTCCTCTTGTGTTTATTGTGACGCTTCCAAAAGGACTGCTGACATCTTTTAAATAGTTCATTCTAAGATTTCCAACAGCACTCTGAACATCAGGACTCAATCCTACTTTGACATACTCTGTTCCATAAACTGTGCTTAGACTGAACTCTTGAGAATTATAAGGTCTGAGTCCTTGACCAAACAAGTCTGGAACATAAGGCACTCCTCCTTTCACAGTGACTTGTCTGATGTCTCCTGGAAGCCATTTGCTTGTGGCAATGATTTGAGGCTTGCTCAAAGTCTGCTGAGTGCTTGATGAAATTTTTATCTCTCCAGTTTCAGCAATAGTTCTTGCACTGACAACTCCTCTTGTCTCAGTCACTTCTTGACGGAAAAAACCTTTTCCAAGATTTGGACTTGGACTTCCATAAATTGTTGTTCCAATCTTTTCAATGCTTGGAGTCTCAACAACTTTTCCATCCTGAATGACTTTCTTTGATGCAAAGACTGTTCCATTATAATCTCCTTTGCCTTCCTTTGTCTTTAAGAAATTAAGTCTCTCCTTGTTCAATATTTCAATATCAACTCCTTTGTCCTGAATAAGTTTGCTTTGGAACTCTTGAGTTCCACTGCTTCCTGAAACAACATTACTCTGGCTTCCAAGATTTCTTTGCTCTTTGTCTGCCTTCCATTTTGTTCCAACAGCTTGAATCCCTTTTCCGATTCCATAACTCATTAAAACTGAACCAACAAGTTCTCCACTGAACTTTGTAGGTCTTGTTGCAAGTTCAACTCCTGCTTGACGATAGCTCTCAGGATTGACAACATTTGCAACAGTCTCAGGAAGGTTCTGTGGCATCAAAGAATAAATCATCTTAGCTCCTCCAATAGGAACTGAGACTCCAAACTCTGCAAGAGCATATCCATATCCAGAAACATCTTTGCCTTCTGCTCTTGCTCTACTTGATCTAAGATTCAGAATATCCTGCACTCTGTTCGTGACTCCAAATCCAGTTGGCTTCTCAGCTTCTTGGAGACTTCCTGTTGGAAGTTTTCCTCCGACAAGAAAAGGCTTTGTTCCCAAGTCAGTTCTTGTTGTTGGACTTGAAGGATTAAAAGATTGAACCTGAAAAGTTTGACCTTGAGAAGTCTGAGGCTCTGTGCTGACAAAAGTTGTGAAAGGTTTTGGTTGGGGTTCAGACTCCTTTATTCTTTCACTTTGTTTCTGAACAATGTCCTGGACATACTTTGAGCTTTCATTTTGAAGTTCCTTCTGGAACTTCTGTGTTTCATCTCTTGCAATCCTCTGAGCTTTTGCA
>Ga0315293_10005972_pt1 | contig 11427 bp, 6 predicted proteins | sample YL17G13_20_MG_FD_203071 | JGI IMG/M metagenome (GOLD analysis project Ga0315293, IMG submission 203071) | Sediment microbial communities from Yellowstone Lake, YNP, Wyoming, USA - YL17G13_20 | ecosystem: Environmental > Aquatic > Freshwater > Lake > Sediment | place: USA: Wyoming | collected... | reverse complement strand
GAAAGCGCGATTAATACGCCCACCCAGTCAGCAATCGCCCCAAAGAGGATGACCGGCAGAGTAAAAGCCGAATTGATGAGCATATTCTGAACGCCGAAAACGCGGCCCCTGAGCTGGCGGGGAATTTTGTTTTGCAATATGGTCTGGATGGAAGAGGTGATATAAATATTGCCGACGCCCAAAAGGACGATAAGCAGGGTGGCCAGCGGAACATTGGTGACCCGGCCCAATAGAATCAGGATAATTCCCGAAAAGATGAAGCTGCTCACTACGATCGTGCCTTTCTTCACATAATGGTGCAGGCGCTCCAGGGTTCCCATGCCGATGAGCATCCCCACTCCTATCGCGATAATTAGATAACCAAAATTCCTGCCGCCGATATTCAACACCTCGTTGGCGTAGGAGATGGCTAAAAGTGAAAGCGTGGCCACCGCCATGGCCGCCACAAACAATTTATAAAGTGAATAGCGCACCACCTGGTTGCGGCGGATAAATTCAAAAGCCACCCCGATATCACCTAAAACATGGCCCTTGGGATTGGCCGCCGCTTGCCGGAATTTAAGCGGCACCAAAAGGATCGCCCCCGCGGAAATAAAATATAGGACCGCCGAAGCCACAAAAGTCCCCTTTTCCTCAAAAATATTAACCAGCGGAGCCCCCAGACCGAATCCCACCACTGAAGTAGCCATCCAGGTGAGCATGAATAAGGAGTTGGCCACGATCAGATTTTTCCGGTCCACTAGCTCCGGTATGGAGGAGGTCTCGGCCGGGGCGAAAAACTGGGCCGCGCTGTAGATGAGCAAGCTCACCAGAAAGATGAGCCCCACCGATTTGGAGATTAAAGGAATGATGAGCAATATCAGAAGCCCGCGCAGTAAATCGGAAATTACCATGATCCATTTGCGGTCCAGTTTATCCACAAAGACACCGGCCCAGGGAGAGACCAGAACCGAGGGTATGCCAAAGGCCAGAAGCGGCAGCGATACTCCCAGATTGGATTTGGTCAAACTGTAGGCCACGATCATCAGGACATACACGAAAACCCGATCCGCCATCTGTGAGGTAATCTGGCCCAGCCACAGCATCAAAAAGCCGGCGTTGCCCAATACGGCCGTAAAGCCGAAGGATTTGTCCGATTCTAGTTTTTCCATAACCTTACATCTTCCCCTAAATGTTCGCCGATTAAAATATCGGGAGGCACTTCCCGGCGGTAAAGCCCCTCCACTTTTAAAAAGTTCACCTCAAAATACTTGATGACCCTGGCCGGGGCCTCACCCTTTTTCAGCTTATCCAAGGACCAGAACAACAGCTTGAACAAGTTATAATTTTTCTGATGATCGGCGGTGGCCTTATTTATTATACGGATAAAATAGAATCCGGCGGCCAATTTCTCCAAGTCTTCCCGCAGGGGATAGAACCATTCCAGGGTTTCGGCCTGGCTTAAAATATCCAGGTTGCGCCCCTCCGCCACCGCTATCTCCAAAAGGTTGAAAACCTCCAGCCGTCCGCCGAACTTGCTGGTCGGCCGCTTGGCCCCTTTGGCGATCACCCTGATTTTACCATAATCTTTAGTAAACAGGGTTACCAGCTTGCCGGTCTCGTCAAACGGCCGGCTGCCCAAAACTATGCCCTGCGTCTTGTATAAAGCCATATTTTAAATTTAGTCCCCTCCCCCGGACGGCTCTCAACTTCTATTTCCCCCTTATGCTCCTTGATAATACGGTAAGTAATAGCTAAACCCAAACCGGATCCTCCTTCCTTAGTGGAAAAGAAAGGATCGAAAATCCTCGGCAGATTATCCGGAGCAATCCCCGCTCCGGTATCTGAGATCTCTATCATAACCCTCTCCCCTTTTCCCTCATCCCTCATTCTTATCCCCAGGCTCCCTCCCGAAGCCATAGCTTCGATGGCGTTAAGCGCCAGATTCATAAAGGCCTGCATCAACTGCTCGGCATCCCCCGGGATATGAAGATTATCTGGGATTTTTGCCTGGATCGTTATATTTTTCTTGCGGCATTGATTCTCCAGCAGCTTCAGCAAATCGGACAGAATTTTGCCCAGGTTGACTTCCGTCATGGCAAATTTCTGCGGCCGGCCGAATCTGAGCAGGGTTTCCACCAGATTATTGATGCGGTCCAATTGGCGGGGAACAATGTCTGTGAATTTTTGCACGTATTCCGGGTCTAATAAATTATCCGGCAAAATCTGGGTTAGGCCCTTGATGGAGGCCAGGGGATTTTTGATCTCATGCGCCAGGCCCGCCGCCATCCTTCCCGTAACCGCCAGCTTTTCCGATTGTAATATTTCGCGATAGAGGGAGGCGTTTTCCAGGGCAATAGCTACCTGGTTGGCCAGCGTGGTCAGAAGATTTATGTCTTCCTGGCTGAACATCTCCCCTGACAGCTTGGGCCCCAAATTCAAGGTGCCCACCACATATCCCCGGGTAGTCATGGGCAGGGAAAGTTCAAAGCCAGTGGGATGGGCGTCTTCTTTTAAAATGGAGACCGAGGAAACCTTCATGGTTTCTTTGATGGTGCGCGCCACCCGGTCCAGCAGTTCGGGCTCATTAAAAATGGTAACCGCCATCTCCGAGAGTTCCCGCAGGGCCTTCTGGTAATCGTATTTCTGCCGGAAAAACAGGGCGTCTACCCCGGCCTGCACGCGGGACCTCACCGGCTCAAACAGTGCTACCGCCATAAAAACCAGGCCCACCGTAGCCAGGATCGAGTTCCAGCCGGTCAGCGTCTGAAAAACCTCCTTGAACACCACTATCAGCAGCGTATAGACCCCGGCGAATAAGATAGTCATCGCCGAATAGACTAAACTTCCCCGCACTACCCTCTTTATGTCTATTAGATTGTGTTTCAAGATGGCATAGATGGAGATCACAACATATAGCGGCAGGAAGAAGTGCGCCAGGGAGGGGAAGTTTAGGTTAAAAGTCGGGAAAAAAGCCGTGGTCCCGCCGCCAAAACCCAGCAGCGAAGCCAGAATGATATAAATAATCTGGTTGCGGCGCCGGCCGGCGGATCCGAGGTAGGCCTGCCATAATTCCCAGAACCCATAACCCACCGCCGCTACCAAAAATAATGGAAAAACATAATAAGCCGGTCCCGGCACCGGCCAAAAACGGAAATTTAAACGAGGGGCAATATCGGCCACGAACAGGGGCGTCAGGTCTGTCAGCAGAAAAACAAGCGAGATAAAAAACGCCAGGGGTACCGCCCAATTAAACCTGATTTTCCCCAGAAAAGATGAAACAAATAATAGATAGAAAGCGGGGATGAAGATAGCTCCGGCAATGTTTATCCGGGTCCAAAACAGAACCCAGCTGGCTGGGCCGGCAAACTCCCCCGCCGCCTGCCCCAAACACCAGACAGATACCGCCAGGGTAAATGCGGCCAGACTGAAATTTACGCTTTTATTCACGCCTTGCAGGTATATAAAAATTCCCAGCAGGAGGCTGGCCGCACCGGTTAAAAGCAGGGAGGCCGCATAGAAAGACATCTCCTCTAATTTTAGCAGAATCCTACCTAATATGATATAATCATACATGAGCCCCAAAATCCTCATCATCGATGATGAGCTCGACCTGCAGGAAACCTTAAAATCCATTCTCAAAAAGAACTACGAGCCCTCCTCCGCCTCTTCCGCAAAAGAAGGGCTAAAATTGATCAAACAGGAATCCTATTCCCTGATACTTTTGGACCTGAAGATGCCGGAAATGGACGGGATCACAGCTTTAAAGAAGATAAAGGAATTTGACCCCGGCCTGCCGGTCATCATCGTAACCGCCAGCCGGGATATCCAATCCGCAGTGGAAGCCATGAAGCTGGGGGCGGAGGATTATATCAGCAAACCCTTTGAGGTGGAGGAGCTCCTGGTGGTTGCGGAGCGGGCTCTGGAGAAAAGAAAACTCAAACGGGAGAACCAATATTTAAAAGAGGTTCTGAAAGATTCCGATTCCTACGGGGATTTGATCGGCCGGACCCCCATAATCCGCAAGGTCATGGAGCTGATAGACGCGGTGGCCAAAACCGACAGCACGGTGCTGATCACCGGAGAGTCCGGCACCGGCAAGGAGATCGCGGCCCGCACCCTGCACAAGATGAGCCCCCGCAAAGAACGGCCCTTTATCGCCCTAAACTGCGCGGCCATCCCCGAGAATCTTTTGGAATCGGAGCTTTTCGGCCATGAGCGGGGCGCCTTTACCGGCGCGCTGGAGCGTCGCGTGGGCAAATTTGAACTGGCCGACACCGGCACCGTCTTTTTAGACGAGATCGGCTGCATGAGCCCGGCTATGCAAAGCAAGCTATTACGGATCTTGGAAGATCGGATAATTGAGCGGGTGGGTGGAGGCAGCCCGATCCGGATAGACGTGCGCATCCTCTCCGCCACCAACATCGATTTTGCCAAATACATTAAGGAAGGAAAATTCCGGGAAGACCTTTATTACCGCTTAAATGTCATCCCCTTAAATATGCCCCCGCTCCGGGAAAGGAAAGAAGATCTTCCGCTTTTTATCTCCTACTTTCTGGATAAATTCAACAAAGAGCTGAACAAAAAGATCAAGGGACTCACGACCACCGCCCACTCGCGGCTTATGGCTTATGATTTCCCCGGCAATGTGCGTGAACTGCAGAATATCATGGAGCGGGCGGTAGCCCTCTCCAAGGGCGATCAGATCAGCGAGGAAAATCTTTTCGGCCTGTCCGCTTCCGTCAACATAACCAGCCAAACCTTAAAGGCCGCCTGTGAAGAGTTTGAAAGAAGTTATATTAAAGGGATTCTCAGTAAAACCGGCGGCAATCAGACCAAGGCCGCCCAGATCCTGGGCGTGGCCCGCACCACGCTGACTGCCCGGTTGAAGGCCTTGGGGATATAATCTAGCTCAACATCAGCTTGGTCTTGAGTTCTAAAATTTTGGCCTCCGCCGCCGCTTCCCCTACCTTGATTAACTGCGCCGCCTTGTCGATATCCAGATGCCAGATGTCTTCCGGGATCTCCGGCTCTATTAATACATCGGCTAATTTTCTTTGTTCCGCTGACAGGCTGTGAAGTACCAGGTCCAGTGAGCGGCCGAACATCTGGGCGGCGTTTTGGGGATCGGCCTTGAGTGGATAGCTGGGCACCACATCCACCGCGATTATAAAATTAGCCCCCATTTCTTTAACGGTTTTGACCGGAAGGTTTTCCGCCAACCCACCATCCACCAAAAGATCGGCCCCATGTTTTATGGGGGTCAACACTCCCGGAAAAGCACAGCTGGCCGCCACCGCCCACGCTACTTTCCCTTCACGCAGAATTACCCGGCGGCCGGTCTTGATGTCGGCGCATACTGCGGCAAAGGGTAATTTCAGCTCTTCAAATTTTTTATCGCCGATGTTCTCCCGAACTAATTTCTGCAGTTCATCCGTGGTCGCCGGACCGTACCGGTCAAGGCTTATGCGCAGATAATTCAACCAATTCAGCGAACGGGCTTTTTTCTCCATTTTCTCCGGATCCATGCCTGCGGCAAAAACCGCTCCTGCCAGCGCTCCGGCGCTGCATCCGGCCACAAAATGGATGGGAATTTTGTGTTTTTTAAGTACTTTTAAAACCCCGATATGGGCCAAGCCCCGCGCCACCCCGCCCGAGAGAGCCAGCCCTACCCGTCGGGGCCGAAGAAATGAAAAAAGCCGCCTTAGATCAAGGGGCGACAACTATATAACCTTTGGCTTTAAAAACGCCGTTCTTGAACATTTTAAAAGGATAGATGCCGGCACCCACCCGCGCCCCGCCCGCCCCCGTGCCGTCCCAGGTGATCTGGTTATAGCCCGCCGTGGCGGAAATGTCTCCCGATCCCCAGATCGCCGAGCCGTCCGGTGAATAGATAATCATGGCTATCCGGCAGGCCGCAGGCACAGTGTAAGCTATAGTGACGGATGAGGTCCCGCTTAAAACTCCTGAAACAATGGGAACCAAAGCGGCTTCTCCCCCCACTTTAATTTTAAGCAAAGTGGAGGACCCGTAATTGTTATAAACATCCTTGGCATAGAGCTCGACATTGTGCGATCCCTCCAGGAGGGCATCGGGATGGGGGTAACTGAAGGTCTTGGTGGTAATGGAATAATAACTCATGGGTATCTCAATTGGGTCCCGAGTATCCACCTTTAAATAAATCCCGCCGATATCAAAGCCCAGCGGGCTTTCCACCTTGGCTTTTATGGTAAAATTCGGAGTAACATAATCATCTTCCGCATAACCTTTGTCGTTGAAAGAAATTCCAGAGATATTGGGACCGTTGCCGGAAGTGTACAGGAAAGTCATGGTATTGCTCTGTTGGCCCCAGGCTATAACCTTAACCGCTTTGGATCCCGCTTCGGAAGTCGGCACCTTAAAACTTATAGCGTTGTTATTCCAGGCCACCACCTGTTCGGTAGCAATGGAAGTCGTGCCAAAGGAAATATAATTATTGGCACTGCCGTAAGCCATAGTCGTATCGGCAATTCCTACTGGCGAGCTCCCAAAAGAGGAGCTGGCGGAAAGCGTGGCTATGGTATTATATCCACCCGAAGAAGGGGTAAGGGAAGCGGATAGGGAATTTATGGTATCGACTTTCTGGGCGTAGATCTCCGCATTGGTCCCGCTGCGAAAATCCGCCCAGCCGACCACCGCCCCGGAACCGTGGACTAGCTCGCAGAATCCCTGAAAATAAGGTTGGGTACAGAGCGGAACCCCTGTAGTGATCCACATTTTTGATCCATCGGTCAAGGAAAGCTTTTGCGCATAAACATCCGCCGGTAAAGTTGCCACAGCCGTGGTAAGAATAAGATCGTTTGCGGTAATAACGGTTTTATTCCTCAGATCCGTCCAAGCCACGATCACCCCATCGGACTCCAACACCATAGGAGAATAAGAGGGAAAGAGCTCATCCGCTGCCGTTCCCATAAAAGCAGTAGTGCCTTTATCGCAAACTGCAACAGCCCCGCTGCCAAACTGCAAAGTCCCGCTTCCACTGACCCGCTGCAGGTAAGGCGCCGCTTTCCCGCTCGCCAAATCCCGGGCATCGGTCCAAACTATCAGCGCTCCCCCCGCCTCATCAGAGATCATTCTGGGAGCAAAGCGCGGAGGAGAAGCGCTGCAGGCCGCCATCCCATTAGTCGGCCAGCCTGAATAAGTATCTCCCGCGCTGTTGATTCTTTGACAGAAGACATCCGACTTATCAGCCCCCGCCCGATAATCCTCCCAGGCCACAAACGCTCCGGCTGTACCGTCAGGGATCAGGCAGGCGTGCATCTGGGATTGGGTGATAACGCATACTTTTTTCCCAGGGGGGCCCCAAAGCTGGACGCCGGCTGAATCCAATTTTTGCGCATAAATGTCTCCCCCATCACCAGGAACTCGCTGATCTCTCCAAACCGCGATTGTCTGGGCGCTGCCGCCGATCTGACAGGTTATAAGATCAGGATCTTCCTGGTCATTAGCAGCTGCACATATTGTGACCCCATACGTACCTGCGCCCCAAAGGGGAGTTCCATCCGAGTTTATCCTCTGGGCATAAATATCTCTAGTGATGGAAGGACGGACACCATTTTCCTCATCCCAAATAATAACCGCTCCTCCCGCCCCATCCGCCGCCATTTTCAAGTTGCCGCAGCCATATGCCTCGGGAACAATCTCCACATAACTCGGCCAGGGCCAAAATAACCGACCATCCCCACCAATCCGCGCCGCCTGAATCCCAGAAGATCCTGAACTTGTACTTTTGACCAGCCAGGCGATAATCGCCCCCCCATGCCCATCCGGCACTGCTACCGGCATAGATTCAAAGGAAGCCGTATTGGCAACGGCTACCCCGTTGGTGATCCATTTTGTATTCCCATTTTTATCTATTCTCTGAGCGTAGATGTCCCTCAATCCACCGGACCGCTCATCATGCCATACCATAATTATTCCCCCATCCCCATCCGAGCAAACCCTCCTCCCAAAAGCGTTTCCTAAAATGCCGGCGCGCACCGCCAGACCATCACTGGGATCAAAGACCGGCGCGCCGACTGAAGCGTATGCCAGGGATGAAAATAAGATCAGTAAAAATGCGCTTAAAAAGATATTCCTGAATATCTTCATTTATAAGAGATGACCAGATGGCCCCTCCGTTTCAAGACCCCGTTAACCGACATGGTTATGGGATAAATGCCGTTGCCCATCAATTGTCCGGCGGAATTTTTCCCGTTAAAAAGATATTCATTGTAGCCCCAAGTCGCATTAATAGGCCCCGATTCCCAGGCCACCGGACCGTCCAGAGAATAAATCCTGAGCATCACCTGGGAAGCGGCAGGTAAAACAAAGGAAATAGTGGTGGGACGGGTTCCGTCAAAAACCGGAATGGGATTTAAAACCGGTTCGCCCCCGACCTTGACGCTTAAGGAATCCATCGGACCATAGTTATCATAAATATCCTTGGCATATAAATCCAGGGTATGGGTGCCTTCCAACAGGGAGTCCGGATGGGTATAGGTTAGGATCTTGGTGTTTACAGAATACGAGCTTAAGGGAATGGTGATGACCGGATCCCGGTTGTCAATTCTCAAATAAATTCCGGAAATATCAAGCCCCAGCGGGCTTTCCACCTTGGCCTTTAAAGTGAACTGCACCGGGATGATATCCCCTTTAATATATTTTTTGTCATTGAGGTACTCTTCCGAAAAAACTGGGCCCGGGCCGGGAATAATAATGCTCTTAGCGGCAGTTATTCCGTAAGCGGTAACCGCCGCCGTATGCGGCCCCACCCCCTCATTCCCGCGCACCACGATGGTTTTGGGGCTCCAGGAAACCACATTCGAAACCTCAACCCTGCTGCCATCGAGCGTGACATAATTGTTTCCTCCATAAGCCGCATCGCCTACTGTGGTTCGCGGATCACAGCCGAAATTATTTAAAGCGCCGGAAGTCCCCCCTATAACATAAGAGGAAGCGGTAGTCACTGAAGTTATAGTGGGATCAATATCAGTTACCCGCTGGGCCATGGCCCAGATGTTATTGATATCCGCGTAGCGCGAATCAGAAAAGGCCACCACTCCCCCACCCGAACCATCGCTCACTATACTGGGAGCCAGTTGCATATTAGAAGCGGTGGTGAGCGGGATACCATTCGACAGCCAGGCTACGCTTCCGTCGCTTATTTGGAATTTCTGGGCGTAAATATCGCTTTCCCAGGTGACTATCGAAGTTGAGGGACTATCAAAATTCGTATCGTTGTATTTTATGTCTGGCGCTCTCCTGAAGTCATTCCAGGTCGCAATCCCATATCCGCCGGAAGTATTTAAATTATCAAAAGTGAACACCGAGCCCACCGCCAAAAGCTGCAGCCCCGCAGCAGTGCAGATCGGCTGGGGCGTGGAATATAACCGCGCTCCACTGCCGTCCAGCCGCTGAACATAAATGTCAAACTGATTTTCATCGGGTGCGGCATAGTTGCGGCCGTCCGACCACATAACCACTATTCCCCCCGCCCCATCCGAAGCGATCTGTGGATTCAGCAACATACCCGTTGCCGATGCCGCCTGATAAACCCTTACCCCATTTGCTCCCCAGACCTCCCAGCTGCCATAGTTGTCCAGCCGCTGGGCTAAAAGTGAACCGGTTCCATAGGGGGGAGGCATCCCCTTGGATTGCTCACAAACCGCAAAGACGCCGCCGCTACCGTCATGCAAAACCACCGGATTCCTCTGAAATAAATTTCCAGTAGAAAAATTAATAAAAAACCCGCTACCGCCGCCCCATAACGGATTCCCTGCCGGATTAACCTTTTGTATCTTGATTCTGGTGCTGCCCTTTTCTGATTCCTCACAGGCAATGAGGGCTCCTATATCATCCGATCCTTCCGGAAAATAACCGACCAGCGCAGGATTTTGCTGATCCTTTATCCAGCCGAAAATATTGATGCCCTCAATTGTGGGTGATGAAGAAGGCCATTGATAATCACCTGAACTATTAATTTTTTGCCCATAAATATCCCAGCTTACTCCCATCATCCCGCTTATTTGAGTTTCCCAAGCCAGAATCGCCCCTCCCTTGCCGTCCCCTACCATTTTTAACCGCCCCATAGTCATCGTACCCAATTGTCTCCGCCCCACCATTTTGCCATCGGTCCCCCATAAAATACTCCCGCCGGAATCCACCCGCTGGGCATAAACATCTTCCCTGACCCCATCCCTTTTATCCATCCAGGCAATGACTGCCCCTCCCGAACCATCCGCCACAATTTGAACATATTTTTGCAGATCGGGGGCCTCGCAAATGGGAACCGGGGCTGACCACTGGGGAATTCCACCGGCGCTTACCTTCTGAGCGTAAACATTTCGGTCGGCGGACAGGCCTTTGCTCCAGGCCACGATATAATTGCCCGCACCGTCCCCCACCATGCCATATACAAAACTGGCATTACCGGTTCCGCTTACGGCTGAAAGGGTGACCCCATTGGTGTTCCAGTAAGGAGCGCCGGCGGCCAAGGATAAGGAAGTAGATAATATGAGGAAAGACAACCCCAGCAAGGATTTCCGGAGCATCAAAACCACCTCTTTGTTATAATTTTACCACAGTGGCGGCGGAAATACCCTCGATCTTGGTCATCTCAGCCAGTAATTTATCGGGCACGTCGGCATCCACATTTAACACCATCACTGCGGCTTCTCCCGCCTTGATGCGGCCCACGTCCATGGAGGCGATATTGATGCCCTTTTGTCCCAGATAGGTACCTACTTTGCCGATCATCCCCGGCTTGTCGATATTATTGATGATCAGCATATATCCCTGGGGAACCGCATCCACCCGATAGCCGTCTATAGAAACCAGCCGGTCGCCCAGCTTTTCGAATACCGTACCGCCCACTTCCCTTTCGCCCTTTTCAGTTTTGATCCTGACTGAAATTAAAGCCGCAAAATCTTTGGCCTCCTGACTCTTGCTTTCAATAATTTCTATGCCTCTTTCTTTGGCAATAAGCGGAGCATTAACAAAATTAACTTTAACATCCATAATGGGCTCTAGTAATCCCTTCAATACTACCGTGGTCAAAGGCGCCACGTCATGTTCAGCCACTTCGCCGGAATATTCAACCACGACCTGGTTGGTGGCCCCCTTAATTATTTGCGCGGCGAACTTGCCCAGTTTTTCGGCAATACCCATATAGGGACGCACTGGGGAGAGCAGTTCGGGTTTCATGGAAGGGATATTTACCGCCGACCGCGCCGCCCCGCCCTTTAATACTTCTATTATTTGCTCCACCACATCAACGGCCACATTCACCTGGGCTTCAACGGTGGAAGCCCCCAGGTGCGGGGTCACGACTATATTGTCCAATTCAAAAAGCGGGGATTTATCGCAGGGCTCTTTTTCAAAAACATCCAGCGCCGCCGCCGCCACCTGTCCGGATTTTAAAGCCTCATA
>Ga0315293_10005970_pt1 | contig 11428 bp, 3 predicted proteins | sample YL17G13_20_MG_FD_203071 | JGI IMG/M metagenome (GOLD analysis project Ga0315293, IMG submission 203071) | Sediment microbial communities from Yellowstone Lake, YNP, Wyoming, USA - YL17G13_20 | ecosystem: Environmental > Aquatic > Freshwater > Lake > Sediment | place: USA: Wyoming | collected... | reverse complement strand
GTCGGGAGTGTTTGCTGATTATGATAACGACGGCGACAAAGATCTGATAGTTACCACAGGTTATCCACGAGATCTGACCGACAAGGACTGGTTTCAGTTCCGGATGAGGAATCAACGATCAGGTATTAGCAGCAATGAAGTTATAAATATGATGCCTGCTGTTTATATTCCTAATATTGCTTTCGAGAATAAAGGAGATCTTCGTTTTACGAAAAAAAACGACTGGCTGCCGGACATACCTTCTTATTCGTACGGAGCATCATTTGCAGACCTTGATAATGATGGCGATCTTGATTATGTGGTTAATAATTTAAATAATGAGGCATTTATACTAAAAAACAATACAAGGGAAAAATCAGGCAATAAAGCTAATTATATAAACTTCAGGCTGAAAGGTAAACCACAGAACACTATGGCAATCGGCGCAAAAGTTGAGTTATGGAATAGCGGTGATTATCAGTTTATTGAGAATTTTTTAACGAAAGGATACGCATCTTCAGTCGATCCGGTCATTCATTTCGGACTTTCTGATAAGAACTCTGTTGACTCCATAAAAATAACCTGGCCTGAAACTGGAAACATTTCTATCCTTAAAAATCCGGTTGTCAATCAAACAATTGAAATTGATGAAGTGAATTCCATTTCAGTTTCACAAAAAAACATACCATCACCTGCAACGAGGTTGATGTTTATTCAAAGCAATAATATTCTGGATTATGTTCATGAGCAGAGAGATTTTGCAGATTTCTTCCTAACCCAGAAAATTATCCCACATAAATTTTCACAGATAGGACCATGCATGGCCAAAGGTGATATTGATAAGGATGGTTACGAAGATCTTTTAATCGGAGCTACAAATATATTGCCAACTACAGTTTATATGAGGCATGGCAAAAAATTTGAAAATAAGGTAATTAAAGGATTAACTTCACGGAAGGAAATTTCTGAATCAGATCTGGTGGTACTCGATATTGACAACGATGGTGATAACGATATAATTTCGGTAGCAGGAGGATTTGAATACCTGAAGGAAAGTGAAAATCAGGAAAATCTATATATAGCAGTCGCAGCCGGATATGAAGGCAGAAACGAGAGCAAATACCAACACTATATCTATGAAAATCAGGTTGATTCATTTAAAAAGATCCTTCTACCAATACCTCCATTTCTTGCTTCTGTGGCAAGACCATATGATTTTGATAAGGATGGGTACCAGGAAATATTTATCGGTTCCAGAGTAAAGAAAGGAATGTTCCCCTTTGCAAATCCCTCATGGCTGATATTAAACGAAAATGGCAAACTTTCAGTTGGCTCATCTTCAAGTTTTGATCTGGGTATGGTTACAGACGCGGTGTGGACCGATTACGATAAAGACGGCTGGGAAGATCTGTTTGTGGTAAGAGAATGGAACTCTCCCGTGATACTTAGGAATAACAATGGCAAGGAACTTGTACCTCAAAATATTAAAGATATTGATGATTATCATGGATTGTGGTATTCAGTAACAGCAGGTGACTTTGACCTCGATGGTGATGATGATTATTTACTGGGAAATCTGGGCGAAAACAACCAGTTTTCGGTGAGTCCTCAGTATCCGTTAAACCTTTATGCTCTTGATTTTGAGATGGATGGAATAATCGATCCTTTGATGACGGCATTCTGGGAAGATCAGCATGGGAAATTGAACGAATATCCTGTAAATTACCTTGATGAATTGATTGAACAATCCTCATTTTTTGAAAATAAGTTCAAAAACTATACCTCTTTCAGCAATAATACTATTGATAATATTCTTGATGAGAATTTAAAAAAGAGGCTGGAGCTGAAGCTTTTTGTCAATACAATATCAAGCTGTATTTTATGGAATGAAAATGGAAAATTCAGATGGGAAAAGCTACCGGAGGAAGTACAGGCTTCTCCGGTAAAGAAGATGATTTTATATGATCTGAATAATGATAAATATCCTGATGTAATAATAGCAGGCAATGATTACACATGGGATGTATCAACAGGATACTTTGATGCATTGAAGGGAATAATATTATTAAATGAAGGAAATAAACGGCCATTCAGCGTCATTCCACCATCCAGGAGTGGCCTGTTTCTTCAGGGCATGGTTGAATCTTTACTCTTCTATGAGGGTGATACCTCACTGCTTATTGGAGGAATAAACAGGGGAAAAGCTGTTGTTTTTCAACTAAGAAAATAATCCTGGTTTATTTTCACCGTATTTAAAACCGGTTTTTAATATTAAAAAGCCAGCCCTTACGGGCCGGCTTTTATCATTTAAATTCAGATTATCCGACTAACAGGTACTAGTAACCCGGATTCTGAACCAGCAGAGTGTTTTTATTCATCTCATCCCTCATGATTGGGAAGAAGTAGCATTTCTTAATCCAGGCTCTGGAATCTCCCGGGGTATCTTTCTTTGAAAAAACAGGAGCACCATAAGTTGAACCGTCAGTTTTCCGATATGCCGGAACTGTTACTTCAGTCGTGTTATAACGCACATCAACTGCAGCTGTCTGATGATATGCTGCTTCACCTATCAGCCAGCGACGAACATCCCAGAAACGATGATCTTCAAAAGCAAGTTCGACGCGGCGTTCATGGCGATATGCCTGGCGCAAAGCATCACCCGTTAAGGTTCCTGGCAAATTGGGCTGACCAGCACGTTTGCGTATCATATTGATGTAGGTTCGTGCTTCAGTTTCATTGGCAGCTCCTCCAAGTTCTATGCAGGCCTCCGCATAATTCAGCAGAACTTCTCCGTATCTTAGGTGCTTGAAAGGCACCTCTTGTTTTACATATTGAGGATCAACGGTCGGATCGACATATTTTCTTAAATAGTATCCGGTTTTACCTCCATTCCAGTCTTCGATGGGACCTGAACGGGTATCAAGACCAGCTTTTATCATTGCATTGCTTGCATTGTAAACATAGCCAACCTGAATCTTGCTGAACGGATCAATCACCAGGGCATCTGAAGGACGCTTTCTCCATTGAACACCTTCATAAAGAACAGTAGCATAAAATCTGGCCTCGCGTTTAACGTATGGATTAGCCTTGTGGGTGAGATTGGCCCAGTCAAATTTACTTCCATCCTTCATCTCATACTCATCAACCAGGTCGCCAAGCGGAGTGTTGTTACCCCAGTTATGATACCCGTTAGGTCCGCAATATAAGCCGGGGTTATATCCATTTTCCCAATTCCCCCATTCATCCTCGACAGTCTTTGGAGTAAAGAACTGCTGCAGGATATCTTCACTTGTCCCTTTTGATGTGAAGAGTTCTATGAAATTCTGAGCAACCGAATCAGCCGGAGCAGGTGTTGCTTTATATAAGCTGTACTTATTCAGGTCAATAACAGCTTTGGCTGCATTTTTTGCAGCAGTCCAGCGGGCAGCTGCATCACCGCCAACATAACCGAGCAATGCAGGTTGAGAGAATCCACTTGTCACAACACTGTTTTTTGCAGGATTATGCAAATCACTTGCGGCATAAAGCAATACTCTCGATTTAAATGCAAGTGCGGCACCTTTTGAAATATGTCCGTCTGTAGGATAAGCATCCGGCAGATTCATAGCTGATGAATCAAGCTGTCCTACAACATAATTGATACACTCTTCATAAGTATTTCTTGCAACTTCGAACTCATCAGTTAAGGTGTATGCTTTTGTAATGATCGGAACGCCACCATAAAGGGCTGTCAGATAGAAATAGGTCCAGGCACGCATAAAATAAGCTTGCCCTTTCAAATTGTCAATTACAGCTTTCTCGCCCGGTACCTCCTTAATCTTTGAAAAGAAAATGTTTGTGCGTCTTGCATTTGCGTATAAGGGAGACCACCGGAAATGGATGGTATGCGGCGTTGCCCAGTTTACCTCCCATCCGAGGAGTCCGTCAGAGGTCATGAGAGATTTATTAAAATTGGTCACATCCCAGTCGGGAGTAAAAAATGATTCGTCTACATAGTCAGAAAGGCGTTCAATAGAAAACGGGAAACCCAGTGCATTTCTGTACATACTGTTCACAAATGTCTGAACAAGGGCAGGATCGCTCCAGACCGCAGTTTCTGAATAGTCACCCAATGGCATTTTATTCAGAAATTCATCCTGTTTAGTACAGGAAACAAGAAATGAGATGACTGAAATAACCATCAATAACTTGAATATCTTTTTCATGTTTAGTGTCTTTAAAATGTTAATGTTATACCACCGGTAACAACTCTTTGAAGAGGGTAGGCTGTTCCCTGTTCAAGTTCAGGGTCAATAAGTTTCTGTTTGGAGAGGGTAAGCAGGTTAATACCGTTAATATATAACCGAATGCCTTCTATACCCAGTGTACTATTTAAACCCGGAGGTAAAGTATATCCAAGTTCAAAGTTCTTTAACCTGAGGTAATTCATGTTAAAAAGCCAGAAAGTATTTCCCTGGCTCCCCCAGTACTCTTCGTCGCGGTTCCATGTCCTTGGGTATTCGGATGTTGTATTTTCCGGTGTCCAGCGGTTATCGGCATATATTTTGTAAAAATTACCAATTTCGCCCGATTCAGCTCTAATATTTTGCTCAGATCCTGTTGCACCCTGAAAAAGGACAGCCAGATCGAATCCCTTAAAGCCAAGGTTAAGTGTAGCACCATAAATAAATCTTGGCAGGTTATTCTTTTCAGACCTGACCCTGTCTAAACCGTTAATTACTCCATCTTTGTTAACGTCTTCAAAAATGACATCACCCGGTATTGCACCTGCCCAGTGAGGATACGCATCAATTTCACCCTTGTTATCAAAAATACCGATTGCCTGGTAATATAATGATGAACCCATCGGTCTTCCCGTAGATTTCTGATACTCAGGTATGCCAGGTGTCTCGTCCCAGAACAGGATCTTATTCTTTGAATAACTGCCGTTTACTGAAACCGAATAATCCAGATTTCCCGCCCTGTCACGGTAAGTTACCATTCCTTCAAATCCGGCGTTTCTGACCTTCCCGATATTTTCCGGCGGCAAACTAAGGCCCGTGGAATTTGGGATAGAGGCATTTCGTCTGATAAGAATTTGACTCCTGAGGTTATTGAAATAATCAGCAGTTACTGTTAATTTACTGTTAAGCAGGGTAGCATCAAATCCTATATTTGCCTGATTGGCCACTTCCCATGTTACATTCGGGTTCGGAATTTTTGTTTCGATCAGAAGCTTATTATCAGCTCCTCCAAACACATATGTATAGCGTGATATAAAACCGTAAGTAGTAAGGTATTGATATTCAGCTATACGGTCATTTCCTGTTTGACCCCACGATCCGCGGATCTTAAAGTCGTTAAAAAAGGCCAGGCTATTCTTCCAGAAATTCTCATCTGAAATACGCCATCCGGCAGAAACACCAGGGAAGAAGCCAAAACGTTTGCTTTCGGGGAACATATATGAACCGTCATATCTCCAGACAAATTCAAGCAGGTATTTTCTGCTCAGGTCATAATTGACACGTCCGAAATAACTGAGGTAAGCATTCTGGCTTGCCCATCCGTCGTTCGCCATGTACTGGTCAGAGGCTCCGGCAAATAACTGATCGACAGCTGGTGAAATGTAATTTTTACGGAATGCCGTAAAAACATCATTTATTCCGCTTCTTCTTTCTGTTCCGGCCAATACTTTAATGTTGTGTTTCGCTGCAAATAACCTTTCGTAAGTTGCATAGGCATTTACAGTGACTTTTTGTCCGTCTTCCATTCGTTCATATAACTGAGGAGAGTCAAATCCTCTCTTGCCTTTTGTGGTTACATGATTGGCATTTCCATCCCAGGTATAAAGGTACCATGGTGTCTCAAATCTTTTCTGGAACCGGATTGCTTTATCAAAAGAGGCATTTGCGGTAAAAATTAATCCCTTGATCCAGGGAATGTAAATATTTGTACGCAAATTACTTTCAAGAATATACCTTTTATCCTTATCATATCCGGTAGCATCTGTAACAGTAACTACAGGATTATCTCCATATTCAATATCCGGTCCCGGGTCTCCGTTTGGCCAGTAAGCAGGCATATTTGGCTTGCCGCGCATCAGCATACGGAAACTAGCACCAACTGAACGAGTGGGGTAATTCCGTAATTCCTCTCTTCCTGCAACATCAAAAGCAATATCAATATATTTGCTTATTTTACCATCTATGTTGGTCCTGAAGTCATATTGTCGATAATTGGTTGCACTTTTTTTGTATACTGCATCCTGGTATCTTGTACCAAGAGAAAGAAAATACTTCATATTTTCGGTACCACCCGAAATCGAAGCATTTATCTGATTCTGTCCGGACCATGGCTTAAATGTTTCGTGGAACCAGTCGGTATTCGGATGTCCCCATGGATCTGATCCATCCCTGTATTTCTGAAGGTCATCTGCTGAGTATTTCTGAAAACGACCCAGATTAGGGGCTTTATAATACGCAATCTCATTCAGCATTTCAGAATACTGTGCGGCATCACCCAATTCAGGGATCCTTGTAGGCTGTGTGGCTCCTGCATTCATATTAAGTGTAATCTTAGGCTTTCCCAGACTGCCTCGTCTGGTTGTTACCAGTATAACACCATTGGCAGCCTGCGAACCATAGATAGCGGCTGAGGCGTCTTTCAGAATTGTGATATTTTCAATATCATTCGGATTAAGACGTTCCATACCGCGGTTTGCAATACCATCAACCACAATAAGCGGACTATTGTCGCCCAGGGTATTTGAACCACGGATACGTAATGTAGAACCATCATAACCTGGTTCACCGCTTCGTGATACAGCTGTCAGACCAGGCATACGGCCGATAAGGTTATTGGAAAGGTTAACAGCTGGTGATTTTTTAATATCATCCCCTTTGGCTGAGACAACAGAACCCGTTACGGTAACTTTCCGTTGAGTGCTGTAACCAACCACAACAACTTCCTCCAGACCTGTAACTTCACTGGCAAGTGCAACATCAACAGTTGTTTTGCCTCCAAGGGGGATCTCCTGGCTCACATAGCCGATAAATGAAAATACCAGCGTGGCATTTGGATCTGTTACAAGCAGGGTATATTTTCCGCTTACATCGGAGATAGCTCCTGTTGCCGTACCCTTTACCTGAATATTTACACCGGCCATTGCCTCGCTGGTTGATGCATCAGTAATGGTTCCCGAGACTTTTATCTGCTGCTGATCATCAGATGAAAGAGTTCCTGGTGTGAGCGAAAAGGCAGGTAGTGTCAATCCGCAAACCAGTATAAATGCTATAATTTTCACAGTCAATAATAACTTATGAAAATCATTTTCCGGCTTAAAGGGCCAGAATTTGTGCAGAGCTTTTTTCATACTTTACATTGTTAATTAATGATTTAGAAGTTTAGCTAAAACTGGAAATTGAAAACGTTGAATAACTATATGGCAGAATAAATGAACTCTGAAATAGTTTATCCATAGTCAAGGGCAAAAAATTCTGATTTCCGCATTAGAATTTGGTGTATCAGGTTAGTCAGATTTACTTATTTCGGGTTTTCCAAATGCAATATACGTCTGGATTTAATCAAAACCAAGTTTTTTTTCGGCCTCTCCCCAAACCCCTCCCCCAAGAGGGAGGGGCTTAAAGCTTCCCCCGCTCTCCTGGGAGCGGGGGACGGGAGGGGGTGAGGCCGATAAAAAAGAGGGCCAGAGAGAAAACCAAAATTAAAAAGCCGGCCTTTTCAGGCTGGCTTTTATTAATAATTGTTAAAATCAAATCTTAAATTATTAGTATTCGGGATTTTGCTGCAATTGCGGTGCTTTATTCATTTCATCGCGTATTATTGGCAGCCAGTAAAGCTTATTGCCACCCCATGTTCTGGAATCCTCAAGATCTGTCAGGTCGAGTTTCCATTCCATCTTTACCATATTACCCGTGGCATTAACAAATTCCTTGACTTTCATGCCATAAACATTCTGAACCACCTGATCGCAAATCATCCAGCGCCGTATATCATACCAGCGGTGTCCTTCGGCAAAGAATTCAATATTTCTTTCCTGGCGGACGAAGGCTCTTGCTGCAACAGGATCAGTTGTGACGCGACTCGGAAGACCTGCCCTGTGCCTTACAAGGTTAAGAGCGTTTATACCTGCCTGAAGATCAGCTGCCTGACCAAGGTTTGCAAGTTCAATACAAGCCTCGGCGTAGTTAAGCAGGATTTCAGCATAGCGGAATTCCACCCAGTGAGTTGTACTCCTGTAGTACTGACCAACGGTTGCCGGATCCATGAACTTTTTAAGATTGTATCCGGTTTTCTGTCCGTTCCAGTTCTCTATCTGACCCTGCCTGGTATCAATCCCGTAAATTTTTAGAGTGCCATCAGCATTATAAAAGTGCCCTGTCTGGACTTTATTGTACGGATCGAAACCTGCAGCATCTGCCGGACGTGTTTGCCATGGAGCACCATGGTACAGAACAATTGCATAGAAACGAGCTTCACGGCCTCTGTAAGGATCCCTGAGGGGATCGGCAGCGATTTCAGCAGCAGTGGCTGTACGAAGATACTGATCGCCCGGAGTATATTTATCCCAGACAAAAGGAGTACCATCGGCCAGTTCAAATGATCTGACGGCTGGCTCAGTGGGATCATTGTTACCCCAGTTATGATAGCCGTTTGGTCCGAACCAGATGTTTGAATTATTAACATTGCCTCCGGTAAGCGGGAACTGGATCCCCCAGATGGTTTCGCTGTTCCATTTGCCATGCTGGTTGAAGATATTGCAATAGGTGTCGGAATATGTCTTCATCTGAGCATCTGACAAAGGTAATACCGGATCGGTAGTAGTTCCGACAAGTGAGAATGTTCCATATGTGCCATCCATTACAACTTTGGCGGCATCCCTTGCAGCCTGGAGAAGAGCTACCTGGCTTCCGGCTGGAAATGAAACAAGCGTATTGCCTGCCTGAGAAGTATATCCGCCATTGGTCAGCTTGCTTCCACAAAACAGTAATAGTCTGGACTTAAGTGCAGCAGCAGCAGCACGGTTAGCCCTCCCCTGCTCCATTGTTGCAGGCAGAGTACTTATAGCCAGTGCAATATCCGCCAGGATAAAGTCCTTTGTTTCAGCAATAGTTGATCTCTTGAGTGTTGAGAAATCCCCGCCGAGCTCGAAACGATCTTTTGAAAGGACAACTCCTCCATGGCCAAAGAGAAGCTGTGAATAGAGATATGCCCTTATGAAATAAGCTTCACCTTTAAGCCGGGTTTTGAGATCATTATCAGGGGCCGTAGTCGTAGGAACATTATCAATATTGGCAAGAAAATTATTTACATTCTGAATGTCAAGGTAAAGCTGTTGCCAAATAAGAAAACCTGCATAACCAATGTTGGTAAAATAACCCATCTGGTCGGGGCTCTGGGTGCCTTTCAGGTTAACGTAGTTTGCAGGACGGTGAATGCACAACGTCTGATCGGTTGCAGAAGAGAGCAGGTCTTCACGCATCCCCAGAATACCGTTATCAGTATTTCCACCCATCCTGTCATAGCACTTGCCAAGGAAGGCTTTTGCTACGTTGATGTCAGAGAATACCAGGTCCTGATTGAAGGTATCAACTGCCTGTTGTTTAAGTGGATCCGTACATGAAGGTAGGATAAACAACAGAACCGCAACCGCATAAATTAACTTAAATAGTTTGTTCATATCTTACTTTTTTAAATTGTCAATTAAAACGAAATATTTGCACCAATAGCAAATGTCTTCATAGCAGGATAAACACCTATTCCCTGTACTTCAGGATCAAACTTTTTGTTGGCTGCCCAGAGGAGGGCCAGGTTATTTCCTGAGAAATAAATGCTTGCGGCTGAAACGCCTAAACGTTTGTAGATCTGACTTGGGATATTATATGTCAGAACGACATTTTTCAGACGGCAGTAAGCTACATTATCATAATAGAATGTGCTGTTGTTGACTGAAGGACCCCAGTACAGGTCATTCCTGTTATATGCCCTCGGCATAGTTGTGCTGGGATTTTCAGGTGTCCACCTTCCGTCGTATTCCCACTTCAGGTAGTTACCTGCTTCACCCCGTCTTTCGTCATAGCGGTTGAAGTATAAATACTTACCCTGACCCTGTATAAGTACGGTTAAGGTGAAATTCTTCCATGCTGCATCGAGATTCAGACCATAGAAAAGTTCAGGAGAATCATTATGATCTACAAGAATCCTGTCATCACTGGTGATCTTTCCGTCGCCTGAAACATCCTCAAAAATAAGGTCTCCGGGTTTTGCCCCTGTCCAGTGAGCATAATTATCAACTGCTGCCTGATCTTTGAAAACACCAATACAATTGTAAATCAAAAGCGGGTTATACGGATGTCCTGTACGAACCTGCCATGGAACTACCCTTGCCGGCTCATCATAGAACACAACTTTATTGTGGTTAAAGCTGAAGTTTCCGCTCACATCAAGACGAAGATCTGACAGAACGGTTTTATGTACCCCTAATTCAACCTCAATACCTCTGTTATCAACCGTTCCGATATTCTCCTGCGGCAGGGAAAGGCCCGTGAAGTTAGGTACAGAAGCGTCCCTTGCAGCAAGAATATTATCCCTTCTGTTATAGAATAAATCCAGATTGAAGCTGATAAGATCGCTAAACCATTTTGAATCTAAACCTACGTTATAGTTTGCCTGAGTTTCCCATGTGATATTCGGGTTAGCAACAGTAGGTGGTCCGACAGCTGTTTCAATTGAAGATCCGGTACCGAATACCATCCCGGAAGAGATACCGTATGTATTGAGGTACTGGAACGGGTTACCAGGGTCCATCCCCATTTTTCCATAAGAAGCTCTCAGCTTGAAATAGTTGATAAATCCAAGTGAATTTTTCCAGAAGTCTTCTTCAGATGCACGCCATCCAAGAAGGACACCAGGGAAGTTACCCCAGCGCTTATCCGGCGGCCATTTAAGCGAACCATCGCGGCGGAATACAAATTCTGCGAGGTATTTTCCTTTGAAATCATAAGTTGCACGTCCGATCCATGACCTGATTGCATAAATTCCCGTGGAACCGGTTGTGTTCTTGTCCTGATCGGCACCGGCATTCATTGTCTGGATGAGTGGTGAGATATAGTACTGCCTGAATCCGTAGAACCAGTTAGAATTCTGCTGGAACTGTTCAACAGTGCCTAAAAGAGTAATATTATGGTTGCCGAATTTCCTGGTATAGATGGCGCCTAAATCCCATTGTTGATTTAATGTTCTGTTATATTGCTCATTATTCTGCGGTGATGAAAGTCCCCTGAGTGTAGGGGTTGAATTCATCGCAGTTACAAAGCCTGTAGTTGGGTCGATGGTAGCTGTTGACCAGGCCGGATAATAGAGTGTCCATGGCTGATAGTAAGCCTTCTGGTAATAGTTGGTAAGGTCATAAGAGAACGTACCATTAATAGAAAGCCCCTTCAGTGGAGTT
>Ga0315293_10005969_pt1 | contig 11428 bp, 14 predicted proteins | sample YL17G13_20_MG_FD_203071 | JGI IMG/M metagenome (GOLD analysis project Ga0315293, IMG submission 203071) | Sediment microbial communities from Yellowstone Lake, YNP, Wyoming, USA - YL17G13_20 | ecosystem: Environmental > Aquatic > Freshwater > Lake > Sediment | place: USA: Wyoming | collected... | reverse complement strand
ACCACAGTTACCTGCATTCGGCGCTGCGATACAAAACGCCGAACCAGGCGGAAGAAACCTATAACTTGACCACCAGGACTCTCTTAGAAATCGCTTGCTAAACGGGGAGCACTACAAGGAATTGCCAGTCTGAATTTAATGAGCTATAATTACTTTGGTCATTGAACGATGCATAACATAATTAATATGCTAAATCTTCGATTAGCCATTCTGAAGCGATTGGCTAAGGCCATTACATGGAAAGGATGGCTCAAGACAATCATAATCACGGCGATTTGCCTACTGGTAGTCTGGGGCGGGATCGGAAAAGGGGTTGCCTTTATCTATAAATCTTTCAATGCCGATGTTGCCGCCAAAATCATCTGGTTATCTATTATTCAGATCGGCATAATTCTGATTCTGGAAGGCGCAATTTCGATGGTAAAGAAGTTGTACCGCCATCCGGAAAATGCATTTTTCCTGGCCCTTCCGATTGATTTTCGAGACTTTTTCAAAACGCGGTGGCTGGAACGTTCCTTCGTTAATCTTGTAATAATTTTTGTGGGGGCATTGGCTCTCTGTCGACAATCTCAATTAGGGGATATCTCATGGACGGCCTGGTTTTTGTTATCAACGATGTTTTTATTTATTCAGCAGACGCAATTGACGATTGCGGTTTTATACTCCAGAAAAATGCGCTGGGGAAACTATGATCTATTATTTCTCGGCTTTATTCTTATGGCTCTGATCGCCGCCGCCGTCTTTCTTCTTCAATATGAGCCCAACACCACCGCCTGGAGTGATTTTACGCTGGGTTGTATCGTAAATCTTGTCTTAATCCTCTCCGCCTTGGCTCTTCAACATATCTTTGTGCGCTCTTATTATAACGAATACAATCTCGCCAAGATGGTTCAATACAGCCACCGGTCGTCATTTCACAGATTATTAGCCCACGATCGGATCAATAGCCGGATTAAGGCTCTTCTGGCGAAAGATATAGTGCTGCTCCTGTGCCGCTGGCCCGTACTGCAAAGCGTTTTAACCGCTGTTATTTTGATCCTGCTTTCGGCGATTCTTTATGCCAAGAGTGGCAGCAGTGCCGCAATTATTGTCGGTTTCCTGGGAGGCTTTATTATTTTTTCCTGGTCGGTTCTGCCGTTTGTCTTTGAAGACAGGCAATCATCATGCCTTTGGTTGCTTAAGAGTCAACCTTTGACCGGCCGGGAGATATGGTGGTCAAAATATTTGTTCATATTACTTATCTTCGCGGTTATGATTCTATTATTCTTAATCCCCATGTTAATCGGAAGATGTTCTCTTGAATCATTGATTGCTGCATTAGGTATACTTATGGCTCAGGCCGTTTTTCTTGCTTTTCTCGTCGTCAGCGTTCTTTTCGTGGCCATGCCGCACTATAAAGCCGGGGAGTATTTTTTCACCTTTCTTGCCGCTTTGGGGGTGGTTCTGGCCGTTTCATTCCCGTTGGTGTTGCCAATAATTTTTATTCCCTTTGTCATCATTAATTTTAATAAAGGGGTCAGCCGTTTCGAGCAAATGGAGCTATAGGGGAATGGTAAAGTTTGAAAGAGTTTGCAAGCAGTATGGGCAAAATATAGGGGCTCACAACCTTAATTTTGAGATTAAAAAGGGAGAAATCTTCGGCCTGCTGGGTCCCAATGGCGCCGGCAAATCGACCACGGCGAAAATGCTGATAGGCTTGTTAAAACCTGACAGCGGGACAATAACCATTGATGGCAGGGAAATTTTTACATCACCCGTTGAAATCAAAAGCCAGATTGGCTACAAGCCCGAAGAACCATTCCTTTATCAGGAGCTGACCGCCCGCGAAATATTGCATTTCACGGCTAAGATCAAAAAAGTCCTGTCGCCTGAATCCGAAATCGCCAAGCTCCTGGAGACCTTTGACCTGAGCGAGCGTGCCGATGACCCGATTGCAACCTATTCGCACGGCATGAAATGCAAAACGGCGATAATTCTGGCCTTTATTGGTTCTCCCTCATTAATCATCCTTGACGAACCAACTAATGGTCTTGATCCGATGAGTGTCTTCAATATGAAAGAACTTATACTGGCCTATTCTCAGAGGGGCGCAACGATAATTATCTCCAGCCATATTCTTGATTTCATGGAAAAGATCTGTACCCGGTATGGCATCATCGATAAGGGGGAATTACGAGCCTTGACCAGCGCCGATATGCTCCGCCGCGATAATCGTACTTTGGAAGATTATTTCATAGCCCATGTAAAAGGCCGCTAATTATGGATCTGCAATTAAAACCAAAACGAATCTCGGATATTTGGAAGATGGTTATGGAACCGGATGGCCCATGCTGCAATATTATGGCCCCCAAAGGCATTTATAAACCGGATCAGATATCCAGTATTGTATGACAGCAATGTGACGGCCGGACGTCAATTGCCTCCATCGTGGCAACAGTCTGTGCCACATTTACCGATGTGGATCCAAATATGATCGAGTATGATGTTTTGGAACTGCTGCAAAAATTGTTATAAGACAATGGTCCTTTTATAAGAATCTTGCCGGCTATCCGCCATTTGAGGAATTTATGAAGCAGAAAAAGTGATTTAGTCTGTGATAACATTAGGTGTAAATCATGAATCCGGACGACGACAACATTCAGACTCTTGTGACGAGCATCAGCGGCACGATGGTCTTTCACTACCGGATCATCGAGAAGATAGGTGCCGGTAGTGTTGTTCAGACGAAAAAGATGCTTCTGCTAAAGTAGTCGAGTTCTCTGTAAGTCTGTTCAGAGGAGCAGGTCCATCCGGCCTGCCCTCTGCGCTTGTCCAAGACAGTGTCAATTCTGCTTGGCTGTACCCTCGTACTCAATTGTTTTCCATCGACTTCCGCTGATCACTGCATGGTGTAACCGCATCGGGAAATGGAAGATCACAAAAGTTTGGGGAGAGTGAGGTCGGGGCCGTTTTGAAATTGGTCCCAACCCATAGTTGTTTTTCCTTTTGACAAAATAGCCCCTCGGTACATAATATTTCTTGGAATCCGACATAAGGTGAATGCAATCAAAATAGTTTAAGGACCACCTTGTTTGACGGGGTCCTCGTAGGAGGTGATTTTCATGACAAGGGTCGAAGCAAGCGTTGATATCCGGGCACCGCTTGTTGAGGTTTTTGCATATGCGTCGGACTGGCGCAAATGGGATGATTGGTGGGAAGGGGCGTCCGATTTCAAGCCAACCACCAAAGTTACACGAGGCAACGGCACACGATACGCTTATAGGGCTTGGGTAGCGGGCATTGCACTCAATATCGAGACAGAAATTAATGACTTTGTGGAAAACGTTGGCTGGAGGGGTATTGTGAGCAAGGGCCCGCCGCACAGAACTCAGTGGGTATTTGAAGGACAGGGTGATCTAACCCGATTTACCTATATATTGGAGTACACACTCCCCGTACCGGTACTGGGCCTACTACTGGACACTTTGCTCATGCGGCCAGGATGGCGTCGGCGCCTGGAGAAATCCCTCCAGAACCTAAAGGCCTACTTCGAAAAAAAGGCCAATTTATGACAGGTAGTCAAAAGAATGTATACTACAATCTCAAAGGAGCTAATCATGAAACTTCTAATCACAGTAATGATCGTGCTGGGTATTTCACTTGTTCAGTTCTCTTGCGGCAGACCCGAGACTTTCGACGTGGGGCAGATTCGGAAGTCCATTGAAGAGGCGAACACTAAGTACAGTGATGCGATCCAAAAAAATAACCTGGCTGATGCGGTCGCCCTATACACCGATGACGCCACCATGGTTCCGCCTGACGGTGAACTAATTAAGGGTAAACAGGCGATTGAGGAATTGTATAAAAAATTCTTCCAGATGGGAATGAAAGAAATTGTATTAACCACTATCGAAGTGGGGGGTAGCGGTGGTACGGTGTACGAGATCGGCAAAACCAGGGTTCGAATCCAGCCGGAAGGCCAAGCAGCCATACTGGACTCCACGAAGTATCTCGTTATCTGGAATCGTCAGACCGACGGCACGTGGAAAGTTCATGCAGACATTTGGAATCTTAGCAGCCGATAGCCGTCAGGTGAGGAACACCATAAGGGTTAGCCTCGCACAGACGGTCCTCGCGGAAAAGATCGACTTAGCAATAACTCACGACCCTCCAACGACTTCCGTCAATTCTGGCATGGTGTAACCGGATCGGGAATTGAAACGCCACGAAAGTTTGGGGAGAGTAAGGTTGGGGCCGTTTTGGTCTTTCACTCCGACCAGGGTAGCCGGCTTGCCTCCTACGTCTGCCGGAGGGTCTTGGAGGACCGCCGGATCACCCCCGGCATGAGTGGTAAGGATAATTACTACGACAACGCCATAAATGAGAGTCCTTCGAGAGCTTCTTCAGGACGCTCAAGACGAACTGGTTCATCCGGATGGTTTCCGAACCCGGGAAGAGGCCCAGCTGAAAATATTCTATTACATCAAGCCCTCTTAAAACCGGGAAAGGCTGCATTCATGCCCGGGCTATCAAAAACCGGTTGACTTTGAAAAGATTACAGAAGTATTTTAATTTAGTCTCCGTTAAAATGAGGATTCTTAGAGTATCTGTAGGAGCCGGGAGGGCGGATGCCATTCGGTGCTGCAAGCGACGCACTAGGTTCCGTCTGCCCGTTGATAAATCGACGCTGTCGTCCTGAAACGACGGCTGCGTCTTGGCGAGAGGAGGATGCTCACATGGCCCCCGGACTGAGTTCCAACAATGAAGTCGAAGAAAACAAGGCGACTGTGAGACGGATGCTCGAACGCCTGAGCACAGGAGACATCGCAGGATTCACCGACGCCCTCGCGGACAACTACGTCCGTCACTGTCAATCGATGCCGCCCGAACTCCAGGAGATTCGTGGCCGGGATGCGATGCACCAATGGCTCGTCTCGAATCAGGCGACTTTCCCGGACTACTGCGAAGAACTCGAGTCTCTGATTGGCGAAGGTGACTTCGTGGCGCGGCGGTCAAGGGGAGTGGGCACACAACGTGGAGCGCTTGGGCCCTTCCCCGCCAAGGGCAAGCGCATGGATATCGTGATCATCGGCATGCATCGCTTCGTGGCAGGCCTTGTCGTCGAGACGTGGACCTCGTGGGACAATCTTGCGGCCCTGACGCAGCTTGGATTGCTGCCCGGCATGTAGCGTCATAGTATATGGGGTTTTGATCCGATCCCGTGCGTCAGGCTTAATATTTCCTCAATGATTTTACGAGCGCACGAGAGTTTTCCTCGCTGACCTAAAATAGGATAAGGTTGCAGCGGGCGATCGTTCCATCATTGGCATTTCCGACCGCCTGGAATTCCCTACCCGCATCTTCATATACCGCAGTTGCCTCCTCAAGTCTGCCATCGAGACAGTATACTTCCCAAACGCATTAAGAGCGTTCGACAAGTACGGCCCCTCTTTGGCCTCGCGCGCAAAGACAATTGCCTCCTTCAGGAAATCCAATGCTTGAGCAATCCGTTTTTGCGCCACCGCGACCATCGCCAGCCCGGTCAGCGTGGCGGATATCTCTCCTTTTTCCGACCTTAAGCGCACGATGGGAAGGTTTTCTTTTAAATATCTCTCGGACTCTTCAAATTGTCCTATGAAGTAGGCTAGGGCGCCCGCGTTTCTAATAGATCTAATTCGAATCTCACGAAAGTTTGGGGAGAGTGAGGTCAGGGCCGCATACAGCGGCATAGTTCACTAATCAATACCTCCATTCCCACGATAACCCATAGGTACCGGGCGGCACACCCTTTCAATTACCAAGGGCTTTCACTAACCGCTCTTGCGCTGAACGGGGGAAGGGGAAGAGGTCAGAATTCCCCATTGAAGAGCTAGATCAGGCCTCGTGCTAATCTGGCGAGACTTTGATTCGACAAGTTAGGTAACCGACAAGAGCCGCGGCGAAAGTGCAGATCAAGGCGTACGAAAATATTCCGGGCCACAGCAGAAATGGGCCGAACAACAGATAATCACCAAGCCCCTGCCAACTCATTTGGTCAATAGTATATAGGTACGCGCCGATATTAGCGCCCAGGACACCGGCATACCCCATACGGTTGGCTAATTTTCGATACTGGCCGCCTTGTTGTGAGACCATTACGATCAATATTACAAATAGCAATGTCGCAGCCACAATTGGAGGGATAAATGCCAAAATGAGCGAAAACGTGGACCAGATTGCTGCCAGATCCTCTTCAGGAGTACGCGCCGCCCGCCAATCGATAGAATTCGTGAGGATAAGATAGAGCGTGCCTACCGCTGCGCTGAGCAGGACAAGCATGACGGCAGTCGCTATCGACTGGCGCTTTGCCCTCATCAGGAGCTCTGCGGGTAAGACGAGTCTTCGTGATGATCGCCATATGTGAGCGGGGACCAAGACTGTCAAAATAGTGACAAGCAGGGATAGAGCAAGCCGCCACCCCTTGATCGACCCAAGGAAAATATAGATTAGGAGCCCAAACGTATCCGGTGGTGGTAAGATCTCTTCTACAACGTCTGATGGCGCCCGCTTTGCGTATTCCGGCATTCCCCACAGGCCACGTTTCTGCGCTTTCGCTTCCAATTCTAACGCTTTGAGTTTTGGATTGACTGGATCGGCTGAGCTGACCCACGCATAACCCCGGGATACCATGATCTCTGCAATGTCGGTGCCGTCCAGAAAAACCTGACCGACGGCCTGGTTTGGAGTGATGGGATCCAGGCTAAGAACCTGAATTGTCACCACCTTTCCCTTAATCACTTCAGACAGGCTCATCTGCCCCTCAATGGCTCCTGGCAGGTACCGCATCTCCTGGAGCGGACTTACCGTATTGGGCTGGCGGTACCGCGTCAATACCACTCATTTCAACAGTCACCAAGCTGTCGACATCGGTGCTGCCGGATAGCGCGACCACAAAGGCACATGCACTGAAAACCTTTGTCACAGGAGCGTGTACTATTTCGCCTTTGGTGAGAGGAAAGGAAAAAACAGGGACGCCCACAGCTATCCACAGGAGGGTGGACGCAACGAACAGGGCGCCTCGGGAGTAAAGAGTTGTCAACATTTCTCTCGTCCGACTCCACCAACAGTGAAAAGAACAGCACCTGATTTCGTCTTTCCTGTCGGAAGGGAATCCCGGATCAGAAATTAAGTGCCCTTCAATTCAGTCCGCGATCGCAAGCGCAAACTTTCACTATTCTCGATTCTGCTTTCATCGTGATGCGATCACTGGAAATAACATTATTTGCCCTCGGAAAGCAAGGCTCACGATGGATCGGCGAATTCGGACAACTAGCGGTTACTGAATTCTGATAAGGGCGGAGTTCTGCGCAGGACACCCTCCACAGAACCAGTCCGGAGAGGAGTGCTTTACGTCCAACCGCCTACATGGCGCGCGAGTGTGCGCCAGATTGCCCTGCTTTCTCGCTCTTGGCTCAGATCCCTTCAACGTTGCTCTTCGACATGTTCATACCTGATTACCCTCCATCGAGTTGAACCGGTTGTGGCATAGTGTAACCGGATCGGGAACTGAAAGGCCGCCAAAGCTCGGGAAGAGTGATATTGGGGCCGCCATTATAAGCCACTGTAAATCATTATAGCACAACAATATCCCCGAGCTTTGAATTCTGCTCTTTACTTTGCTTTTTGGATGTTGACTGCCTTTTTGAAAAACACACTCCTTACAAGAATCCCTTGACAATATCAGTAAATCTCGCGTAATGATGTTACACCATTGATTCGACATCAAGCACTGCATCATTGATTCTGCATCAGGATTTGCATACGTCGTTCTTGTGGCTAATTGGTCTGGCCGGGCTGGATTTACATTAAATCATTTGAATCCGGAGGTATCCATGCGATGCGTTTTTCTGCTTTTTGCTGCCATAGTTTTTCTTGGCAAGTGCAGCATTCGCCCAGAATGTTGAATGTTCGGCTCAACACTCTGGAAGGGCATCAATGACGTAAAGGTCGTTGGCAGCTATGCCTACTGCGCTTTTGCAAACGGGCTTGTAGTCCTTGATGTGACAGATCCTGCTTCACCTGCCTTTGCAAGCAGGCATCGTCCCACAATATAAATGAAAGGAAAAATGGACAATGAAAAACTACATTCTACTCTTCTTTATTTTATTGGTCTTTGTCTCGTGTAAGACAAAACAGAGCACTCTGTCACGGGAAAATGTCGAACAGACCATTCTTGCCCAGGAGCACAAGACGCTGGATCGTTGGGCTGCAGGAGATCCTCTCGGTTATTCTGAAAACTCCGCAGAGGATGTTACATGGTTTGACGATGTTGCTGCCCAAACAAGAATCGACGGTATAGAAGAGTTGCGGAACTACCTTACATCCCTTGTCGGGAAGTACCCGCCCCACACTTACGAGATAGTAGATCCCAAGGTGCAAGTCTACGGTGACATTGCTATCTGTACGCTGCGCTACAATCCCACCATTAACGGTGAGCCGGACACTCCGTGGAAGGCAACAGACGTGTACCGGCTGACCAATGGTAAGTGGCGTTTAGTACATGCGAATTGGTCTCTGGTGAAATAGCAGTAACGCCCGATGCCTGGTTCTCGGTTGGCACTTCGTCCGCCGTATTTTGTTCACCTACCGCCGGTGATGCCCCATCAGGGCATGAACCGCCAAGTTATCTAGTGCGGAAGCACCTGGTCGGTTGGATGGATCAGCATGCAGGCGAGATCGGAGGCTTCGACCGATCACGGCCAACACTCCCGCAGATTGACATCTTGAGCGCTGAGCAGTTATTGACAGCGCTGAGAACGGCTGACCCCCTGGCCCAGTAGTGGATGGAATTACCATTTTTTCTGCTTCCGGCACTAGTTTTCCTGGTTGCTGGAACAATCTTAAACCTGGTCATGGTCGGTTGCAGATTGGCTGAGAGCTTTCCCCGACGTTCGGAACCCCCTTTTGAGGTCTGGCGAATATGCCACCCATTCCATTATTTTCCAACGAGTTCCATTGGCATTCATATAGTGTAACCGGAACCGAAACTGAAATTTCACAAAAGTTTGGGGAGAGTGAGGTCGGGGCCGTTTTAAGCTACATTTCGAGTTATCCAGTTGGTGAAGTCGTCTCGTAGCCCCCGCCATTGATCATTGACTCCAATAACCGATTTTGAATTTCAGCTTGACTACAAGAGGCAGATCGGCTAGTTCAAAAACTACGGGATAGAGAACCCCAGTGAAACTTCTTCTTCTACGCTTCGTAAGGGAAGTTGATAACAATCAGGGAGATCGAATGAGGTCAATTCCGTGTGGCATATGAGGGCCCTACGAAACCAACGACTCAGGGTTGGAGGCAGAATTCTTGCCGCGGTCTTCCTTGGTATTCTCGTTCTGAGTTCCGTTGGCGGGGTCGTGTCGAATGCCAATGTTCTACCTCTTGCGATACGTTCACAGCCTTGGGCGGAAGGTTTTCTCAGCCATACTACAATGTGGTTTGCGTCACTTATATTCATTCTCATCATTTCTAGGGGCAATCTGCGAACCTATGGTTTCTGTATAGGCAGGGGCTACAGGGTTGTGACGATGATCATCTTAGGGACAGCCACCGGTATTGCACTTGAAGGAATTCTGAAGGCGATACCGAATGGTGCTGCCACTCTCCAGCTAAATTACACTTTTGGCCAGACTGTCTTATTCGTATGGTTATATGCCAGCTTCAGTGAAGAAATCTTCACACGAGGGTTGATACAGGGTTTCCTAACTCCTCTCTCCCATTACAGCATTTCCTTCTCCAGAATGCAAATTAGCCTCCCCGTCCTTGTGAGCGCGCTATTCTTTGGACTGATGCACCTCGCGATACTCACAACCGGCGCAGCTTGGTTACCGGTACTGTGTTACGTCGTGTTCGCGTCGGTATTGGGCATAATCGCGGGCTATCAGCGAGAACAAACGGGGAGCATATTCCCCGCCATCATCGTGCATATGTTTGGGAATATTGGCGGACACTGCACGAGCATGCTGCTCAAGTAGTTGTCTGCTAAGAACCGGGTTGCAGTGTCGCGAATCTACCTAATCTATTACCTTCTGACGACTTCCGCTGATAATCACATAGATTGGTCGGATTGAGAATCTGAACGCCACGGAAGTTTGGGGAGAGTGAGGTCGGCCCCGCTTAAAAACCGCAGCAATTCATATTCGCGGATTTTTTCGCGATTTCCGTTCGCCTATTTCCATTTTTTACAGAGAACTTAGTGCCCGCTTTATCGGTTTTATTCAGTTAGCGAAAATCACGTCGGCCTATCGGCTTGAGCATAACAATGTGGAAAGGGGATTTATGAGCGATTCTCCGCAAACGTCGAATAATGCTCCCTCGGCTCTCCGAGTTGCGCCAGGGGAGGATCTATTCGGCGAGCATCGAGGGCTCGGCATTAGCTTCATCAGCTTCAAAATATGCCCGAAAGTCAGCGAAGGTCTCTTAATTCTCGAAAACACTTTCAGCGAGAAAGGCGGCCCGGCGCGACACCTGCATTGCGACCAGGACGAATGGTTCTACGTGCTCGAGGGTGAATTCATCTTTGAGGTTGGGCAGGACAAGTTCAGGCTGAAACAGGGCGACTCATTGCTCGCGCCGCGCAAGATACCCCATGTCTGGGCATATGTCGGTGACACTTATGGTAAAATCCTGATTGCATTCATGCCCGCGGGCAAGATGGAAGCCTTCTTTCGCGAGGTGACAAAAGCCAACGCGATGCCGCCGCAGGATCCGGAGTTGTGGCGCGCCCATGGCATGGAATTGCTTGGGCCGCCGTTATCGGTATAGTATAAAACTCCGATTCAGGACACTTCAGATAGGTTTTAAAGGGCGGCCGCTATCGCAGTCGACTCTTTCATGATAATGAATGCCCGGCCTTATTGATCGTTACTCCATTAATACCGGGTTGTCTTCAAACAAACTCCGTTATTTCGAGGTTCATGTAACGTGACCGGAGACAAGAAGGCCACAAAATCTGGTTAGGGTGCGGCCAATCGGCTACCAGTTAAGTCCTCCCATGAGAGATATATTTTATTGAAATTACCCTCATATGTCCTATACTTTTAATTGCGAAGCCGATTTACCGATTAGATCATGGAATAACGATTAATAAATCGCGGGACATTTATGAGGATAAAACCCAGTGACCAATTTACGCGTGCCTTGCCTCAAAGCACAGGCGGCCGGATTGTTCAATTCCCCCTGGTGCGGCTGTTGCTTGCGATACTTTTCATGGCGCCGGTACTCGCGCTTGATAAGGTATTCAAATCGACAGTCATCGCGCCTTTATCCGGGAACGCGCAAATCATTCTAAAATATATCGAGGCCATAATATTCTTTGTGCTGTTCATCATTGCCTACCGTTTTTACGCCAGGTTTGTGGAGAAGCGAACCGCCACGGAATTATCATCAACCAAGTGGCAAAACGAATTCGGCC
>Ga0315293_10005968_pt1 | contig 11429 bp, 5 predicted proteins | sample YL17G13_20_MG_FD_203071 | JGI IMG/M metagenome (GOLD analysis project Ga0315293, IMG submission 203071) | Sediment microbial communities from Yellowstone Lake, YNP, Wyoming, USA - YL17G13_20 | ecosystem: Environmental > Aquatic > Freshwater > Lake > Sediment | place: USA: Wyoming | collected... | reverse complement strand
AACCGCTGTCATTCCGGACACGATTCACGTTTTGATTCTCCGGTACAATTTTGCTTTTGAAGCGACTAACGATCCGAACACGACAGGTCAGGGGAGAATGGACTTCAGCCGAATCACCGATTCGGTCGCCTATTACAACGCAGTTGGGCACTGGATTGACCCGCTGCCGCACAATGCTGCGTATTTCGATGCTCATATGCAGGCGCTCAATAGATACTGGCACCAGGTTTCCGAGCAGAAGCTGAATTTAGTCTGGGATATCTTTCCGCCGGTCTCGGATTCGGTTTATACGCTGCCGCATGAAATGAGTTACTACGGGAAGTGCTCGTTTGATTCTGTTGTGTATGGACTGGAGCAGTATTTCGTGGATTGCATCAGGCTGGCTGATACCGTACAGCGCGTCGATCCGGTGCATCCCGATATCGACTTTGGGAAATACCAGGCCATCATTCTGTTTCATGCCGGTTCTGATCGCCAGAACGACATCGGTTTTCCGACCACCTGCTCCGATCTCTTCACCGGCTATATTCGATTCGGCGACTCGATTCCGGTGGACAACGGTCTGCGATATATACGTACCGCCATAATGATGCCTGAGACAGCCTGTCAGGATAACCGAGCCACTGCGCTCAACGCCGTCATGGCGCATGAATTCGGTCATGCTATCGGCCTGGTTGACCTCTATTCTACCAATACTTTCATGTCGCAACTCGGCGATTTCTCGCTCATGGATAACAACGGATTTGGTACCGGTGTTGACTATGGCTTCACGGTGGGCCAGGTATTCGGCGCGATTCCGGTCTACCCCGACGCCTGGTCGCGTGCTTATCTCGGACTGACGCCGGTTCGGGATTTCCGGAAGGGGACGGCTATACCGGTGCTGGCAGCGGAGGTGATGAGCCACGGTGACAAGATAGCGCGGTTGCCGATTTCCGAGAATGAATTCTATCTGATCGAGAATAGGAATATCGAAATCGACGGCATCCAGACCGTAACGATTGCGGACAGCGCGACCGGCGTCATTCTCGGACCGGGGAAGGTTGTCGTGGCCGGCGGCGACACGACTCTTGTACCGACCGGTGAGTATGACTATCTGTTACCCGGTTCCGGGATGTTGATCTATCAGGTTGACGAAGGGGTGGCCGGGCTTGATTATGACGGTGACGGTCGGAATAATTTTGATTATAATCAGCTTCAGTTGGATTCAGATCGGAAGTTCGTCAAACTGATCGAGGCGGACGGCTTTGTCAATTTCGGCGGGTATTATCGAGCCGGATATGGGCAGGCTGCGGATATGTTCCGCGAAGATCGCAACCACAGTTTCACGCCCAATACCAATCCGCAGGCGCTGGATAACTCCGGCAACAACACGCACATATACGTTACGGACATCAGGCGGGACACCGTGCGCGAGCCGGGCGCGCGCGAAGTCACATATCTCGACAGCCTGATGCGCTTCGATGTCGAGACCGACAAGCTGGCGGAAGGATTCCCAATTCGAGCGGGAAGTCCGACCTACGGACTCTCCCCAATCGCTGACGACCTGGATCGCGACGGCACTGATGAAGTCATTGCGGCTTCAGGCAGGAGTCTGCTCGTGTTTACCGGTACGGGGGAGAACTTCCTGCGCAAGGTCACGAATTGTTCAGTTTGTCCGTTGTTCATTGATACGGCTCGTTCCACCACCAGCCCCGGACAGCCGCATCCAATACCGCTATTCGCGAGAGCGCCGAATACGATTACGTGCGGTCCGGTGACGGGAGATTTTGGGAACGGCCTGAATCCTCGCTTTGTTGCTGTCGGCTGGCCGAACCCGTCGAGACCGGGCAGGGGAATTGTGAATTGTTACATAACGACAGATGTGGACTCAAACGGTCTGGCTGATCCAACCAAATATGACATTTTCACTCAGGGAATACCGATTGCGTTGTCGTTCGGCGACCAGCTATACGCGCTCACCGAATCCGGCTACGTGTATCGCCGCGATTCGAGCCAGACTGACGAGCTCCGCCTTGGACCGGCTGACTCGCTGTTTCACGGCATTTGTCGAATCGGCCGCCATCTGATTGTAATGGTCGGCGATAGTACTGATACGCGACTATACTTCGTGAGTGGCGACACGCTGGTGGATACGATCTATTCCTATTCGCTGGATGGCTATTACTCGCTTGGCCCCATTACAGTCGACTACAATCGAACGGGAAGGCCGGGAATCTGCGCCTTTTCCACCGATGGTCGCGGGATCTATGTCGAAGTTGACACGTCGACCGCGCCGCCCAGCTTTCATGTCATCAGTTCCGCCAGTACCGGTTATCGGTTCACGGTTAACCCAATCGCCGGGGATGTTGATGCTGATGGTTTCCCCGATTTCATCATCGGCGGACAAAATGCCGTGTATGCATTCAACCAACGGTTCATACTCAAAACCGACTTCCCGTTTGAAGTCGATGATCGTTTCCCCACCACCGATATCGTGGCGGCTCTGGTGATGGGGGAAATCGACGGCGTAGGGAAATCGGAGGTGATTTTCCCGTCGGATAACGGCAATATCTGGTCATTCGGCTACAGCAAGACGGCCGGGTTTCCGCTTTCAGGTGGCGAAAAGGGAGCCGGTTCCTGCTTGATTTTCCGTGATACGTTAGGGACCAAGGTCGGATATCTTGGGAGCGACGGCTGGTTTTACGCGTGGGATGTAATGGAAGTGTTGTCGGGGAATTACTGGCCGATGGGGGGCCATGATCCGATCGGGTCGTTTGCTTTTCCTGATTCGGCGCTGGGGATGCCGGGAATGTACGAGGGAGAACCGACGATTGCTCAGTTCTTCAATTACCCGAATCCGGTGATGAACGGTCAAACGACTTTCCGTTATTATATTGGGCCGCCCGCAAACGATGTCACGCTGTCGGTATTTGATTTGTCCGGCGAGCGAGTGGCCGAGTTCGACGGTCCTAATATGCCGGGTGAAAACGAGTTGATCTGGAATTGCGGACATATCACACCCGGCGTGTACCGGTGCGTGCTGAAAGTGGAGTTTGTCAGCAATACGAAAACCAAGTTTACGGATGTGGCCATCATCAGGTAATAAGTATGAATCGTAAAGTCTGTTGTGTCGCATCGGTTCTGGTTGTCGGACTATTGTTGACGTCCGGCAGAGCAAATTCATCGGTCAAGCTGCCGATGTCGCAGATAGATCAGCAGTGGCGACTGGCGCAACTGCAGTCCGGATTTTCCGGCATTTCGCAGAAGGCTCTATTTGTCTCGGCCGACACGAGTTTCAAGACGGATGAAGTGACGAACGCCGGAGTACTTCGTCCCAAGTCGCCGGCAAAGGCCTTTGGGCTCTCGATGCTTGTTCCCGGACTGGGCCAGTATTACAATGGGAGCAAAGTGAAGGCGGTGGCGTTTCTCGGAATCGAGGCCACGGCCTGGATATTGCAGTTCAAATGGCGCGCCGATGGGAATCAGCAGACGAAGGAGTTCGAAGCGTTTCAGGAGGCGCACTGGAGCGAAGAGAGTTATGGGGAGTATCTCTACCTGGCTTATAGGGACGACCTCGGCAATCGCTATCGCGATGATGACAGCATCAGCGCCCCAGAGCTTAGCCATCACCTTCCGGATACCCACACCCAGCAATTTTACGAGATGACCGGCAAGTATGATCAGTTTGCGTGGGGTTGGGACGATGCCACTCTCAACGGCCATAACCTCCCATACTATACTAGTGAGGACACTGTTCCAACGGCAGCCGGAGCGAATGTGCCTATCTCGATTAGGCGAAACACTTATGAAACCATGCGCTACAATGCCAATAAGAAATTCAGTAACGCGCGCAAGATGATTATGGTGGCCCTGGGGAACCGCCTGATCAGCGCCTTTGAGGCGTTCATCTCCGCCAAGAGATCACAGAGCAAACAGCCGGCTGTCGGCACGGATAAGAGTAATCCTGAATTTTCGCACTGGAAAGTGCAAGGGAAGCTGAAATCAATCTATGCCCGTTATGATACGCCGTATGTGAAAGTGACCTATGGATTCTAAGATAGGATCATTCTCTCGTGCTGCGATGATTGGCATTTCGGTCACGCTGCTCATGCTCGCTGCGTGTGCTGTCTCCGCATCGAACGATATCTATCACCGTTCGGTCGGTATCGGCTCTATCTTCGCGGACAACAAGGATGAGTTCAAGCCTGACACGCCGAAGCAGGCGGATCGCGATGAGTTTCGGCAGCAGCAGAGTAAGCAACCGACCGGCAAAAAGTCGGTGGTGAAGGCGGCTCTGCTGTCGGCGCTACTGCCCGGCGCCGGGGAATACTATCTGGGTAACCGCGGGAAGGCCCGCTACTTTTTCACGGTTGAGGCAATCAGTTGGGCCGGGTGCATCGCGTTCCGAACCTATGGCCATTGGAAGAAAGATGATTACATCCGCTACGCGAAGACCAACGCCAATGCCAATTTGGAGGACAAATCCGAAGAGTTCCGGGATATGGTCGGGTTCTATCGCAGTATCGATGATTACAATTCGCTCGGGCGGGTGTATGATCCGCAGCGGCCGTATCTGTATGACACTCCCGACAACCACTGGCGGTGGCAGAATGACGCCGACCAGGCGACATACCGGAATCTGAAAAACCGCAGCCGCGAGGCATATCGCCGCGCCAAGTTCATGATTGGGATTGCCGTGGCGAATCGGATAGTCTCGGTGCTCGATGCGATCAGGGATACGCGCCGCGCCAATCGGTCATTGGACCACTCCTTTTCGCAGGAGAGGCCGTTTCAGATTCAGTTTAGTTCATTCGACGACGGCGCTCAGGTACAATTAGCGCTTCGGACGCCGTTTTAGATTATGCCTCGGTGGTTCGGCCTCGTATCCGGCGTGCTGACCGTTCAGTTGCTTTCCTGCAGCCCCGGCACTACTCGACGCACCCCTGATTTTCTTGGTGGCCGACTGCCCGCCGCAATAATCGTGCAACAGGAAATCACCGGGAGAATCCTCAGCCTGCCGCTCAAGCAGCCTTCCGGTATGACTGTTGATTTCGACGGCAATCTGTATATCTGTGATCAAGGGAACAATCGCATTGTAAAATTCAGCCCCGGCTTGCAACCCGCTCGCGAGACAGGAGGTTACGGCGACGACGGGGGGTTGTTCAAGCAGCCGGTCGATGTAATCGTCGATTCAGACAATCGAGTATTGGTATCGGATGCCGTCAATCGCCGCATCCAGCAGTTTGACACGACACTGACCTATCGCTCGCAGATGCTCCTTGAAGACCCGGATGAGCCATTAAAATTCGGTTCCCCTTCGGGCATAGCGGTCACTCGGGACGGGAGTCTCCGTATTGCCGATCATGAACGCAACGATCTCATTTTCCTGAACAATGCGGGAGTGTTTGAGCGATTGGTCGGCGATCTCGGTTACCGGGGAGGACAACTGGCGGGGCCGCAGGGGGTGGCTGTGGACAAAGAGGACAATGTCTTTGTGTGCGATGCCGGCAACGGCCGAATCGCAGTTTATGACAAATACGGCGAATTCCAGCGGGCTATCGTGATCGACGGATTGGAGCGGCCAGTGTCCGCGATTATCGACGGCTCCGACCGGCTGTGGATATTGGACCAGCAGTCGAGCCGAGTCTTCCTGTGCACATCGATCGGCACGCCGTTGATTCCGCAACCACTGCAACTGCTCGGCGCCAAGACACCTATAGAGAATCCGGCAGACATGACATTCCTCAAAGACGGGCGGCTGGTCATCTCGGATAGCGGGAATGACCGGCTGTTAGTGTGTACAGTGGTGCCGGGAGCGGGGTAGGCATATAGACGCGGGGGGGCGGCAGCCGGTTAAAATGGACTATAGGGGCGGGTTTGGGCTTGACAAAATGGCGATATAGGGCGTAATTGTATATAGACCTTCAGGGAGAAGGACGTGGTGGGAAAGAAGTTGCCGATGGCAATCGGGCATATCGTAAAGAGAAGCTGGTTAGCGCTGGCAGTGGTGTCTGCACTTTGGCTGTTGCAATTGCCTCAATCAGTGCTGGCGTCCGGTTCACTGAGATTGGATTCAAGCCATATTGTATTCCATTTCCACGGGCCGACCGACACCTCGAGGATTGGCCGGACCATCGGCACAATTGGTGATATTAACAATGATGGGTATGATGACATTTATGTAAGCTGTAATCATCCGAGGGGAACTTACGTCTTCTTTGGGGGAAACCCGCCTGACACGTTTCCTGACATGTTTATCAAAGGCAGCGTGTGGGGTGCCATTGATCTGACCGGAGACGGCATCAGGGATGTTTATTCGTCCAGTCTTTACTGGAACCCACTCCCTATGAGTACAATGTATTTCTTTCGTGGGTATGGGGACTCCCTTGCGTCGGTACCCTACGACTCCATCTACACCGACGTTTTCAATTACGGATTTGGGCGGGTAATGCGTGCGGACTATATTGATGGCGACAGCATGGGGGACATGCTCGTGTGTGCACCGGACTATCCCGAAGGGCCGCGCCTGTACTACTACCGTAACGGCCCATCAAATGATACCGTTTCAGATTGGAGCTTCTGCGTGACCGGCAATTCTCACGACATCGGCGGGGCTGACGATGCTTTCGGGTTCATAGACTGGGATGGAGACGGCGAAAAGGATGTCTATGTCGGGCTGCGGACTGGTTTAGATACCGTAGGGCGCGTGTACATATTTCTTGGTCCCACCTTTGCGCAGGAACCGGATGTCATCATTAGGCCGCTGTCCCATATTGGTGGTACTCCGTACAAATTCTTCGCCCAGAACGTATTCAACGTTGGAGATGTTGACGGCGATGGTTGGTCCGACCTTGGCGTTGACTACATCGGCACAATGCTGATCTACAAATGCGGCCCGGGCGCTGACACGATATACGACTATCGCCTTCCGGACTACCTATATCAGGAGCTTGGAAGCGTCGGCGACGTCAACGGTGATGGGTTCGGCGATCTTGCAGCCGGTCTGTACGGTTGGATTGGTGGGGTGGACCTTTACCTCGGAGGTCCTCGTTGGGACACAGTACGTGACGGATGGTTGAGGGACTACGATCTGCCTCCCGATTTGTTGGAAGCTATCGGCTGGCAAATAGCTTCTGCAGGGGATTTCAATGGTGATGGGATCGGTGACTTCATCTTTTCCTGTCGGAATCTCTGTTGTGAAAGCCCAGGTGATGTGTACGTAGCAAAAGGGGGCACGGATATTGTGACCGACGTCAATGAGACTGCAACCGGAGCAAACAGCGAGAGTCTTATCTTGCTTCCCGGTTACCCGAATCCGTTTAACCCGTCAACCACTATTGCCTTCGAACTGTCGGTACGAAGCCCTGTGAGCATACAGGTATACAATGTCCTGGGTCAGCGAGTGGCGACACTGGCGGATGCGACGATGCTTCAAGCGGGAAAACATGAGTATACGTGGGATGGAATGCTGTCCGGCGGCAAAAGGGCGCCGTCAGGAGCGTATATCTTCAGGGTATCAACTCCGAGTGCAATGCAAAGTCGGAAGGTAATGCTAATCAAATAACAACCCTCAGAAGGGAGGATGGCGACCTACTGAGACTGCCGTGTTGACCGGGGAGGCCCGGATTGCCGATCACAGGCTGATATCGGCATGTCCCACTTGCTGTTGCTTTGGCCGTTTTCTGCCGATGTTATACTGACAGGCTGGCGGCGGCATGATTATTCGAAGCAAAGAACGTCTCCCGATTGTTACGTCAGACACGGAGGTGGAATACCCGATTCTGCCTCTCATGACCGGCGTTTTGTTTCCCGGCATGACCCTGACAGTGCAGGTCGGACGCCCCGAGAATATCGAGCTTGTCGAGAAATGTAAGCTCAGCAAGCAGGAATTCGTCGCGTCGTATGCACACACCGAAGTCGATACGCCCGGCCCGGCGCCAATTCATCAGGTCGGCGTGTTTGCGGTCATAGTTGACATCAAGGAAGGTCCCCAAGGCTCCAAAATCGTCACTCTGGAAGGGCGCAAGCGGGCAGCGATCAATAACGTCATCGCTACCGAACCGTTTTTGCGCGGTGTCGTGTACGTCATCGAAACACCGCCGTACGTTCTCAAGAACATCAAAGCCAAAATGGATTCGGTAATTGCGGTGGCGGGCGAAATCACGCATCTCGATCCGATCTACTCGCCGGAGTTGTCCAACGTGCTCAAGATGAGCATCGAGGACCCCTCGGCGCTCGCCGACAAGGTAGCTGCCTCTTTTCATTTTTCGCTGGTGTCCAAGCAAGAATTGCTGGAGGCAGTGAGTCTTGATATTAGGTATGATCGGCTCATACAATATTTGAATAACGAGCTTAACCGCGTGGCGACCGTTCTCAACATCAACGAGAACGTGCGCAAGCGAATCGAGGAAGAACAGCATCGCAGCTTCCTCCGGCAGCAGTTGTACGAGATTAAGCGACAGTTGGGGGAAGAGTTTACCGAAGAGAAAGAGGCCGCGCGGTTCCGCAACCAGCTGAAGAGCTTTGCGCAGCTTCCGGCCGAAGTGGTGGCGCGGGCGAAGATCGAGATTGATCGTCTCGGCGACCTGTCGCCGGCATCCGCAGAGTACGGCGCCACCAAGTCGTATCTTGACTGGATTCTCAATTTGCCGTGGGGGAAATATGTGCCGGAAGCGTATGAGCTTTCGTCTGTAGAACGGATTTTAGCAAGCGATTACTACGGACCTAACAGCCTAAAAGAACAGATTCTCCAACGGCTTTCGGTGCGCAAATTGATGGGCGGGATCGACGAAGGACCAACCCTTTGTCTGGTCGGCGCTCCCGGCACCGGCAAAGCAGCGCTGGCTAAGGCCATAGCGCGCGCTCTGGGGAAAGAATTCGTCCGAATGTCAGTCGGCGGTATTTCCGACGTTCAGGAGCTTAGAGGATCGGCGCGGACCTGGCTCGGCGCGGCGCCGAGCAAGGTGATGCGAACGCTGCGGACGGTCGGCACGGCCGATCCGGTCGTGTTGCTCGAAGATATAGATTATTTCAATATTGAGAACAACAGCTCCGTCAACATGGCGCTGCTTGATGTGATCGACACGCGTCGCAATGATCGTTTTCTCGATCGGTACATCGGCATTCCGTTCAATCTGAATCGAGTGTTCTTCATTTGTTCAGTCCGCGCATATGAAGAGATACCGGAGCAGTTTGTTCCCCGACTGGAGATTATCGAACTCCCCGGCTATATCGAACGGGAGAAGATCGTCATCGCCAAGCGGTATATGATACCGAAGCTACTTAAGAAGCATGGTCTGGTGCGGTCGGAATTCAAGGTGAACGAGAAGACCCTTACCAAGATCATCACGAGCTACACGCAGGAAGCCGGGCTCCTGGGATTCTCCCAGCAAATAGAAAAGATCTGCCGCAAGATGGCGCTCGAAAAGGCGGACAAAAAGAGGAAGGCCTGGCACATAAACGAGAAGAATATCGATTCATATCTCGGCACTCCGTTCTTCATACCGGAAAAAGCTGAAAAACAGCCGGAGATAGGCACGGCCGCCGGTTTGGCCTGGACCGGCGCGGGCGGGGAACTGATGTTCATCGAGGGGATCAGAATGCGAGGGGAAGGTCAGATAATTACCACTGGATCGCTGGGGGAGGTCATGCGTGAGTCCATTCAGGCGGCGCATTCCTACGTGCGATCCAAAGCCGATATGCTCGGCATTGACTCCAATGATTTTCGGGAATTCGATATTCACATCCATTTCCCGTCCGGGGCCATACCCAAGGATGGTCCCTCGGCCGGTGTGACAGTCTCACTCGTGATTGCCTCAGTGATGTCGGAGCGGCCCATTCGGAATGATGTCGCCATGACGGGGGAAGTCACGCTGAGAGGACGGGTGCTGCCGGTGGCCGGCATCAAGGAGAAGGTTTCTGCGGCGTACCGGGCCGGCATTTACCACATCGTCCTGCCCAAGGAAAACGAGAAGGACCTGAAAGACATACCGAGAGATATTGTGCGCAAAACCAAATTCAATTTTGTCGAAAAGGTCGATGAACTGTTTGAAGTCTGCCTGCTCTCGGTCACGCCTTCAGTGCACTCACTGCAAAAGATCTTTGCGCGCGAGATGGCGCGAGCGCGTCGGAGAAAGAGCCGACGCACTCACGTCAGGCCGGCAGCGGCTCGCGCCCGCAAACGGAAGTAGTTTCCCGCCGATCTTCAATCATCTTCCGGATTAAAAGTCGGTTTCTCGGTCGCGCCGCGACAATTTGCGACTTGACACATCATCATGGTGGCGGCTATATTGTTTTCGTTGAGAAGGATCGCCGTCTCCTGAATACACCGTATGCGATTCTCCCATCGGAGTTGCGGTGTGAATGGTAGCACCGAACTCTTACACGTAAGCTGTCAGATCAGTACATAGGTGGTGTCGCTTGGCTCATTGGCACGCGATGCGGACGATCACAGTAACTTGCTTCAGCTTGTCATCCGGGCAAAGAGCAGACCGAGCGCCAAATTGGATTTATGGACAAATTCACGCCTGAAGGAGTAACAGGATGAAAACAATTGCAGGGAAGTTGAGCGTCCTTTGCGGACTAATAGTGCTGCTTGCCGCCGCGACAACTCGGGCGGGGAGCGGTGTAGTGTCAATCTACAAGATCGACGGGCTAATAAGCGGGACAACGGTGCGGGCAGGTCAAGACCTCCGCTTTGTCTTTCGGTACAACAATTCCGGCGCTGCCGGTACCGCGAGAGCCAGTGACGTATCCAACGGTTTCAAGATCTCTTCCCCAGACGGCGCAGTGTGGGATAGTGTCAAGGGTTCCGGTCTTGGCGACCTTACGTGGTTCTATGACAGCGCCAAGTATGACCCGGACCAGGACACGGGAATAATCGACACCGTTCCCCAATGGAGTTGGTTCGCGCCTCGGTTTTCCATTACGTTTGGCATTGTGCCGAAGATTACTTACAGTCATAGGTCGGAAGTATATGACCCGACAGGCAATATTCTTGGTCTCCTTGCGGCAGGCTTTCCACGCATGGCCACGACGTTCAACGATTCTACCTGGTCCATAACCGCCTATTTCCACGACAAGAGCGCGGCCGGAAAGCACATATGCGTTGATTCCTCTTTCTTCGGCACCGGTGGAACTTGGAAGTGGGTCGGTTCGAATCTTGTGGATTACTTCCCGACGTTCGAAGGGCTGACTCCCACTCAGCCATATTCCGGCGGTCTTCCGGACACCAGGCTCGGCTCTGGATATTGCTTCGATCTGTATGCGCCGTTACTAACGGTGTCCACGACGCAGTTGACATTCACGGCCGAGGCCGGTGGGTCCAATCCGCCGTCGCAGACTTTCGACGTCACCTCAACAGGAGATGCCCTCGGTGATCACCTTAGTTTCGGCCTTATCGAAACTGCGTCCTGGCTTAACAAAAGCCCGACAACCGGAACTACCCCGCG
>Ga0315293_10005967_pt1 | contig 11431 bp, 12 predicted proteins | sample YL17G13_20_MG_FD_203071 | JGI IMG/M metagenome (GOLD analysis project Ga0315293, IMG submission 203071) | Sediment microbial communities from Yellowstone Lake, YNP, Wyoming, USA - YL17G13_20 | ecosystem: Environmental > Aquatic > Freshwater > Lake > Sediment | place: USA: Wyoming | collected... | reverse complement strand
ACTCCAATGATTTTGAAAAAAGAATTGTGGCTGCAGTCAGGGCACTGGGACCATTACAAGGAAAACATGTATTTCACAAAAATCGATGAAGAGGATTTTGCTGTAAAGCCGATGAATTGCCCTGGCGCCATTTTGGTTTTCAAGGCAAGGAGAAAAAGCTATAAGGAGCTTCCGCTGAGAATGGCAGAGCTTGGAATTGTGCACAGGCACGAGCTGTCAGGAGTTTTGAACGGGTTGTTCAGGGTGAGAAAATTCACGCAGGATGACGCCCACATTTACTGCACTGAAGAGCAGGTTGAGCAGGAGGTCATGGGCGCAATTGATTTGATTGGCAGGTTTTACAAAAAGTTCGGCTTCCCTTACCATGTTGAATTAAGCACAATGCCTGTGAATGCAATGGGTTCAAAGCAGGTGTGGGCTAAGGCGGAAAAGGCATTGCAGGATGCATTGCGCAAAAAGAAAATGCAGTTTAAGGTAAACGAGGGCGACGGCGCTTTCTACGGCCCAAAAATCGATTTCCACATAAGGGATTCACTGGGGAGAACATGGCAGTGCGCCACAGTTCAATTGGATTTCAGCATGCCTGAAAAGTTTGATTTGAGTTATGTTGGAAAGGATGACAAGGCAAAAAGGCCAGTGATGATCCACCGGGTTGTTTACGGCAGCATGGAAAGGTTTTTTGGGATTCTGATAGAGCATTATGGCGGCGCTTTTCCAGCTTGGCTTGCCCCTGTGCAGGTTGCATTGATTGCAATTGCCGACAGGCATGCAAATTTTGCGCAAAAAGTCAGGGCGCTGCTTGAAGAAAAAGGAATAAGAGTAGCGCTTGACCTTAGGCAGGAAACTGTGGGCGCAAAAGTAAGGGACGCGCAGCTCCAAAAAATCCCTTTTATTTTGGTTGTGGGCGACAGGGAAGAAAAAGAGGGAAGTGTTGCAATCAGGCTAAGGAATGGAAAGGTTTTAGGCGCAAAAAAGGTCGAGGAATTTGCCCAAGGGCTGCTTGAAGAGATTGCGGAAAAAAAGCAATTGCAGGGATGATTCCAAAAGGCTTGCCTAAGAGGCTGCGGAAAGAAAGCTGCTGCAGGAATTATTCCAAAAGATTTGCCTGACTAAATAAATTTATATAATAGAAAGGCTTAGTTTTACTGTCCTTATGGTTGAGCAGGATTATTTGGCTGATTTGATTAAGAAAGCCAAGGAAGCAAAGGAAGAGGAAGCTAAAGCTGCCGCCCCTCTGGAGAAAAAGCCTGCTGCAAAGGCTTTGACGAAAGAAGAGCAGGCTGCCGAAAAAGAGGAAGAAGAGGAAAAGCGCAAGAGCGCTGTTGAAAAAGAGCTTGAAATCGCTTCCCAGAAAAAACTGATTGAAAGTTATGGCAATGTGCGCATTTACAAGATTCCGACAAATCCGCAGCTATTGTATGTTGTTCCTGTTGCAAGGCCGACAAAGCAGGAGAAAGCCGTAATAAACACGATTAAAGAGGCTGCAACAAGGCTTGTCACCATTTCCCCTTACAGGATAAGGGACCAGGAGCAAAAAAGGGCTGTGTACAAGCAAAGGATTTTGGAGATACTGAAGAACAGCCCAGAGCTGCACATTCCGGAGAAAAGGTTCGATTTTTATGCGGAAACAGTTGTAATGGAAATGGTCGGCTTTGGAATAATAGATCCGCTTGTAATGGATGACAACCTGGAAGAAATCATGGTGATTGGCGCAAAAAAGCCGGTTTACCTGTTCCACAGGAAATATGAAATGCTTTCCTCAAACATCGAGTTTTATTCAGACAAGGAAATAATCGACTTGATTAACAGGATTGCAAGGGTAATAGGGAGAAGGGTTGACATCAGCGCGCCATTGCTTGATGCAAGGCTGCCTGACGGAAGCAGGGTAAATGCAACAATTCCGCCTGCATCTGTTGACGGCGCAACGCTCACAATAAGAAAATTCAAGAAAGACCCTTATACAATAGTCGATTTGCTGAACAACGGCACTATTTCAAGCGAAGCCGCGGCTTTCTTGTGGCTGTGCGTTGAAGGGCTTGGCGCAAAGCCTGCAAACATACTGATTTCCGGGGGAACAGGCAGCGGAAAAACAACGACATTGAACTGCCTGGCTTCGTTTATTCCGGAAAATGAAAGGATAATTACAATTGAAGACACAGCAGAATTGGCTTTGCCGTTAAAGCATTGGATAAGGATGGAGGCAAGGCCGCCTGGATTGGAGGGAAAAGGCGAACTGACTTTGGACATTCTCACAAAAAACAGCCTGAGGATGAGGCCTGACAGGATAATTGTGGGCGAAGTCAGGCATGACGAGGCATTCACATTGTTCACTGCGATGAATACCGGGCATGACGGCATACTAAAAGGCGATTCTTTAATACAGCTTTCAGACGGGAGAATAACGGAGATAGGGAACTTTGTTGAAAAAGTTTTTAAAGAAAAACAGCCTATGGAAGAAGGAAATTTTGAGTTTGCGGAAACAGGCGGCGAAACAAGCGTGCCCTGCCTGAACAAGCAAACATTAAAGATAGAAAACAAAAGAATAACCCACGTTTGGAGAAAGAAAACAAAAGAAAAGCTGCTAAAAATCAGGTTGTCGAGCGGAAAGCAATTGTGCCTTAGCAATGACCACCCGCTTTACAAAATCAGCAACGGCCTGCATGAAATAAACGCCTGCGAAACAAAAGCCGGGGATTCCATTGCGGTTCCGGGAATTGTTGAAATAAACGCAGGGAAAGAACTGGTTAAGCCATATCTTGTCGGGCTGATTTATGGCGACGGGCATCTTGGGCAGGAAACAATGCAGTTTGTAAACAAAGAGGAATCACTGCTGGAAGAATTTGGAAAAGAAATAAGGCCATTGACGCAAAACAAAGTTTCACGCTCCGATTATTCCGGATTTTCGAGGATAAACGTATCGGACAAAAAACTAATCCGCGAAATAAGCGCGCAATATGAGATGCCGATTGGAAACAAAACAAAAACATTCAGGCTCACGGAAAAAACACTTTCGGCAAAAGACAGCGAAATTGCGATGCTGCTGCAGGGGCTTTTTGACTGCGAATCGCATGTGAACCTGCACGCAAATTGCATAGAATTCAGCACAGCAAACAAGGACCTTGCAAAAAAAATGCCGATGATTCTCACCAGGTTTGGAATAGCATCAACAATTTTTGCACAGGAAAAAGACGGAAAAGGGAATACGGGGCCGTATTTCAGGGTGGCTATCCACGGAAAAGACAACCTGGAAAAATTCAGGGAAAAAATCTGCTACAGGCACCAGCAAAAAAAGAAAAACCTTGAATTGCTGATTGAAAAATCAAAAGAAAGCAGGGATTTGATGCCCAACCTTTCAAGGGCAATAAAAAACGCGCGCCTGGAGGCAGGATTCACGCAAACAGAGCTTGGGGCAATGCTTGGCTGCACAACGCGCAGCAGCATGAGGGCATACGAAACAAGCGCAAGAGCCCCCTCAAGAAAACAGCTGGAAAAAATTTGCGGTTTGCTGCAAACGGAAACAGCCCTGCAGCTGGGAATGATTGCGGAATCCGATTTGCGCTTTGAAAAAATAGTTTCAATAGAAGAAGAATTATTTGAGGGGAATGTTTATGACCTGACTGTGGAGGGAAACCACAATTATATTGCAAACGGCGTTATTGTTTCAAATTGCCTGGGGACAATCCACGCAAACAGCCCTGCGGAAACAATTGTGAGAATCACTTCTCCGCCTATGAATGTTCCTGAAGTCATGCTTTCAGGGCTCGATATCATTGTAATAGAGCACAAAATCCACGACAAGAGAAAGGGAACAATAAGGAGAATAACTGAGATTGCGGAAGTGAGCGGAGTCTTGCTGAGAAAAGCGCAGACACAGGCGATTTTTGCAAGGGACCCTGCAAGAGATGTTTTGGAGAGGGTTAACACTCCAATTAAGTTCTTAAAAGTATTGCAGGATTTTACTGGATTGAACTTAAAGGCAATTGAAGATAAGTGGAAGGAAAGGCAGCTGTTTTTGGATAAGCTGCAAAAGCAGGGCATTAGAGGAATGGAAGCTGTGAAGAAGGCAACACAGGAATTCCAGCTGGAAGGCGCTTGAAATGCCTGAAGAAAAAAAAGAGATTGAATTTGAGGAAAAGAAAAAGCCTGGAAAAGCCGGGGCTGAAAAGGAAGAGCCACTTGAAGTTGACATTGACAAGGTTGAAAAAATTGTCAAGAGAATGAGAAGCAAGTACAGGGAAGAGGGAGTCGAATTTGAAGAGGTCGGCGGAAGCCTCAGGGAATTAAGGGGGCTTGTTGCCGAAGGAATAAGCGCAAAAGTGGAAATCCAGACTGTTGACGAGCTGCTGGAAGTAAAAAACAAGCTGATTAAGTTCCTCGCAGGGACTTATGTCGGGCTTGGCGCAATACTCAAGCCTGTTGCAAAAACCCTCAGCCGGCTGCCGGAAATGGAAATGCTTTCATTTTACCTGTACAGCGCTGACATGCATTACAGCAGCAAGCAATACCTTGCAATAACTGTTGCAAGCGGCACAATCGCGTTTGTTGCCGCATTGATGGTTTCAATTGCAGCGCTCACATACCTAAAAATGCAGTTAATTGCAATGATTGCAGCAATACTTGTAATTTCCTTTATGAGCTTTTTGATTACAGCAGTGATAATCCTGATGGTGCCAAAGCAAAAAGCTGTTGCAAGGGGAACAGCTGTAAGCATAGAGCTGCCTTTTGCATTAAGGCACATGGCAACAGAATTGAGGGCAGGCATTGGGCTTTACAGGACAGTGCAGGCAATTGCCATTGCCGATTACGGCGTATTAAGCGAAGAATTTGCAAGGGTAATAACCGAAGTTGAGGAAGGGACTGATGCAAAAGACGCGTTAAGGCACCTTGCATTGAGGACACAAAGCAAGGCACTGAGGAATTCCTTGGTGCACATTGTCAGGGCATTGAAAACAGGCGGCAATTTAAGCGAAAGCATAAACCAAATAGCGGAAGACGTTTCATTTGAACTGAGGATGGCTGTAAGCGAGTTCAGCCAAAGGATGAACTTTTTCGGGGTAATATTCATTTTCGGCGCAATAGTCATGCCAGTGATGATTGCAATCCTTGGAAGCATCAGGAACAGCCCGCTGAAGGAAACAATGCGAAGCTTCCAGGCGCTGCCGTTAAGCATTCCAATAATGATAGCAATTTACCTTGTAGTAATGCCGATTATTATGGTGCTGTTCATTGTTTACATAAAATCAAGCCAGCCAAAGGTGTAAAAAAAATGCCGGAAGAGAATGGAAAAAAAGGGTTTCAGTTTTTTGAAAAATACAAAAAAATGCTCAAGGACATAAGGTTCAAAATTCCGGCCGAAGCATGGCTGCTCATTTCAACAGCAACCGCAATCTGCGCTGCAGGCGCAACATTTTTGTTAATCATCTTTTTAACAGCCTTTTTGGAAAATGCGAAAATTGCGATTTCGCCAATTGTTGCGCTTGTCATATTCCTGGTGGTAATAGACATAATGCTCGGCTACCCTTACCTGCTTGCAATGAAAAGGGTAAGCTCGATAGAAGAGTCATTGCCTGATGCGCTGAAGCAGCTTGCAGACACTTTGAAAGCAGGCGGAACCTATGAATATGCATTGAGGGAAATAAGCATTTCCGAGTACGGCCCCTTAAGCAAGGAAATGGAAAATGTCCTGAGAAAAATGGAGGAAGGCGAAAACCTTGAAGACAGCCTGAACAGCTTTGCAAGAAACGTTGACAGCACGCTCATAAAAAGGACAATTGCAATAATAAACGACGCAATAAAAGCAGGCGCAGGGCTTGCGGATGTGATGGAAGAAATAGCTGACGATGTCAGGGCAATGCACAGGATTGCAAAAGAAAGGATTGCCGGAACAATGCTGCAGGTAATCTTCATTATTGCGGCAGGCAGCGCGGTTGCGCCAATTATTTTGGGATTGATTACAACAGTTGTGCAGATGCTGATTGAAACCTCGGCAGGAATGGCGACAAACATGGCAATAATAACCGAAGCAGTGACAAACAAATGGTACATTGTCAACCTGCTGCAATTGTACATGCTGATAGAGGTTGTTGCATCAGGCGTAATGATTTCACTTACAAGAGAGGGAAAAATAAGCAAAAGCCTTATATATATCCCAATCCTCTTATTGATGGCATTCACTTGCTATTATTTGGCAATGTTTGCTTCACACCTGATGATTGGAGGCATGGCAAGGGCATGAAAAATTTGCTGAAAGAAAACAGGGCGCAGGGCAGCATAGAACTGCTTATCCTGATAGCAGGCGCGGTGCTGATAGTGAGCATTGTTGCAGTATTGATCAAAAATGCGGTTACGGAGGCTGCACGGCGCGCAAGTGAAGAAGCAGGCACTGCAGCCAGCCCTTAAAGGAATGTTTATAAATAACAAGAAAGTAAATAAGATAAACAAAAATAAAAGGAGGTCAAAAAAATGAATTCAAGAGGTCAAGGCGCACTGGAATACCTATTGCTAATAGGAGGCGCAGTGCTAGTAGCGGCAATTGTCATAGCGCTGATAACAGGAATACCGCCAGCTGTGAATCCGCCGGCATGCGAAACAGGGTGCGCGGCATCAACAGTAAGGGCTGTTGCAGACGACACCATATGCCCGGCAACTGTGTTGCCAACAGATTGCACTAGGACTTGCACATGGGATACGGTAAACAACATATGCTACTATCCAACAGGATAAATTCAGTCAGCTAAACAAAAAAAAGTGCTTTACATGAACGACAGGGCGCAGGTTGCAATAGAGTATTTGCTGCTGGCGTTGTTCGGCATAGTGCTGGCAACTATTGCAGCATTGCTTGTTGACGGAATAGGAAGCGTTGCCCAGACGGCACAGGGAAAGATTTTGGCTTACAGGGCAAGCACAATCCAATCGCTTTTGCAGCAGGCTTAAAGGGAGCCCTTGGACGGCTCCTTTCCTCCTTCTTTTCTTTTTTATTTTATAAAAAGCCTGTTGGACAGCCGCTTTGGAAAACCCGAAGCCTTTTTATTTGTTCAACTACTTGCATATGTGGGATTATGGCAGAATTACTTTTTTTGCAGGTTCAGGCTTTTGCAGGCAACGGCTTTTTGCCTTTCGCTTTCTTTGCCATTGTTTCAATTGCAGCGCTGGCTTACGGAACCTGGACTGATTTAAGGGAAAGGATTGTAAGCAACTGGGTAACTTATGGAATGCTTGCTGTCGGGCTTATTGGATATGCTGTTTGGGCTTTCTTGGCACAGGACATAATGATTTTTGCCTTCAGCGCCTTTGCAACAGCGTCAATGTTTGCCTTTTCGCTGTTGCTGTACAAGCTTGGCGTTTGGGCTGGAGGGGATGTAAAATTGTTTGCCGGGCTTGCAGCGCTTAATCCGGTCAATCCCGCAATTCTTTCAAGAATGGGAATAATGGCTTTGCCTTATTTTGCGCCGATTAATTTGCCTGTTTTTCCTTTCACTTTGTTTGTTTTCAGCCTGTTTGCAATGCTGCCATATGGGGCAATTCTTGCAATGGCAAAGCTTGCAAAAAACAGCGCTGAGAAAAAAAAATTCTTCAAGGAAAGCAAGGCAGCAATAATCCAGTCAATTACTTTTGCATTTATGGCAATTGGGTTTGGGGCAGTGCTTTCATTTTTTGGCTTTTCAGTTATTTTTGCCCTGCCACTGCTTTTTATTGCGGCTTTTTTGCCGAAGAAGATAAAATTTGCTTTGGCAATTGCAATGGCTGCCGCAGGGCTTTGGCTTCAAGGCTTTTCGGCTTTGGAACAGGCAGTATCCCTTGCAGGGTGCTTTTTGCTGGTTTATTTCCTGTTCAAGCTCTATTCGCTTTCAAAGGTTCTTTTAAGGAAGCCTGTTCTGGTTGCAAGGCTTGAAGAGGGCATGATTTCGGCTGTAACCATTGTCCAAAAGGGAAAAAAGGTCGAAATAATGGAACCTGTTGGAATAAAAAAATTAATTAAGCAGTTTGTTGCAAATAAAAGTGGCAAAGCAACAGGTTTGCAGGAAACAAAGGGCAGAGTGATTGCAGCAAGCAATAATGCCGCAGGGCTTTCAGCCGAAGAGATCGCTGAATTGAAAAGCCTTGCGGCAGAGGGAAAAATCCCGAAGGATTTGCTTGTGAAAGAAAGCGCGCCTTTTGTGCCTGCAGTGCTGATTGCATACATTGCCTTGAATGCAGTGGGAGACGTGATTTGGTTTTGGCTTATATAGGAAAAAAAGGGCAAGTTAGCATTGAATTCATCCTTATTGTCACAATTGCGCTGATTTACATCAATGTGAGCGTTTGGCCTACGATTGAGGCAGGCAGCCAGATTGCAACAGAAGTCAAGGCTGTTGCCGACACAAAAATTGCCGCAATGAAGCTCGCAGGCTCCCTGAATGAGGCATTCTTGTCAAGCGGCGACATGAAAAAAACAATCGGATTGGGCCTGCCTAAAAATGGAAAAATAACCTGCGGAAGCGGCGATAGCTCAATTGGATTTGAAACCCAGATTATAAAATTAAAGGGGGTTTCAGGCGGCGGCTTTAACCCTGATGTGGAAAACTGTGTTGAAACTTCAGACCCGGCTGGCTGGACCTGCTCTTCAAGCATAAGCCTGCTTGAGGGTGAAACCCTGCCGCAGGGATGCGCAGAAGTCGGCGGCCCTATGGAAGGGCCTGTTTACAGGGAAATGATTATTGAAAAGAAAGATGGCGCCGTCTCTTTTTACTGGAAGTAATTTTATGCTTGGAAAACATAGAAAAGCAACAGCTTTTCGTGCCCCGCAAATCTTAGAAGCGCTTTGGCGCTTCTTACGGTTTCTGAACCCGGCAGGTTCAGAAAACTGGTGTTTTGCCCGAAAAGCGCAGGTGAGCATTGAAATCCTGCTGCTTGCAGGCATAATAATATTCCTCAGCATGTTCGTGTTCAGCTATTACACAAGAATAAACGAAACAACCTTTGCAATGGAGTTAACCAAAGTGGAAGTTTTGGGATGGATTGAAGCCGAAAACAAAGGCGTGAACCATATTATTGAAAAAATTGATTACTCCCTGAACGGCAACAATGTCGACCTGTGCATCTTCACTTTGCCAAGAGCGCCGGCGCTTGAGCCTGATCCTGACATGCCGACTGCACTGCTTGCACTGCATGACAAAATAAAGGGATATGGGCTTTTCCCTGACCCCACTAAGTTGTACATGCACCACAATGAGGATGAAACACCAGCTGCAGCCAACTGCGGCGACTTCAAAGACAACGACTGCGATGGCCAAGTGGATTTAGCTGACTCAGGATGTTAACTTATTCAGGATGCATGCCAAGCATGCCCTGAGGCAAGCAGAAATTCAGGCAGTATGCAATGCAGAAAAATTTGCAGAACGCCTGAAAGAGCCTAAGGGCATCGCAAATTACGCAGGCGCACTATAGGAAAATATTACGCTGCGCCTGCGTTTTTCGTTGAATGGCGAAAACCGCTGTTTCCTTTAAATTCTCCCCCCTGCAGGCATTTTTTCATGCTTGGGCAGCAGCATATTTCCAGGATTGCATTGTGCATTGCGGTTGCCGGGGTTTTGGGCCTGCTTTTTTTTGAGCAGGGAATTGAGGTTGAAAGCGCAAAGATTGGCGGCATTGACGAGTCAAAGATAGGCAATGCCGTGAAAGTGAACGCGCTTGTTGAATCAGCTTTCAAAAAAGAGAATGTTTTGTTTTTGCAGCTTTATGACGGGACAGGAAAAATAAAGGCAGTGCTTTTCAGCCCAAAGGAAGAGCAGTCCACAATTCTGCAAAAGGGGAATTTTGCCAGCATTGAGGGAAAAGTGCAGTCCTATGAAAACGAGCTTGAAATAATTGTTGAAAAAGCGGAAAAATGGAAATAAGGCATTGCTTTTGCAGGGCAAAGGGGAAAAGAATGGCTGCTGAACTGGTTCTGTTTGCGCTTGCAGGCTGCTTTCTGGGAATTTTCACAGGAATTGCGCCAGGCATCCATGTCAATACAATTGCATTGCTTGCGCTAAGCTTTCCTTTTTTGGGCAGCGAGAATCTGGTTGTCTTGATTGCAAGCATGAGCATTGTGCATTGTTTTGTTGATTTTGTGCCAAGCATTTTGCTTGGGGCGCCTGATTCTGAAAGCTTTCTCAGCGCGCTTCCCGGCCATAGGCTGTTGATGCAGGGAAAAGGCCTTGTTGCTGTGAAGCTGGCAATAGCAGGCGGCTTGCTTGCAGGCATTGCCTCAATTGCAATAGGGCCATTGTTCATTCTTTTTGTGCTAAAAAGTGCTGGCACTATTTCGGCAATTGTCCCCTTTGCATTGATAGCAATTCTTTTTGCAATGGTTCTGGAGGAAAAGGGAAAGAAAAAAGCATGGGCAATCACGGTTATTGCATTAAGCGGCATGCTTGGATTGCTTGCATTGAAAAGCAATATTTCCGTGCAGGAACCCTTATTTTGCCTAGCGTCCGGGTTTTTTGGCGCAAGCACTTTGGTTGACAGCATAATGAAAAAAAGCGCGTTGCCAAGGCAGAAGAAAACAGGTTTTTCCATTAAAAAAGCAAGGATTGCAAAAAATTCTGCGCTTGCAATAGCTGCGGCTGCAATTGTTTCGCTTCTTCCAAGCATTGGCTCAAACCAGGCCGCATTCATCGTAAGGAAAGCAACCGGAAAAATAAGGGCATCTGATTACCTTATTATGCTTGGCGGCATTAACACAACTGCAATGGTTTTTTCGTTCTTTGTGCTGTTTGCATGGGGCAAAACAAGGACAGGCAGCGCTGCTGCAATCAGCCAGCTTGGAAATTTTGGAATGCAACAGCTTTTGCTCACGGTTGCTGCCAGCGCTTTTGCACTTGGGTTTGGCGCAATTGCAGCTGATTTGATTGCATCAAAGGCGCTGAAGGCAATGCAGTCGCTCAATTATGGAAAAATCGGCCTGGTTGTGCTTGCTTTCATGGCAGCACTGGTTTTCCTGTTCAGCAATGCAATCGGAATTGCTTTTTTTGCAACAGCAGCCGCAACCGGAATTGCCTCAATTAATGCAGGCATAAAAAGGACAAACAGCATGGCTTTTTTGATGATGCCGACAATAGCATACTATTTCCTGCTTGCATAGATGCCTTGCGGAAAAAAATAGCGAATGAAAAAGGAAGCAAGGCTTTTTATTTTACCTGCACTATCCTTCCAAACAGGCCAAGCTTGAATTTCCTTCCGTCCCGCATCTTAAGTATCGTGTTCCTGGGCTTTCCCTCAAGCCACTGCCTTATCCTGGATTTTTCCGCTTCATCACTGTATTCGGAAAACCTTTTGCCAAAAGCGCTGTCTTTCCCTTTTGCCATTGCAATTAATTCAAAGGTTTTCAATATTTTTAAAGCTTCCCCCTGAAAAAGCTAATTTCCTTTCCGATACCCTAAAATAGGTTTGCTGCCCCTGATTTTTGCAT
>Ga0315293_10005964_pt1 | contig 11435 bp, 10 predicted proteins | sample YL17G13_20_MG_FD_203071 | JGI IMG/M metagenome (GOLD analysis project Ga0315293, IMG submission 203071) | Sediment microbial communities from Yellowstone Lake, YNP, Wyoming, USA - YL17G13_20 | ecosystem: Environmental > Aquatic > Freshwater > Lake > Sediment | place: USA: Wyoming | collected... | reverse complement strand
GGGGTGGCTCATCTTGGCGCTGGCGGTGGTGGTGGCCGGCGAGAGCGTGCTCGCGGCGCTTCAGTCGCCTAAGAGCCTATCCCAATAGGTCATCCTGGCTTCGGTCGGCTGCGGCTTCGCCGGGCGGCGTCGGCCTGCATCGGCGATGCTCTCCGCTGCATCGCCTGCTTCGGCCTCCTTGCCCGGCTCGTCCTCGCTCGACCTCGGGCCAACGGAGCACCTATTGGGATAGGCTCTTAGTTGGCCAAAGGGTCCCAGCCGATCCTCAAATAATCGCCGATCACGGGCCCGTACTTGACGATCAGCCCCGCGAACACGACGCTGACCATGCTCATCAGTTTGATGAGGATGTTCAGCGACGGGCCGGACGTGTCCTTGAACGGATCGCCGACGGTGTCGCCGACGACGGCGGCTTTGTGGGCCGCCGATCCTTTGCCGCCGTGCCGGCCGCCTTCGATGTACTTTTTGGCGTTGTCCCAGGCGCCGCCGGCGTTGGCCATGAATACGGCGACGGCGAACCCGCCGGTCAGACCACCGACCAGCAAACCAAGAACGCCGCCGACGTTCAAGAGTAAACCCATCGAGACGGGGACGATGAGGGCCAGGAGGCTCGGCAGGATCATGGCCCGCTGGGCGCCGGCGGTGGCGATGGCGACGCAGGAGGCGTAATCGGGTTTGGCCGTGCCTTCCATGATGCCGGGGATGGCGCGGAACTGGCGTCGGACTTCCTCAATCATGCGTCCGGCAGCGCGGCCGACGGCTTTCATCGTCAGGGCGCAGAAGACGAACACCAGGAGCATCCCGCAGAAGATGCCGACGAGGAAATTGGGGTTCATCGGCGTGGCGCCGTAATGCCGCATGAAATCCAGCATGCCGGCCTGATGGGCGCCGATGTCGTCGAGTTTCCGTTCGGCCTCGCGGCCGGCGGCGGCGGGAATCAGATAAACGATGCGGCGGCCGTTTTCCTCAAACACGCCGCGCGTCGTCCCGGCGGGGGCATCGCGCATCACGGTGCTCCCGGTCTTGCCGGCGGCCTGGAGATAAACGACGGTATGGCTCATCCGTTGCTGAAGGGTCGCGGCCTCGGTGAGCGGGGCGGTGTACTGGGCGAACTTGCCGTGGCCGAGGTCATAAACGGTGGATTCCGAGTCGGCGGTCCAGGTGTAGGCCATGGCGGCTTCGCGATGCATGCCGACACGGACCTCTTCGACGTAGGCGGCCAGAAGCGCCAGGGCCGTCAGCGCGGCGGAGCCGATGGCGAAGCCTTTGCCGGTGGCGGCGGTGGTGTTGCCGAGGGCATCGAGGGCATCGGTGCGTTTCCGGACCTCCGGCGGCTGGTGGCTCATTTCGGCGTTGCCGCCGGCGTTGTCGGCGACCGGCCCGTAGGCGTCGGTCGCCAGGGTGATGCCGAGGGTCGAAAGCATACCGACGGAGGCGATGGCGATGCCGTAGAGGCCCATCGTGATGTCGTGGAACCCGCCGGGAAGGGCGAAAGCGACGATCATGGCGGCGCCGACGGAGAGGATGGGAATCCAGGTGGAAAGCATGCCGGTGGCGATGCCGCCGATGACGACCGTCGCCGGGCCGGTAAGGGCCTGGTCGGCGATCCACTGGGTCGATTTGAAGGAGGAGGAGGTGTACCACTCAGCGCCTTTTCCGATGATGACGCCGGAGGCGAGTCCCGCGACGACGCTGCCCCACAAGGCCCACGGCAGACCGAGGGCGTAGATGACGAAGGCGGTGGCCGGCAGGACGAGGGCGCTGGCGAGGAAGATCCCGCGGTTCAGCGCGGCCATGAGGGTTTTCATGGAGGCGTCTTCGCGGGTCCGGACGACGAAGATGCCGAGGACGGAGGCGATGATGCCGAGCCCCGACAGGATGAGGGGCGCCAGGAGCATCCTGAGTTTGAAGGCGTCGGAGGCGGCGCCGTCGCCCGCGCCATAGACGGCGGCCACGCCGATGGCGGACGTCGCCAGGATGGACCCGCAGTAGGATTCGTAGAGGTCGGCGCCCATGCCGGCGACGTCGCCGACATTGTCGCCGACGTTGTCGGCGATGACGGCGGGGTTCCGGGGATCGTCTTCGGGGATGCCCGCCTCGATCTTGCCGACGAGGTCGGCGCCGACGTCGGCGGCCTTCGTGAAGATGCCGCCGCCGACGCGGGCGAAGAGGGCCTGGCTCGAGGCGCCCATGCCGAAGCAAAGCATGACGACCGTGATTTGTTCCAGGGGCATCGGTTCCCAGGGGAAAACGTCCAGCCAGCGGTGCCCCCAAACCTGGTGAAGGAAATAGAACCAGCCGGAGATGTCGAGGAGCCCCAGGCCGACGACCGTCAGACCCATGACCGATCCGGACTGGAAGGCAATGGTCAGCCCGTGGTTGAGGCTCTGTTTGGCGCCGTGGGCCGTGCGGGAGGAGGCCTGGGTGGAGGTTTTCATCCCGATGAACCCCGACAGGCCGGAGAAGAATCCGCCCGTCAGGAAGGCAAACGGGACGAGGGTATGTTGAACGTGGAGGCCGAAGGCCATGGCGGCCAGGAGGCCCGAGACGACGATGAAGAAAAGGGCGACGATTTTGTATTGCTGGCGGAGGTAGGCGTAGGCGCCTTCACGGACGGCGGCGGCGATGGCCTTCATCTCGTCGGAGCCTTCGGCCTGCTGCATGACGCGCTTGTAAAAGTAGAAGGCCATAAGGAGGGCGACGACGGAACCGAGGGGGGCCAACCACCAGACGAGGGGGAGGTCGGGGGCGGCGGCGGAGGGGACGGCCGGGTCGGCCGCCGTGCCCTGTTGGCTCCAGACCCGTCCGGCCAGAAGTCCGACGGCCCCGAGAAGCACGATGCCCGCCAGGAGTCGCCCGTTTCGCGCCAACCGCGATTTCATCCTTTCGCCTTTCTGTCCAAGATAGTCTCGTACGCAGCGCCGCATTTTGGCACGGATGAGCCGCGACCCGCCTTCGCCGAGGCTACGACAGGCAGGGTTGTACGGTTCGGCGAGGTGTGGAGCAAGTGAAAAATGACATGGGCGGAAAACTGACTCATCCCCAGTTTCAGTTTCATTCCAGCGACAGCAATCCGCGGGGGTGGCATGCCCAGAACGCCGTTTTCTGGGCATGCATGCCCACGCAACGGCGGCGTGGGCATGCCACCCGGCCGGTTCAGGAAACTGGGGATGAGTCAGGGCGGAAAAGGCTTGTCGCCGAAGCAGGAGGCGATATACTGGTGGGACCTTTGGGGTCATGGAACGGAGACGAGTGTGCCAGCGAAATGCGAGATTTGCGGAAAGACGCCGGTGATGGGGTCGAGCATCGTGCGCCGGGGGAAGGCGAAGTACCTGGGCGGCGTCGGGCGGAAGATCACCGGCATTACGCGCCGTCAATTTCGGCCGAACCTCCAGAAGTTGCGCGTGGAACTGGCGGACGGGACGCGAAAGCGGCTGCGGGTCTGCGCCCAGTGCCTGAAGGGCGGCCGCGTGACGAAGCGAATGAAGCGCGTGGTGCCGCCGGCGAAGGCGTAAGGCCGTAAGGAATCGCATGGCCCTGTCGAAGGACGATGTGCTGAAGGTGGGGGCGCTTAGCCGCATTTATCTCAAGGCGGACGAGGTGGAGCGGTTCTCGACGCAACTTTCCGACATCCTGGGGTACGTGGACAAACTGCGCGAACTGGATACGCGGGGCGTCGAACCGCTGGCCCACGCGCTGCCGATTCACAACGTCCTGCGCGAGGATGAACCGCGCGAAAGCCTTTCACCGGAAGAGGCGCTGGGAGGCGCCCCTGAAACCGACGGTGACTTTTTCCGCGTGCCTCGGGTGCTTGATGACGGTGTCAGTGCCTAAAGTCCCCCGCCGGCCCGCCGCCAATGCAAGCATATGCCTCCAACCAATCAGACAGCCTGTGAAATTCGTGAAGCGATCCGCCGGCGCCGCCTGAGCGCCACGGAGGCCGCAACCTCCGCGCTGGCGGCCATCGAACGGCTCGATCCGGCGATCCATGCGTTTCTATCGGTGGATGCCGAGGGTGCGCGCCGGCAGGCGGCCGAGGTGGATCGGCGGCTGGCGGCAGGGGAGGACCCGGGCCTCCTGGCGGGCGTGCCGGTGGCCATCAAAGACAACCTCTGCACCCGCGACGGGCAGGCGACGACGTGCGGGAGCCGGATCCTGGAGGGGTGGCGGGCGCCGTACGATGCGCACGTGGTCGAGCGGCTCCGGGCGGAGGGGGCCGTCGTCGTCGGCAAGACGAACCTCGATGAGTTTGCGATGGGGTCGTCAACGGAGAACTCGGCGTTCGGCGCCACGCGGAACCCGTGGAACACGGCGTGCGTGCCGGGCGGGTCGAGCGGCGGGAGCGCGGCGGCGGTGGCGGCGCGGATGGTGCCGGTGGCCCTCGGCTCCGACACGGGCGGATCGATCCGGCAGCCGGCGTCGCTGTGCGGCGTGGTGGGCCTCAAGCCGACGTACGGGCGGGTGAGCCGGTACGGCCTCGTGGCGTTCGCCTCGAGCCTGGACCAGATCGGGCCGTTCGGGCGGACGGTGGCCGATGCGGCGCTTCTTTTACAGGCGATCGCCGGCCATGACGAACGGGATTCGACGAGCGTGGACCGTGCGGCGCCGGATTACCTGGCGGGGCTGGAAGAGCCGGTGAGGGCGCTGCGGATCGGCGTGCCGCGCGAGTTTTTCGGCGAGGGGTTGGACGGCGAGGTCGAGAAGGCGGTGCGGGAGGCGCTGGGGGTGTACGAGCGGCTGGGGGCGCGGCTGATTGAGGTGGATTTGCCGCACGCCACGGATTACGCGATCGCGACGTACTACCTCGTGGCGCCGAGCGAGGCGTCGAGCAACCTGGCGAGGTACGACGGGGTGCATTACGGGCGGCGGGCGCCGGAATACTCCGATATGATTGATATGTACATGCGGAGCCGGTCGGAGGGTTTCGGCGACGAGGTCAAGCGACGGATCATGATCGGCACCTACGCCTTGAGCGCCGGGTACTACGAGGCGTATTACAAGAAGGCCCTGGAGGTGCGTCGGCTGATTCGCCGGGATTTTGAGCGGGCGTTCGAGAAGGTGGATTGCCTCATGGGGCCGACGAGCCCGACGGCGGCGTTCCGGCTGGGCGAAAAAACGGCGGACCCGCTGTCGATGTACCTGATGGACATCTACACGGTGGGATGCAGCATGGCGGGGATAGCGGGGATCAGCATCCCGTGCGGGTTCACGAAGGCGGGGCTGCCGGTGGGCCTCCAGATTTTGTCGGATGTGTTCACGGAGGAGCGGCTTCTCAGGATCGCGCGGATGTACGAGCGCGAGGTGGCGTGGTCGGCCCGCGTGCCGGGCGGGTCGAGCAAGGGGGGGCCATGAGCACGGCGGACGCCATCCCGACGATCGGCCTCGAGGTGCACCTGCACCTCAAGACGCGGACGAAACTATTTTGCGGGTGCGAGGTCGAGTACGAGGCGCGGCCGAATTCGCGCGTCTGCCCGGTCTGCCTCGGGATGCCGGGCGTCTTGCCGGTGATGAACCAAAAGGCGGTGGAACTGGCGGTGCGGATGGCGCTGGCGCTCGAGTGCACGATTCCGGAACTGGCGAAGTGGGACCGCAAGCACTACTATTACCCGGACCTGCCGAAGAACTACCAGATTTCCGAGTACGATCAGCCGCTGGGCATCGGGGGGAGCCTCGAGATTCCGGCCGTACGGCCCGTATGGGCGGAGGGCGGGATGAAGCGGGTGGGCATCATCCGCGTCCATCTTGAGGAGGACGCCGGGAAACTGATGCACGCGGAGAAGGGCGGGAACTACAGCGTGGTGGACCTCAATCGGGCGGGGACGCCGCTTTTGGAGGTCGTCAGCGAGCCGGACCTCGCGAGCGCGGAGGAGGCGCGGGCGTACGCCGAGGCGCTGCGGCAACTGGCGGTGTACCTGGGCGTGGGCGATTGCAACATGCAATTGGGTCAGATGCGGTTCGAGCCGAACGTGAGCCTCCGCATCGGGACGGACGGGCAGGGCCGGCCGCGCTACACGCCGATTTCGGAGATCAAGAACCTCAATTCGTTCCGGTCGGTGGAGCGGGCGGTGGCGTTTGAGATCGCGCGGCACCGCGAGGAGTATGAGGCCGACCCGACCGGGTACACGCTCGAGCGGCTCGGGAAGGAGACGCGCGGCTGGCGCGACGACGAGGGGATTTCGTTCCTCCAGCGGTCGAAGGAAGAGGCCCACGATTACCGGTATTTTCCGGAGCCGGACCTGGCGCCGTTTGTCCCGGATCGAGCGTGGGTGGAGGCGATTCGGGCGAGCGTGCCGGAGTTGCCCGAGAAACGGCGGCGGCGGTTCATCGAGGCGTACGGCCTGCCGGAATACGATGCGGGCGTGCTGACGGCGGACCGTTGCGTGGCGGACTTTTACGAGGACGTCGCGCGGCGGGCGAAGGACCCCAAGGCGGTCTCCAACTGGATGATGCAGGACGTGATGCGGGTCCTCAACGAGCGGAAGATCGGTATCGGCGAACTCGAGATGACGGCGGCGGGACTGGCGGAACTCATCGGCCTCGTGAAGAAGGGCTCGATCAACCGCAGCACCGGCGCGGAAGTCTTTCAGAAGATGCTGGCCACGGGACAGTCGGCGCCGGAGATCGTTGCGGAGGAGAACCTGGCCCAGGTCGGGGATGCCGGCGAGATTGAGGCGATGGTTGAGAAGGTCCTGGCGGCCAACTCGAGAACGGTCGAGGATTATCGGGGCGGAAAGAAGGCGGCGCTGGGGCGGCTCATCGGCGAGACGATGAAAGCGAGCGGCGGAAAGGCCGATCCGCAGGTGGTCCGGGAGATTTTGATTCGGAAACTCGGCGAGTGAGGATGTTGGGCGGCAAGCGCGGCGGGTCGGGAGACCCGCCGCGCAAAAATCTCAAAGTACGGCGGGACAAGACCCGCCGTGGCACCCGGCAGGGGGAAGGCACGGCTGCACACAGCGCAGCCGTGGCACCCGGCGAAAAACGCGGGGGATAAACCCTGCCTGCGGCAGGCAGGTCCCCACGCGCGTAACTTGCTCTTGGCCTGCCCGCTGCGGCATCCGTCGTCGGGCTTCGGCCGCTGCGTATCGCCGTCTTCGATCTGGATGTCCTCAAGGACATCGGCCTCGACGCCGGGGCCCGCGCTGCAAAATCTTTTGTCCGCAAAGGTCCCGACGGCCGCCGCCAGCTGTGCGCTGGGCAACGGGTAACCGCTTGGTTGCGGGTTCCGGTCCTGTCTGGGGAGACGGCCGCGACTGATCGTGCCCCGTGGGGCAGGCGCTGCTGCGCGTCAAGCGATTCCGCGAAGTTTTCAGCGCAGGCTAAGTGGCCGGCGCCTCTCTGAGGACGCTGGCGACGAGTTCGTCAACAGTCGTGCACGCCTTAGCCGAGTCCACCGCGGGCCGTTGAACGACGACGACCTGACAGCCCTCCAGCCGAGCCGCTTCCAGTTTGGCCTGGACGCCGCCCGCCTCGCCGCTGTCTTTGGTCACCACGACCCCGATCTTAAACTGCCGGATGTGCTCGCGATTTTCCTCGACGGAAAAGGGGCCTTTGGCCGCGATGATGCGGTCCTCCGGAATTCCGACCCGGCGGCACGCCTCGATCGAAGTTTGCCGCGGCAGGACTCGTGCCACCAGCGGCAGGCCGGTTTCGCGCGCCCGGCAGGCATAGGGCGTAAGGTTGTTAGCGCCGCTGGTCAGGAGGACCGGCCGGCTGAACGAGAACGCCACGTGCGCGGCCTTCTCGTGATCGGCGGCCAAGTGGACCGACGGCTCGTGCGGTTCGACGCTGCCGCGGCGGATGAACGTGAAGTACGGGATGTCCAAGTCGCGTGCCACACGGGAGGCCGTAGCCCGCACGGTAGCGGCGTACGGGTGCGTCGCATCGACGATCGCACGGATACCCTGCGAGCGAATCAGGGCCGCCATCGCCTCCGCATCCAGCCGGCCCGCGCGGCAGCGGATTCGAGGGTGCGCGCCGACCGGCAGCGGCTCATCCGTTGCTGTCGAGACGAGGACCGTGTAGCCTGCTGCGGCCAGCCGCGCGGCAATCGGGGCCGTCTCGCTCGTGCCGCCCAGCAGCAGGATCATAGCCGGTAGCCTCGCGCCGTCACCAGCCACCCGTCGAGGACTCGGCTAGCGCTGTTGCCGATGATCAGGACGGTGCGCATGTCAATCTCTTGCTTGGGAACCTCGCCGAGACTGGTGATCGCAATCCTCTCCTCGTCGGTCCCGACGGCAACACCGATGCCCACAGGCGTTTCGGCGGGCCGATGGCGGCGGAAAATCTCCACAGCCTCTTCCAGTTGCCGCACTCGCTTGGTGCTTCGCGGGTTGTAGATGGCCACGACTAGGTCAGCGGCCGCGAGGGCTTCCAGGCGCCGCCGGATGGTCTCCCAGGGAATGAGGAGGTCGCTGAGGCTGATGACCGCAAAGTCGGTCATCAGCGGCGCGCCCAGCCGCGCAGCGGCGGCGCTGGCGGCTGTGACACCGGGCACGATTTCGATGGCCACCTTCAGTTGCATTTCATGGGCCAACTCGATCGCCAGGCCCGCCATGCCGTAGATGCCCGCGTCGCCCGAGGACACCAGCGACACGGTCGCCCCGGCCGCCGCTCGCTCGAGGGCCGTGCGCGTCCGCTCGACCTCCTGGCGCATGCCCGAGCGGAGGAGTTCCTTCCCCGCGGTCAGGTCGGCCATGAGGTCAAGGTACCGGCCGTATCCGACGATGACTTGGCTGGCGGCGATGGCGGCTTCCGCCCGACGCGTCCGGTCGAGCGGACCGCCGGGGCCTATGCCAACGACGTACAGTTTTCCGTCGCCAGCGCCACCGTCACGCCTTTGAACGTTTGCTTTGGTAGTAATAGTCGGGTTCTCCTTCCGGCCAGCAGGGCGGCCGGTTCAGCCACCGCCGGCAGATTGACTTTCCGTCGCACGAACTCCGACCGTGTAAACGCGAGGTCGCTCTGGCGAATCTCGTCCGATGAAACCAGCCGCAGCGGCACGCCCAGTTGCCGCGCCGCCTCCACCAGGCCCGCCTCGTTGGCCTTGATGTCGGCCGAGGCCACGAGGCGCACCTGGGCCGGCGCCACGTTGGCTGTGGCCAGCGCGCTGCGGATCGCTTCGACGATCCGTCCGGCTGGCGTGCCGCGGCGGCAACCGACGCCCACGATGATCGTCTTGACGGCCTCGGTCGTCGTCGAGATGACTGGCTCGGCCCCCAGGATGTTGGCGACCGTCGTCGCCAGTTCATTCGCGCCGCCCTCGTGGCCGCTCAGGAGGCTGACCGCCCAGCGGCTGCCCACGTCCACCACCACGACGGCCGGGTCGGTCGTCTTGTGTTTCAGACAGGGTGCGATTGCCCGCACCACCAGCCCGCATGGAGCGATAAAGACCAGCCCTTCGCAGATCGGGAACAGGTCGCGCGCCAGATCCACGATGCGGTCGAACCGCGCGGCCTGCGGCAGTTCGGTCACGTCGCGGTGGAGGTACACACGGCTTTCCGGCAGGCGGTTGGCCAGCACGCGCGCTAGGCGTGCCCCCTCGTTGCTCAGGCTGATGATGGCGGTCGTCACTTCGTCGTCCCCTCGCGATAACCGTGGCCGAAATCTTTATCGTACAACTTTGAGGTGTGCGGCAGCGGGCGCTCCAGCGCCCGGCCGACCAGGAGGATCGCCGTCCGCGTGATGCCTTCGGCCTCGGTCCGGGCGGCGATGTCGGCCAGCGTTGCGCGCACGACCTTCTGATCCGGCCACGAGGCGTGATACACCGCCGCGGCCGGGCAATCGCGGCCGTAGTGCGGCGCGAGTGTCTCCACGAGTTTCGCGATCTTGCCGGTTGAAAGGAAGATGCACAGCGTCGCTTGCGAAGCGGCCAACCGGCCCAGTTCTTCCGATGGCGGCACCGGCGTCCGCCCGGCAGTTCGCGTTAGGATGACCGTCTGAGAGACCTCGGGGGCGGTCAGTTCCGTTCGCAGCGCGGCGGCGGCCGCCTGAAACGCGCTGATCCCCGGCACGATCTGGTATTCGATCCCCAGCCGGTCCAGCGCATCCATCTGTTCGCCGATGGCCCCATAAATCGACGGTTCGCCCGTGTGCAGCCGCACGACGTTCACGCCGGCCGCGAAAGCCGCCCAGCAATTGACTTCGGCGGGCCAGCCGGCCGCGACCTCCTGGAACGTCTTGCCTTCCCAGAGGCCGAAATCGATTTCGCGCAGGTCGTCTTCAACCCGCACCGGGCCGTTGGTCGCAGGCCAAAGGATCTCAGCGGTCCGGCGGGCCCGGAGCATCGGGCTGACAAAACAGCGACCCGGTTTTCGCACCCGCACCAGCGCCGCCAGAACCTCGGCCTCCCGCAGACCGCCAGAGCAAGGCGGCAGGTCTTGTGGAACCGACGTAGCGCCCGGCATATTCCGGGGCGACGCGGGTGTGGCGCACGAGGATCAGTTGCCGAGCCATAATGGGTCACCAAACAAAAAACCCGTCCTTCAAAGGACGGGCTCGATCGGCGCCCGGGGCGCCCAAAGCTTTCCCTCGAAGGCACGCGCAATCGCGCGTGTTCAGGTATCCTGACTTCCGGATCGGCCTACTCACCGCGGTCTTCCCATCCCGACGCCTAAGTCGGGACAGTGACGCACTTTGCGGCTTTCGTCCCCGGTTACAGTGGCGGGGCCGTGCCGGATTTACACCGGCTTCCCTATTATTCACTTTTTATGGGCGGTTTTATAGTAGTCGAAGCGGGCTGAGGAAGCAAGCACTATTTGTGTCGTGGCTGCCGTTGGGTGCGACCCCCGAGTGCTGTTGCATAGGGGTGGGGCGGGACACCTCGCAAGGGCGTCGTGGCCGGGTAAATTTTTGCCTGACTTCGCGCGCGGTCACGTTATCATCCTCGACGACTTCAGCATCCCGGAACACGGTGCGAATCCGTGGCGGTTCCGCCGCTGTTATCGGGGACGCCCGTTGGCGAGGCGAAAGCCGGTCACTGTCCGACGGCCTCTTAAGTCGGACGGGAAGGCGCCAAGGAGCGGTTGATCCGAGAGCCAGAAGACCCTGGCCCTCGTCCTCCCCCTGGCCCTGTTTTTCATTCTCCTTCTTCTCTATTTTCAGTTCCGGGCCGTCTCGACGACGCTCCTCGTCTTTACGGGCATCTTCGTTGCGTGGTCGGGCGGCTTTATCCTCCTCTGGCTCTACGGCCGACCCTGGTTCCTCGATTTTTCGGTCTTCGGCGTCGACATGTGGAACCTCTTCCAGGTCCACACGGTGAACTTGAGCGTCGCCGTCTGGGTGGGGTTCCTGGCCCTCTTCGGCATTGCCACGGACGATGGGGTCGTCATGGGAACATACTTGGAACAGAGTTTCCGCGACCGCCCCCCGGCCACGGTGACCGATATCCGGGAGGCCACCCTGGCCGCCGGCCGCCGCCGCGTCCGTCCCTGCCTCAT
>Ga0315293_10005963_pt1 | contig 11435 bp, 11 predicted proteins | sample YL17G13_20_MG_FD_203071 | JGI IMG/M metagenome (GOLD analysis project Ga0315293, IMG submission 203071) | Sediment microbial communities from Yellowstone Lake, YNP, Wyoming, USA - YL17G13_20 | ecosystem: Environmental > Aquatic > Freshwater > Lake > Sediment | place: USA: Wyoming | collected... | reverse complement strand
CGGCAAACGTATAGTCCTCGGTGCGCGCCGCCAAAGCGCCTCCGGCTTGTTGGCTCCTGCGGCCGGAAGGATGTGGAGGTGTTGGATGAGCCGCCGGTCCAATGCCGGGGGATTCACTCGGGCCGTATGCCGTTGGTGTCACCGAATCCTGTGGCGAGAGCGGGGACATGTTTGGCACCGAGCGGCTGCTGGCATCGATCCGCCGCGTGCCAGGCGCCCGGCCGGAGGAGGTGCTTCAACGCGTGCCCAAGGATGTCGAAGACCACTTGCACGGCAGCCCGCTGCCGGATGACATCGCTTGGTAGCGCTCCAGCGGCAACGCCCGTAGGGTCCGTCCGGCATCCGGCTGATGGGATCCGTCCCGTGGTCCAGCCGCCGTCACACGAGTGTTCACATCCTGCTGGCCGGTTGGCAGCGGGTTTGAGTTCCGGGCCGCCGAGGGCCGGTGCTCGTTGGACACCATCGGACGAGGGGGCGGGGAGCGCGGACGGCCCGATTCTCTCTCAAACGATTGCCGCTGGTGCGACGCGCGGTTGTGTCGAGAATCAACAAGCCCTGCCGTATGGCAGGGCTCGTTGATTCCACGCGCCGTCTAGCGCGCCGGCTCGATGCTGGTGATGTCGCCCAACCCGTTGATGACGAGCAGCCACTGGCTCCCGGGCACGTAGGCCGCATACTCTGCTTCGTTCGCCGGAGCATATCCGTAGCTATCGTTCGCAGTGACGAAGACGACGGAGTAAGTCTGCGTCTGTTCCCCAGCGCGTTCGTCCGAGGCCAGCGACATCGCCGGCCATGCCGGTAGGTTGCCCGTCCCGCTCGCCACAGCCGTGTCGACCACCGTCCATTCGGGGAGGGTGTAGGTGCAGCGGTCGTCGTAGACCTCGTAGACGCAGTCCTGCACCACCTCGCCGTAGCCACTGCCCGTGTCCACCGTGTAGGGTGTGCCGCACACCTCGACGGAGTTGGATACCGGTTCCTGGGAGGTGCTACGCTGTTCTTGTCGGCAAGAACCCAGCTCGGCTTCGGCTGGGACTTGATCCCGCCAGTCCTTGTGCTCGACCAGGCGCAGAGCTTCGATGGCGACGCGCCGTTCCCAGCCGACCGAGGCCACCTGACCGATCTGCTCGGTCTTGCGGTTGGCGAACATCAGGAAGCCGATCGCGGCCAGGCCACACAGTGCCGCGGCGATGATACCCAGGATCATGATCGGGGATCGCCCCGCAGGACGTGCGCCGGGCGCCGGGCTCGCGGGCTGAGCCTCCGCCGGCGCAGGCGCGAGGCTGGCGCCACAGTTCGAGCATTTGAGCGACGCGCCCAGGTTACTGGTCCCGCAGCGGGTACACACGATGGGCGCGGCAGGGCCCGAGCGAAAAGCGCCGGCGACCTTGCCGGAGTCGCGCGCCTTGCCTCCAGCCAGGCCCCCTCCACACGCGCCGCAGAACTTGGCGATCCCCGGATTGCGCGCGTTGCAGAATGGGCAATGGATATCCGGACCTGCCTTGGCTCTCGCGATCTCCGCCGCGTCGGTCACCAGCTTCTCTTCCGGCGCCTGCTCGAAAGCCGCATCCTGGGGCTGTGGTCCCCCGCATCCGTTACAGAACTTCTGCGGGCCAGGATTGCGCGTCGCGCAGCGTGGACAGGTCCATAGCATGTGCACGTATCCGATGGTCTTCTTGGTCATCGCCGATTCGCTCCCTGCAGGAGGCGGGGATGGACGACCGCTTCCTTCCCGCCCGAATTGACATCATGTCACACGACACCGCGGCGCGGCATCGACTTCGACTCAACCCTGACCCTATTGTAGCCCTTCGGCCCGGCTGAGTGGAAGCCCGGCTTGACGGGAGAGGGGCGGCGACGTCGTCAATCCGCCCGGCACCCGGCCGCTCGGCCTGCTCTCGGCTTCGCATTCGCTGGAATGGGGTCACTGCGAGCACACGCCCGCGGCGATGCCACGTCGTCGCCAGGCCGATGAGGAGTGCCCAGCGCAGGCGCGTAGATCGCGATATGGACGCACGGGACGCGATCGCGGTGCGTCCGCGCAAGCCGCTGGCCACGCCCAGGCAATAGCCTCGTGCCGAGCGCGAGAGCTGCGGGCTGGCCGCGTGCTCGCGGCGTGGATGACGAGCGAAGAACGCTGAAGATTGCGATGCGCGGAGGCGAAAGCCTTGTTCATGATGTGGGCGCGGCGCAATTCGCGCCCGGATTGCGTGTGCACACCCGCGTGGTGCATGAGAGAGGGCCCGACATCGATGCGCAGGCGAAGCGTGCGCGCTGTAGTCTGCTGAATCAGTGGAGCGCGCAACGTTGACGACCGCGATCGCGTGTGCGGACACGCGCGCGACGCCACGCGGTCGCCCGTCGGCGCGCTTGCGCGGCCGGGAATTGATACCCGTTTACCCTTGCGCACTTGACAGACTTCGATACACTAGCGAAGAGTGAATCTGCGCCAGTGGATGGTCGGTGATGGTCAGCGACGTGAGATCTACTCAAACACCAAGAAGGGGGATGCAGGGATTGCGTGCGGTGCGCGCCGTGTGCGCGCTACGCGCGGCCTCTCGGAGAGCACGCGCCTTGAAACGCGTGGGCGCCCGAGATGGACGCGAGGATGAGGGACACGCATGACCGCCGACGATCGCACGGATCTGCCAGTGCTGTTGCTGCACAACATTGACCCGGAGTGGCCCGAGGAGGACGCGAAGTACGCGCGCAAGCAGGTCCTGGAGGCGGTACGTGCCCTGCGCGGCGTTGGACATCCGGTGACATCGGTCACCGTCCGGCAGCCAGAACTTCGCCGTGCCCTGCGCCGCTACGCGCCCGAGGAGTTCATCGTGCTGAATTGGTGCGAGGGGCTGCCGGGTGTGGACCGCAGCGAGCCGCTGGTGGCGCGGCAATTGGAGGAGATGGGCTTCACCTTCACGGGTGCGTCGTCGCGAGTTCTTGAATTGAGCTGTGACAAAGCGCGATCGCGCGAGGCGATGCTGCGAGCGCATGTGCCAATCCCGGAGGGACAGGTGTTCGACAAGGTCGACGGCGCCAAGTGGGAGCGCTACCCGGCGATCGTTAAGCCCATCTTCGAACACAGCAGTATCGGCATCTCCGCCGAATCCGTCGTCAAGAACCGCGGCCAATTGAGGGCGCAGCTGGCACACGTGCTGGAGGACTACGGACCAGCGCTGGTGGAGGAGTTCATCGACGGGCGCGAGTTCCGTGTGGGCGTGTGGGGTAACCGCAAGCCGGCGGCGCTGCCTCCTGGGGAGATGGATTTCCGTGAGTTCCCGGAGGTCCGTGATCGGTTGTGTAGCTATGATGCCAAGTTCACGCCGGGGTCCGAACACTACGAGCAGATCATCTTCCGGCTCCCAGCGCCCGTAACCCGGATTGAAGGACGCCTGCTGGAACGAGCGGCGGTGGGCGCGCACAAAGCCGTCGGCAGCCCGGACTACACGCGCATCGATCTCCGGCTGCGTGCGGGTGTGTGCTACGTCCTGGATGTCAACCCAAACGCCGATATCAGCGCCGATGCCAGCATGGCGCTGTGTGCCCAGGCGGGCGGCATACCGTACGGCGCTATGCTCTCACGCTACATCAACCTGGCTGCAACGCGACATCCGCGCTTTGCCCATCAACGGCGCGCGGCATCGGTTCCGGATCGACGGCCGGTCCAGCTTCCCCTCGGGTTGGCTGAGGCTACCTCGGCCGTGGGTCTCAGGGACTAGGGTCGTTCCTGACGTCCTGCCACGCCTGCACCCCGCCCGGTTCACCGGGCGGGGTGCTTTGTATTCCGTCCGCCGCACGGGAGCCGTGGCCCGGGGGCGCGCCGGCACGCGCCCGAGCAGGCTGTAGCAGAGTGCTGCGGGCGGACTCGGGGGATTTGTGTGTTGCCGGACTCCACCTGCATACCCCAGCGGGAACTGGGTCGGAGGACTGCGGGCAGGGGGTTACGCGGCGAGAGCGGATCCCTGGTCTGGATGCGCCTGCCACCGCAAAGCGTGTTCTTCCACCTGACGCTGAGCGGCGATCATCACCTGGTACATGAACGCCTCATGTGGTTCAGTTACCGGCACGCGGGTGAAAGTCACCCTGGGGGTCAGGCCCAGGGGATTGCGGATGAGCATCTGAGCCGCGGTCTGGATGATCTCGGCCACCTTCTGACGATCGCGCATCGAGCGCACGAAGAGCGAGAAGGGGTTGCGCAGGGCCGCTCGCGTCACAACCCCGCTGACGATCGACACGACCACCTGGGCCTGGGGCACGCGCCGCAGGACCACGCCCAGGCTGCCCGACCAGGCGGCGAGAGCTTCCGGTGCCCCCGGGAGCACCGCCGGGTCCGGCTCGATGTTGCCACCGGGGAAGATCAAGACCGAGCCGCCCCCGCTCAGATGATGAATCATCGATCGGACGACGGCCATCCGGCCGTGGGTGTTGTATCGCGGCACGAAGATCATGTGGCGGCTGAGTTCGGGGAGATTCCGAAGGAAACCGAGCCCGCTGGCCACAACCTTGAGGTCAGGCCGGCGGATCTGCGAGGCGATGGCCAGGGCATCCACCGAGCCGGGGTGGTTGGCGGCGATCACCAGCGGCCCCCGCTCGGGAATGGATTCGCTCCCGTCGACCGATACCTCGCTGGCGAAGACCGACACCGCCCACCGTGCGGCGCCGTCCAATCCCCATTCGGCGACCTTCTGATCGAACGTCGCGCCGAACGAGGCGAATCTTCTCGCCGTGCGCTGGAAGACGGACTCGAGAAACCCACGCCAATGAGCTTCCGCCGGCATCCCGAACACGCCGCAGATCTCGTCCAGCGCCAGGCGGGTCAGGCTCTCCAGGGTGGGAGGGGTGCTGGTCACGACAATGCCTCGCGGAGAATGGCCGGGTTCAAGGCTCGCGCCTTCAATCGCCCTCCTTGATTATACGGTCACTTCAAAGACGAAGCGCACACGACCTGTGCGCCAGGGCAAGCGCCGGTTCAGACTACCTTGCTGGCCCACGACCTGGATCCCTGCTTGTCGCGCTCGCATTCCCGGCCTACAATCGACAGGTAACCCGCGGCGGACGTTCTCCGTTGCCGGCGGGGAGGAGCGTGGGATGACGATCGTCTTGAACGGTTCCGGTTTGACGCTGGACAAGCTCGTCCGGATCGCGCGCAAACGCGAGGCGGTGCAACTTGATCCACAGGCGCTGGAGCGGATCCGCATCTGCCGCGGGATGCTGGAGGAGAAGATCCAGGCTGGCGAGATCATGTACGGGGTCAATACGGGGATCGGGGAGTTCTCCGAGATTGTGCTGAACGACGAGCAGGTGCGCGCCTTCCAACGCTACCTGATCTACAACCACGCGGCAGGCATCGGGGACCCGGCGCCTGAAGAACACGTCCGGGCGGCAATGGCCGGCCGGGTCAATGTCCATGCCCACGGAAACTCAGGCTGCCGGCCTGAGATCACGCTGACCTTGATCGAGATGCTGAACAAGGGCGTCACCCCGGTGGTGTGCCAGAAAGGCTCGGTCGGCGCGTCCGGGGACCTGGCGCCGATGGCCCAGATCGCGCTCCTGCTGATGGGTGAGGGGGAGGCCTACTTCGGGGGTGAGCGCCTTCCGGGGCGGGTGGCGATGGAGCGGGCGGGGATCTCGATTCCGGATCTGATGGCCCGCGACGGGCTGGCGACGATCAACGGATCGAACCTGCTGACCGGAATGAGCGCGCTGCACCTGTATGACATGCAGCGCTGGCTCATGCACGCAGAGATCGCGTGCGCCATATCGCTGGAGGCGCTGATCGCCAGCATGAAGCCCTACGATATTCGCATCCACCAGGCACGCGGCTTCCCGGGTGCGGTGCGCTCGTCCCAGGCTATCCTGAAGTGCATCCAGGGATCCGACCTGATCACCGGCAAACTGAAGAGCAAGGTCCAGGACGCGTACTCGATGCGCTCCACACCTCAGGTGATCGGGGCGGCCCACGACGCGATCGCGTTCGCCAGGACGCAAGTCGAGATCGAGCTGAATGGCGTCGGGGACAACCCGATCTTCCTGCCGGAGTTCAAGCTGACCCTGACCGGCGCCAACTTCCAGGGCTCGCCCGTGTCGCTGCCTATGGACATGGCTGGGGTGGCGATCACCATGGTGTGCGTCCTCTCGGAGCGCAGGCTCAACCGGCTCACCAACCCCGCGCTGAGCGTCGGGCTGCCCGCCTTCCTGACCAGCGGCGCGGGCATGTTCTCCGGCATGATGCTCAGCCAGTACACGGCGGACATGTTGATCGTCGAACAGCGGATCCTCTCGGCACCGGCCTCGGTTGGCTCGATTCCTGCAGCCGCCGACCAGGAGGACTTCGTCTCGATGGGCATGAACACCGCCTTGAAGAACGGCCAGATCCTTGACAACGCGTTCGGGATCCTGGGCATCGAGTTCATGGCCGCGGCACAGGCACTCGACTTCCGCAGCCATACACCCGGGAGGGGCGTGGCGGTCGCCCGGGATGTCATCCGGCGGCATGTGGCGCACCTGGAGGAGGATCGGCCGCTGTATCCGGACCACATGGAAATGAAAGAACTGGTTCGCTCTGGCGAGATTCTCGATGCGGTCGAGAGCGCCGTCGGGTCTCTGGCATAGGTCGGCCGACCGGAAAGGCGCACGAGGAGGGGGAGCATGGGCAAGAGGATCGAGACACTCGGAGAGCTGGCTGCGGCGCTGGAGACCGATCCGGCGCTTGCCGCGCGTATCAAAGCGAATCCGGCGGAAGCGATCGCCGGGCTGGCGACGCCGCTGCAAAGCGATGTGTGGATCTACCGCATGGTTGTCGGAGCGTTGGCGTTGGCCATTCTTGGGTCGGTGGCCGGTGCCGTTGCGCTGGCGCTCCAGGACCGGGCTGTCCCGGAGGTCCTGCTGGCCATCGGCTCTGCATCGGTCGGCGCACTGGCAGGACTGCTGGCGCCCAGCCCGTCCGGCCGCGAGCGGTGAGGAGCGCCTGCAATGCCGGTCAAGTGCAAGCCAGGTGTAAGCCGCCAGGCGCCCGAGTGGGTGTTAGGATGAACACGGAGGCGGAGGCGCTTGGGTGCGCGCGGAGTGCCCGGAGCCGCCGCAGCGGGCTTTCCAGCCGGAGGGAGCTGCACGATAATGGACGTGGCAACCGAGGGTGGGGGCCGCGACGAGGTCACACAGCCCCATGTCCAAGAGCGTCGCGAACCTAGCGTAGAGCGGGCGCCGCTGCGCGCACCGGCTCGCGACTGGAATGACCTGCTAACCTTGCGAACCATTGCCGTCGCCAACCACAAGAGCGGGGTCGGAAAGACCGCTACCGTGCATGCCCTCGGGGCGGCGCTGGCGGAACGCGGGCGGCGCGTGCTCATGGTGGACCTTGATCCACAGTCCACGCTGACGGCCTTCTGCGGGGTTGAGAGCGCCGCAGGCACGAGCATGGCCGAGGTATTTGGCGGCGCGCTGCCGGGTGTCGTCCCGCTGTGGGACACGCTCAAGGAAGTTATCCCCGGTCTGTACCTGTTCCTGGCGCCCTCGGACCTGGCGCTGGCGGCGGCCGAATTGGGTTTGATCTCGCGCATGGGGCGCGAGGACGTCTTGCGCAGGATCCTCAGCACGGTGGCCGACGACTTCGACGTGGCGATCCTGGATTGCCCTTCCAGCCTTGGGCCGCTGAGCGTCAACGCCCTGACCGCGGCGCAGGCGGTCCTGGTCCCGACACAGCCGCACATCGCCGATCTGCGCGCCCTGTGGTTCCTTCTGGCGACACTCGAGCAAATCAAGCACGAGCTGAATCGCAATATCGAGACGCTCGGCATCCTGGTCACCCAGTATGACTGGCGGCTTCCGCACCACCGCGCCGCGGTCGACGCCATGCGCGCGGCCCGCCTGCCCGTGCTGCCGGTTGGACTGGGGCAGCCGGCGACCGTTGCAGGCTCTGGGTCCGGGCAGACGCTGACCTCCCTGCCGACGAACCGTGAGGCGCAGGCCGAATTGGCCGATATGGTCGAGCGCTGGCTGGACTACGAGAAGCCGCTGGGTAGCCCCTAGGCGCATCGCCTCCCTATCGTGCGTGAACGGGGCCCGGCTGCTCGACAGTGCCGGGCCCTTGCCTGTCCTCCCGCAGCGCCCCTTGCGCAGGTGGGCAACCCCCGATCGGGGCAAGACGACACGGCGCAGGGGCCCGGATTGGGACCTGGGGTTTGTTGCGCAGTCTACGGGCACGGGTGTAGACTACCTCTGCCCAGAGGGTAGGCTCGAGGTTTGTATGCCGCCTGATACGAAGCGCGTGGTCTGCATCGAGGACGAGCCCGAGATGATCGACCTTGTCCGGCTGATCCTGGGCCGGAAAGGGTATAACGTCATCGGCGCCCATGGAGGCATCGAAGGGCTGGAGACCGTCCGTCGGCTGCGCCCGGATCTGGTCCTACTGGATCTGATGATGCCGGACATGGATGGCTGGGAGGTCTACCAACAGATCAAAGCCGACCCGTCCTTGCGTGAGATCCCGGTGGTGGTGGTCACCGCCAAGGCGCAATCGATCGACAAGGTCCTGGGGTTGCACATTGCCAAGGTCGATGACTACATCACCAAGCCGTTCGGACCTCAGGAACTGTTGGAGAGCGTCGAGAAGATCCTTGGGCCCGGCCAATAAGGGCGGGGCTGTCCGGGAAACAGACGGTGGCGCGGCGCGGAGGCTGATCCCGCGCCGCTTTCGCTTTCTTGCCCGGGGCATTTGCCCCGCGGCAGGTGAAGCCGGCCGGCGGAGGCAGGCATGGCACGCTGGGTTGAAGTAAGGAATCGAACGCAGGATCGGAATGTGCTCACGGCGCGCTGGTGCAGTTCGTTCGTCTGCCGACTGCGCGGGCTGATGTTCCGCCGCTCGCTGCCCGCCGGCAAGGGTCTTCTCCTTGTGGAGGCTCAGCCGGGCCGTGCGCAGACCGCGATCCACATGTGGATGGTCTTCATGCCGTTGGGCGTGATCTGGCTGGATGAGACCTTCCGTGTCGTCGATACCCGGCTGGCAAGGCCGTGGAGGATCTATTTGCCCTCGGCCTCGGCGAAGTATGTGCTGGAGGGCGAGCCCGCGGTGCTAGAATCCGTCGCTCTTGGCGATGTCTTGGAGACCCTGGATGCGCGGCTGGGTTGAGTTGGCCTTGATTGCCGGGCTGCTGGGCAGCAGCCTTGCCGCGCCGGGTGCCGTAGATGCCCAAACGCAAGGCCCGGTGTACGTGGTCGAATCGGGCGACACGCTGTGGGGTATTGCCCTTAAGTTCGGATTGGATATCACCGAGCTGGCCGCGGTCAACGGTATGACGGTCAACGACGCGCTGGCGGTCGGCCGCGAGCTGACCATACCGGGTTTTGACGGCATCACCGGCGTCCTGGCGACACGCCCGATCGCCTTCGGGGAAACGCTGCAGAGCATCAGCCTGCGCTACGGGCTTGCCCCGGCGACGCTGGCGCGCCTGAACCGGGTGGCGAACCCGGAGCGGTTGTTCATCGGGCAGGACATCATCTACCCTCAGGGTCAGGCTGACGGAATGCTCCTGCCCGAGGGGGCTCCCATACTGGCCGCCCGCGGCGAGACCGAGATTGAGCGCTCGATGCGAACGGGCTTGAGTGCCTGGGCCGTCCGGGCGATCAATGACCGGGGTACGCGGATGTGGACGGTCCCGGGCGAGCCCATCACCGTCCCGACGATCGGCCGCCCCACGACGGGGCTGATCGGCGCGTTCGAAACCGTGCAGATTGACCCCCTCCCGGCGCGGCAGGGTCGGACGACCGAAGTCGAGGTCAGCCTCACCCTGCCCGAGACAGTGGAGGGAACGTTGGGGCCCTGGGTGCTCAACTTCGAACCGACCGGGGAGGGGCGCTGGGTGGCACTCCAGGGGATTCACGCCATGGCCGAGCCGGGGATGATCGACCTGGGCCTGCGGGTTCGCCCCGAGCCGGATGGGATCGTCTTCGCTTTCTCGCAACCTGTCTACCTGGCCTCGGGCGACTACGGCTTCGACCCGGTCTTGAATGTCCCGGATGAGACGATCGACCCGGCGACGACCCAGCCCGAGAACGAGCGGGTTGCGGCGCTGGTGGCGCCGGTTACGCCCGAGCGCTTGTGGGATGGACCGTTCGTCTTCCCCGCGGCCTACACCGAGAGCTTCCCATCACGTTTCGGCTCGCGCCGCAACTACAACGGCACGGGTTACAACTACTACCATGCGGGATTGGACTTCTACGGTGGCACGGGTACGGCCATCACGGCGCCGGCGAGCGGCCGCGTGGTGTTCGCCGAAGCCCTGACGGTGCGCGGCAAGACGACGATCCTCGATCACGGCTGGGGCGTGTATTCCGCCTACCTGCATCAGTCTGAGATCCTCGTCTCTCCTGGCGACGTCGTCGAGCAGGGGCAAACGATCGGTCGGGTAGGGGCGACGGGCAGGGTGACCGGGCCTCACCTGCACTGGGAAGTGTGGGTCGGCGGGGTTCCGGTCGATCCGCAGTTGTGGGTGGCAAGGGCGTACCCGTAACCGGGGAGGCGGGCTGCGGGCAGCAGGTTCAGTCTTCGGGGAGCGGACCCGGGGAGTCGGGGCGGTCGAGCGTTCCCGAGCGGTACTCCTCGAGCACCCGACGGGCAATATCCTCTTGATCCAGGCGGACCATCAGATCGACGCGCGCCATGCGCCCGACGCCGAGGGCGTAGGCGGACAAGGCAGCTTCATGCGACAGTTCCACGCGCACGCCCGCCGCTTCCAGCAAGCCACGCAGGATCTCGGCTTCGAGCATACCCGAGACCGTTTCGACGACGGCCAGGTCGTTCGGCACTTGTTCCTCCCGGAACTACGCATGTAGTATAATCCAGCAACCTTTCTTCCGGATACTTTCCCCGCCACATGCCGTCCGTTTCTTCGAGCGCCTCCGACACCACCTGGTCTGATCTCAGCCTGTCGCCGAAGGATCTTGAGCTCATATACAACCTGCTCCTCGACCGCGAGGTGCCGCTGACGACACGCGAGATGGCGCAGGCGCTGATAGCCCACCGCCTCGAGCGCCGGGCGCGCGAGGCAGAGCAAGCGCACTCGATGGAAATGCCGGTGTACCTTCCCGAGGGGAGGTTCGCCATCGGGGAGCAGATCCGTTTCGCTCACCTGGGAAACGCGCGCGGCAGGGTGCTCGGCGTCCGTCCCGGAGCGAACCCGGACCTGGGGCAGTTCGAGGTCATCCAGGTGGAGTTGGAGGGCAGCGGCGGGCGGCGTGAGTTCGCCACGCGACTGGCCGAGCATGCATTGAATCATCCGCCTGAGCAACCGAGCCCTGGTGACGAGCTCGAGACCCCCGACAGCGTGATGGCTCGGTACGGGCCGCGCATCGAGAAGCGGCTTCAGGAGCAGCTTGCGCAGGCGCCCGACATCGTGCGGATTGCCGGCCGATGGTTCCCCAAAGCGCTCCTGGCGGAGATC
>Ga0315293_10005962_pt1 | contig 11436 bp, 13 predicted proteins | sample YL17G13_20_MG_FD_203071 | JGI IMG/M metagenome (GOLD analysis project Ga0315293, IMG submission 203071) | Sediment microbial communities from Yellowstone Lake, YNP, Wyoming, USA - YL17G13_20 | ecosystem: Environmental > Aquatic > Freshwater > Lake > Sediment | place: USA: Wyoming | collected... | reverse complement strand
CCGGTCACCGCGCCGCACACCTCGCCCTGGCGGGCAACGCCGCTGCCGAACGGCGAGGCAATTTTGAGCGCCAAATCCTCTGCGATGCCGAACTGGGCTGCAAAAGCCGAGAAGACGGATTGCGAACAGGAAAAGCCCTGGCTAAAGCGGGTAAGGGCAATTAGGGTTTGATCGTTCATGTTTCTGCAAGCTCCTCCCCATAGACGAATAAATCGTTGATGGATTGCCGCTTGTAATTGCGGAGAATCGCTTCGCCGAAGACCGCTCCGATCGAAAGAACGTGTAGTTTCGGGTGGCGCTTTTCGGGTGGGATGTATACCGTATCCGTGGTCACGATTTCGGTGATCTGCGGGACGGCGGCCAGTCGCTCCAGACCTCCGTGCACAAAGACGCCGTGCGTGCAGGCCACCCAAATTTCCTGGATGCCTTGCTCGATCATAATCCGGCTGAGTTCGAGGATGGAACCGCCCGTAGCGATCTCGTCGTCGTAGATCAGGGCACAGCGGTAACCCTGGATCGGGTGGCCGACCAGGCCGCTGATGACCACTTCTATATCTGACACGCGTTCCTTGTTCCCCGCCGCGACGGGAATGCCCAGGCTCTTGGCAAAACGAGCCGCCGACTTGGCATGTCCCATGTCCGGCGCGACCACGATTGTGCCGGTCAGGTCATGTCCCTCGAAATGTTGATGAAAGACCGGGCGGCTGGTCAGGGGGTCGGCAGGGATGTTGAAGAAGCCGTGCACCTGCGGCGAATGCAGCATCATGGTCATCACGTGGGTCGCGCCGGCTGTCTCCAGCAGATCGGCGACCAGCCGGGCGGTGATCGAGATGCGCGGCGCGTCTTTCTTATCCGAGCGGGCGAAGGAGAAATAGGGGATGATGGCGTGTACTTCCTTCGCCGAGGCTGAACGGGCGATGTCCAGCATCATCAGCAGTTCCACAAGATTGTCGTTCACGGGCGGGGTGAGCGACTGGACGATGAAAACGATGCGCGAGCGTACGCTGGTGCCGAGCTGGATGTACAGGTTGTCGTTGCTGAAGCGCGTGATGAGGGTCTTGTCGAGCGGCAAGCCCAGGTAGTCGGCGATGTCGCCAGCCAGCTTAGGATGAGAACTGCCGCTGAAAAAGCGGACTTCTTCCGGGTCGAGACCTTTTACTGGCATAATCATCACCATATTCCTGGCAGGAGTCGGTAACGGACGCGGGCGGCGTAATCCTTGTAACCTTCCAGTTCGTTTTGCAGCGTGCGATCCTCCAATGCCGTGCGGACAAACAGGTTGACCACCAGTAGTGCCATCGGGATGCAGGCCCACAGCGAACCGAGGGCGATTGGGATGGTGATGTACGAAACCAGCAGGCTGGCATATCCGGGATGGCGGACGAAGCGGTACGGTCCACCGGTCTGGACGGTATGGCCGCGCTCCTTTTGAATGCGGACGATAGTGGAGAAAAACTTGTTCGAAGCCATTGCCCAGGTGAAGAGAGGGTAACTCAAACCCAGCAGGACAAAAGCGGTAATCTGAACCTCGATCCTGATCCCGCCCGGCCAGCCGAAACGTTCATCCAGCCCGGCCAGGATGAGGATGAAAAGCCCGCCGAAGGCGCCGATACCGCCGATGACTTTGTCCCAGCCTTTGGCCCCCTCACCGATCTGCGAGCGTTCTTCCACTAGCTCTTTATGATGCGGCAGGAGGACGAAAACATTGAAGATCAGGAATGCCAAGTACTCACCCAGATACGCCCAGGCATTCCACCAGTCCCATTTCCAGACGGAGGCGAACAGGGCGATGGCCTGGAGCAGGGCGAGGAAACCAATCTGGATGAGGCGTTTACGGATGGCAGGGGTCATGTTTCTTCCTTATGCTTTCTGCGGAGTTTCGCGAAGCATCCCCGAAGGGGGCTATCCCGCCGATGAGTGTTATTGCTTATTAATCATCTCCCACGGGTCTTTCAGGAAATTTCCTAGGATCTTATCCGCCTTGCCTTGCGCCGGGAGCACGTCACCATCCGGCTCGACGTAGAGCCAGGCCTTGCCCGCGCCATCTATAACGCTGTCCTCGGCGGTCTCGTGCGCCACCGGGTTATCGGCAGAGTAAGGAACCGGCAGATCGAATTTGACCGAGAGGCCCAATTCGGCAGCGCGCTGGCGCAGCCTGGCGAGATCATCTTTGAGGGAAGCATCGGAGGCGCTCAAGGAGAGGCTCTTGACTTCCAGTTTTGCCAGTCTTTCGAGGATACTCCTCCCCTTCTTGACGTTCTGCGGCGTGACGGTCAAATGCACGGTGGTGAACAGGTCTTCGGGTATGATCGTCTCCAGCGCCTTCCAGGAGGCCTCGTTCTCGGGCTGGAGGATGAAGAGCAGGTGGTCAAGCCCGGTTTGGAGCAGCAATTGGAGGTATTTCTTATCGGTCAGTTTAAGCCCGTCCGAAAGCAGGCCACAGACCTGACCGTTCTTCTCAGCGTGGGCTATCAGCGCGGGCAGATCCTCGCGCAGGGTCGGCTCGCCGCCGGTAAAGATGACGTGTGGAATGCCGGCTGTCCATGCTTTGTCCATGATGGTCTGCCATTCCTCGGTGGTCAACTCGCGGTCGACGCGCTTGGTGGGGGCGTATTCGGCCTGGGTCGCGGCGGGCAGGCGATAGGTCAGGGCGCAGTCGAGGCGCAGGGGGGCAGTCAGGGCTTGCGAATGCGGCGCGACCCGCTCGAAGTCGAGGTACGTGACCGGGTCGAGGTCAGGGGTGTGGATCATGGTGCGAATGCGTTCCGTAAAATCCAAGAAATCCTGTTTGGCCGTCGCCCGGCTGACGCGATAACGCCTGGCGATATGATTGACAGCCTCGTCGGGGGTCGTGCCTTTGATCATGTGATAGGCGTACTCGGCTGCGGTCGGATTGAGGTGCAAGACAGTCGCCGCGTTGACGATCAAAATGCCGGAGCCATCCGGCTGCATACGCAGATGCAGCCGGTAGGCGGGTTCGTCAGGTTGGGATTGGTAATGGTGCGTGCCGGCCGGCAGCGGTTGGGTGCGGGTGAATTGTTCGCGCAGGAAATTGATGATGGAAGCCATAGGTGCTCCTTTTCCGATTTACGATTTCGGATTTACGAGTGATGATTATTCGCGGATAAAGTTCGGCATTTCAAAGGGGATTTCAATGGATAGCTCGACAAAACCGGTATAGACGCCATCCTTATACCAGGGCGTCTGGTAGATTAGTTTCTTCTTGCCTTTCTTTTCGATGGTGTACACGTTTTTCTGCTGCCTGTCCAACATGCGTTCCAGTTGACTGCGGGCGGGTTCGGGATGGCAGTCGAGCACGTTCTTGCCGATGAGACCGCGCCCGCCATCCTCGGCGAATGTCCCGGCCGCCTTGTCGTTCATCTCTAGGATGATGCCATTTAGATCGCAGACGGTGATGGCAGCGGGGAATTCCTTGACCCAGGGGCTATCGTTAGCATTCATAATCACCTTTTCCTGATAAATGTAGTGGCGACTTTAGTCGCTTCTTAGCCGAACGACTGAAGTCGTTACTACGTTTTAGTGATTTACTGAGGCTACTTGCGCATGTAATGCGGCATTTCTTCCGGTACTTCAAAGGAGATTTCGACGAACCCGGCGTATTGTCCTTCCTTATACCAGGGAGCCTGATAGAAGAAGCGTTTCGCGCCATTTTCGGTGTTGTAGTAGGCATTCGAGAGATGTTTAGCCATCATGCCTTCAAGTTTGGCGCGTGAGGGTTCGGGGTGGCAGTCGAGCACATTCGAGCCAAGCAGGCCGCGCCCGCCGTCCACCGCGAAGAGCGACTCGGCCTCGGCATTCATTTCGAGGATGACGCAGTCCGCGCCACAGACCATGATCTCAGCGGGAAGTTCTTTGGCCCAGGAGTGGTGTGGATCGGTCATGGACTCTCCAAAACGGAAATGGGTAACGAGCAATAAGTGCCGAGTGACGGGAAATGAATGTCAGGTCAACTCGGTACTTGTTTTTTATTACTCGGAAACTGCAGCGGGCAGCCACCACCGCACTCGGCCAGCAGGAGACAGCCGCTGCATTTTTCGGGTAATCCTTTCCGCTCGCGAAGCTTGATTGCCAGTTCATGATTCCAGATGGTATCCCACTCATCCGTGAGCAGGTTGCCAAGTTGGTGATAATACGACTGACAGGGAAGCACGCCGCCATCCGGCTCGACGCACATGTTGTAAAGAGCAGCGGTGCAGCCCTTCACGCCCAAATCCAGCGATATCGGGTCGAAGCCGCAGTATTGCGTCGGCGTGTACCAAATCAGGTGCTGGTTGTGCGCTTCGGTCTTGGCGCGGGCGATTTTCAACAGCGGCGTCAGTTCGCGCTCCGGCAGGCCAGTACCAACTTTGGCGCCGCGGCCGGAGTAGATCAACGCATTCAGGCCGACTGTCGGGACGCCAAGCTCGCCCAGGTAATCGAGGGTAGCTGGCAGCGTGGAGAAGTTGTCCCGCAGCATGGTCGTGTTGGTCATCACGTACAACGGACTGGCGAGAACGTTGCGAATGCCTTTGACCGTCTGCTGGAAAGCGCCTTTGGCGCGCACCATCCGGTCGTGGATTACGGGGTCGTGCGATTCGAGCGTGATCTGCACGTGGTCGAGTCCGGCCTCGATCAATTTCTCCACGTAGCGCGAGTCCGAGAGGCGGCGGGCGTTGGTGTTCAGGCCGGTGATCTGCCCGTTGCGCTCGGCGAGGGCAATGAGTTCGGGCAGATCGTCACGCAGGGTCGGCTCGCCGCCGGTGAAGATAATGTGCGGGATGCCCAGCTCCCAGGCTTTGTCGAGGACGCGCTTCCAATCGGCGGTGGAGAGTTCGCCCGGACATAACCCTCCGTTCCCCCCTTCCCCCGCGAAGCGCCCCCGAAGGGGGTGAGGGAAGGGGGGCGCAGGAGGGATAGGTCGCACATTATAGCAATGCGCGCAATCGTTGTTGCAACGGTAGGTCAGCGCCAGGTCGAGGCGGTACGGCGCCGAGGGCCGCGCCGAAAACGGAGCAGTGACCTCTAGTTCCAGGTCGTGGATCGGGCAGGCACCGTCGGGGCGAAGCAATTCAGAAATCTGCAGGCGGAAGGATAAAATATCTTCGTTTACTTGTTTCCTTGCTACTCGATATTTTTTTACTGTCGTTATGCCAATTTCATCATCCTGCTTGCCTTCTAGTATCATCCAAGCCATCAATGCCGCAGTCGGGTTCAAGTGCATGATGCGATTGGCGTTGACGATCAGCGTGCCGTGCCCATCCGCGTCGAGGCGCAGATGGACGCGGCTCTTCTTGTCACCGTCCTCGCGGCGGTAATGATACAGGCCGGGTGCGGGGTGCGGCGTGCGAGGTGCTGGCTTGAACAAGTTCATCACATTACCGATAACTGGTCACTAAATACTGATTACTGGCTATTATCTTCCTCCCCCCGCACAGGCGCAGGCGCAACCGGCGCAGGCGCAGGCGCAGGCGCAGGCGCGGCCACCGCCACCGCCGCCACCCTTCCAACTGCTGCTGGAGGAGGTCTTTGGAATCGGGTTGGTGCGGTTGGTTACGCCGGAGGTGAAGGCGCTCACGTCGCCGATGATCTTGCTGGAGAAGTTCTGCACGCCGCCGACCACGGAAGCTGCAAAAGTTGCGCCAGGCAGGGAGGATCGCCCGCCGGTTGCTGCCGGGGTAATCGAGCCTATCTTGGGAGCGCCGGTCGTCACAGGCCGGAATGTCGGATCGTAGCGCCCCCACCACATCGGGATGAAGATCGGACCGGTGAAGACGCGCCGTGTTCGGTTGTCGTAATCCTTGTCGAGCATTGTCCATTCCAGCGCCTCCTCGTACATCTGGCTCTTGACCTCGGGTGTGCCAGCCGCTTCGATCTGCTGCCAGGCGCGTTCCATGATGCTCTTGTAGTATGCAATCGATTCCTTGCGGCTGAATCCTTTCATCTTGTCACCGACGGATTTGACCAGGTTGACGGTCATCTCTTGCAGGCCTTTCTTAGGGATATTGTTCGGGTCGCTGAAGGCCTTCAGGAAATCTTTTTCGTACTCGTGCAATTCTTCCGGCAGGGGTTGAACGACCTGCAATTTGAGCGGGTCGCGGGTGATGACCGAGGCGGCGTTCTTCTTGACCACGCCGAACAGGATCATGGTCATCACCTTGTCGAGCGGCTGTTCCATCAGGATGGCAGCTTCGACCGAGGTAAGGCCGCGTTTGATCCCGTGCCCCTCGATGGATATCTTGGGCGGCAGGTATTGCATCTTGCGCCGCCGCCCGTTGATCACGCTCAAGAGCGGTACGCCGACGAAGAACAGGCCGCAGCAGGCGAAGAAGGCGAAAGAGGTGAGTGTATCCGCGCTGATGCCCAATTGCTCCCAAATCGAAGGTTGGACAATCGCCGAAGCAGGCACATACTGCTTGGGAAAGGACATGCCGAACCTGTATTGGGTGTAGCCGTTGGCGTCCGCGCTGTGCCAGGTATAAGTGACACGATTCTGGTTGTCGTATGCCGCCTGGGGCGCATCGTTCCCCGGCCAGCCGCCGCTCGGATTGTGGTAACGCGGCTCGCCTGGCTGCATGTCCGGCGGCAAATGGAAGACAACCGTCAGGTCGGTTGTGCCGTGCGCCGTAGTCCAGTATGCTGGCGCGAATTCGCCGCTGGCGTATGTTTTTGGCTCGTTCGTGTCGTTGTAGAGCATGTTGGTGATTCGCCCGACAGCAACGTGGACGTGGCCTATATTGCCAGGCTGGATGGCATACGCGCCCATATCCACCGAAAACCCGTAAGGCCCATCTCCCTGGAAGTCCGACGAAATGGACAGCGAATTACCGTCCACGTCAGCCGTGATGCTGCTGAAATCGTAATTGCTATTCGGCATACCCACGTCCACGAAGTCAATCACGTGTGCGCCAGGGTCATTGGTAAATACGAAGTAATAATCCAATGAAAGCGTGCCGTCGCTATTCCAGAATACGTGGACAATTTCCTGATTGAGGTTGAAGGAATATTCCTGGGCGGCCGCGCTGGTTGTCGTTACCAGCAAGAGGACGGTGACGAGAAGAAAAATAATTCGTCGTTTCATTGCTACCTCCTGAAATTCATGTCAAGTGTCACGTGTCACCCTTCAGGCTTCGCCCTCAGGGCAGGCGTGGTACATGACACCTGAACACTTGACGCTCTTTTACCACTTCGGCTCTTCTGTCAGTTGATAGATCGTATTGCAATACGGGCAGGTGACCATCGGCGCGCCATTAACCAGTTTGATGTTGTCGGCAGTCAGCTCGCCGCCGCAGGAACGGCATTTCATGGCTTCGATCTTGGTCTCGCCGGGCAGGTCAATTTTCAGGGTGACGTTCTGCGCGGCTTCCTGTTTCTGTTTGCGGATTGCCAGCCAGATCAGGAGGATGCCGCCTGCCAGCATCAATACCCCCACGCAACTCAGAGCGACTCCAATGGAAGCCCAATTTGCTTGTCCATTGGGAGCGGTTGATCCATAGAGCGTAATGCCGCCAAATCCGATCAGGCAGAGTGACGCTAGGAGTAAAATGCCAGCGCTGATGTACATGAAAGTTCTTCCCATGCTTGCCTCCGTAATCTAAGGTGATATACGTTCCAAGATATGCAACGGTTTAAACCAGTAAGTATCCAAGAATCTAGAATACTGGAACGCCTGCCAGGAAATCATTCTCGGCGGCCTGGTCGTTGGTGGTGATCACGCCTCTTTCACCACGCGCCAGATATTGCACAGCCTCGCCAACCTCGAAAGTGCTGGCCCAAAATACCTTTCGCTGGCCAGTAACGAATTGCTTGCCTAGTTCCAACCGCGCCACCATATCCCGCCGGTCGAGCAGGATGCGGTCCGACCAGGTTGCGCCGCGTCGTTCGTAGATGCGCGCCAGGGCGATCTTCCCATCCGGTGCATAATGCACGGCCTCGATCACTGCATCGAATTTCGGATGTTTCATGTCGCTGATTCCTCCGTTACAATTTTACTGCGCTTTGGCTGATTTAACATAACCGCCGAGAGCCTGAATGGTCTCGGCGGTCTCAGTCGGGGTGGGCGGACTCGTTGAGCCCGTAGGGCGAAATCCCCGAAGGGGAAACCGCAGACCACCTCCTTCGGCGGCGAAAGCAGTCGGGGTGGGCGGACTCGTTGAGCCCGCAGGGCGAAATCCCCGAAGGGGAAACCGCAGACCACCTCCTTCGGCGGCGAAAGCAGTCGGGGTGGGCGGACTCGAACCGCCGACCACCGCGTCCCAAACGCGGTGCGCTACCAACTGCGCTACACCCCGGCGGATGTGAGTATAATGCGAACCATGCGTAGAAGTCAAGCGGCTCTTATACTTGTTTACGCGGTTCTTGCCGGACTTTCAGCCTGCGCGCCGGTTGTGACGCCGACTCTCCCCGTTACTTTTTCACCCTCCCCCCTTGTCTCGCCGGTTTCTCCAACCTCCGCGCCCTTGCCCCTTTTCACCCCCTCTCCTATGACCGATTGTCTCGCCATCCCTGCTCAGGTCGAGACCGATAGCCTGCCCAGCCAGAGCCTGGCAGAGACGTTGGAATTCATCATCTACTTGCCGCCTTGTTACGATGAGCATGTCAGCCAGCATTATCCCGTGCTTTATCTTTTACACGGCCAGACCTATACCAACGACCAGTGGGTGCGCCTCGGCGCGCCTGCCACCGCTGACCGGTTGATCGCGGCAGGTGATGCGCCGCCGTTCATCATCGTCATGCCCCACGACCCCTCATGGAAGCAGCCGACCGAGTACGGCTTTGCCGAGGCCTTGACCGAGGAACTGATCCCCTACATGGATGCCCATTATCGCACCATCGCCTCCCGCGAGCAGCGCGCCATCGGCGGGCTTTCGCGCGGCGCGGGCTGGGCCATCCATTTTGGCCTGACCCGACCAGACCTGTTCGGCGCGTTCGGCGCGCACTCGCCGGTCGTCTTCTGGACCGACGGGCCACACCTCGGCGAATGGCTGGAGGCCATCCCGCCCGAATCCCTGCCGCGTATCTACCTCGACATCGGCGACAACGACCAAGAGTTACAAACCGCGCTCGACCTGGAAGATATCCTCGATCAGCAGAACATCCCCCACGAATGGCATCTGTATCCCGGTTTCCACGAGGAGTCCTACTGGCAGGCGCACGTGGAGGAATACCTGCGCTGGTATGTGGCAGAGTGGCATTGAAAAGTTGATTGACGGAGTCCAACGTCTCCCGACGTTGGAATAGTTTGGCGGAGATTCAAGAGCATATACACCAGGAACATCGTCCGTGATGTCATATATGATATAATTACCATGAGATAAGGAACCTAAAATATGACACGCTATGCCCTGAACTTACCATTCAACCTGAAACGCGAAGCGGAAGATTGGGCCTCGCGCCAGGGGGTTTCTCTAAACCAGTTCATCATGTGGTCGGTCTCGGAAAAAGTCGCTTCCCTGCGCCAGCAATTGGATGACCCCAATTTTCCGGGCATCACCTACCGGCGCGGGGCGTCGGGCTGGGTGACGCCTGTGATACGCGGAAACGGGATCCGCGTGCAAACCATTGCTGTCGCTGTGGAACAGTTGAAAGCCACGCCCGAGGAGGTCGCCGCGCAATATCCGCTGGAATTTTCACAGGTGAAGGAAGCCCTGGCCTTTTACCAGGCTCACCGCGCCGAAATTGACGCCAACATCCGTTACGAAAACGAACTGGAAAACCAGCGTGACTAAACCGCGCCTGCACCTGGATGCGGACACATCCGATGCTGTGCTGGCCGATGCTCTTCGGAAACGCGGCCATGATGTAACCCGTACCCCCAACGAGTGGATGCCGCTGGATGCGCATGATGATGTGCAATTGCTGGGCGCAACAGCGCAGGGACGCTGTATTTTCACCTTCAATGCGCGTGATTACGTTTCGCTGGCGAAGCGCTACCCCCACCACGGTGGAATCATTATCTCTTCCCAACAACCTATGCCCGAACTGCTCAAAGCGCTTGACACGCTCTTGTCCGAGACTGAAGCGGACGGCTGGCCGGGACAGGTACGCTGGCTGGGTGAGTGGATGAAGTAATGGTAGCTCAGAGAGCTACCATAAACGAAATACGCCCCTGTCTTCTATATGCCTGAACACTTAAGTATAATCTAACTTATGCCCCTCTCTCTCGAAGAAGTCGAACACATCGCTACGCTGGCGCGGCTGGAGTTGAGCGCGGAAGAAAAAACCCGCTACCGCCAGCAGCTTTCCGCTATCCTGGATTACTTCCGCAAACTCCAGGAATTGGATACGACAGATATCCCCCCCACCTCCAGCGTGTTGAGCGGAGGCAGTCCCATGCGCGCCGACGAGTCGCGTCCCGGCTTGAGCCGCGAGGCCTTGCTAGAGAACGCGCCGGAAGTGGCGCGGGGGCAGTTCAAGATACCGCCGGTTTTTGATGCCTGACCTGATTGATCTTACCCTCACGCAAACCATCGCTGCCCTGCGTAATGGCGAGACTTCCAGCCGCGAGCTGACGCGCGCCTGCCTGGAGCGCATCGAGCAGTTGGAACCGTCCCTGCACGCCTTTCTATATCTTGCCGCCGACTCCGCGTCAGCGCAAGCCGATGCTGCTGACCGCGAACTTACTGCATTGCGCAAGGCAAATTCCCAATCTCCCAAGACTCTGCTCGGCATACCCATTGCAATCAAGGACGTCCTCACCGTCGAGGGTCTGCCCTGCACGGCTGGCTCCAAGATCCTGGAGGGTTTCATCCCACCCTTTACGGCTACGGTGGTCAAGCGCCTGCAAGAGGCCGGGGCGATTGTCATCGGCAAGACCAACACCGACGAATTTGCGATGGGCTCCTCCACCGAGAATTCGGCCTACGGCGTGACGCACAATCCCTGGGATACATCTCGCGTCCCGGGCGGCTCTTCGGGTGGGAGCGCGGCAGCCGTGGCAGCACGCCTGATCCCCGCCGCGCTGGGCACGGATACGGGTGGCAGCGTCCGCCAGCCGGCTTCGTTCTGCGGCGTGACCGGTCTCAAGCCCACCTATGGGCGCGTCTCGCGTTACGGGCTGGTGGCCTACGGCTCCTCGCTGGATTGTGTCGGCGCGTTGGGACGCACGTCGGAGGATGTGGCAACCCTGTTCCAGATCATGGCCGGCCGCGACCCGTTGGATGCAACAACAGCGGGTGCTCCGGTTTCAAAGATTGAATTTGTAGGGGCGGATGGCCGTCCGCCCTTGCGCGGGTTGCGGATTGGCGTCCCGCAGGAATATTTCGTGCGCGGTATCCAGGCTGAAGTCGAGGTGGGAGTCCGCAAGGCTATCGGTGTGCTGGAAGGCCTGGGTGTGGAAGTCCACGAGATCAGCCTGCCGCATACGGAGTACGCCCTGCCGGTCTATTACATCATCGCCCCAGCGGAGGCCTCGGCCAACCTGGCGCGTTACGACGGCAT
>Ga0315293_10005960_pt1 | contig 11440 bp, 8 predicted proteins | sample YL17G13_20_MG_FD_203071 | JGI IMG/M metagenome (GOLD analysis project Ga0315293, IMG submission 203071) | Sediment microbial communities from Yellowstone Lake, YNP, Wyoming, USA - YL17G13_20 | ecosystem: Environmental > Aquatic > Freshwater > Lake > Sediment | place: USA: Wyoming | collected... | reverse complement strand
AGGAGAATAGTTGAGCAATAGAACGCAGGTGAGCCGATGATTCGGCAAACACGCATTTTTATTTGTTGTTGGCCGTTGCTGTCCTCTACTGTTCTACTGCTCCAATGCTCAAATGCTCCATTTTTTGCCCTCGGCAAAAAATAGCCCCAAGGGGATTCGAACCCCTGTTGCCGGGTTGAAAACCCGGTGTCCTGGGCCTGCCTAGACGATGGGGCCAGCCAACAAAATGTAAAGCGAAAAGTGTAAAGTATAAAACTGTTGAATTCCACCGTTTTTCGCTTTAAGCTTTTATCTCTCAACCTACTCCATACTGATTGCCTCCGCTGGACAGGAATCGACGCAGACGCCGCAATCAATGCAGGTATCAGGGTCAACTACCGCCTTGTCACTAACCATGCTTATAGCCTCACTTGGGCATTCTTCTACACAGGTTTCGCAACCGGTGCATTTTTCCTTATCTACTTTAGCCGGCATTTATTTAACCCCTTCAATAAAGACCAGAACTTACCAATAAAAGACGAAATTTACAAAATCAAGATGATATTACAACTGATTTTTTGAAGAAATTTTTTGCAAATACGAGGTTTCACTTTGCAGGGCTTTAGTAACAATGATAAGAACCCATATTTGAAAAACCTGGCAATTCTGGGTGTTACGCCTTTACGTAAGCCAAAACAAACTTTATTTTAGCATTTTGTCGGGAGCAGGGGCCTTCTCTACGGTGGGCGGTTGCAGAAGGGGCTGCTCCTGCTGCTGTGATGTGATTCCTCCCAAGGCAACTGCCATATTGCGGACCAGCGCGTGCTGGTCACTCTTTGCTGCCCAGTCCAGGACCTTATTGAAGCCGGCTTGCTGGTTCTTGGCCAGCAGATAAATAGCCATCATTCGGACCGGCCAGCTATCATTATTCAGGTTTTTTGCAACCACGCTGTCCAGGTCGTGGTCCAACGGTAAATCAAGCATATCCGCCATAGTATGGACCTTAACGACCCATTCACCGTCGGCGGGGTTAAGCAACAGCCCTGACTGGTGTACCAGGGCAGACTTGAGCATACCTGGCATCCAGTCCGCATATACAAATTTGTAAAGCGGTTTGCGCCCGGACATTGCCTGCTGTTCCATTAGCAGACCAATGAAAAGCTCTGCAGTTTTGATTTTTTGGCCGACCTGTCCGGTTGAGATGGAATTAAATCGGTTTCGCAGATATTTGCCGGTAAGCTCGATGCGCGGACGTTTCACGGCCATTTTGATTGGCATTACATTGGCCAGCCTATTGACAACGTTCCCTTCGCTGCCGACTACAGGGTCGAGATAAAGGGTAAATTCTATATCCAAAGATGCCTGCGGATGGAAAAACAACAAGTCCCTGAGGTCGCCCGTTACAAGCCTGACAGGTACAAGAATACTTCTGCCCGGTTCCAAAAGGTGAGTATTACGTATCTTGTGCGATACAAGATTCGGTATTTTTTTAGTAAGGTCGCCGGTAACATCAGCGTCTATCCTGATGTTACCCTTAAATAAACCATCATCGCTTATCACAAGAAGGTCGGAAGAATTGTTTATTATTGAGACAGTTGCATCGAAGCTGCTGCCGTAAGAAAACTTGTTGCCGCGAGCATTAAACTGAACTGAAATTAGCTTATCCGGAGGAACAAACACTGGAATAAACGTCTGGCCGAAGTTTTTTTCCATCGTAGTCAGGACAACATTAGGGTCAACCGGAGGGGCATACTCTGTGCCCTGCCTGGCGAGAATATCTTTAGCCTGCTCTGCTGCGAATGACCCCGGGTCTTTAGCAATTAAGGCCTTTAAGGTCTGGATTGCCGGGTCTTTTTGGCCTTCCTTTAGTTGAATAACAGCGAAGGTCAAATCTGCAATCTGGTTGCGCTCAAAAGCGTTGATAAGCGGCTTAGCGTATTCAGTCTGGTCATTCATCACAAGTGCATAAGCCAGGATAGAAGCCGTGACAGGTGAATTAGGTTCAATTGAGTAGGCTTTATTAGCCCAATCGAGGGCCTTTGCAGTGTCCGGCAAGGCAAAACAGTAGAACCAGGCAAGTTCCTTGGCGCCGACTTTGGGCGAAGATTCATCACCGGCATCACCCGTGCGTTGTTTGAGGTGTTCCGGCCCGGCCGCAACTAATTGTAGTGCCTTCCTTTCGGCGGCTTGGAATATTTTGGTTGCCTGCTCGGCGTCGCCGGCCTTAATGGCTGCTTTACCCGCAACAGCTTCCAGAAGCAGGTCAAATTGGCCGCTTCGCCGGATGGCGTCGGCAATCTCCATGCATTTGTGCTGAGATGCTTGCGAATTATAGCAGCTAATGGCCCAGGGCAAATAAATGTCAGGCGGGATGGGGTCAGAGGGGTAAAGATAAGCAAACAAATTCGCACAGTATTCATAGGCGCCTGCGGCCATTTCGTAAAGCTCCAGGCGTTCGATGTATTCAGCGAAACCGACGGCAGCTTGAATATCCGACAGATTTTCTCGCAGCATAAGTCTTAGGTGCCTAAGATACAGCGCTGGTATAAGCTTTTCGGACGCAAGCTCCGCCAGTTTCCCGAACGCCACTCTATTGTATAGGTTATTGGCGTAAGCCTGAGCAAGATAAAACTGGGCGCCTTCCACATCAGGTTTTTCAGCCATAAGCTGCCCCAGCAGAGTAGATATTTCGGAGCCTATAACAAAATTCTTATTGGCAAAGTTCCTCAGCATGTTTTCAAGAAGTTTCTCTCGCTGTTCACGGGAGTCCAGCCTGTCAAGCAGATAGCGAACCGCGTCCATAACTGTCTGGCGGTCAGCAGATTCATCTATGTAGTCAGCAAGTAAACGCGACACCAGAGCTGAATTGTCTGTCTGTGTATAACGACAGGCACATTTAATCAAAACAGGCACACAATAGTCCGCATCGCTATCAAGGTTTAAGGCAGCAGTTAGAAATACAATCGCCTGTTCAGCCTGCGATTCTGTGACATTTTCGGAGTCAGTTAGCTCACAGGCTATTTCATAGAGCCTTTGAGCAACAAAAGGTGAAAATAGCTGTTTGGGCCCAGCTGCCGGACCTGATAAGGCCGGTGAATCGCCTGGGACTAAAAGTTCGGTATCACTCATTGGATTAGCAGATGACTCGGAACTTGTTGGACTCTCTGCTGGCTTAGCCCCCCTATCTTCACCCGCAGCTTTCTGCGAAAGCGGAAGCGGGGGAGCAGGGGTGGGCCGTCCTTGAGCCAACGCTAACGAAGAACAAAAAATTATTACCGAAAATGCTAAAAAAAACCTGTGCGTGTCCATCGCTTTTCTCCCGTAAAAGTTTGCCTGATGCGGTGCAGCCCGCCACAGGCGGGCCTGCTCGAACCGACTTTCAGTCGGGCCTTGCCCGTATCCCCGATTTCGAAACATGATACAGATTCTCACTTATAAATAATAAAGCGGTTCGTCCAAAACAGTTCACTTTGAGAATCCAGTGCTTTATAGCACCTAAACTGCTGCAAGTCAAATACCTTTTGGACAAAAATTGGCACATTTGCCATATTTATGATAAGGCTGTTTTTTCTATCGTTTGCTTTGTGCCTGTAAGCAAAGAAAGCATCTCGATACGCAGGAATTTTGCTGCCAGCAAAAACACGGTGGCGCCCAATGGGACGGCTATGAGCAGTTTGAGGATGTCAGGGAGGCTTTTAGAGAAGGCAGCGGCAAGCATAACCACTACAGACATACAAGCTGTGGCTACAACTGTTTTCCACAATGCTGACATAAAACCGTCCAGACAAGTTCGGCCCAATCGGCGGCGAAGAACTATCATAAGAATAACTACCTGCAAATAAGAGCAGATTGCCGTTGAAACGGCAAGGCCGCCTGTGCCGAGAACCCACATAAGAGTCAGGTTTAGCGCGACATTAGTAACAACTGCAATGGATGCGCTTATTGCCGGCGATTTGGAATCCTGCAGGGAATAAAACGCATACACGATTACGTGCTGAGCGAAATACCCGCACAACCCCAGCACATAAAATGAAAGCGTCCACGCAGTCCTGAGAGTATCTGCATCCGTGAACCGCCCTCGCTCGAAAAGCACGGAAACCAACGGTCTTGCCACCAGCAGCAATCCGACCGTGGCAGGCAGCGCTATAAAAATGCTACAGCGCAGACCGCGCGCAATAGTAGCGTAAAATGCCTTAAAGTCTTTCGCTGCCGCTTCAGCGCTCATTACCGGGAAAATAGCGGTAGCCAGCGAAATGCCGAACACCCCTAACGGGAACTGATACAGACGCTGCGAATAAAAAAGCTGTGAGACCGCCCCTTCCCAAAGGGGGTATTTAATCCGGCAGCCAAACCATAAGAAAAACTCCCCTTTTTCCGGTGAGCCTGAAAACCATAGGGCAATGAGGTCATCGGCGAACGTATTAATCTGGGTTGCAGTCAGGCCAAGAACCATTGGCGCCATAAGAAGCATAACCTTCTTGAATGCCTCCGACCTGATATGCCAGGCCGGCCGGATATGAACTCCTCTTGCCCAGAGGGGCGGCAACTGCATAAGCACCTGAACCAGGCCTGCCAGAATTACAGCAACGGCGACAACAAAAACCTGGGAAGCGGGTTTCATTCCGAAAACCCATCCACTCAGACAAAGCGCACCGATAAGAAAGAGGTTGAGCACAGTGGGTGCGGCGGCGGGAGCAGCGAAGTGCCGATGGGCATTCAGTATCCCTCCCAGAATCGCCACCTCGCAAATTAATATCATTTCAGGCAGCATTATGGCACTTAGCTGTAGCTTGGTTTCAGTGCCTTCATAGATGGCGAAGAATTTGTAATACACCAGAATAATGCCTTCACCCAGCAAAACGACAGCCGACAGCAGCACAAAGACAACAGTAACGACCGTAGAGGCCAGTTTCCTTGCTTCTTCAGGGTCCTTGTGCAACTGTTCACTGTAAATTGGTATAACGGAAGAAGAGGCAGCGCCCTCTCCAAAAAGCCGCCTGGCGAGGTTGGGAATTTTGAACCCAATTGTCCAGCCATCCATCAAGCCGCTGGCGCCGAGAAAGTATGCAAACGCCATATCGCGGAGCATCCCCACGACCCGGCTCAAGGCCGTCAGCGAAGCAATTTGTCTAAATCCTTTTATCATTTCCGGTATCTTTTTGCCACCAAAGCACTAAGACACGAAGTTTTTTAACTCATAAATTCTTTGTGGCTTTGTGTCTTCGTGGCTGATTATCCTTTATCTGGCTGCTGAAGCAGCAAGCCCCCGCTTCCCCTTTCGGGGAAAGCTGCGTGGGTTATTTTTTTGGAGCGACCGTAAAAGGTCTGAATCGCCCGACATTATTTAATACTCCTACAGAAGCCATACTGACAAGCAGACTTGAGCCGCCATAACTTACGAACGGCAAAGTCAAGCCGGTGATGGGCATCAGACCAATTGTCATAGCTACGTTGACGAGGACCTCGACCGTGAACGTTGCGACGATACCGACCACAATCAATCTGCCATAAGGGTCGGTAATATTGGCAGCAATTTCCAGCCCGCAGACAACGATAATTAAGTAAAGTGCGAGCACAACCAAACAGCCCCAAAAGCCCCATTGATGGGCGATGATGGCAAATATAAAATCGTTGTGCCTTTCCGGCAAAAAGTTGTACTTGACAAAGGGGCCCTGACGGAAGCCGTTACCCTGCGGACCGCCGGCAGCAACTGCAAACTTTGAGCGAATCAGGTGATAACCCCAATCATTTTTCCATTGTTTGGTGCTGAAATTGGCCCCCACAAGAATTTTGCCGAGCATCGGATGCTGCTCGGCCTTTTCGCGAATCCAACTGCTTTGCAGCAATACACAGCTTATTCTGGTCCGCTGATAAGGTTTCATTTGGGACCACAAGACCGGACTTAACAGAATCGCTACAACAATGATAATAAGCAAATGCTTGACCTTTGCGCCGGCCACGAAAAGCATCGTAAATAATATAGGCATCATCAATAGCACCGTCCGCAGGTCAGGCTCAGCAAAGATAAGAACCATCGGCAGAAGCGTCAAAAGAAAAGGCCCGATTAGTGCCTTGAAGCTGCGGTAATTACTGCGGTATCGCAGATACCAGGCGAGGGCCAGAACGTATGCCAGCTTGCAAAATTCAGAAGGTTGTATGGCGGGTAGCTGCAAGCCCCCAAGCTCGAATTTTATCCATCTGTGAGTGCCTTTGACTTCCGGGATAAAAGGAATAGTCACAACGTATCTACTAATCAGCAAAATGCCCAGAAGCAGAATGACAAAAGTATACATCCAGTAGCTTAGCGGCCCAAACCGCCTGTAACTAATAAGGTTAACCACTACAAAGCCAATCATGGCCAGGCCGGCAAAGACAAGCTGTTTTTTCCAGTAGCTTGCCAGCTCGCCTGTCCGGCTTACAGGACTGGGGTCTGCGGGGTGGCCAACCGAATAAATGGTGGCTATCCCGATAGCAACCAGCGCAAGGGTGGCAGCCAGCAGGCAAAGTCTTACGAATATAAGTCGGCCTTTCAGAAACTTGAACATAAGGGTAAATATCCAGCAATAATACCAGTTTCGGTATAAAATTGGCGAACCAAATAGAAAAGCTGAATTGCTGCCTTTCGAGCAGGGTTGAATACAGGTTTCAAGGGAACGCCGGGGCAGCTTGCAGGAATATAGTAGCTCCCTGTAATTGGCACGCCTACCCTAAAACTGTTGTTAAGATAGCTAAAACTGCCCATACTGACCCGCAAAAAAAAACAAGACAAAACTCTTTTTTGTAGCAGGCCGGATTCTGAGAATGCCAGCCAGCCCTCAAAAAACCCTATAAACAGGTAAATTCACCCAGGATTAAGGCCAAAAAAAGGCATTTTTGCCCCAAAAACCGGCGTATTCACTCAAAAACTGGCAGTCAAACGGCATCTAATGGATTTTATCTCCCTTAAGTTATACAATTCCAGCAGGAATTTTTTAGCTTTTTCCCTGTTTTTTCGCATTTTTTCGTTGATTTTCAGGTGAAAATGTGTTATTTTAATGCTTAGTAGGCTGTGCTTTTTGCCCAGCTTACGGTGTGTGCCAAAGAAATAGTTATAGGGGCAAGACAGTAAAAATAAGAATTTTTAAAATTTTTCTATTTTTCTCTTGCAATGCTCAGATGATTTGTGGTAATATAAAGTTGATCTTCACCAATAAGACCTGTGCGTATGTTAGTAGTTAAGGATGTGTTTTTCGCCGTGTGGCGAGAAAGGAGGAGATGAAGGAACGTTGTTGTGCTTGTCCGGTTGTTCCTGCCGGCCGGGGCGCTATGTTCAAAATTAAAGATTGCTTAAATTCAAAATTGAACAGGTGCGCTTAAAAGCGTTTTTGTAGAGCAGGAGACAAAACCAAGATATGCAGAGTGTGTAGCTCTGCAGAGGAAGAAAAGAAAGGAGTTGAATTATGAAAAAGGTTCTTGTGACGTTGGTAGTATTTGCACTGGCTCTTCCCGCGTGGGCAAGAGTGGACATTTGGTGCACGACCGATGGCAACGAGGCCACCGTCAACTTCCGGGTAGTCGGCGAGCCCAACAAGGTAAGCGGGTTCGGCTTAGACATCACGGTTGACCACGGTGGCAAGATTAAATCGATTAGCAACCTGAGCGCAGATTACTGGGTTTATCCCGGTTCTATCGTGATCCTCAACGGTGAAGTCAACGATGTTGGCACACCGATTGGCGATCCGGTTAAGTTCCCGGGAACACTGGGCGGATTGGACACGAATGGTATCAGCCTCGAGATGGGTGCGTTACACGACCCACCAGGAGATGCTTATCTGCCGAGCAGCGGTGTTTTGCTGAAGTTCAAGGTGAATCCAACTCAGGATGTCTGTGTTACCATTCGAGAGAACGCAGTCCGTGGCGGTGTGGTATTGACAAACCCAAGTATCGCTGTGGACCCCAATTTCACCGGCCGCTGCTTTGGAGGTGATTGCTACCCCAAGACGTATGCACACTATGCTGATTGGAAGCTGATGAATCCGGCATTAAGAAACTGCTGGTGTGCAAAACCGATAGGTAGCGGGTATCAGTGCGACGGTGATGCGGCGGGTGATGTTCAGGGTCTCCCGAAGTACCGGGTCTATACCAATGATTTCAACATCTTAGTCGCCAACTGGAAGAAAATAATAACCGACGCGACTCTCAACCCGTGTGCTGACTTTGACCGTCTGCCTCAGGGTTTGCCGAAGTACCGTGTCTATACCAATGATTTCAACATCTTAGTCGCCAACTGGAAGAAGACAGATGCACAACTTCCGGGCAACTGTCCGAGACCATAGTAACTATGACAACTTTAGTAGTGTAAAGTATGGATGAAAAATGAAAATTCATGGAAATTATGAAGGAGGATGATAATGAAGAAGTTAGTAGTATTAATGCTGGTTCTGGGAGTATGCTCCTTGACCAATGCAGGGCTGAAGATTTCGGTAAATGGTGCGGTAGATCCTGATGTTACGTTGAATGTTAGTGACAACGCGACTATCGACATCCGTGGCTTGGATCCAGCCCAGCCGATGGGCAGTTTCTTTCTGGGTATCAACCTTGCCGGCGGCGAATATGGGTCGCTGGACATCAGTGGAGCCACTATACCTTATCAGGGCACCAACAAGAGTATAATTCCGTTGGACCCCGATATTGCTGCGATGCTCGGAGTAGAGGCTGGTGGGGCGCAGATTGAGCTTGTTGACCTTGTGCCACCACCGGCTGTACCTAAACCGCTTCTGGGCCCTCTGGTGGACAATATTAAATTCCACTGTGATGGTTACAACCCGAATGCCCCTGATGTTACACTAACGCTGTTTGACATAGAGGGTACCGTTCTGGACACTCAGGTCATTCACCAGATTCCGGAGCCTGTAACGATTGCTCTGCTTGGTCTGGGTGGGCTGTTCCTGCGTCGTCGTAAATAAGACGCTAAGCTCGAACCAGTAAAGTGTTAGTATTTGGAGAGGCAAGTCTTTTTTGACTTGCCTCTTTTTTTATTTGCCTTCAACAAATCCGTTTATTAAAATTACCTTTATTTAATTTAAGAGGGCATAGACTATATGAAGCAGCTATCAATCATTTTAGTTCACAGTATATCTATCTTGCTGCTGTTTAGCGGCTGCAAGAGCTCCTGTCTTAATAATAGTCCTGATGCCGCCGGCAAAAAAAACAGACCCCCGAAGTCTCTTGCCGGGACATGGAAGGCACAGGACAGCCCCTGGAAGATAGTTTTATCGCCGAATGGGACCACATCTTCCGTAGTAATTCCTTTGGCTGAAGTTGAAATTAGGCCCAACCGGATAACAAAAATGGAAATGAAGGACGGAAGTATAAGCACTTTCAAGGCTGGGGATTGCGTTGCCGAATATACGCCCCGGACACGGGAGCTGTTCGTAAGCATTGAAATAAAGAAGATTCACATTAAATTTTTCGATACTGTGATTGATGGCAACAGCATTGACAGGCTCGTGGGCCCCGTGTCTGAAGATGGGAAGGTCTGGACGGCTGACTGGATAACCACATTTGATTACGGTCCGCATCTGCCTCAAGATATAAACGACATATACGCCGAACAACTAATATTTGAAAAGATTAAAGATTAGTCCCGATGGTTGCATTGGGACTCAATATTCATAATAAGAGATGCCGCTTTTGTCTGTGCCGGGCCAGTCGAGTTTGATAGTTTTAGTTGCCGGCTGATAAATCCAGCCGAACTGCCCGGTCGGGTTCTGTGGGAGTATTTCGCTATTCGCAATCATCCTTATGTCCTGCCTTTTGTTAAAAGGGTTCTCAGGCATCTCTGAGAGGTAATGACCTTCGATTAGCTGTTGATAGAAATCCGAATCGCTTGGAGGGGTTTGTGGTTTATTATCTTTATAGCCTGGCGGAATCCCGCCGTGCCGCGCGGTATATAATTCAATCGCACTCCGCAATATACGCAGGTTATTCTTTGCCACAGCCTCTCTGGCCTGGGTTGCGTGCTGCTGAAATTGTGGCACGACAATAGCTGCCAGAATCCCCAGGACAGCTACCACTATCATAAGCTCAACAAGTGAAAATCCTCTTTTCATTCTGCGTCGCTATATCTTTCTTTGCTGAGGAGCGCACTACCCTGCATTTCTCACTAACCGCACACGCAGTCCCGCTTGTCCTGCGAAGCCCTGTCGTTTAGGGCGAAGTAGGGAAGCGGAGTCGAGGGAGACCGCCGAGGTCACGGAGAAGGTAATAGTTATATTTCATTACCGGATAGTTACTTACATAATCCACAGGATGCCTGACGGCACAATCCCGCACCAATGCCGTAAGGCATGGCCAAGCCAATTGAACTATCTGGCTCGATTTTTCGTAAGCGTTCACGCAATAAATATAACTATTTTATGCCTATTATGGGCGATTTGTCAAACTATTTCATGAAAAATTTGTGAAAAACCATCTCGTTGGATAACAAAAACTGCTCTAATGCGACAGAAACGACGTTTTTCGCGTGAACGCTTACGATTTTTCTATTGGCATTACGTTTATCCATTATCTGTCGGTCAATCCCTCGACTCCGCTCGGGCTTGTAGTGAGCTCGTCGAATCTGATGGTGAGCATGTCAAACCATTGGTGCGGGACTGCGCTCTTTGCGTTCTCCGCGGTGAAAAATACAGGTTAGCCCCCGCTTCCGCGCCACGTCATTTACCAGAAAAAACACTTTTTGAACAGTTCAAAAAGCTGCTTATGAACCCTTACATCCGTTATAACCGCTATCACTAACATGAAGAATGCGAAATCTCATTAGGTCGGGTAAGTTATGTGGATAGACGTGTTTTTTCAAACTCGATACAATGGAGAAAAATATAACGTCAAGAAAGGATGGTGGGAAAGCTTATCTCATTGTTTCCTGCTTTGATTCCCCACAGACGACATGGCTTTTCGAGCCCAAACACAGTTGGGAGCGTAAACAGAATTAACTACGACCACTGGCGTCAAAAAGCATGAGTCATAATCTTGAGTCACGGGGCAATGAAAAGAGTTGAACAATACCTTGCAGTTGCTGCATCTTTTTAGTTTTTCTTGTCCTTTTAGAAACCTCTGCTGTTTTGTGTCCTAACGTTCTGCCCAGCAGGGGCTTTTTATTGAATGCCCCAAGAAAAGTGCTATTCAGCCTTAAGATTCGCTCTCAGACTTTTCTATCCTACGAGAAAGACTGTTCTGTTGTAAATTCACAAAAGCAATTTTAGCGTAATGATGACTACTTCACCATGGTAATTGCCGACAGCGAATAGCGACAAATAGTACGATTTCACAGCACTCATTGCCAATAACGATAGGAGTTAGATTAGCTTCCATCACGCAATTCGCTCAATGCTTGGTTAAAGGCAATTCGCCTAATAGCATCTACGAACTTCTTATATTCAAAGGGCTTGATTATATAGCCAGCAACCCCGAGCTTAAAACT